>Ga0335084_10000240_pt1 | contig 42832 bp, 36 predicted proteins | sample Lox_Sample_44_FD_206721 | JGI IMG/M metagenome (GOLD analysis project Ga0335084, IMG submission 206721) | Soil microbial communities from Loxahatchee National Wildlife Refuge, Florida, United States - Lox_Sample_4.4 | ecosystem: Environmental > Terrestrial > Soil > Wetlands | place: USA...
ATGAACAGCGCGGTCGCCCCGAGGATCAGCCAGGGCACCAGCGCCCGGAACAGCGCGTCCCCGGCCACCACCACCAGCCAGGCGCCGACCAGCCCTCCGGCGAGGCTGGAGATGATCAGCGCGGTCAGCACGCGGTTGGTCTCGCCGCCGAGCTCCCGCCGGAACCCCCAGCCGGCGCTCAGCGAGCCGGGGACGAGGGCCACCGCGTTGGTGGCGTTCGCCGTCACCGGGCTCACCCCGGCGGCGAGCAGCGCGGGGAAGGTGAGCAAGGTCCCTCCTCCGGCCAGGGCGTTCATCGCTCCGGCCACGACGGAGGTCACGAAGAGGAAGAGGAGGTACCCGGGGTGGGAGGTCACGGATGGCTAGAGCGGATTGCGCTGGGCCATCGCGTTGTAGGTCGCGTACTTGTAGAGGTCGGAGAGCGTCGGGTAGTTGTAGCAGGTGTCGATGAAGAGCTGAGCCCCGGCTCCGCAGAGCAGGGCGGTCAGCCCGATGTGGACCAGCTCCGTTGCCTGCTCGCCGATGATGTGCACCCCGAGCAGCTTCATGTCCTCGTGGCGGAAGATGAGCTTCAGGAATCCACCGCCGTCGCCGATGATCTGCCCGCGGGCGTTGGTGGCGTAGGCTGCACGCCCCACCACGTACTCCACCCCGGCCTGCTTGCAGGACTCCTCGGTCTCGCCGGCCATCGACAGCTCGGGGATGGTGTAGAGCCCGTAGGGAAGGATCGGGGCGAGCGAGTCCTTGGGGTAGAGATTGAAGGCGTGGGCGATGGCCACCCGCGCCTGCTCCATCGAGGTGGAGGCCAGCGCGGGGAAGCCGACGCAGTCGCCGGCCGCGTAGATGTTCGGGACGCTGGTCTGGTAGTGCTCGTCGACCGTCACCCGGCCGCGCTCGCCGAGCTTGACCCCCGCCTCCTCCAGGCCGATGCCCGCGGTGTTCGCGCTCCGTCCCGAGGCGACCAGCAGCGCCGCGGCGGCGACGGTGTCGCCACCCTTGAGACCGAGCGTGATGCGCCCCTCCTCGACGTCGACGGACTCGACGGTGGCCGGCATCCGGAACTGCACCCCCAGCCCCTCCATCCGCGCCTTCAGGCGGGTGGACATCTCCAGGTCGAGGAAGGACAGCAACGGCGACCGGGCCTCGACCAGGGTGACCGGGATGCCCAGCGCGGCGAAGGTGCAGGCGTACTCGCAGCCGATGACCCCGCCGCCCACCACCACCAGCGAGTGGGGAACCTCCGACATGAGGAGGATGCTGTCCGAGTCGTACACCCCTGGGGCCGAGAAGTTGAACAGCGGGGGGTGGAAGGGCGTGCTTCCGGTGGCGACGAGGATGACCTTCGCCGTGAGCCGCTCCTCGGCGCCGGGCCGGCGCACCAGCACCGTGTGGGGATCCAGGATGCGGCCCTTGCCCTGGTAGACGTCGGCTCCGTGCGACCGGAGGTTGTGGGCCACCCGGACCTGCTCCTCCTGGGCCACCGCGCGCTCCCGGAAGAGCAGCTCGCGGACCCCGGTGCGCGCCTCGAGCCTCATCTCCACCCCGTAGAGCCCGCGCTGGCGGAACCCGGACAGGAACAACGAGGTCTCCCGCAGCGTCTTGGAGGGCAGCGTGCCGGTGTTCGCCCCAGCCCCGCCCAGGTTCGACTGTCGCTCGACGACGGCGACCTTCTTGCGGAAGTACCCGGCCTGGGCCGCCCCCTTCTCGCCGGCGGGCCCCGAGCCGATCACCACCAGGTCGTACTCAGGCATCAGCAAAGGTTACAGCACGGGCGAGCGGCCGATGCACCGTGACGTTCGGGTGCCACGTCCACCCCGGTGCCACGGGCAGTCCGGGTGGCGCACGGTGAAGCCACGTTCTAGAGGTAACCCCGGAGGAAGAACAACATGCCGAAGCTCTACACCACCAAGAACGACCTGCCCGAGGCGACCCGCACCAAGGTGATCGCCCTGTTCAATGCCCGGCTCGCAGATTCCGTGGATCTGCAGACCCAGGTCAAGCAGGCCCACTGGAACGTCAAGGGTCCGGATTTCATCGCCCTGCACGAGCTGTTCGACAAGATCAACGAGGACGTCGAGGAGTACGTCGACCTCACCGCCGAGCGGGTGGTCCAGCTCGGAGGCACGGCCGAGGGCACGGCGCGCCTGGCGGTGAAGTCGAGCAGGCTCCCCGAGTACCCCCTGGAGATCGCCGCCGGCCACGAGCACGTCGACGCGCTGTCCAGCGTGCTGGCCGCGTACGGGAAGCTCGCCCGCGCCGCGATCGACGAGGTGGACAAGCTGGGAGACAAGGACTCGGCGGACATCTTCACCGAGATCTCCCGCGGGGTGGACAAGTGGCTGTGGTTCCTGGAGGCCCACCTCCAGTCGAACCGCTGACCCCGGTGGTGGTATGGGGGCGGCCATGGCGCTGCCCCCGCTGACCGAGGCCCTGCAGCCGCTGCTGGAGTCGCTCGACGAGGCGCTGCACCAGCGCGATCGCGAGCGACGGTCCGGTCCCGCCGGGAGAAGGCCGGTGCAGGTGCTGTACGGGGGGGCCCACCTCTTCAAGGCGGGCGCGGCCGCCCGGATGGGCACGCTGGCCCGCGCCGCGCTGGACAGCTACGCCCCGGACGGGCCGACCTACGCCCATGCGCTGGGGCTGTCGCTGAGCCCGACCCAGGCGACCGAGCTCCGCAAGCGGGTCATCGCCAAGCTGGAACAGGAGCCGGTGGAGGACCTCCGGATCGACTTCGAGGACGGCTACGGGATCCGACCCGACGAGGAGGAGGATGCGCACGCCCTGGCGGCGGGCACGGTCCTCGAGCAGGGGCGCCGGGATGGAAGCCTTCCCCCGTTCGTCGGCCTCCGGCTGAAGCCCTACTCCGGGAAGTCCGCGCGCCGGGCGCTCCGCACCCTGGAGCGGGTGGGGGCCCAGCTCGGTGGAGAGCCCATTCCCGGCTTCGCCCTGACCGCCCCCAAGGTGGTGCTCCCCATCCAGGTGGAGCTGCTCCGCCGCTCGGCCGAGGCGCTCGAGCACCGGCTCGGCTGGCCCCCCGGGGCCATCGCGCTCGAGCTGATGGTGGAGACGCCCTCGGCGCTGGTCTCGCTGGACGGGCGACTGGGCATCCTCGCCCTGGTGGAGGCGGCGGGCGGACGCTGCCGCTCGGTGCACGTCGGTCCGTACGACCTCACCTCGGCGCTGGGCATCAGCGCGGCGCACCAGTGGCTCGGTCATCCCTCGGTGGAGCTGGTGCGTCGCCTGCTCCAGCTCGCGCTCTCCGGGACGGGGGTCACCATCGTCGACGGGCCGACGACGCTCCTCCCGGTCGGCCCCCACCGCGAGCCCCGCAACGACGCGGAGCGAGCGGCGAACCGCGAGGCGGTGTTCCGGGCCTGGGCGCGAACCGCGGACGACGTGCGGCGGGCGTACCGGGACGGCATCGTCCAGGGCTGGGACCTGCACCCCGCCCAGCTGCCCGCGCGCTACGGCGCCCTGTTCGCCACCCTGCGCGAGGAGATCCCCGGAGCGGCAGCGCGGCTCCGTCAGTTCCTCGACCAGTCGGCGCAGGCGACGCGGCTCGGCGCCGAGTTCGACGACGCGGCGACCGCCCGCGGCCTGCTCAACGGGCTGCGCCGGGCGGTGGAGTGCGGCGCGGCGACGACCGTGGAGATCGAGACCGCGCTCGGGCATCCGCTGGAGCACGCCCGCGAGCGCCTCGGCGGCTGAGCGCCGTCATCGCGACCCCCACGGGTCAACGCGCCCGCCGCCGCTCCTCGGCGAGATCGCGCAACGCCTCGATCACCAGCGCCGTCCAGCCGGTCTGATGACTCGCCCCGAGGCCCTTCCCGCTGTCGCCGTGGAAGAACTCGTAGAACAGCACCAGATCGCGAAACGCCGGGTCCTTCGCATACCGCACCTCGTCGCCGTGGGCCGGTCGCCGCCCGCTGGCGTCGGGGAGGAACAGCGCGAGCAGCCGCTGCGAGAGGAGGTTCCCCACCTCGGCCAGGGTGAGGAAGCGCCCCGAGCCGGTGGGGCACTCCACCTTGAGCGCCTCACCGTAGAAGTGGTGGTACCGCTCCAGCGACTCGACCAGGAGGTAGTTGTTGGGGAACCACACCGGCCCGCGCCAGTTCGAGTTCCCCCCGAAGAGGCCGGTGGTCGAGTCGCCCGGGTCGTAGTGCACGCTCCAGTCGGCGTGGCCCCCCAGGACGTAGGGGTGCGCGGCGTGCACCCGGCTCAGGCTGCGGATGCCGTACGGAGACAGGAACTCGCTCTCGTCCAGCATGTAGCCCAGGAGCCGGACCAGCCGCTCGCGGGGGGCGATGGCCAGCAGTCGCGCTCCGGGCGCGCCGTGCTCGGGCGGCCGGTAATACACGTGCGCCGCCAGCTCGGGCCGGTTCTCGAGAAACCACCGCATCCGCTTGCTGAATCCGGGGAGCCGGTCCACCTCGCGGTCACCGAGCACCTCCGCGGCGAACAGCGGGACCAGCCCCACCATGCTTCGGATGCGCAGCGGGATGGATTGCCCGTCGGCGAACAGCTGGTCGTAGTAGAAGCCGTCGGCCTCGTCCCAGAGCCCCTGGCCGCCCATGGCGTTCATCGCGTCGACGATGGCCACGAAGTGCTCGAAGAACTTGCTGGCGATGTCCTCGTAGGCGTCGTCCACCTGCGCCAGCTCGAGGGCGATGCTGAGCATGGTGGTGCAGAAGAACGCCATCCAGGCCGTGCCGTCCGCCTGGGTGAGCTGGCCGCCGGTGGGCAGCGGCTTGCTCCGATCGAAGACCCCGATGTTGTCCAGGCCCAGGAAGCCGCCGGAGAACAGGTTCTTTCCGTCCGGATCCTTCCGGTTCACCCACCAGGTGAAGTTGAGGAGGAGCTTCTGGAAGGCCCGCTTGAGGAAGGCGGTGTCGCGGCGGCCGCGTGGCCCGGTCTTCTTGTACACCCGCCAGCAGGCCCAGGCGTGCACCGGCGGGTTCACGTCCGAGAAGGCCCACTCGTACGCCGGGAGGTGGCCGTTGGGATGCATGTACCACTCGCGGAGGAGGAGAATCAGCTGCTCCTTGGCGAAGGCTGGATCCACCTCGCAGAACGGCAGCATGTGGAAGGCGAGGTCCCAGGCCGCGTACCAGGGGTATTCCCAGCTGTCCGGCATGGAGAGAACGTCGCGGTTGTAGAGGTTCTGCGCCCACGAGGCGTTGCGGCCCCGCTTCCGTTCCGGCGGTGGCGGCGGTCCGGCCGGGTCGCCCTCGAGCCACTCCCGCACGCTGTAGTGGTAGTACTGCTTGCACCAGTGGAGACCCGCCCAGGCCTGCCGTGCCACGCGCCGCTCCTCCTCGGTGGCGCCGGGAGGAAGGTGGCGGCCGTAGAACGCGTCGGCCTCGGCGCGGCGGTCGGCGAAGAGCGCGTCCACCGAGCCATCGAAGTCCGAGGCCAGCCCGTGCTCCACCGCCGCCAGCCGTAGGCGCAAGGTGACCGAGCTTCCCGCGGGGAGCTCCAGCCGGTAGTGCGCGGCGACCTTGGTGCCGGCCCGGTCCGGGTTCACCGCCTCTCGACGTCCGTGCACCACCGCCTGGTGGAAGGCGTCCTTCGGCCAGCGACTGCGGGAGGGCACGCCATAGAGCCGCTCGGCGTTGGTCTCGTTGTCGCAGAACAGCAGCTCCGGGACGACACCGGAGGGGTCCGGCCCTGGCTCGAAGCGGAACAGCCCGAGGGAGGCATGGCGGGCGAGCACGTGCCCGTCCTCCCCCAGCAGCTCGGGCCTCGGCCAGTAACCCTCGGTGGTCCGGCCCCAGGCCCAGGTGTTCCGGAACCAGAGCGTGGGAAGCACCCGCAGCGGCGCGGACTCCGGGCCGTGGTTGGTGACGGTGAGCCGCATCCACAGGTCGTCCGGCGCCGCCTTGGCGTACTCGACGCGGACGTCGAAGTAGCGGTGCCCATCGAGGACGCCGGTGTCGAGCAGCTCGTACTCCGGTGCGCCACGCCCGCGGCGGCGATTCTCCTCGATGAGCTGAAGGTAAGGAAACGCGCGCTGCGGGTACTTGTAGAGCGCCTCGAGGTAGCTGGAGGTCGGCGTGGCGTCGAGGAAGTAGTACAGCTCCTTCACGTCCTCGCCGTGGTTGCCCTCGTCCCCGGTGAGCCCGTACAGCCGCTCCTTGAGGATGGGGTCGTGCTCGTTCCAGAGCGCCACCGCCAGACAGAGCCGACACTCGCGGTCGGTGATGCCGAGCAGCCCGTCCTCTCCCCAGCGGTACGCCCGCGAGCGCGCGGCGTCGTGGGAGAGGTACTCCCAGGCCTCGCCGGTGGCGGAGTAGTCCTCGCGGACCGTTCCCCATTGCCGGTCGGCCAGGTACGGGCCCCAGCGTTTCCAGTTGCGGGTGCGCTGGCCGTCCTCCAGCAGGCGCTGAGACTCGGGATCCAGGGCCCGGGGGTCGGACACGGTGGGTCAACCAAACCAGCACACGTCCGGGGCCGCAACGGGAGATCAGCCACAGGAAGCGGCACGCGTCGCCACGGGCCGCTAAGGAGACTTGCTGCAGCACCATGAGCCCCACCGGATCCACACCCTCGACGAGTCGCCTTGCGGTGGGGCTCGCCCTGTTTGCACTCTACGTCATCTGGGGCTCGACGTACCTCGTCATGCGGGTGGCGATGGAAGGCTTCGGAGCGTTCAGCATGGCGGCGATCCGCTTCCTGGTCGCCGGGGCGGTGATGCTGGCCATCGCCCGGGCCCGCGGTGAGGCGCTCCCCACCCGGAAGCAGTGGCGCAACGCGGCGGCCATCGGGACCCTGCTGCTGGCCTGCGGGAACGGCGGCGTGGCAATCGCCGAGCAGACCGTCAGCTCGGGTCTCGCGGCGCTGATGGTCTCGGCGATGCCGCTGTGGATGGCGCTCTTCGGCGGGCTGTGGGGCCGCTGGCCGGCGACCAAGGACTGGGTCGCCCTGGTGATCGGCTTCGGGGGGATCATCATCCTCAACCTGGGGAGCGAGCTCCGCGGAAGCACCGTCGGCGTGGCGGCGCTGATGTTCGCCACCGCGGCCTGGGCCTTCGGCTCGCTGTGGAGCCGCCGCCTCGACCTGCCCAAGGGGATGATGGCCGCCGGCGCGGAGATGTTCACCGCCGGGTTCGTGCTCGTGGCTCTCAGCCTGGTGCACGGCGAGCGGCTCCCCACCGTCGTCCCGGGACGGGCCCTGGCCGCGGTCGCCTACCTGGTGGTGTTCGGCTCGCTGGTCGCCTACACCGCGTACCTCTTCCTGCTCTCGCGCGTGCCAGCGCCGGTGGCCTCGAGCTACGCGTACGTGAACCCGCTCATCGCCCTGGCGCTCGGGGCGGGGTTCTACGCAGAGCGCCTGCCCCAGACCCTGGTGGTCGCGGTGCCACTCATCCTGGCCGCGGTGGCGCTGGTGCTCCGTCCCGCCCCGGTGCGCGTCGGATTGCCGGTGCCGGCGCTCAGAACTCCACGCCCCAACCGAGGGTGAGGCGGGCGGGAGTCCCGGCGTCCGGCCGGTGCACCGGTGAGGACTCAGCGGTGCTTCCGACGAAGGTGAAGACCCGCTGGTCGCGCGGCTGGAGCCAGCGGAGCACGCAGGCCACCGCGGCGACGAACGGGCCGTCCTGTTGACCCGGAGCGGCGAGCTCGGAGCTTCGGCCGCCCGCCCTCGGCCCCTCGGTGAGCGACAGCCGGGCCTCGACCCACCGGGGGAAGCCGGTCTCGGTGGTGTGCACCTCGAGCCGGTAGACCAGCCGCGTCTTCCCCGGAGCGGGCGCCTCCAGCGAGGTCCGCTGGCTCAGGGTGAGCCCCATGCCCAGAGCCCCGCCCTGGCGCACTCGCCCGAGCCCGACGGAGACGGCGGTCTCGGTGGGCTTCACCTCGGGCACCGCCGGCCGCGCCTCCAGGGGTGCGGTGACGACCGGTGCCGCGGCGAGCAGGAGTGCAGTGACCAGACCCATCTAGCGACTCCTCCGCCCGCGCCCGGCCAGCGCGGAGACGAGCAACCCGACCCGTGAGCCGACCTCTCCGCCCACGTTGCGCCACGGCGGCACGCCGCCGTCCAGCGGATCCACGGCCAGGTCGACGGGGAAGCAGGTCACCTCGTGGACATCGTCCTCCGAGGCCGGCGCGAGATCCACCCGGATCTTGCCGTCGAGTGGCGAGACGTTGACCGACGGCCATGCGGCCCCCTCGGGTGAGGTGAAGGCCGCAGCTCTAGGCCGCGAGGGCGTTTCCACCGTTGGCTCCGCGTGTCGTTCCGTGAAGCGGACCGGACCGGGGCAGCACCAGTGCCGCCCGGGTCCCGGCGCCGGGCTCGGAGGTGAGGTCGAGGCGGCCTCCGTGCGCCTCGGCAATGCTCCGGGCGAGCGACAGCCCCAGCCCGAAGCCACCGGTGCTCCGACTCCGGCTCGGGTCCGCCCGGAAGAAGGGGGTGAAGACGTGTGGGAGGTCCTCCGGGGTGATGCCGGCGCCGTGGTCCTCCACGGTGAAGGTGACCTCGTCCGCGGTCCCGTCGACGGCGAGCCGGACCCACCCGGCAGCGGGAGCCGAGTACTTGGCGGCGTTGTCCAGGAGGTTGTTCAGGACCCGGCCGATCAGTCCCGGGTCGGCCCGGAGACGCCCCGCCGAGTCGCTGGCTGCCGCGTCGAGCCGGTGCTCGGGATGGATGGAGAGGAACCGCTCCGCCGCGGTCGCCACCAGCGCCGAGGCCTGGATCCAGGCCGGCCGGAGCGCCGGGGCGCCGGGCACCGATTGCCCGAGCTCCAGGCGCGCCGCGGTGAGCAGCTCGTCCACCAGCCGCTCCAGCTCACCGAGGTCGTCGGTGATGTCGGCCAGCGAGGCGCGGGCAGTGGCCACGTCGCCCTCCTCCGCCAGCTCGAGCGCCACCCGGATGCGGGCCAGCGGCGTCCGCAGCTCGTGCGACACCCCGGCCAGCAGCGACTTCTCCGAGCGCAGGAGGGCCACCACCCGGTCGGCCATGCCGTCGAAGGCCCGGCCCAGCTCGCCCAGCTCGTCGCTCCGTGCCAGCGCCGCCCGCGCCTCCAGGTCACCCGCGCCGAGCCGGGTCGCCGCGGTGGAGAGCGTGCCCAGCGGGCGGGAGATGGACCGGGCGAGCAGCGCCGAGCTGAGGCCCAGGGTGGCGAGCACCAGCCCTGCCACCGCCGCCAGCTGCCCGGGCGGGGGCATGGGGGGCCGGAAGTCGATCACCGCCCAGCCCTGCAACGGCGGGGGAGGCGGCAGGGGGCCCATCGTCCCCCCGAACGGCCGAGGAGGCGGACCGAGGTCGCCGCTGTCGGGGGGGCGCATCGGCACGTCCAGCGGTCCGGGTCCGCCACCGCGCCTGGGCGGAGGGCCCGGCGGACCCGGCGGGGGGCGCACCAGCGGCAGGACGAGAAGCGGCGGGCGGGCCAGGACCGTGGTCGAGGCCGGGCCCGGAGGCAGGGGGAGGACCGGGTCGACGTTGCTGGCCACCACCGAGCGGTCGGGGCCATAGAGCGTCAGGCGGGCGCCGGCGGTGTCCCGGAGCTGGGCGAGCGCGCGGGCGAGCCCGACGCGATCCTGGAGCACCGGGAGGATCTGCTCCACCACGTACTGGCCCTGCCCGCGGAGCCACGACTCGGGGATGCGCGACTGCTGCAGGAGCACGGCCACCCCCACCATCACCACCAGCAGCTGGGCGAGACAGACCAGGTAGATCCGCACCACCAGCCGCCGGAGCAGCGGCGGGCTCACGCCGGCCGGTCCGCGGCGAGCATGTAGCCCACGCCCCGCACGGTGATGAGCCAGCGCGGAGAGCGTGCGTCGTCGCCCAGCTTCGCCCGGAGGTGCGAGACGTGCACATCGATGCTCCGGTCGAATGCCTCCTCGGCGCTGCCGTGCACCAGATCGAGGAGCTGCTCGCGGCTGAGCACCCGCCCGGCGCGCTCGGCGAGCACCCGGAGCAGGTTGAACTCGTAGGTGGTGAGGCCGAGCTCCACGCTCCCCAGCATCACCCGCATGGCCGCCGGGTCGACGGTGAGCGGACCCACGGTGACGGGACGGTTCGATGGACCGGCGCGCCCGCGCGAGCGCCGGGCCTGGGCACGGATGCGCGCCAACAGCTCGCGGGAGCTGAAGGGCTTGGGGACGTAGTCGTCGGCCCCGGCCTCCAGACCGAGCACCCGATCCGCCTCCTCGCCGCGCGCGGTGACCATGATGATCGGCACGTCCGCCCGGGCGCGGAGCTGCCGGCAGAGCTCCACTCCATCGAGCTGCGGCAGCATGAGGTCAAGCAGCACCACGTCCGGCCACAGGCGCAGGGTCTGGGCCAGTCCGTCGCGCCCGTCCGCGGCGAGCGTGACCACCACGCCGTGCGACTCGAGGTAGCGCTGTGTCAGCCGGGCGAGCCGCTGGTCGTCCTCGACGTACACCACCGAGATGTGCTCGGGCACCGTCATCCGCTCGCACCCTACCGCCTGGCGGCGCACCCTGCGGGCCCTGGAAACATGTCTTCACACTCGCCTGGCCGCTGGTACCGTCTGGTGGCGTGTCGGTCCTCCTCCTCGTGCTGCTGGGCGCGGCCTCCTCCGACGTGGTGTGCCTCGACCCGGGGGTGTGCACCCCGGTGACCCGGCTGGGCCGGGAGGGAAGGGTGGAGGTCGTCCGGCACACCGAGCGACTGCCGGCGCGCGTCGAGCCCGGGGTGCCGTTCGGTGCGTGGATGACCTGGCCGAAGCCGCCCGAGGCGGTGCGCCGGCGCGTGGAGCAAGGACAGCCGGCCGAGCTCCGCGCGGTCATCCCCGCCGCGCGGCTGCGGCTGATGGTCGCCCCGGGCCTGGTCACCGAGGGCGGCGAGCCGGGCGTCCTGGCGTTCCTCTCGGCGGATCCGCTCGGGGGTGGAAGCGAGCCTCTGTCACTGCCCGAGTCAGTCGCCGCGGCCGAGTCGCTGGAGCTGCTCGCCCCGGCCCAGAAGAGCGAGGTGGTGCGCTGGCGCAGCGCCGCGTCCAGCTGGCAGTCACGTCTGGCGAGCGAGTGGGCCGCGTTCACCCGCTCGCCGAGGACCACGTCGGTCCGGGCGAAGCTGCTGGACACCCTCGGCGCGATGCCGGTTCCGCCGCGTCCCGAGCAGCTGCTGACCGAGGGGCAGCGCACCGAGCTGCGCCGGCGCGGCCACGCGCTCGAGGGCCGCATCCTGGTCGAGGACCTTCCGGGGGACGTGTACCGGATCCGGGTGGAGGGCGTGCCACTCGACCAGCTGGTGGAGGAGTGGAACGCGGGCCTGCACGGGCTCGTCGGGCGGCTGGAGCGAGTGCCCAGGCCGGGGTTCCAGGTGCGCCGGGGCCACCGGCACGACGAGGTGAGCTTCACCCTCGACGTGCGCTCCGACGTGGACGAGACCCGGGTCTCGCAGGTGGCGCGGAGGCTGGCGGAGATCCCCGGCCTGGAGATGGGCGGGACGGAGCTTCCGCCGCCGGGCCTGTAGACTGGGGCCACGCATGCTCTCCCCCCTCGTGGTCTCGCTGCTGGTCGGCGTCACCCCCGCACCGGCGCGCTTCGACCAGACCGGGCGCAGCATCGGCGCACCGCTGAGCGACCGCACCGCGAGCTACGTCCTCGAGGCGCGGTACGACCCTGCGACGAGGCACGTCACCGGGACGGCGCGGCTCACCTGGACCAACCGCTCCGCCGTCCCACAGAGCACGCTCTGGTTCCACGCGTACTGGAACGCGTTCAAGAACGCCGACAGCACGTTCTCGCAGGAGACACACCGGGCCGGTGGAGCGCGCTCCAGCACCGCCGCCTACCGGCGTGACGACTGGGGCTGGACGGAGCTCCGGTCGGCGCGGCTCCCGGACGGCACCGACGTGCGCTCCACCCTCCGCTGGGAGCAGCCCGACGACGGCCCTTCCGCCGACCAGACCGTCTTCACCCTGACCCTGCCCACGCCGGTCCCACCGCACGGGACGCTCACCCTCGACCTGGGGTGGGAGGCCCGCGTCCCGAAGCTCGTCGCCCGGACCGGCGTCGCCGGCAAGTTCACCCTCTTCGGCCAGTGGTTTCCGAAGCTGGGGGTGCTCGAGGTCCCCCCGCAGCGCGGCCTGCGCACCCCCACCTGGAACTGCCACCAGTTCCACGCCGCCACCGAGTTCTACGCCGACTTCGGCAACTACGACGCGTCGCTCACCGTGCCGCGCTCGCTGCTGGTCGGCGCCACCGGGGTGCGCACCGGCCGCACCGAGAACCCGGACGGCACCGTCACCCACCGCTTCCACCAGGACGACGTCATCGACTTCGCCTGGACCGCGTGGGAGGGGGCGGTGGAGGCGAGCGACGTCTTCCTGAGCGATGGGCTGCCCCAGGTGGCGCTCACGGTGCTGGTCCCACCGAACGCGACCCGGAGCACACCGCAGATCCTCGCCGCCGCCAGGGCGACGCTCGAGCACGGCGGGCGGCGCTGGCTGCCGTACCCCTACCCCCACCTCACCCTCGTCGCGCCACCCATCAGCTCCAACGTCGAGTCGGGCGGGATGGAGTACCCGACGTTCGTCACCGTGTACTCGCGCACCGATCCGGTGCCCCCGCGCGACGTCCTGCTCTGGGAGGTGACCGTGCACGAGGTCGGGCACGGCTGGTGGCAGGGGATGCTCGCCTCGAACGAGTTCGAGGAGGCCTGGCTCGACGAGGGCGTCGACACCTGGGCCACCGCGGAGGTCCTCGACGGCGTGGGACTGGGCTGGGACTTCGCCCAGCTCGCACCGCCCGGCGCCCGCTGGCTGCTCGCGCCCTTGCTGCGCTCGTCGATTCCCGACGCCGAGGTCCGCGGTCGCTCCTCCGTCCCGCGCTACCAGTCCACCATCGTCCGCCCGGGCTGGCGCTTCAAGGGGAGCAGCGACGTGGGCCGGAGCACCTACGGCCGCGCTGCTGCGGCGCTCCGAATGCTGGAGCGCGAGGTGGGCCGGGAGACCTTCGCCCGCATCATGCGCACCTACGCCGAGCGATGGGCCTTCCGGCATCCGGGGACGGACGACTTTCTCCAGCTGGCCTCGGAGGTCGGCGGCAAGGACCTGCGTCCGCTCGGCAGCGCGCTCCTCCGCGGCACGGCCGGGCTCGACGACGCGGTGGCCGAGCTGCGGTGCACCGAGGTGCCGGCAGGCGGCGGACCGGGCCTGTACGACGTGGATGGTGGCACGCCGGTCTTCCGACCCGCCCGCCTGACCGCTGGCGAGACGGCCGAGGCGCGCTGCGAGGTGCTGGTGGAACGCCACGGCGACCTCCCGCTCCCGCTCGACGTGCAGCTCACCTTCCAGGACGGGACCCGGAGCCGCCACGACGTCCCCGATGGCGAGCGCTGGAGCCGCATCGCCACCCGGCGGCCGCTCCCCGGGGGGCGGGTCGCCCTGGCCGAGGTCCACCCCGGCTCGCCGCCACCCGCCGACACCGCTCCGCTGAACGACGCGCGCTCGCTCGCGGCCACCCCCGGACCCACGCTCGGCGTCGCCGGGTGGCTCCTCTACGCGGCGCAGCTGCTCGCCGTGGCCGTGGGGTCGCTGCTGTGAGGCGCCTGCTCGAGGCGCTCCGGGTGGGCCTCCGGGAGTGGCGGACGGTGGCGGTGCTCCTCTGGGCCAACTGGCTGGTCGCGGGACTGATGGTCGCCCCGGCGGTGCCCCGGGTGGTGGCCGCGTTCGGGCACGCGCCCCGGGCGGCGGGGAAACCGCTCCTCTCCACCGAGCTGCTGCTCGGCCTCGGCTCGGTGTTCGAGGGCGGGGGGACGCCGTCGGTGGCCGCCCCGCTTCTGCTCCTCGTCGTGCTCCAGACCTTCCTGGCGGGCGGCGTGGTGTGGCGGGCGTGTGCCGGCGGCCCGTTCCGGCTGGGAGCGTTCCTCGGCCAGGCGGGACGGCTCGTGGGGCGCAACGCCAGGCTCTACCTCTGGCTCCTGCTGCTCCTCGGCGGCGCCGCGCTCGTCCCTGCCGCGCTCGCCCTGGGGATGCACGCCCTCGGGCTGCCAACCGTCTTCACCGGCCCGGCCGAGACCTGGCTCTTCGGTCGCCCGTTCACCGCCTGGAGCGTGCTCCACCTCGGGGTGGTGGCGCTGTCACTCGCGCTGTGGAGGCTGTCCCTCGACGTCGGCCGGGTGCTGCTCTTCCGCGACGACCTGCGGGTGACCCGCCGCGCGGCCTGGCGTGCGGTGTGGCTGGTGGTCAGGGCACCCGGGTCGGTGATGCTCTACGCGGTCCTGGGAGCGCTGGCGACCGCGGCGGTCCTCCTCGCCGCCCGCGGTCGGGCATCCCTCCCCGAGGGCAATGCCGGGCTGGCGCTCCTCGCCCTCGGCGTGGGGCAGCTCGTGCTGTGGATTCGCCTCGCCTTCCAGGTGGCGGGAACCGCCTTCGCCGCGTCGCTGGTCGTGGCGTTGGCGGACGTGGCGGCGGTGGAACGTCCGCTCGCCGACGCTCCGCCGGGTTGAGACCGCGGGGCGCCGAGGAGCCTCGGAACAGGAGCTGCGGATGGGGTGGCGAGTCATCCGCGCGATGTTCGAGGAGGCCTGACCGGGGCCCGTTCGGCCGGGGCGCGAACGGTGAAGCCGACCCGGGCGCCTCCCTCGGCACGGTTCTCGGCGAAGGCCATTCCTCCGTGCGCCTCGGCGATGCGCCTCACCAGCGCCAGCCCGAGCCCCAGCCCATCGCTCGCCTCGCCGCGCTGGAAGGGGGCGAAGGCGCGCTCCCCTCCGTCGGGCAGGCCCGGGCCTGCGTCCTCCACCGAGAAGCGCACCACCCCGTCCGGGGCATCCACCCGGAGCCGCGTCACCCCCGCGCCGTGGACTCGCGCGTTCTCCAGGAGATTGGACAGGGCGCGCTGGAGCAGGGTCGGGTCGCCCTCCAGCGACACCGGCGCCGACTCCACCTCCAGCAGCGCCGGCGGCAGCGCCGCCCGCTCCAGCGCCCGCGTTCCGAGGTCCCCGGCGTCCAGGGGCAGGCGGGCCATGGCGGTGAAGTCGAGCCGTGCCGAGGCAAGCAGCTCACCCACCAGGGCGTCCATCTCCAGCACCTCGTGCTCCAGCTGGTCGAGCACCGAGGTGTCACCGCCCCGTCCCAGCTCGAGGAGGAGCCGGATGCGGGCCAGCGGCGTGCGCAGCTCGTGGCTCACCGCCGCCAGCAGCTCGCGCTGGTCCTTCAGCTGCCGCTCGATGCGCTCCGCCATCCCGTTCATCACCTCCGCCAGCGAGCGCACCTCGCCGCGCGCGAACCGCACGTCGAACCGGCTCTGCAGCCGGCCCTCGCCCAGGTCCCGGGCGACGCGGGTGAGCTCCTCCAGCGGCCAGGCCAGCTTCCAGGCGATGCGGCCCGACATCGCCCAGAGCATCGCCAGCGCCACGCTGAGCGCCAGAAGCGCGGTCCAGCCGCTCCATCCCCCGCGCGGCCAGGGTTGCACCCGCACCACGCCCACCGTCGCCCCGCCCTGGACCACCGGGGCGCTCGCCGACCAGCGCCGCGCGGACGGACCGAAGCGGCCCAGCTCCTTCCCGCGGGCGTCCTCGAGCTGAACTGCCCAGCCGAGCTGCTGCGACAGCTCCGAGGCCCAGGCGTCCCGCTCGCGGGGATCGGCCCACACCCGCGCCGCCTGCGCGCCGATGAGCGCCTGCACGTTCTCCCACTGCGCGCGGGGCGACGGGCCTCGCAGCCGCTCCACGCCGGCGGTCACCGCAGAGACGACCAGGGCGGTCACCAGGATGGAGATGCCGAACCACACGAAGAGCCGGCGCTGCAGCTTCGCCCGGCTTCGCCACTGAAAGCGCCTCGGCCAGCCCCGGCGGTGCTCCGGATGGCAGGGCGGGACCACGGCCCTACTGCTCCCGGCTGAGCACGTAGCCCACGCCGCGCACCGTCTTGATCCGCCGGGGCGAGCGCGGGTCGTCACCGAGCTTCGCCCGGAGGTGCGAGATGTGGACGTCCACCGTGCGCTCTCCGACGACGACGTCGCTCCGGCCGGCCTCGGCGAGCAGCGCGTCGCGGGGGATGACCCGGCCCGCCCGCCGCATCAGCGCGACCAGGATGTCGAACTCCAGGCCGGTGAGGTCCACCGCCTTGCCCTCCACCAATACCTGACGCGAGCCCACGTCCACCTGCACGTTGGCCACCGCCAGCTTCTCGCTCACCGCGTCCGGCGCGCTCCGGCGGAGCACCGCCCGCAGCCGGGCGAGCAGCTCGCGCGGGCTGAACGGCTTGGGGACGTAGTCGTCCGCGCCGATCTCCAGCCCCACCACCCGGTCCGTCTCGTCGCCCTTGGCGGTGAGCATCAGGATGGGAACCCGGCTCTTGGTCCGGATGCGCCGGAGCACCTCCAGCCCGTCCATGCCCGGGAGCATGATGTCCAGGAGCACGGCGTCGAACGCGGAGGCGTCCAGCGCCTGGATGCCGCCCGGGCCGTCGTAGGCCGGCGTCACCTGGACGCCGTTCTGCCCGAGCCAGCTGACCAGCAGCTCTTGCAGGCGGCGATCGTCGTCGATGCACAGCACCCGGACGGACATGGCGAGGACAGCAGTCTAACGTCCTGGCTCGTCCCCCGGCAGGAGCAGAGGGGACGGATGGCCAGCCGCGCCGCGTGCGGCCTCCACGCAGAGCGCGGCCATGTGCCGCTCCCAGGCCAGCCGGCGCTCCCAGTGTCGCATCCGGAGCGCGTGGACCCCCGACCCGAACCCGAGGACCACCCCGGCGGTGAGGAGCGCGATGCGGAGATCACGTCGCATGGTCGATCCTCCTCGGGTCAGTTCCAGCGCCGGCGCCAGCCGGAGGAGAGGAGATCCGCCAGCTGGGACCGCTGCCGGGGGTCCAGCGCCTCGTGGACCCGCGCCGCCTGCCCGCGCAACGTCTCGCGCACGTTCGCCATCCGCGCCTCCGCCCGGGCGAAGGCCTCCTCCAGCGCCGCGGCGTCGAAGGTCTCGCCCCGGATGCTGCGGGCCACGTCGGACCGCATCCGTTCGGCGTCGTCGTGCCAGCCGCGCATCGTGCTCCGGAGAGCGTCGGCCGCCTCGGCGATCACCTTCTCCTGTCCGGGCGAGGTGTCGATCCGCTCGAACAGCCAGCGCAGCGGACCACGCCCACCCGGACGACCCGGCCCGTCCCAGCCCTCGTGGCGCCATCCACCCCAGCGCCGGCCCCACCCTCCCGGGGCGTGGGCGTACGCCCAGCGGCCACCGCGCATCGTGCGGGCCAGGGCAACCAGACAGACCGCACCCACCAGAAATCCCAGCATCGCTCGTCTTCTCCAGTCAGGGGCGACGGAAGTGCCGCCCGTTCTGGACCAGAGGTAAGCGGGCGGTGTGAAGCCGCCCCCTCGGCTCCGGTGAAGAAGTGCAAACGACGGAGGCCCCAGCGCTAGTGCGGGGTGGAGGGCGCCCCGGCCTCGAGCCGCTCGGCCTGCTCGCGCAGCGAGGCGGACTGCGGCGGAAGGCGCACCCACCCGGCGCTGTGCTCGGTGCGGGCGAACCACTCGGTCCCGGCGCGGCCGAGCTCGATGAATCCGAGCGGCCTCCGGTCGCGCGTGTACTCGACGCGCAGCACGACGCTCGGCATGCCTTCCCGCGGCACCTCGCCTCGCCCCAGCACCTCGAGGGGCGCCAGCCGCCACACGCGGTCCGCCCAAGCGGTGGCGTCGGCGCTCGGGGCATCCGGGTTCTCGGCCGGGGCGACGCGGGTCGAGCCCTGGGCCTTGCGGACGACGAAGGCGCGGGTCCGCCCGTCGAGCTGCAGCTGGAGCGCGTCCGGCTCGTCGGAGCGGAAGACGTGGAGCCGCCGGTCGACCAGCCGGCTCGCCGCCGCGGAGAGGTCCTGCACCAGCGACTCGTGAATCAGCCAGAGGCGCCCGTCGGGCGCGAGGAGGTACGCGCCGGCGGCGCCGGGCGGTGTGGAGACCACGAACTCCAGCGTGCGGCCCGGGCCCGAGGCGCCCGATCCGGTGTCCAGCCGCAGCCGCTTGCTCGAGGCCTCGAGCCCGAGCTGGGTGCGGCGCTCGGGGGTGATGGCTCCCAGGTCCCGGGTGGCCATCGGCGGGGAGACCCGGTCGAGCAGCTGCTCGGCGGTCTCGTTCCCCCGGAGGTCGCGCGGCGGCGGAGGTGGCGCTTCCCGGATGGCACGCAGCGCGTCAGGGACCCCGGCGTCGGCGCGGCCGCGCACGCCGCCGTCGGCGCGAAGCAGGGCCGTCCCCGCATCGGACGGCCCGCCCATCCCCCCGTCCGGCGGCTGCACCGAGGGGCTGGTCGCGATGTGCACCCAGACGGTCCGCTCCGCATCCCCTTCCCGGGTGACGCTGACCTGGTGCGAGCCGTCGTCCCACCGCACCGTCGTCACCTCGCCCCGGGCGAGGGCGGCCACCGGCACCTCGCCCGGGGCCCCTTGCCGCGGCGGACGGAGCCACACCGCCGCTGCCAGCGCCAGCGCGCCGGCAGCCACCGCGGCCTGCGCCAGGACCGGGCCCCGCCTCATTTCGCTTTCCTCCGGCGCGTCACCCAGAAGCCGGCGCCCAGCACCGCCAGCGGAGCCACGAAGACGGTGACGTAGAACCACGCCACCTCCTGCCCCCGAGTGTGCTGGATGGGGAAGTCGGTCTCACCACCGGGCGCGCCGAGCGACTCCTCGCCGAGCAGCCAGCGCACGCCGTCCAGCGCCAGGGCGCGGTTGCCCTGGCTCGCATCCAGCGCCAGGTCGGTGAAGGCATCCGAGTCGGCGACCACCACCGCGCGCCCCTCGTCGCTCCCCTTCCGCGGCAGGGTGATGGCGGCGGCGACCTCCCACGCCTTGCGCTTCTCGGTCCTCGGGTCGAAGACGTAGTTCCCGTCGAGGTCACGGAACGTCTCGGGGAGCGTGCTGACGGTGAAGACCACGTTCACCCCGGCGGGCTTCTGGGTGAGCAGCTCGAGCGACCCCGCCGCGAGGAGGAAGACCGGGAGCCGGCCGCTGGCCCGGACGAGCGTGCCCACGCTGGCGTGCGGCCCGAAGGTCGCGGTGACCAGCTGCGAGCGATCGCTGGGCTGGTGCGTTCGCGCCAGGTACACCCGGTCGTTCACCAGGGTGGTGGGGACGAAGCGGACGCCGAGCGGCTGGAGCAGGGCGTCGAACTGCGAGCCGGACTCCGGGTCCAGCGCCACCAGGAGCCGACCACCGCCCCGCACCCAGCGGACCAGCGCCTCGACTTCCTCACGGAGGAAGGGCGTGGTGGGCCCCAGGACCAGCACCGCGGACGCGTCGCGCGGCACGTCGGTGGCCAGGCCCTGCGCCGCGCCGAGTGGACGGACCTCGTCGTTCTGGGCCCGGAGCAGCTCCTGGAAGGTGCGCACCGTGCCCCGCGGGTCGGAGAGGTCCGCGTTCATCGCCGCCCGTTCGCCGTGGCCGGTGGTGGTGTAGAGGATCTTCGCCGCCCGGGCGACCTGGTAGAGCCGCTTCTGGACCTCGGGGTCGAGCTCGCGGAGCTGGCTCCTCGAGGAGTCGAGCGTGTTGCCGGTGAGGTACGTCTCGTGGCGCTCGCCCCGGCTCACCGCGATGGCGCCGTTGCCGTTGACCCCCAGCGCCCGCGCCCGGGGCAGATCCACCGCCGCGTCCAGACGCTCCACGCGGAGCAGCGGGCTCTCCTTCGCCAGCGACTCGGCGTAGTCGCGCACCGCGGCGCCCACCTCGGAGCCGGGCGGGTAGAAGAGCGTCAGGGTCACCGGCTCGGTGAAGCCGCGCACCAGCCCCCGGGTGGAGTCGCTCGGCCGGCCGGGCCGGAAGTAGCTCCAGTCCGAGGACACGTCGAGGACGTCCGCCACCCACCCCAGGGCCAGAGCGGTGGTGAGCACCGCCACCAGCGCCGCGCCGGTGCCCACCGCGTCCTGCACCCGCGCCACCTCGACCTCGGGGGCTCGGGCCATGGCGGCATAGGCCAGCTCGCCGAGCAGCAGCGGCACCACCGCCGCCGCGGCCAGGAGCGCGGTGGCGAGCTGGAGAACCGTGGCCAGGCGCGGGGCGCTCTTCCTCGGATCCGGCCCGCCGGCGGCCAGCACGACGTCGGACTGTGCGAACCAGGCGACCAGGGCGAGCAGGGCGACGGTGGAGAGGATGGCGAACAGCCGCTCCACCCGGGCCCGCGGTGCGGCGGGCGAGAGCGCCGAGCGATTCCACCGAACGACGGCGGCCCCGGCGACGGCGAGCACCCCCAACACGTCGAGCACCGGGCGGAGCGGCCCCGAGCCCACCACCCGCTCGCCGAGGAACACCAGGACCAGTCCGAGCACCGTGGCCGCGGTGAGGGCTCCGCTCCTGGCGTTCATCGCCACCGCCGCGCCTCCAGCACCCGGGTGGTGGCGAACAGCGCCACCCAGGTGACTAAGAGGGCGGAGAACGGCGGCTCGGTCGCCGACGCGAGCAGCCAGGCCAGCAGCAGCGACACCAGCAGCGCCGCCCCGAGGATGACGGCGATGATCTGCGTCCGGGCGAGCGAGGATCCCAGCGTGCCCAGACCGAGCGACGCCGCTCCGAGCAGCAGCAGCCCGAGGTAGCCGGCCAGCAGATGCCCGACCGCGATGTGCCCGTGCACCAGGATGAGCAGCGGCATGTACACCGTGGCCAGGGTGAGGCCGGAGAGGAACGCCAGGGCGCCGAGGAACTTCCCGAGGACGATGTCCCGGTCACGTACCGGCGAGGCGTAGAGCAGCGCCAGGGTGCCCAGCTGCCGCTCCTCGGCCAGCAAGCGCATGGCGAGGAAGATGGCGGCGACCATGGTCGGGCCCGAGGCGAAGTAGAAGAACCGGGTCAGCACCTCGGTGGAGCGGCGCGCACCCTCGAGGGCGAAGGCGTTGAACAGCAGGCCGTCGATGAGCAGGACCGAGGTGGCGATGATCCACCCGGTCATGGTGCGCAGGTACCCGCGCAGCTCGCGCCGAGCGATGAGGAGGACCGGGCTCATCCCACCGCTCCCCGTCCGGCCAGCTTGAGGAACAGGGACTCGAGGCGGTCCGCCGAGACGTCCAGCCGGAAGAGCTGGGCACCGGCCCCGAGCGCCGCCCGGGCCAGCGCGGGCCGGAGCGCGTCGGGCGCCTCGACCCGGAGCACCGCCCGCCCCGCGGGCGTGGGCTGCACCGAGACCGCCCGGACGCCGGGGACTGCCCGGACAGCCGCGGCAACCGCCTCGACGGGGCCGGAGATCTCCAGCTCCACGCCGGTGCCGACGCCGAGGCGCTCCTCGAGCTCCGCCTCGCTCCCCTGGGCGACCAACTCGCCGTCGCGGACCACCAGCAGCCGGTCACAGGTCTGGGCGATCTCCGGCAGGATGTGGCTAGAGACCAGCACGGTGTGGTCTCCGCGCAGGCTCCGGATGAGCGCGCGCATCTCCACGTTCTGTACCGGGTCGAGCCCGTTGGCCGGTTCGTCGAGCAGGAGCACCTCGGGCCCGTGGACCAGCGCCTGGGCGACGCCGACGCGCTGCCGGTAGCCGTGGCTCAGGGTGGAGATGCGCTCGTCGTCGAGGGCGCCGAGGCCGGTGCGCTCCTCGGTCTCCCCCACCCGCGCGCGGATGCGCCCCGGCTCCACTCCGCGCAGCCCGGCGACGAAGGCCAGGTACTCACCCACCCCCATGTCCTCGTAGAGCGGCGGGGTCTCGGGCAGGAAGCCGATGCGGGCCCTCAGCTGCCTCGGCGCGGTGAGCAGATCCTGTCCGTCGAGGCACACCGTCCCGGAGGTGGGCAAGAGCACACAGCCGAGAATCCGCAACGTGGTGGTCTTTCCTGCACCGTTGAGACCCAGGAAGCCCACCACCTCGCCCGAGTCGATGCGGAACGAGAGGTTCCGGATGGCCGCCCGTGCTCCGTAGTACTTGGAGAGCTGCTCGACCTGGATCATCAGGGGGGCGCCCTCTTTCCCAGGCACCGGGGCCGCGGGTCAAGGGCAGAAGGCGTCCCCGAGCGCCTACGCCGCGCCGGGGAGCCGGACCTTCCCCAGGCAGAAGCGGAGCGCGTCCTCGAGGCCCGGCCAGCGGAACCGGAATCCGGCGTCGAGCAGCGCCCGGGGGATGACGTTCGCGCCGGCGAGGACCGACTCCTCGCCCATCTGCCCGAAGACGGTGCGGATGACCGCCGCCGGGACAGCGGCCACGGTGGGCCGGTGAAGCACCCGACCCAGCACGTGGGTGAAGCCGGCGTTGGTGGCCGGCTCGGGCGCGGTGAGGTTCGCCGGGCCGTGGAAGGACCGGGTGCGGAGGGCGAAGTGGATCGCACCGATGGCATCCTCGAGCGAGATCCAGCTGAAGACCTGCTTGCCCGAGCCGAGCTTCCCGCCTGCGCCGGCCTTGAAGATGGGCAGCATCTTCGCCAGCGCCCCCGCGTCCGGGCTCAGCACCACGCCGGTGCGGAGCTTCACCACCCGGACGCCCGCCTCCTCCGCGGGTCGGGTCGCCGCCTCCCAGGCCTCCACCACCCCGGCGAGGAAGCCGGTGCCGCGGGCCGAGGACTCGTCGATGGGGGCGTCGCCGCGGTCGCCGTAGTAGCCCATGGCCGAGCCGTTGATCAGCACCGACGGGCGGCGTGGGGCGCGGAGGATGCCGGCCACCACCGCCTCGGTGGTGTGAACGCGGCTGTCGCGGATCTCTCGCTTGCGCTCCTCGGTCCAGCTTCCCTCGGCCACGCCGGCCCCGGCGAGGTTCACCACCGCGTCGAGCCCGTCGACCTCTCCGGCCTTCTCGCCGCGGCCGAGCCGGACCACGGTGTGGCCGCCGGTGGTGAGGAAGTGGGTCAGCGCGTCGCCGATGAGCCCGTGGGAGCCGGTGATGCCGACCCTGAGCGGCGGACCGGACAGCTCGGCGTGCCGGGCGAGGTCGGCGGCGGTGAGGGCGTGGCGGTAGGCGAAGAGCGCCTCGAGCTTCTTCCGGGCGACCCCTGCCCCGAGGCGGCCCACGGGCCCGAGCGGGAGCGCGTAGCGCACCTCGTCCTCGAGGAGTGAGCGGCCGTCTCCGTCGGGGAGCATGCGGTGCACCTGCTCCCAGAGAGCGAAGGGGCCCGACTCCTGCCGGTCGGTGAAGGACCGGCCGTCCTCCAGGGAGGTGTGGACCGCGACCCACTTCCACGGCACCGGACCGACGTGCACCCGAAGCACGGTCCGGGCGCCAGGGGCCATTCCGCCGGAGCGCTCGAGGATCTCCGCCCTGTCGAAGGGCGGGTTCAGACGCTCGAAGGCGCCCGGGCGGGCGTGCCAGTCGAACAGCTCCCGGGGCGGCACCGGCATGGGGCTGCGCGCGACGTACCGCTGCTCGTCCATCGACACCCTCCAGACCTGCGCCCGCGGGCACTTCCGGCACCCTGGTGCACTTGTTATGACCCTCCCGCCCTCGATGGAAGTCACCTCACCCGAAAGCATCGCTGCTGCGGTCGCGGTGCTCCGCCGCGGTGGGCTGGTCGGGCTCCCCACGGAGACGGTGTACGGGCTGGCGGCGGATGCGGAGAACGAGCTCGCCGTCCGGCGCATCTTCGCGGTGAAGGGTCGGCCGTCGACGCATCCGCTGATCGTCCACGTGGCGCAGGCGGCGGCGGTCGAGTCCTGGGCGTCGAAGGTGCCGCCCGAGGCCTACCGGCTCGCCTCGGCGTTCTGGCCCGGTCCCTTGACCCTGGTGCTCAAGCGGTCTGCGCGCGCCTCGGACGCGGTGACCGGTGGGCAGGACACGGTGGCGCTCCGGGTGCCGGGGCATCCGGTGGCGCTGGCGGTGCTGCGGGCATTCGACGGCGGGGTGGCGGCGCCGAGCGCGAACCGCTTCGGCCGGGTGAGCCCGACGCGTGCCGAGCACGTCCGGGCGGATCTGGGGAGCGACGTCGATCTGGTCCTGGACGGCGGTCCGGCGCGGGTGGGGGTGGAGTCGACCATCGTCGACCTGAGCGGCCCCGAGCCGGTGCTGCTGCGTCCGGGGGGAGTGCCGGTGGAGTCGGTGGAGCAGGTGCTCGAGCGCCGCATCTCGCGCATGCCGGGGAGGAAGATCCGTGCGCCCGGGCTCCTCCCCTCGCACTATGCCCCGCGCGCCGGCGTGCTCCTGGCAGAGCCGGGCGGCGCGGTGGCCAAGGCGCTGTCGCTGGCCGGGGGCGGACGGAAGATCGCGGTCGCGGTGCCCGAGCCGGTGGAGGTCCCCGAGCCGCTGATCGCCCTCCGCATCCCGGCGGACATCGACGGCCTGGCGCGCGAGCTCTACGCCGTCTTCCGCGCCGCCGACGACGCCAAGGTGGACGTGGCGGTCATCGCCGTCCCGGGCGAGGAAGGGCTCGGGCTGGCGGTGGCGGACCGGCTTCGACGGGCAGCTGCGCCGCGGAACTCGTGAGCAGCTGGGTGGCCGGCCCTTGCCCCGGCGCTGGCGGCGCGCGTGTCGAGCGGGTTTCGGTCGCAAGGGCGGGGCGGCAGGTGTTGGACGGATGGGTCCAGCCGAGGTCCAGCCCGTGCTCACGCCGCGTCGCTGATGGGCTCGTCACCCCGCAGCTGCCGCACCATCTGCGTCAGCCCCCGCACCCACGATGGATGCGCGTTCAAGCTGGGCACGAGGGTCAGCGCCTCCCCGCCGTGCGCCAGGAACTGCTCCTTCGCCCGGATTCCGATCTCCTCCAAGGTCTCCAGGCAATCCGCGACGAACGCCGGGCAGAACACCGCCAGGCCCTTCGCCCCGGCCCGGGCCAGCTCGGGAATCACGAGATCGGTGTACGGCTTGATCCACGGTGTCCGACCGAGCCGGCTCTGGAAGGTGACCGTCCACTTCCCCGGCTCCAGCGCCAGCCGCTGGGCCAGCGCCCGCGCGGTGAACACCGCTTGCATCCGGTAGCACCACCGGTTGGCTGAAACCTGGACGTCGCAGCAGTCCGCGCGCGCCAGGCAGTGCGCCCCGGTGGGGTCGCTCTTCTTCACCTGCCGCTCGGGCAGACCGTGAAAGCTGAACAGCACATGATCCGGCCGTGCCTCCGCCAGGATCGGCCGCGCCACGTCAGCGAAGGCATCGAGGAACGCCGGCCGGTCGTAGAACGGCGGCAGCACCCGGATCGCCTCCACGTTCCACGCCTCGCCCACCAGCTTGAACACCCGCTCCAGGCTCGAGCCGGTCGAGCTCGAGGCGTACTGCGGATAGAGCGGCACCACGCTCAGCTCGCGCACCCCGCGGGCCCGCAGCGCCTCCAGCGCCGAGCCGAGCGAGGGCTTCCCGTAGCGCATCCCCAGCTCCACCGCCCACGCCGGTCCCAGCGCGTCCTGGAGCCGGTCCCGCAGCGCCTTCCCGTGCACCAGCAGCGGCGAGCCCTGGGGCATCCAGATCTTCCGGTAGGCCTCGGCCGACTTCTGCGGCCGGAACGGGAGGATGATCCCGTACAGCAGCGCCGCCCGGCCGGCCGGAGGAATGTCCAGCACCCGGGGGTCGCTGAGGAACTCGCGGAGGTAGCGCCGCACCGGCCCCGTCTCCGGCGCGTCCGGGGTCCCGAGGTTGATCAGCAGCACGCCCTGGGGAGTGGATTCCATCAGTTCAGCGCGTTGGGCTGCGTCAGGGGGAACTCGGCGATGCGAGCGTCGAACGTCGACCCGTCCGGCCGCACGAAGGTGTAGCTCCCGCGCATCGTCCCGAAGGGGGTGCGGAGCATCGCCCAGCTCCGGTACTCGAAGCGCTCCCCCGGCGCCAGCCTGGGTGTCTCGCCCACCACGCCCTGGCCGCGCACCTCCTCCACGTGCCCGTTCGCGTCGGTGATGACCCAGTGCCGGCTCTTGAGCTGGGCCGGGGCGGTGCCCTCGTTGGCAATCTCCACGGCGTAGCTGAAGGCGAACTGCCCGTTCTCCGGCGCGCTGCGTTCGGCCCAGAAGCTGGGCTGGACGGTGACCCGGATCCCCTCGGTGACGGTGGTGGACATGGCCCGGCGGCAACATGGCCCGTCCCCCGCCCGGGGCGCAACGGTCAAGCTCCGGGGCCGTCCTGCTCCGGGGAAGCGCCCTCCCCCCGGGCCTTCCACCAGGAGGCGGTGAACGCCAGGACCAGCACCCCGGCGATGACCGCCAGCGAGAGCCACACCGGGATCGGCATCCACGGCTCGACGATCATCTTCAGACCGACGAAGCCGAGCACCACCGCCAGCGCCGGCTTGAGGTAGCGCAGCCGGGCGAGGAGCGAGCGGAGGAGGAAGAACAGCGAGCGCAGCCCGAGCACCGCGGTGACGTTGCTGCTGTAGAGGACGAAGGAGTCGCGGCTCAGGCCCAGCACCGCGGGGATGGAGTCGAGCGCGAACATGAGGTCCGTCGTCTCCACCACCAGCAGCACCAGGAACAGCGGGGTGACCTGGATGCCCCGCGGCCCGCGAACCACGAATCGATCCACGGGCGCCGGATCGGCCACCGGCAGCACCCGCCGGGCCACCTTCAGCACCGGGTTGTGGGCGGGATCGGCCTCGGGCTCGTCCTCGCCGCCGCGGATCAGCTTGATCGCCGTCCAGACCAGGAAGGCGCCGAAGAGGTAGAGCAGCCACTCGAACTCGCGGACCAGCGCCGCGCCCCCGAGGATCAGCGTCCCCCGCAGCACGAACGCGCCGAGCACGCCCCAGAACAGCAGCAGGTGCTGCTCCCCGGGCTTGATCCGGAAGTACTGGAAGACCAGCAGGAAGACGAAGAGGTTGTCGACGCTGAGCGCGTACTCGACGACGTAAGCGGTGAAGAACTCCAGCCCTCGCTGCGGCCCGCGCGCCCACCAGAGCCCGGCCCCGAACGCCAGCGAGAGCGAGACCCAGAGCAGCACCCATCGCCCGGCCTCGGCGGCGGTCTGGGCCCGGTGCCCGCGCAGCCGGGCGACGCCGAGGTCCAACGCCAGCACCGCGAGGACGCCGGCGTTGAACAGCACCCAGACCCACCAGGGCGTGGTCATCCGCTGTTGCCACCACCACCGGGGATCGCCGGGCGGCGGAGCACCATCATCGCGCGGTCCACGACGGTGAGCTTGCCACCGGCAGGGGTGTGCGCTCCGGTCTTGCCGTCACCCTCGGCGGTGTCGACCAGGATCTCCCAGTCGCTGCCCCACTCGATGGCCGGGAGCACGAACTCCACCGGCTCGTGGTTGGCGTTCATGAGGATCAGCAACGTGTCGCCGCCCACCTTGTTGCCCTGCGGGTCGGTGGTGGCGATGGCGTCACCCCCGAGGAGGTAGGCCAGGGAGCGGACGAAGGGCTGCGTCCAGTCCTCCTGGGTCATCTCGCTGCCGTCGGGCCGGAACCAGGCCAGGTCCTTGAGGTCCGAGTCCCAGATGTGCTGCCCGCGGAAGAAGCGCCGCCGCTTCAGCACCGGCTGCTCGTGCCGCATCTTGATCAGGCGACGGGTGAAGGCCAGGAGCGACTTCTTCCGCTCGTCGAGGCTCCAGTCCACCCAGGAAAGCTCGTTGTCCTGGCAATAGGCGTTGTTGTTCCCGCGCTGGGTCCGGCCGATCTCGTCGCCACCGAGCATCATCGGCACGCCGCTGGAGACGAAGAGCGTGGTAAGGAAGTTGCGGACCTGCCGCTCGCGCAGCGCGATGAGGCGGGGGTCGTCGGTGTCGCCCTCCACCCCGCAGTTCCACGAGTTGTTGTCGTCCGCGCCGTCCTTGTTGTGCTCGAGGTTCGCCTCGTTGTGCTTCTCGTTGTACGAGACCAGGTCCCGGAGCGTGAAGCCGTCGTGGGCGGTGATGAAGTTGATCGACGCGTACGGCCCCCGGCCCGAGAGCTGGAAGAGGTCCGCCGAGCCGGTGAGCCGGTAACCGATCTCGGCGGCGAGGTTGTCCTCGCCCTTCCAGTACTTCCGGAAGGCGTCGCGGTACTTCCCGTTCCACTCCGAGAAGTCCACCGGGAAGGCCCCCAGCTGGTACCCGCCCGGGCCCACGTCCCACGGCTCGGCGATGAGCTTCACCCGGCTCAGCACCGGGTCCTGGTGGATCGCGCTGAAGAACGGCGCGTTCCGGTCGAAGGTGAGGTGCTGGCGCCCGAGGGTGGTGGCGAGGTCGAAGCGGAACCCGTCGACGTGCATCTCCTGCACCCAGTAGCGCAGCGAGTCCATCACCAGCTTCAGGGTCTGCGGGTGGTCGAGGTTGAGGCTGTTCCCAGTGCCGGTGAAGTCCTGGAAGTAGCGCGGCGACTCGGGGGTCATCACGTAGTAGGCGAGCGGGTCGAGGCCCTTGAGACTCAGAATCGGCCCGAGGTGATTCCCCTCCCCGGTGTGGTTGTAGACCACGTCGAGGATCACCTCGATGCCGGCGCGGTGCAGCGCCTTCACCATGCCCTTGAACTCGTTCACCACGTTGAACGGTCCGGTGCAGGCGTAGCGAGCGTCCGGAGCGAAGTACCCGAGCGTGTTGTAGCCCCAGTGGTTGGTGAGCCCCTTGGCCTCGAGGAACCCCTCGTCCACCGCCTGGTGCACCGGAAGGAACTCCACGGCGGTGATGCCCAGCTGCTGGAGGTAATCGATGACCACCGGATGGGCGAAGCCGCCGTAGGTCCCGCGCAGGTACTCGGGGATGTCGGGGTGGCGCATGGTGAAGCCGCGCACGTGGGCCTCGTAGACGATGAGCCGGGGCCAGGTGATGCGCGGGCTCTCCACGCCCTCCCAGTTGAAGCGGCCGTCCAGGACGATGCCCCGGGGCATGCCCGGCGCGCTGTCCCGGTCGTCGAAGGAGAGGTCCGCCTTCCGGCTCCCCACCCGGTACGGGTAGACCGGCGCGTCGAAGTCCACTCGGCCGTAGATGGCGCGAGCATAGGGATCGATCAGCAGCTTGTTGGCGTTGAAGCGCAGCCCGCGGGTCGGATCGTAGGGACCGTGGGCCCGGAACCCATAGAGCGTCCCCGGCCCCACTCCCTTCAGGTACCCATGACGTACGTTGCGTGTGCGCTCGGGCAGGGTGACCCGCGCAGTTTCTCGATTGGGGTCGCGCACGTCGTAGAGGCAGACGTCGATGCGCTCCGCCCACTCGGAGAACACCGCGACGTTCACCCCCTCCCCATCCCAGGTTGCCCCCAGCGGTTGCTGCTTTCCCGGCCAGACCGCGGTGGGGACGGTCATTCCACCGCCTCCAGGACCGCCACCGGAAAATCGGTGAACAGCGGCCCCAGGGCGAGTCCCCCCTCCAGCGGCTGCACCCGCAGCCCGGTGATGACGTTCCGGAACCGGCGCCCGGAGAGGTCGGTGGGGAGCCGCATGCGCGTCGAACCGTAGACCGGACCGAGGCCGGCCCGCAGCGCGCGGGCGACCAGCCGCGGCGCGGCGACCACCACCGCCTCGTCCCCCAGCCGGCGGGCGAAGGCCAGGGCCCGGGTGGCAGCGATGCCGTCCAGCTCCAGCGGCTCGTAGGCGCCGCGGCGGAACAGCTCGGGGCGCGCCTGGCGGAAGCGGAGCATCAGGGTGGTGAGGAGGAGCTTGCAACGCCCGTCGGCCGGGTGCGCCCACGCCTCCCGCGCCACGCCGACCGGCGCCGCCTCGTGCTGGCGGAGCAGCTCGGAGAGCATCTGGTCGCGGAGCTGGAAGTCCACCGGCCGGCGGTTGTCCGGGTCCACCAGCGAGAGGTCCCACAGCTCGCAGCCCTGGTAGATGTCCGGCACGCCCGGGCTGGCGAGCCTCAGGGCGAGCTGCACCAGCGAGTTCACCTGTCCCGGCCGCTCGATGCGCTCCTTGAGCAGCCGCGCCTGCTCGAAGAACACCCGGGAGATGCCCGGATCGAGGACCCGGTCCACGAAGCGGGCGGTCGCCTCCTCGTAGTCCGGGTCGGGGTTGGTCCAGCTGGTGTGGACCTTGGCCTCGCGGATGGCCTTGAGCATGTACTCGCCGATCCGCGCGCGGAAGGCGGGAAGCTGACCGGGGTCCATCTCCCCCATCGGCCAGGCGCCGAGCAGGGTCTGGTAGAGGAGGTACTCGTCGTTGCCCGAGGGCGCAGGCTTGCCGGCGAGCTCGGTCCGGTGCACCGCGTTCAGCTTCCGCCAGCTCTCGAGCGCGCGCCGCCACTCGCCAGGGATCTCGGAGAGCACCACCAGCCGGGCCCGGACGTCCTCGCTCCGCTTGGTGTCGTGGGTGGAGCCGGCGACCAGGGCGCCGGGCCAGTCGCGGGCACGCTCCAGGTTGCGGTGATGGAAGGTCTCCACGCTGACCCCGAAGTGCTCCGGCTCCCCGCCCACCTCGTTGAGCGCCACCAGGCGGTTGTAGACGTAGAAGACCGTGTCCTCCAGCCCCTTCGCCATCACCGGGCCGGTGATCTGCTGAAGCTTCATGGCGAAGTGCAGCATGACCTGGCGCTCGGCGAGCGGGAGGTGCTCGGGGTAGCGCTTGAGCAGCACGTCCTCCAGCCACTGGAACAGCGAGGCGTTGGTGGTGGGGTCCGCCGCCCGCGCCCGGGCAATGGTCCACTGGATGTAGTGCGCGTCGCGCTCGTCGACGCCCGGTGCCTCGGAAACGTAGGTCCGGTACACCGGGAAGTGGGCGATGAAGCCGATCAGCGCCCGGCGGATGGAGTTGAGGGTGAAGTCGCGCGTCCGCCGGTTCATCTCCGATATCCGGTTCAGCTCGCGGGCCAGGCCGTTGATCTCGCTGGCCATGCTCACCGCCATGACCTGCTTCTTCTTCTCCACCAGCAGCGCCTCGAAGCGGATCGGGTAGCCGATGAACTTCTCGTAGATGTCGGTGAACTCCCGGCCCGCGGAGGCGTCCACCAGCACCCCGGCGGTGAGGTTGGCGAAGCGGTACCCGGTGGTGCCCTGCACCGCCCAGTCGTCGGGGATGCGCTCCTTGCCGCCCTGGATCTTCTCCACCACCACGTAGAGCGCGCGGCGGAGCGGCGAGGAGGGATCGCTCCCCGCCTCCGCCCGCCACCGCCCGAGCAGCGCCTCGCTGACCGCCGGCCAGCTCGCGTCGTCCACCGTGTCGCCGGCCAGCCTCCGGGCCTGGTCGAGGAAGTACCTCTCTTGAAGCCGGAGGAAGTACCCACTGGGGTCGAAGAGCCCGTCGGGATGATCGATGCGCAGCCCCTGCACCTGGTCCCGGGCGAGGAACTGGAAGGTGAGCGCGTGCGCCTCCTCGAAGACGTCCAGATCCTCCACCCGGATGGCGGCCAGGGTGTTGATGTCGAAGAAGCGCCGGTAGTTGATCTCCTCGCCGGCGACGCGCCAGTGGGCCAGCCGGAACGGGACGTAGCGCTCGAGCAGCCGGTCCAGCGCGTCGACGCTGCGCGGGTCGCCCGGGTTCCCGTTGAGCCGGGCGAGGTTGGCCTTCAAGAATTCGGCGACCACCGGCGAGCTGCTCACCAGCGCATTCAACCGCCGCTTGAGGACCTCCTTCTCCCGGCTGCGCTCCTGCACCTTCTCCGCCGAGGTGTCCCCTCGCGAGGGAAGATTCCGCAGCCCGGTCAGGATGCTCTGCAGCTCGACGTAGTCCGGGTGGGATTCACCGAGCTGCACCCCCACCTGCTCGGCGCCCGGGCCGAGCACGTCCTGGTAGGCCCGGGGATTCAGCGGGAGGCGGCGGTCGAAGTAGCGCAGGGTGATGCTCCCGCCCTGGTACTCGAGCTGCAGCTCGCCCCGGTCCAGCACCACCCCGTACTGATCGCCGAGGATGGGCAGGAGCACCTTGTTCCGGAGCTCGGACTTCACCGGATCCCACTCGATGTCGAAGAAGTGGGCGTGGAGCGCCGCCGGGCCGTTCTCCAGCACGTCCTCCCAGAGCAGGTTGCCCGAGGAGATGCCCATGTGGTTGGGGACGGTGTCCAGCACCAGCTGCAGCCCGTTGCCCCGGAGCGTGCTGGCCAGCGCGGCGAACCCCACCTCGCCCCCGAGCTCGGGGTTCACCAGGGTGTGGTCGACCACGTCGTACCCGTGGTTGCTCCCCGGCATCGCGCGGAGGATCGGCGAGGCGTAGAGGTGGCTCACCCCCAGCCTCGCCAGGTACGGCACCACCGCGCTCGCCCGGGCGAAGTCGAAGTCCCGGTGGAGCTGGACGCGGTAGGTGGAGAGCGGGACCTGCTGCTGCCCGAGCAGCTGCTCGCGGGTGCGGGCGTAGAGCGGCTCGGCGATGGCCGGCCCGCCGGGCGCGGGGGACTCGCCGGTCTGGTCGGCCTGCTGGGGCTCGTCGAGGTGCGGGTCCATGGGTCTGTGGGGTGCTTACCCCGGAGGACGTCCGGGCTCACGGGCGGCGAATCTGGGGACGCGCGTCCAAGCCAACAATCCCTTGGGGCCCAGGTCGGGAAAGCTCCTCCCTCGGCCATGCTGCTCGAGGGCGTCTCCTCGGCGACACTGCAACTCGGGGGTCGCCCTGGCCTCAGGCCTCGCCCGCGGGCCGGGTGCTGAACGTCACCATCCGACCGTCCGACGCGTACTGGACCGGCTCGCCTCCGGTGCTCGACAGCGCGTCGCCCTGCCGGGTCAGCACCGTGGCTCGCCCGGTGGCGGGGTCGTTGGCCGTGTACCTTCCGGTCCCTGCGTCGCGGCCGGTGAGACAAATCCAGTGCTGCCGGGGACGCCCCTGGACGTCGTGCACCACCCGGAGCAAGACGGGCCGGCCCGAGTCGAGCTCGCGGTCGAGCTGGCGGCAGTCGAGGTCACCCGGGCTGGCGCGCGGGCCGCCGGGGATCGCCGACCCGGCCACGCTCCAGTCCAGCAGCGGCCCCTTGAAGCCGCCGGCGCCGCGGAGGTGGCGCACCAGCGCATCGGGGGTGAGGCGCCTGCCGCCGAGCCGGCTCAGGGCCATGGCGCAGGCGGTGACCGCGCAGCCGGCATGGGCGAGCGTGGGGCCCTCACCCGTGGCACCGAGCCGCTCGGTGCGCCACGCCGGATCTCCCTGCCGGAAGAGCGGGGTCCCGGCTGGCGGCCCGACCTGAGGGCGGACCTCGGGGAGCACCCCGTGGAGCCGGAGCAGCGCGCTGGCCACGCGGGCCTGCGGCTCGGCCACGTCGCTCGGCAGGCGCGGCGGCTCGGGGAGACGCGGGCGCGACTGGCCGAGGTCCAGCACGCGGTCCTCGGGCTCCGGCCGGCTCGTCGCGGCGCCGGGCAGCAGGAGCAGCTGCCCGACCTCGATCCGGTCCGGGTTGGCGATGCCGTTCAGCCGGACGAGGGTGCGCACCAGGTCGGCGGTGGTCCCGGGAACGCCCTGCCGCTGCAGCTGCCGGGCGATGCCACAGAGCGTGTCCCCGGGCTGGACCACCCGGGTGGCGGCGTCCTCGCCAGGAGCGGACACCTCGGGCGAACCGGACGGGACGGGACGGACGGCCATGGAGCGCACCTCGCAGGCAGCGGGCCTGCGCGGCCTCCGGTGCAGCGTGCGGGCCACGGTCGCTCGCCCTGACCCTGCGCTCGTCTTCGTCCGAGGTCGGGGACGGGGTGCCCGGAACCCCGGACGTACGAAGGGCCCCGCGGCCGCTTCGGACGAGCCGACCACGGAGCCCTGGAGGGCCGAGGACGAACCCCGGCGGAAAACGTCAGCTCAAATGCTTGTTGACCAGCTTGGTCATCTCGAACATCGAGACCTGCTTCTTGCCGCCGAAGACGGGCTTCAGCTTGTCGTCGGCGTTGATCATCCGCCTCTCCTTGGCATCCTGGAGATTGTTCTTGCGGATGTATGCCCAGAGCTTCTTCACCACCTCGGTGCGGGGAATCGGCTTGTTACCGACCACCTGGGCGAGGTCCTCGGACGGCGTCAGCTCCTTCATGAAGGCGGCGTTCGGCTTGCGCTTCGCTCCAGACGACTTCTTTGCCTTCTTCGCGGGCTTCTTGGCGGCCATTCGGTCGAATTCTCCCTCCCCCTCTGTTCAGGGGACGTTGTACGGCTCGTCGTCGAGTCGATGGCTTCGGGTTCGACGAAGCCAAGGCTGGGCGGATATCAGGTTTCAGAGGAGAAAACAGCTGCGGAGCGCGTTTCCCCCTCGGGGAATCCCAGGGAGGCCCCTCTGACATGCAGGTGCTGATCACCGGTGCAAACGGGTTTCTGGGGAGCGCCCTGAGCCGGCGGCTGGTCGGAGACGGGCACCGGGTGCGGGCCCTGGTCCGGCCCGGGAGCGACGCCTCCGCCCTCGACGGGTTAGGGGTGGAGAGGGTGTCCGGGGACGTGACCGAGCCGGACTCGCTGCAACGGGCAGTCGAGGGGATGGAGGTGGTCTTCCACCTCGCGGGACTGCGCCGCGCTCCTGAGCGCTCGGCGTTCTTCCGGGTCAATGCCGAGGGCACTCGCACGGTGTGTGACGCGATGCTCCGGGTGCGGGCACGCCGGATGGTGCTCGCCGGGTCGCTCGCGGCGGTGGGACCGTCTCGGCCGGACCGGCCGCACGTGGAGACGGACCCGTTCGCTCCCGAGGAGTGGTACGGCGAGAGCAAGGCCGAGGCGGAGCGCATCGCCTTCGGCACGGCCGGGCTGGAGGTGACGGCGGTCCGGCCGCCGCGGATCCTTGGCCCAGGAGATCGCGAGAATCTCGTCTTGTTCAGACTGGTGAAACGAGGCATCCGGCTGGAGATCGGGGGTGGGCCGCGACCTCTCTCGGTGGTGGACGTGGACGACGTGGTGGAGCTGCTCGTGGTGGCGGCGGTGCGGCCCGAGGCGGTGGGCGAGGCGTTCTTCGCCCCGGGCCCGGACCAGACGACGCTCGAGGAGATCCAGACGCTGGGCGCGGGTGTGCTCGGGGTGCGGCCGCGGACCTTGCGGCTGTCGCCGGGTCGGCTCCGGGCGCTGGCGGCGATGGCGGATGGGTTCAGCCGGCTGACCGGGAAGCACTTGCCCCTGAACCGGAAGCTCGCGCGGCAGCTGCTCGCCCCGGCGTGGACCTGCAGCGGGGAGAAGGCGCGGGTCCGGCTCGGCTGGGTGCCCCGCATCGACGCCCGCACCTCGATTGCCCGCAGCGCCGCGTGGTATCAGGCCCACGGGTGGCTATGAGCGCCAAGGCGGCTTTCTACGACGTCGACGGAACGCTGGTGAAGACGAACATCGTCCACACCTACGCGTACTACGCGATGAACCGCGGCTCGCTCACCGGCATCGCGGCGCGGACGCTGGCCACGCTGGCGCAGATCCCGGTCTACGCCGGACTGGACCTCGTCAACCGGAAGGTCTTCAACGAGTACTTCTACCGCGCCTACGAGGGGCTGTCCGAGGACCGGCTGGTGGTGCTGGGCGAGGAGATGCTGGAGGACGTGCTGAAGCCAGCGATCTTCCCCAAGGCCCAGGACCTGATCGACGAGGCGCGGCGGGCGGGGTGCCGGATCGTGCTGATCACCGGAGCGCTGGACTTCACGGTCCTGCCCCTGGCGCGGCATCTCCGGGCGGACGATGTCATCGCCAACAAGATGCAGTTCGTCGGAGGCTTCGCCACCGGGAAGGTCATCCCCCCGATCATCGAGGGAGCGAACAAGGCGCACGCCATCCGCGAGTACTGCGTGAAGCACAACCTGGAGCTCGACAAGAGCTTCGCCTACTCCGACAGCTTCAGCGACTACGCGATGCTGGCGATGGTGGGCCGGCCGACGGCAGTGAATCCGGACGTGCGGCTCCGGTCGGTGGCTCGGGCATACCACTGGCCGGTGCTGGACCTGAGATAGGAAGGGGCTGCACATGCGCCAGCTCAAGACGCTGAAGCGGCTCTACGACGAGGAGCGCCACGTGGTGGTCACCGAGAAGGGCAGCCCGCCCCGGGTGCTCTTCTTCGGGGAGGACTTCCTGCTCGAGGACCTGCCGCTGGACACCCGGGTGGTGTTCCCCCGCCAGCCGCTGAAGGGCGTGCCGAACGTGAAGGCGGCCATCCGCTGGGCGCTGAACCACCCCGAGGGGATGGATCCGCTCCATGCGCTGCTGCGGCCGGGGATGAAGGTCACCATCGCGATCGACGACATCTCGCTCCCCCTGCCACCGATGGCGCTGCCGGACGTGCGGCAGACGATCCTGGAGATCGTGCTCGAGCTGCTCACCGACTCGGGCGTGGACGACGTGCATCTGGTCATCGCCAACGCGCTCCACCGGCGGATGACCGAGTCCGAGATGCGGCGGATGGTGGGCTCGAAGATCTTCGACGCCTACTACCCCGAGCGCTACTACAACCACGACGCCGAGGATCCCGAAGGGATGGTGGAGCTCGAGCGCACCAGCGCCGGCGAGGTGGTGGCGATCAACCGCCGGGCCGCGGAGAGCGACCTCCTCATCTACGTGAACATCAACCTCGTGCCCATGGACGGCGGGCACAAGTCGGTGGGCACGGGGCTGGCGAACTACGCCTCACTGCGGGCGCACCACAACCCGAAGACCATCCGCGAGTCCGAGAGCTACATGGAGCCGAGCAAGAGCGCGCTCCACCGGAGCACCGAGCGCATCGGCCGGGTGATCGACAAGAGCCTGAAGGTCTTCCACATCGAGACCGCGCTGAACAACAAGATGTTCGACGGTCCGACCGGCTTTCTCGGCAAGCGCGAGGAGGACTACACCGAGCTCGACCGGCTGAAGTTCCAGGGGCTGAAGTACACGCTGTCCAAGCTGCCCCGCGCTGCGAAGCGGAAGCTGTTCATGCAGATCCCCGCGCCCTACGACGTGACCGGGGTGAACGCGGGCGCGACCGAGCCCTGCCACGAGAAGACGCTGGAGCTGTGCTGGAAGCAGTACTCGGTGCCGGTCGAGGGACAGAGCGACATCGTCATCTTCCCGGTGCCCTACATCTCGCCGTACAACGTGAACTCCATCCTGAACCCGCTCTTGGTCCAGGTGATGGGGCTCGGGTACCTCTTCAACCTGAACCGGGGCGTGCCCCTGGTCAAGAAGGGCGGGGTGATCATCGTCTGCCACCCGGCGTACGACGAGTTCGATCCCGAGCACCACCCGAGCTACATCGAGTTCTTCAACCGGCTGCTCCCGGAGACCCGGGACGCGATGAAGCTCGAGCACATGTACGAGCGCGAGTTCGCGGAGAACCCGAGCTACGTGCACCTGTACCGCAAGGGGCACGCCTACCACGGGGCCCACCCCTTCTACATGTGGTACTGGGGCGAGAACGGCCGCCAGCACGTGGGGAAGGTCATCTGCGCCGGCGCAGAGAACAACCACGTCCCGGAGCTGCTGGGCTGGGAGCGCGCCGACACTCTCGGTGAGGCCATCGACCTGGCCCGGGGCTTCATGGGCCGCAGCGCGAGCATCACCTGCGTGAAGACCGCGCCGATCCTGCAGTGTGACGTGCGGGTCTAGCTAGCCAAGCGAGCGCCTCCCGGATCAGCGGGTCCGGATCTCCTTCACCAGCCGCCCCGCCCCGTAGACCTGCTCCAGCCCCTCGAGGATGGCTTGCCCGTGGAGGGCCACCGCCCGGTTCGTCGCGGCGTCGTACCCGTAGTCACCACCCAGCGAGGCCCGGTTCCCGTCGAAGATGAGCGCCACCACCTCTCCGTTCCGGTTGATGAGCGGCGAGCCCGAGTTGCCTCCGATGATGTCGTTGGTCGTGGCGATGTCGAACGGCATCTCCGGGTCGAGCTTCGGGCGGGCGCCGAGCCAGGTGGGGGCGACCGCGAACGGAAACTGCCCGGTGTTCCGGTCGTACAGTCCCGACAGACGGGTGATCGCGGGGATCTGCTTTCCGGACTCCGCCCAGCCCGCGATGGTGCCGTAGGACAGGCGGAGGGTGAAGGTCGCGTCGGGGTAGCTCGAGGTCCCCCGGACCGCGACCGCGGCCTGGAAGAGCAGCTCACCGTTGCGGGCGAGCGCTCCCTCCACCCGGTTCTCGTACTCCCTGCGGATGGCGCGCGCCTGAGGGTCCAGCCGCCGCGCGAGGGCGATCATCGGATCCTTCGATGCAGCGACGGCCGCCGCTCCGCCCTTCCAGAGCACCTCGCGCACCCTTGGGTCATCGAGCCGCGTGCCCTCGACCGCCTCCCGGGCCACGTCCTCGGGGCTTCGCTTCCCGATGGCCGCCTGCACCAGCGGGTCGTCCGGACCGAGGGTGTCCCGGAGATTCCGCAGACCGAAGGTGACCAGCACCCGCTCCAGCGAACGGGGAACTGGGACCCGACGCAGCAGTCGGGTCTGCAGCGTGGGCAGGCGCGCATCGCCATATTCGCGCAGCCGCTCGGGCGACGGCTTGGGCCGCTCTTCCGCGGCACGCACCAGCAGTCTCGCGTATTCGAAGAGGTCCGACGGGAGGCCGGCCTTCGACTCCCCCAGCGCGTGGCGGACGAAGAGCTCCCGTTCTGCCTGAACCGCCTGGGCGATGCCAGGCCAGGCAGGGCCGAAGCGCGTCTCCTTGGCGGGGTCCTTCCTCACGACGTTCCGGAGCTCGGCATCCTCGGCACGCTTGCGCTCGAAGTTGCCGGGGTCGGCCAGCCAGGCGCGACGGCCGCCCAGCGCCTTCAGCGCGTTCTCCACGGTCCGGATGTGGGCACGGCTGATCCGGAAGAGCTCCCGATTTCCTCCGGAGAACTGGAGCAACGTCCCCCGGAGCTGTGCGAGCTGGACCAGAAGCCACGGAAGCACCAGGTCACGCTGCAGCGCCAGCTGCTCGGTGGTCTGCACCCGCTCGGTGCCGCCCGGGTTGCCGGCGGCGAAGACCAGGTCGCCTTCGCGCGCCGGGCTCGCCGCCCAGGGGAGGGCCTCCGGAGTGTCGACCGGCGCATCGTTCTCGTAGATGCGAAGGAAGCCCACGTCGAAGCCGTAGCGCGGGAACTCGAAATTGTCCGCGTATCCGCCGAACGCCGCCATGGGAAACTCGGGCGCGAAGGCCAGGCGCACGTCCTGGAACCGGCGGTAGGTGTAGAGGTGGTACCGACCGCCGTGGAAGAGGTTCACCACGTCGCAGCGCACCTTGGGCCCGGTGGCGCACGCTCCCTCGATGCGGGCGCTCTCCTGCCGCAGGGCAGTCGCGAATGCCTCTCCCTCCTTGCCCGCCGTCGCGCTCCGGATGCGGTCGGTCACGTCGGTGATCGACACCAGCTGGTTGGCCTCGATGTTGGCGCACCGCCGCTCATCCTTCTGTGCGGCGGCGAAGAAGCCCCGTTCCAGGTAGTCGTTTCTCGAGGTCGACAGGTCCTGCACGCAGTCGCGGACGCAGTGGTGGTTGGTCATCACCAGGCCGTGGGTGGAGACGAAGCTGGCGGAACAGCCGTTCGCCAGCCGGACCGCCCCGAGGCGGACACTGTCCAGCCACTGCTGGGACGGCCCGAAGCCGTACACGGCCTGGACCTTGGCCGAGGGGAAATCGTTCAGCAGCCACATGCCCTCGTCGCCGCGGGCGAGTGACGCGCTGGCGAGGGCGATGAGGAGGGTCGCGCGGAGTCGGTTCACGACCCGGCGCTCTACCCCGGTCCAGCTGGCGAACCCAGCTGGAAAGCTGCGGGTGGCATGCTCGCCCCTCCCCAAACGTGAGTAGAGTTGACTCGGTGGACGCCCTGGCCTTCGTGCAGGAACTCGAAACCTTCAAGGCAGAGCGGCTCGCGCCCATCGTCGGAGCGGGCCGGACGTCGCTGGCGGACGGGTCGCCCGGCGACGCGAAGAAGATGCTGCAGGTTGCGCTCAGCAACGAGATCAGCGTCAGCGAGCTGGCCGCGGCGTGGATGCCAAGCACGACGGAGATCGACGTGAAGCTCGCCTTCGCTCGACAGGCCGGAGACGAGGCCGGACACTTTCAGCTCGTCGCCGATCGGCTCTCGGCGCTCGGATTTGACGTCGCGGCGTTCGGGTCGCCCGGTGAGAGCCCGCTCTTCCAGTACTTGAAGGGCCTCTCCACGACGGTGGAGCGAATCGCCGCCGGGCTGTTCACGCTGGAGTCCATCGCCTACGCGGTCAACGAGAACTTCATGACGTTCTGTGACCGGCGCGGCGACGCGGAGACGGTCCGGATCTACCGCGAGTACATCCAGCCCGAAGAGCGCGCGCACCAGCAACTTGGCCAGCGGCTGCTCGCCAAGTACGCGACCACCCCGGAGCTTCAGGGCGCGGCGCGGGACGCGGTGGCCAGGGTTCTGGAGATCGCGACCGCGGCACGCACCCAGGCCGCTCAGCGGATGGGCACCGCCTGCTTCCCCGGGTGCTGAGAGGTCGTTCCAGGACACCACGCGTCGGGAGGCGAGACCGGCCACCGGTGAGGTGCCAGCAGCCCGCTTCCCAGCCGGGAGGCTCAGGCCGAGCGGCGCTTCACCATCCGGTACATCCCCAGAACGATCAGCGCGCCGATGACGCTGCCGATGATGCCCGAGGGCTCGAGGGCGCTCCCGGTGGCCGTTCTGCCTCCAAGGAGCGTGTTGGCGAGGAAGCCACCCACGAACGAGCCCACGATGCCGAGGATGATGGTCGCGATCCACCCCATGGGATCGCTGCCGGGCATGATGGCCCGGGCGAGCAGCCCCGCGATCAGGCCGACGATGATCATCGAGATGATTCCCACGGTGCTGACCTCCTTGCCAGAGGCGCGAACCTAACCATCTTTCCGGAGAGGGGAACGGAACAAAGGTGACGTTGACTCCCAGCGGACGGCGACCCCGGTCGACTCAAAGGTGCCCGAACGGAGTGCCCGCCTCGAAGCGGACCCTGGCCGGAAGCTCGAACAGCTGCCGCGGTCCTGTCGGGTCCACCCACGGCCAGGTGTAGCCGTCGAAGAACGCCGGCCGGTGCGTGAGATAGAGCGAGGTGGGCAGCACGCGCTCGGGGAAGCCGGGATCCCACTTCACCGAGCTGGTGACATGATCATAGTTGCCATGCCGCACGGTGGTCGCCGCCACCTTCGCATCCACCGGGTACGGGGGCCAGTCGTCCCAGCCCAGCTTCCAGATGGCAGGAGTGGTGAGGTCACCGGACTCGTAGACCCAGCCCGCCATCTTGCCCGGGACGCCCAGGACGTTCCCGATGAAGCTGTGCCAGTACGAGTAGTACGTCGCTCCCGCGGCGCGGCGAGGACCGTAGCGATTCGAGGCGTCGTCGAAGTCCCTCCGGAAGCCCCGCAGGTGGTTGCGAAAGACGGTGTGGTAGATGGCGTTGCCGTGCGTCTTGTCCGAGTCCCAGTTGAAGCCGTCGTTGCCCTCGAACAGGACGTGGTGTGACCCCACCATGTGCGAGGCGTTGAGGCCCACCTCGATCCAGGTGGGGTTGGTGTTGATGTAGCCGTCGTCGACGTAGTTGTAGCCGAAGACCGACCCCGCGCCGGCGGAGCGGGCCACCATCACCTTGTTGGCCTTGACGATGATCGAGTCCTCCACCAGCGACTCGGAGGTCCCGTTGGAGAGGCTGATGCCGTAGCCCGCTCCGCCCGGCTGTGCCCAGGCGGCGTCGTGCACGAAGCCCTCGCGGACCTCGACCCGGAAGGAGGAATCGACCGCGATCCCTTCATCGTGCCAGACGGTGCTCTCCACCCGCCTTGCCCAGCAGCTCGCCGCCCACTGGAAGCGAATGTTTCCCTGGTCTCCCCCGACGACCGTCAGATCCTCGATGCCGGCGTTCTGGGTGAAGGGGTAGCCGAAGGCGGTCACCTGGGCAGCATGCGAGGTGCGGTAGGAGATGTGGACGGGCGTGCTGAAGAAGAGGGTGTTCCCGCTCAGGTGGTCGATCTGCTTGATCTCGCTGGTCGGTCGATCTGGACGGGAGAACCAGCTCAGGGCCTGCGGGAAGGGATCGTCGGTGACCTTCTGCGGGGGGTGGTGCCGCTGCCAGACCACCCGGAAGTCGGGTGAGGCCCAGATCTGGCCGCGGCCGGCGGGATCGGTCTGCCACGCGGCGCCCGACAGCTCGTCGAGCAGCACGATCTGCCCGGCCGTGAAGCCGGCGGTGCTGGCGATGGTGATGGAGCTGCCCCCCTTGGTCGCATCGGCGGTGAGATTGGCGGACAGAAGGGTCGAGCCCCGCTGGTCCTTGTTCCACCGGGCCGGTCCGATGATGACGATGGGCGACGGCCTGGGGCCGGTGGCCTCCTGCCCCGGCTTGGCTCCGTCCGTCTTCTGCAGCCGGGTTTGACCGGGGCCTGCGCCGCGCAGGGTGATGCCCTTGTCGATCAGGACGAACTGGCCTCCGTCGATGGTGAAGGTCCCTGCGGAGAGCAGCACCACCTGTCCGGGGGGGCATGCCTCGATCGCAGCCTGGATGGCCGCGGTGGCATCCTTCGCGCCATTTCCATGGTCGGAGGCGGCGACGCGCTTGCACACCGTGCTCCGGGCGGGGATGCCCCCACTCACCCCGGGCTTCCAGACCGTGCGCCGGTCGGGGCCGAGGGCGTTCAGCGCCGCCACCATGACGATCGAGGTGGCGCGACTGCCAGAGCTGGTGGCGCTCACCTGGTACGTCCCCTCGGTCTTCGGCGCCGTGTACTTCCCGCCCCGATCGATGGTGCCCCCCTTCGCGCCCTCGTCCACCGACCAGCTCACGGCGGCGGACGGCCCGGTGTTCCTGGCCGTGAAGGTGAAGCTGCCCCCCGGTGCCAGCACCACCTCGGGCATGTCGACGGAGATCCGAGCGCGCTGTGGTCCAGCATCGGCACGGCTGGGCTCGGAAGCGCCGGCCGGCCCGACGAACGAGCTGGCCGCGAGGACGGCGGCGGCAAGAGGAGCGAGCAAATGCCGCGGGAGAGCCCTTGCCATCCCTCGCCTATAGCGCGCGCGGGACGCGCCTGCGCTGCTCGACCCTCGAACCATCCCCCGCCTGACGAGAGCCCGGGCAGTGCTCTAGCCTCGAGTTTGCCCCGCCACGTGCCCGACCCCACCTCGCTCTCTCCTTCCGAGCCCTCGGCTGACCGCTGGCGGGCACTCGCTGCCGTGGGGGTCGCCTACCTGACGGCCCTGGCCGCCGCCCTCGCGGTCGGCTGGGCTCTCCGCGGCCGCAGTCCGATTCTCGTCGCCGCGCTGGCGGATGCCGCCGCCACCCTGCTCGTCTTCGTCTTCAGCGTCCGGCACGACAACTCCAGCCTCTACGACCCGTACTGGAGCGTGGCGCCCATCCCCA
>Ga0335084_10000241_pt1 | contig 42788 bp, 50 predicted proteins | sample Lox_Sample_44_FD_206721 | JGI IMG/M metagenome (GOLD analysis project Ga0335084, IMG submission 206721) | Soil microbial communities from Loxahatchee National Wildlife Refuge, Florida, United States - Lox_Sample_4.4 | ecosystem: Environmental > Terrestrial > Soil > Wetlands | place: USA...
CGCGTCATGATGGTGATCTTCTTCCTCGGGCTGGGCGGCGCCGGCCTGCTGGTGGCGGCCGCGCAGCGCCCGTGGCAGCTCGCGGTCGCGCTCACGATCATGGGGGCCTTCGCCTCCATCTACCACCCGGTGGGCATCCCGATGATCGTGCAGAACTCGACGCGCCCCGGCTTCACGATCGGGCTCAACGGCCTCGCGGGCAACCTGGGCATCGCGGTGGCCGCGATCCTGACCGGCTTCCTGGTGCAGCAGGCGGGCTGGCGCATGGCCTTCGCGGTCCCGTCACTCCTCGCGATCGGCTGCGGGGTGGCCTTCGCGCTGGTGGTGCCGCGCGAGGACATGGCCCCCGCGCGCAAGCCCAAGCGCGCGGTGGAGCTGCCCGCGGCGCTGATGGTGCGGATCTTCTTCGTGATGACGCTCGCCGCCGTATCGGGCAGCATGATCTTCAACTTCACCACCAACGGGAACAACCAGCTGCTGGCCGAGCGCCTGCGCGGCCTCGTCGACGATCCGGCCCGGCTCGGCGTGCTCCTGGCCGTGGTCTACACGGTGGCCTCGTTCGCGCAGATCGTGGTGGGCAAGCTGATCGACCGCTATCCCCTCAAGTTCGTCTACCTGCCGATCGTGGCGGCGCAGGTCCCGCTCTTCCTGCTCGCCGCCCACGCCGAGGGCTGGGCGCTGTACGTGCTCATGTTGACCTTCATGGTGTTCGTCTTCGGGGCCATCCCGTTCATCGACGCCATGATCGTGCAGTACGTGGACGACCGGATGCGGTCGCGGGTGGCCGGCATGCGGCTGGCGGTCTCCTTCGGGGTGAGCGCGCTCGCGGTGTACCTGCTGGGCCCGACCGTGAAGGCGGCCGGCTTCACCACACTCCTGATCTTCATGGCCGGGATCTCGTCGCTGACGACCCTGTTCGTGTCGATGCTGCCCGGGCGCATCCCGACGACCGCGGCGGCCCCCGCGGCCGCGCCGGCGCGGTAGCGGGCCCGCCCCCAGGCACGCCCGATGCCCGACCCGGCCTTCAGTCCGGACACCCATCGGTTCGCGGAGCCCCGCTGGTTCGACGATCTCCGCGTGGGCGAGCGCTTCTTCATCCCTTCGCGGACCATGACCGAGGCGCTGTTCGCCGCCTTCCAGCTCGCCTCCGCCGACAACCATCCGATCCACTACGACCGCGAGTACTGCCACGCGCACGGCCACCGCGATCTCCTCGCCCACGGCCTGCTGCTGACCGCCCAGGCCGCGGCGGGCGCCGGCTGGTTCCCGCACGTGATCGGCGACTCGCTGATCGCCTTTCTCGAGCAGTCCTCGCGCTTCCTCAAGCCGGTGTACGTGGGCGACACCGTGTACCCGGAGCTCACGATCACGCGGCTCGAGCCCGGGCGCACCACGGGAGTGGTCGTCCTGCGCGCCACCGTCCACAACCAGGCGCGCGACCTCGTGATGGACGGCGAGCACAAGTATCTCCTCCGGCGGAAGCCGGCGGCCTGATCGGCCTCCGAGCCCCGCGCCGCGCCTCGTGACGGCCGCCATCCGCTCGCCGCGCCCGCACTCCGTGCAGCCCGGTCCCGAAAGCCGCCGCTGGCTCATCGTCGCCGCCCTCTTCGTGGTCACCTACGGGGTCTCGACACCGCTCGCCGCCTACGGGGTGTTCCTCCCGGTGCTCGCCGAGCAGTTCGGCTGGAGCCGCGGCGCGATCTCCGCCGCGCTGTCCGTGAACCTGCTGGTCGGCGGCCTCGCCGGCTTCGTGGTCGGCACGCTTGCAGACCGGCACGGGCCGCGCGCCCTGCTCACGGTGACGGTGGCGCTGGCGGGGGCCGGCTTCGCGCTGGTGTCCGCGGTGAGCTCGCTCTGGCAGCTCTACCTGCTGGTGGGGCTCGTGAGCGGCGTCGGCATGTCGGGCTTCTACCTGCTGACCACCGCCACCGTCACTCACTGGTTCGACGAGCGCCGCGGCCTCGCGCTGGCCCTCGTGCTCGTCGGCTTCAACCTGGGCTACATCACCGGAGGGCCGCTCGCCGCATGGCTCATCACCAGCTTCGGCTGGCGCGCCGCCTACGGTCTGCTCGGCTGCGGCTGCGGGATCTTGACCACGTGCGCGGCGCTCAGCGTGCGCCTGCCGCGTCCCGTCGAGCGGACCGCCCTGCACCGGCCGGTCCCCGCGCGCACCGGGACCGCCCCGACGGGCCCAGCCGGCGTCACGCTGCGCGAGGCGCTCCGCGATCCGCGCCAGTGGGCGCTCAACCTCTCCTGGCTCCTGCTCGGCGGCCTCGCCATCATGATCTCGGTGCACGCGGTGCCGTTCGCGCGCGACCAGGGCGTGAGCCTCGCCGACGCCTCGCTGGCCCTGACCGCCTACGGCATCGGCGCGGCGGTGGGACGCGTCATCTCGGGGCTCGCCTCGGATCGACTCGGCACGCGGGCCACGATCGGGACGGCATACGTGCTCGAGGCGCTCGCGCTGCTGGCGCTGCTCTGGATCCCCTCGCGAGAGGCCCTACTGGGCTCGCTGGTGGTGTTCGGGGCGGGGTTCGCGGCCTCCGACACCATGGTCGTGAAGGTGATCCCGGAGGTGTTCGGCCTCCGGGCGCTCGGCGCCATCATGGGCATCCTCACGCTCGGCTGGCGCCTCGGGGCCGCGGCAGGGCCGGCGCTGGCCGGCTTCCTCTACGACCTCACCGGCTCCTACCGGATCCCGTTCGGCGCCGCCCCGCTCGCGGTGCTGCTGAGCTGGGGACTCTTCGCGCTCGGCACCTCGACCCGCCGCCGCTGACCACCGGTGCGCGACGGCGCTGTGCGCAGCTCAGCGCATGTTGCCGGTGTGGCCGAGCGAGTACCGGCCGGGCTGCGGCCACACCGTGAGGCCGTGCGGCTCCTTGCCCACCGGGATGCTCCGGACTTCCCCGCTGGTGGTGTCGATCGCGTAGACCACATTGTCGAACCGGCCGGAGAGCCACAGCACCTTGCCGTCCACGCTCACGTTGCCCATGTCGGGACTGCCGCCGCCGGGGATCGTCCACGTGGCCACGATCTGGCGGGTATTGAAATCGATCACGGTGACGCTGCCCTTGCCGTGCGGAGGGCCGTACACGTGCGCGGAGCCCCGGTTGGCGACGTAGAGGCGCGTGCCGTCGCGGCTCGGGTAGAGCCCGTGGGTCCCGATGCCGGTCTTGATGAAGCCGACCTCGGTGAAGGAGGCGCCGTCGACGACGAAGACGCCGCCCGCCTTCATGTCCGCCACGAAGAAGAGCTTGCCGTCGGGGGAGACGCGGATGTCCTGCGGCATGCCGCCCCGGGAGAGCCTGAGATAGCCGAGTACCTTGCGCTCTACCAGGTCGATCTTGGCGATGCTGCCCTGGAACTCGCAGGTGAAGATCGCCACCCGGCCGTCGGTCGTGAAGTCGGCGTGGTTGATGCCCTTGCACTCGGGCACCGCGATCGAGTACTGCAGCGCCATCGTGTGCGGGTCCCGGAAGTCGAGCCGCTTGAGCGCCTCCGCCACCACGATGGCCGAGCGCCCGTCGGGGGTCCAGTACATGTTGTAGGGATCGTCGACCGGGATCGACTTGCCCGGCTTGCCGGTGGTCGGGTCGATCGGCGTGAGGCTGCCGTCGGTCCGTCCCTCCGCGTTGTTGGTCACCCACAGCGTCTTCATGTCCCACGACGGCACCACGTGCTGGGGATTGATGCCCACCGGAAACCGGTCGACCACCTTCATGGTCGCGGGATCGATCACGCTCACGTCGTTGCTCTGACGGTTGGGCACGTAGACGCGCGGCAAGGCGCCGGCCACCGCCGGGCTCAGCTTGTCCGAGCGGGTCTCGCTGTAGAGGTTGCTCGGGTCGACCACCGGCGGCATCTGGGCCGCCGCCACCGAGGCCCCCAGGCACGCGAGCCCCGCGATCACGAGCGATCGAACGACCATACGGGTCATCTCCTCAACGATGCGTGATGGATTTGCGGATGGCGTCAACCGTGCGGCTCACGATCAGGTCGGTGCCCGCGCGGCCCAGCTCGGCGGTGGCGCGGGTGGGATCGCCGTCCACCCCGTCACCGTCGCGACCGGGGCGCAGGCGGTCCGTGCGGACCATGTGGGCGTCGGTCGCGAGCATGAGCGCGGTGTCGGTGAGGCCGGCGTGACGGCCCAGCTCGGCGTCGCGGTAGCCGCGCGCCTTGAGCAGCTCCGGGAATTCGCTTTCGGCCGCGCGATAGTAGTCCTCGATCGCGTGCACCCGCACCGCGCTCGAGGCCCACTCGCGATTCAGTCGCGCGGCCACCGCCTTCTGCGCGGCCTGGGTGGAGCCGTGGTCGCCGAGCAGCACGATGTGCTGGAAGCCGTGCGCCCGGAAGCTGCGGGCGGCCGACTCGAGCACCTTCCGGAACGCGTCGTCCGGCGTGGTGATCGTGCCCGGGTAGCGCATGTGTCCGGTCGGCGGCGTGATCCCGCCCTCCGGCACGTAGGCGATCACCGGCGCGACCAGGGCGTCGCCGAGGGTCCGCGCAATCCGCTCGGACAGGATCTTCACCCGCGCGTTGTGCTTGCCGAGGGCCATGTGAGGGCCGTTCTGCTCCGTGCCTCCGGCCGGGATGATGATGGTGGTCTTCCCCGACCGGACCGCGTCGCGTAGCTCCGTCCAGGTGAAGTCTTCCAGGAACACGGTGTCGGGAGGTTGGGCCGACACCCCGGCCGCCGTCACCAGGACGAGGCACGTGACCGCGAGCACCTTCGAGAGCAGTCCGGACGGCATCATCTCGATCATAAACCGTAACGAATAACCACCCGCCAATGTTTCCCCGTCCGCGCTTGACAGCTTCGGGCGTCCATCCTAGTGTTCCCCCGTGGAAGTCAGGACCGAAGGGGTGCTCGGCACGACGGTCGTCGCGCCGCACCGACTTCGATGGAGCCGCCAGCTCCGCCGGGTCACCCACAGCGTCGTGGTCGTCGCGGGCGCGCTGTGCGTGGCTCTCATCGTGGCGGTGGCGGTCTTCGCCGGCTCGATCGCGCCGCAGGATCCCGACGAGCAGAACTTCGACCTGATCGAGGCCCGACCCGGCCCGAAGGCGCTGTTCGGCACCGACCGCTTCGGTCGCGACGTGCTGAGCCGCGTGATCTACGGCTCGCGGATCTCGCTCTACGTCGCGCTCTCTTCGATCAGCGTGGCCATGGTCCTGGGCGGGGTGCTCGGCCTCACCGCCGGCTATCTCGGCGGGACCTGGGACAACCTCATCAACCGCGTCCTCGACGTCTTCTTCAGCATCCCGGGCCTGCTCCTCTCGGTGGGCATCGCGGCCATGCGCGGCCCCGGCGTCAACAGCGCGGTGATCGCGATCGCCATCGTCTACGTACCCCTCTTCGCGCGGGTCATGCGCGGCCCGGTGCTCGCCGAGCGCGAGAAGGAGTACGTGGAGGCGATCCGCGCGCTCGGGGCCACCCGCTGGGTGGTCGCGCTCAAGCACGTGCTGCCCAACGTGATCTCCCCGTTCGTGGTCCAGGGCACGGTGGCCCTGTCGCAGGCGATCCTCATCGAGGCGTCGCTGAGCTACCTGGGCCTGTCCGCCCAGCCCCCCACCCCGTCCTGGGGCAACATGCTGAACGAGGGACGGACATATCTCGAGACCGCGCCGTGGATCTCCGTCTTCCCGGGCATCGCGATCATGATCACCGTCCTCGCCTTCAATCTGCTCGGCGACGGCCTGCGCGATGTCCTCGATCCCAGCGCCCAGTAGTCACCGCTCACAGGAGGAACCACCCATGACGATCGATCGCGGCCCCTCGGAAATAACCCGGCTCACCCGTCGCCAGCTCCTCAAGGCCAGCGGCCTCACCCTCGGATCCCTCGTGGTCGCCCGCGGCGCCGCCGCCCAGACCCCCCGGCCCGGCGGCACGCTCATCTCCGCCCAGGCCACCGAGGCCACCGGGCTCGACCCGCAGCTGGTGCCCGCGCTCTCGCGCAGCCGCCGCTCGCCCCTGATGTACAGCCAGCTCGTGCGCTTCGACGACCACATGACGCCCCAGGGCGAGCTCGCCGAGTCGTGGGAGACGAGCAAGGACGGCCTCACCTGGACCTTCAAGCTCCGCCAGGGGGTGAAGTTCCACGACGGCCAGGAGCTGACGTCGGCGGACGTGAAGTTCACCTTCGACCGGCTGTTCGAGAAGAGCCCAGGCAAGTCCGACTTCATCGCGGTCGACAAGGTCGAGCCGGTCGGCAAGTACGCGGTCAAGTTCACCACCAAGGAGCCGTTCGCGGGTCTGCTCGCCGCCCTGGGCGGGTTCTGGGGCTTCATCATCAGCGAGGCCGGCATCAAGAAGTACGGTGACCTCAACAAGGCCGCGATGGGCACCGGGCCCTTCATGCTGGTCGACTGGAAGGTGGAACAGCAGCTCGTGCTGAAGAAGCACGCGGGCTACTTCAAGAAGGGCCAGCCCTACGTCGACGAGCTGGTCGTGCGCACCATCCCCGACGAGGCCAACATCGTGGCCGCGCTGCGCACCGGCCAGATCCAGCACGCCTTCATCGAGGACAACAAGAACTACAACCTCCTGAAGGAGGAGAAGACCCTCACCGCCTACCGCAGCTCCCGCCTCGGCTACGACTACCTCAACATCAGCGCGAACCGCGGCCCGCTGAAGGACGTGCGGGTGCGCCAGGCTATCAGCTGGGCGGTGGACCGGAGCCAGGTGCTCCGGGTGGCCGCGGCCGGCTTCGGCCGGCTCACCGCGCCGGCCACCGCGCCGATGAAGCAGTGGCAGCTCCCGGAAGACGCGTGGATGAAGTACTACAAGCCCGACGTGGAGAAGGCCAAGAAGCTCATGGCCGAGGCGGGTCAGAGCGGCGGCTTCACCGTGAAGTGCATGGTGATCCCCACCTTTCCGACCATGGTGGCGGGGGCTCCGGTCATCGCCAACCACCTCAAGCGCATCGGCATCACCATGGAGATCGAGAACGTGGAGTACGCCATCTGGATCAAGCGGTGGCTGGCCCACGACTTCGACATGACCATGAACACCACCCCCGGCTACGCGGATCCCGACACCGCGTTCTTCCGGGCCCTGCACTCCACCAAGGGCCAGAACTGGAACAGCTGGAGCGTGCCGGAGCTCGACGCCCTCCTCGAGGAGGGCCGGCGCACGATGGACTTCAAGAAACGGAAGGAGATCTACGACCGGGTGCAGATCATGATCCTCGAGAACGTGCCGCACCTCTGGCTCTTCTCGGCCGACACCATCGACTTCACCCAGGCCAGCGTGAAGGGCTTCAAGCAGCACCCCACGACCATGCTCTACGGCTTCGACGGCGCCTGGCTCGACAAAAGCTAGCTCGTGACCCGGTACCTGGTCGTCCGCCTCTACTCGATGGCCCTGACCCTGGTCGGGCTCACCGTGCTGATCTTTCTCATGCTGCGCCTGATCCCGGGCACCGTGGTCGAGCAGATGATCGGCGCCGACGCCGTCGTCAGCCCGGCCATGGTGGCCGAGCTCAAGCGGTTCTTCGGGCTGGATCAGCCGTGGTACGTGCAGTACGGGCGCTGGATCGGCCAGCTCGCGCAGGGCGATCTCGGCACCTCGTGGCGGACCGGCAAGCCGGTGGTCGCCCTGATCATGGAGCGCCTGCCGGTGACGCTCGAGCTCACCGTCTTCTCGGTGGCCTTCGCGCTCGTGCTGGGGGTGGCCGCCGGCATCGTCTCCGCGGTCCGCCGCGACCAGACGGTGGACAACGTCACCCGGGTGGGCACCCTCCTCGGCCTCTCGGTGCCGGTGTTCTGGCAGGGCACCATGCTGATCCTCTTCTTCTCGCTCTACCTGCGCTGGATGCCGCCGGTGGTGTGGGTGGACTTCTGGACCGATCCGGGCCGCAACCTCACGATCATGCTGCTGCCCGCCCTCTGCTTGGGCACCGCGAGCGCGGCCAACATCGCGCGCACCACGCGCTCGTGCATGCTCGACGTGCTCGGCTCCGAGTACATCCGGACCGCGTCCGCGAAGGGCCTCGCCGGCCGCATCGTCGTGCTCAAGCACGCGCTCCGCAACGCGCTGATCCCGGTGGTGACCGTGGCCGGGCTGCAGGTCGGTATCCTGCTCGGCGGCACCGTGGTGGTGGAGGAGGTCTTCACCCTGCCCGGCATCGGCCGCCTCGTGCTCTGGTCCATCTACCAGCGCGACTATCCCCTCACCCAGTCCACCATCCTGTTCATCGCGGTGCTGTTCATGGCCATCAACCTCGCGGTCGACATGCTGTACGGCTACCTCGATCCGCGGATCCGCTACGGTCGCTGAATCCCACGGAGGCCTTCATGCGCGCAGCCGTTCTCTTCGAGCAGGGCAAGCCGCAGCGGGTGGAGGACGTGGCCCTCGAGGCTCCGCGTCCGGGCGAGGTGCTCGTGCGCATGGCGGCCAGCGGGGTCTGCCACAGCTGTCTCCACGCCGCGGACGGATCGTGGAAGGGTGTGCCGCTGCCCATCGTGCTGGGGGACGAGGGCGCGGGCACGGTGGAGGCCCTGGGCGCCGGGGTCACCGAGCTCGCGGTCGGTGACCACGTCATCCTTTCATGGGCGCCCACGTGCGGGCGCTGCCATTTCTGCGTGATCGGGCGGCCGAATCTCTGCGAGCGTCGCCAGCCCGGCAAGGGCGTGCTCCCCGACGGAACCACCAGAATGAGCCTGGGAGGTGCCCCCGTGTACCACTACGGCCACGTGGCGACCTACGCCTCGCGCACGGTGGTGCACGAGTCCTGCGCGATCCGCATCGATCCCGCGATGCCGCTCGACCGCGCCGCGCTCATCGGCTGCTCGGTCATGACCGGGGTGGGCGCGGTGCTCAACACCGCCGCGGTGCCCGCCGGCGCCAGCATGGCCGTGTTCGGGGTCGGCGGCGTCGGGCTCAACGTGGTCCAGGGCGGCGCGATGGTGGCCGCGCATCCGATCATCGCGGTGGACCTGCTCCCGTCCAAGCTGGACCACGCGCGGGCCGTCGGCGCGACCCACGCGATCGACGCGTCCCGGCAAGATCCGGCCGCGGCCATCCGCGCGATCACCGGGCGCGGCGCCGACTTCACCTTCGTGGCCGTCGGGGCCACGCGCCCGATCACCCAGGCCATCGAGGCGCTCTCACCCGGCGGCACCTGCGTGCTGATCGGGGTGCCCGAGACCGGGGCCACCGTGCCTCTCGACGCGCGACCCCTGGTCACCGCCGAGCGGATCATACGCGGCTCGAGCTACGGCAGCGCGCGCACCCGCGAGGACCTGCCGCGGCTGGTGAGCCTCTACCAAGCCGGCAAGCTGCGCATCGACGAGCTGATCACGCATCGCTACGCGCTCGAGGACGCCAACGAGGCGTTCCGCGCCCTCGCCGCCGGCGAGCTGGGCCGCGGCGTGATCGTGTTCTGATGGCCGTGCGGGAGATCGTCTTCGCGCTGGAGTTCAAGGGCCGCGGCGGGCCCGTGGCCGGCTCGACCACCAAGCGCCAGGCCCGCACCACCGCGCCGAGCCAGACCCTGCGCACGCTCATGGCCGACTCCGGCGTGACCGGCGTGGTCGAGACGCTCGCCGGCGACACCGCAGTGCTCGAGTCGCGAGTGGAGCGCTTCCCCGACGGCTCCTTCGTCGAGGACGGCACCATCACCTATGGGCGCGCGGGCTCGATCTCCTTCGACACGGTGGGCCGGGGGCACGTGGGACCGGCGGCCGGGGGGAGCGGGAGCCACGGCGTGGTGATGTGGCGGATCACCGGGGGCGACGGCCGCTTCGCGGGGGCGCAGGGCCTGATCACGTCGAACTTCACGGTGAGCCCCGACGGCCTGGTCACCGACGACCACTTCACTCGGCTCTACCTGCCGGAGTGAACATGAAGGTCAGAATGTCGGGGTCAGACCCCGACACTAGACAATGTCGCAATGTAAGACCTGACCCCGCTCAATCGAGGGGATGGACGAAAAGGCCACTCAGGAGCTTGGGCTCGAACCAGGTGCTCTTGGGAGGCATGATGTCGCCGCGGTCCGCGACGGACATGAGCTGCTCGACCGTGGTCGGGTGGAAGGAGATCGCCAGCGCCGCCGCGCCCGAATCCACGCGGGCCTGCAGCGCCCGGACACCGCGAATGCCGCCCACGAAGTCGATGCGCTGGTCGGTGCGCTGGTCCGTGATGCCGAGCAGCGGCCCCAGCACGCGGTCCTGCAGCAGCGATACGTCGAGGGCGCGGACGGGGTCACTGCGGTCGATCGAATCCTCCGGCAGCTCGAGCCTCCGCCAGGCACTCGCGAGGTAGAAGCAGAAAACGCCCGGGCGGGGCGGAACCGGATCATCGGTCGAGGACAGCCGACCCAGCTTCGCCAGCTCGCGGAGGATCTCGTCGGGCGCGCGCCCGGCGAGGTCGGTGATCACGCGGTTGTAGGCCAGGATCCGCAGCTCCGCGGCGGGAAAGAGCGCGGCAAGGATCCAGTTGTACTCCTCCGAGCCATCGTGCCGCGGATTCCCGGCCCGCCGCTGGCGGGCCGCCCGCCAGGCGCTGGCCGAGCGGTGGTGCCCATCGGCGATGTAGGCGGCGGGTACGCCGGCAAACCCGACGAGATACGGGGCGGGATCGTCCACACGCCAGACGGTGTGGGCCACGTCGTCCGGGGTAGCGAAGTCGAAGAGGGGCGGTGCGGTCGTGGCGGCCGTGACGAGGCGGCCGATCTCGGGCCGATCGCGGTACATGAGGAGGACGGGCTCCGCCTGGGCGTTCAGCGCGAGCACGTGGCGGGTCCGGTCGTCCTCCTTGTCAGGGCGCGTGTTCTCGTGCTTGCGGATGACGTGGGCCTCGTAGTCGTCGACGTGAACGCAACCGACGACCCCGGTCTGTGCGCGCCCCTCCATGACCTGCCGATAGACGAAGAGCGCCGGCCGCTCGTCGCGCACGAGCGCGCCGCCGGCGAGCAGGGCGCCGAGGTTCTCGCGCGCGCGGGCGTAAACGCGGGGATCGTAGGCATCGACCGTATCGGGCAGGTCGATCTCGGCGCGGCAGACGCGGAGGAAGGAGAGCGGGCGGTCCCGCGCCAGCGCGGCCGCTTCCGCGCGGCTCACCACGTCGTAGGGCGGCGACGCAATCGCGGCCACCCGCGCGGGCGCCGCGTGGATCGCGCGGAACGGGTTGAGTCGCACGCTGTCCCCTGGGTAGTCGTCAGGCGCGGCCGCGGAGCAGGCCGAGCACCTCCTCGTGCAGGCGCCCGTTGGTGGCGAGCACGGAGCCGCTGTAGATGGTGGGCCGCCCGGAGAAATCGGTGAGCCGGCCGCCCGCCTCTTCCACCAGGATCTTCACGGGAGCCGCATCCCAGGGTTTCAAATCCGTCTCCAGGTAGATCTCGGCCTTGCCCGAGGCCACGAGTCCGTAGCCGTAGTAGTCGCCGAAACCGCGGGTACGGGCACAGTCGTCCACCAGGCGCACGAAGGAGTTCCACAACCCGGCCGCCCGCAGGAGATGCAGATCGGCGTGCAGCAGCGTCGCGTCGGCGAGGCGCCTGCAGTCCGAGACGCGGATCCGATCGCGGTCGGCCCACGCGCCGTCGCCCTTGCGCGCCCAGAACATCTCATCGCTGGCCGGGTTGAACACCACGCCCGCCGTCACCTCGCCCGCCTCCTCGAGCCCGATCAGCACCGCCCAGATGGGCACGCGGCGGATGAAGTTCTTGGTGCCGTCGATCGGATCGATGATGAACCGTCGGTCCTTCGGCCCCTCCTCGCCGAACTCCTCACCGAGGAAGCCGTGGTCGGGCAGCGCCCGCCGGAGCATGGCCTTGATGGCGTGCTCCGCCTCCCGGTCGGCCTGGGTGACCGGCGTCTGGTCGGCCTTGATCGTGACCTCGAAGCCGCCGCGGTAGTACTTCATGGCGATCTCGCCCGCGGCCTGGGCCGCCGCGATCATCGCGGCCACCGTCTCGTGCATCACGCGCGGGGCGGTCACTCCTGCCATTCGCCCCGCTCGACCAGGACCTCCTTGAACACCTCCAGCGCCTCCACCACCACCGGCATGCCGCCGTAGGTCACCTGCTGGAAGATGACCTCGGTCACCTCCTGGCGCGTGGCCCCCACGTTGAGCGCGGCGTGGATGTGGGCGCGCACCTCGTTGCGCCGGTTGAGCACGGTGAGCGAGGCCACCGCGCACAGCTCTCGCTGCTTCTGGGAGATCACCTCGCGGCTGTAGAGCTTGCCGGTGAAGAACATGCTCAGCTCGCGGGCGAGATCCTTGTCGAACCTCTTCCACGTGTCGAAGCCCACCCCGCTCTTGATCGAGTGGAAGAGCATGCGGGCGGTCTTGCGGGTGGTCTCCTTGAGGGCGTCGTCCATGCGGATCTCCCCGGGGTCAGCCGACGCGGGTCAGGAGCCGGACCAGCTCGTCCGGCGCCGAGAGCATCGGGTTGTGGGCGGTGTCCAACCAGCACCACGCGCCGTGCATGGCGCCGTGTACGAGCACGAACTCGGTGGTCATGACCTCGTTCCGTTCGCGCTATAGTACCTTAATCACGACGTCTCCATCCCCGATCAGAGGAGATTCGTATGGCCAAGATCGAGCGCTACGCCGCCAAGGGCGTCTGGGATCCGCCGGCCTACTCGCAGGCCGTGAAGGTGAGCGGCGCCCAGACCATTCTCTACCTCGCCGGGCAGGTGGCCTACGACGACAAGGGCGGCCCCGCCCATCGCGGCGACTTCAAGGCGCAGGCGCGCGCCGTCTTCCAGGCGGTGAAGGCGCAGGTGGAGGCGGGCGGCGGGACGATGGACAACATCGTCAAGATCAACACCTACCTCACCGACATCCGGCACCGCGCCGATCTGGCCGCGATCCGCGAGGAGTTCCTCGGCAAGAAGTCGCCCGCCTCCACCCTGGTCGCGGTGGCCGCGCTCGCGATGCCGGAGTGGCTGATCGAGATCGAGGCGGTCGCGGTGCTCTAGCCCGGAGAGCCCGGTGACCGCCCCCAATCCGTACATCTTCCGCGCCTACGACGTGCGCGGCAAGGTCGACGTCGACATCACGCCGCCCGTCTTCGAGCAGGTGGGACGGGCCTACGGGACGCTGGTGAGGCGGCGGGGCGGGCGAACCATCGCGCTGGGTATGGACAACCGGATCTCGTCCCCCGCGCTGAAGCAGGCCTTCGCGACCGGCGCCCTCTCCACCGGCCTCGACGTGGTCGACATCGGCGTGAACCACACCCCGCTCCTCTACTTCGCCACCGCGCACTGGAAGCTCGACGGCGGCGCCACCGTCACCGGCAGCCACAACCCGGTCTCCGACAACGGGGTGAAGATGGTGCACGCGGGCGCGGCGCCGCTCACCGAGGGCGAGATACAGGACCTGCTCGCCACCATCACGTCCGGCGACTTCGAGCGGGGCGTGGGCCGCCGCACCACCCGCGATCCCCGCGAAGACTACTTCGACGCGATCACCGGCCACGTGCGCCTCGGCCGTCGCCTGAAGGTGGCGGTGGACGCGGGCAACGGCATCGCGGGCGTCTTCGCCCCCGAGCTGCTGCGCCGCCTCGGCTGCGAGGTCGTAGAGCTGTACTGCGAGTCCGACGGCACGTTCCCGAACCATCTCCCCGATCCCGAGATGGAGGAGAACATGCGCGACCTCGTGGCCAAGGTGCTCGAGGTACGCGCGGACGTGGGGCTGGCCTACGACGGCGACGCGGACCGGGTGGGCATCGTGGACGAGAAGGGGCGCCGGCACGAGGCGGACCTGCTGCTCGCGCTCCTCGGGCGCGACCTGCTGACCCGACATCCCGGCGCCAAGGTCGTGTTCGACGTGAAGTCCTCGCAGGTGCTGGTCGACGACATCACGAAGCACGGCGGGCAGCCCGTCATGTGGAAGACCGGGCACTCTCACCTCAAACGGAAGATGCGGGACGACGGCATCCTGCTCGGCGGCGAGGTCTCGGGCCACATGTTCTTCGGCGAGAACTGGTACGGGGTCGACGACGGCATCCTCGCCTCCTGCCGCTTCCTCCAGCTCGTGGCGGGCGACTCGCGGCCGGCCTCCGCGCACTTCGACACGCTGCCGCACCTGTACTCGACACCGGAGCTGAAGGCTCCCTGCCCCGACGACCGGAAGTTCGCGCTCGTGGCCGAGCTGGCCCGGGAGTTCAAGCGCCGCTACGCGACCATCGACATCGACGGCGTCCGCATCATCTTCCCGGAGGGCTGGGGACTCCTGCGCGCGTCCAACACGAACCCGTACCTCACGCTGCGCTTCGAGGGCCGCAGCGCCGCCGCGGTCGAGCAGATGCAAGGGCTCGTCTATGCCGCCCTGAGGCGATACCCCTACGTGACCCTGCCCTCCTGAAGGGCAAAGCGCACCGCCTCGTCCAGCCCGCGGGCCAGGCGGCAGTCGCGGGGCGCCCAGAAGCCGCGCGGGTCGAGCAAAATGCCGTCGAGGCCCGCCGCGCGGGCGCCCAGGACGTCCACCGAGTAGAGATCGCCCACGTAGACCGCCTCGCGGGCGGTGACCCCGGCCTCGCGAAGTCCGAGATGGAAGATGCGCGGATCGGGCTTCTCGACGCCCACCACCGAGGAGTCGATGATGAAATCGAGGTGCGCGGCGAGGCCGGTCGCCTCCAGGATGGAGCGCACCGAGCCGTTGGAGTTCGAGATGACGCCGGCCACCAGGCCCGCCTCCCGGACGCGGCGGATCGCGGTCGCGGCCTCCGGGTCGGCCCGGCTCCAGAGCCCGACCGGGGGGTTGTACCCTCGACGCCACCGCGCGATGGCCTCGATCTCCTCCTCGTCGGTGACCGCGAGATGGTCGAGCAGATAGCGAAGGTAGCGCCCGTGCGTGATCGTGCTCTCGGTGGAGTTGCCCGGAGCCAGGTGAGGATCCAGGCGCACCCGCGCCCGCAGCTCGGCCTCCTCCACCTGGTCGACCGTCACGGGACGGCCGCGCGCGGAGAGCTGCTCGACGATGATCTCGTAGTTCATCCGCAGCAGGGTATTGCCGGCGTCGAAGATGACGGCGCGCACGATCTCATTATAATGATGCCGCCGATGACCGCCGCCCTCCTCCTGCTTGCGACCGCGGCGTGGGCCGACCACGGCGGCGCGCTGCTCTCCGAAGGGCCGAGCCCGCTGATGGTCGGCCTGCTGACGGGCGCGCTGGCCCTCGCGGCGGGCGTGCTCATCATCGTCATCGTGGTGCGGCTGACCCGGAAGCCCCCCTCTCCGGAATGACCGGCTTCGGCATCCTCGCGCGCTGGGTGCACCTGGCCTGCGGGCTGGGGCTCGTCGGCCTCGTAACCGCGATGGGCCTGGCCGGGCGCAGCGATCGGCCCACCGCGCTGGCCTGGGAATCGCGCATGCTCCGCTGGGCTCGCGCGCTCGCGGCGCTGCTGCTGCTCAGCGGTGTCGCCGCGCTCGCCTTCCAGGCGGCGGTGGCCACCGGTCGGCCGCGTGCCGCGCTCGACGTCGGGGAGTGGATCCGCCTGCTGGGCCAGAGCCAGTTCGGCACGGTGTGGCTCGTGCGCCACGGTGTCCTGCTCCTGCTGACGGCGCTGCTGCTCCTGCGCGAGCGGGAGCAGACCGGCGCCGACCGGCTCGCGTTCCGGCTCGAGGCCTGGCTGCTCGCGGCGGCCGCCGCCGGCGCGATGGCGTGGGCGGGCCACGCGGCTGCGGTGGAGCCCGACGGCCTCGCCGCCGCGCTGCTCGACGCGCTCCACCTCCTCGCCGCCGGGGCCTGGTTCGGCGCCCTGCTGCCGCTCGGCGCGCTGCTGCGCCAGACGTCGAACGAGCGCGGGGCCGACGCGCGACCGTTCGCGGTGGTGGCGGTACGCGCCTTCTCGCGTCTGGCCCTGGTCGTGATGACGCTCGTGGTGCTCACCGGCCTCGCCAACACCTGGTTCCAGGTGGGCTCCCTCCCCGCCCTCGTGGGCACGCGCTACGGATGGCTCCTGCTGCTCAAGGTCGCCCTGCTGATCCCGATCCTGGCCCTGGCCCAGCACAACCGCCGAGGGCTCTTGCCGCGCCTCTCCGGCGACGGCGCCACCATCGGCCGGCCCGCGATGGCCCGGCTCGGTCGCTTCGTCGCGGTGGAAGCCGGGCTCGGCCTGCTGATCCTCCTGATCACGACCGGGCTCTCGCTGTCGCCGCCCGCCGCGCACGATCCGGTCTGGTGGCCGTTCTCACACCGCTACTCCTGGGAGGTCGCGGTCTCGATCCCCGGCGGCGCCACCGCAGTGCTGATCGGCAGCCAGATGGCGGTGATCGGGTTTCTGGCCGTCATCGTCGGGCTGCTCATCCGGTCGCGGCGCGGGCTGTTCCTGGGAGCGGGCGCCGGCGCAATCGCGGTGGGGCTCTGGATCGCGCTGCCGCCGATGACGGTGGACGCCTATCCCACCACGTATCGCCGCTCGACCGTGCCCTACCAGGCCGTCTCGGTGGCGAGCGGAGCGGCGCTCTATCACACGCACTGCGCCACCTGCCACGGCGTCGGCGGCCGCGGCGACGGGCCGGGAGGCGCGGGACTGCCGAAGCCGCCCGCCGACCTCGCCGCGGTCCACACCGCCCAGCACACCGCCGGCGACATGTTCTGGTGGATCACCCACGGGATCCCGGCCGGAGGCATGCCGCCCTTCGGCTCCGTCCTGTCCGAGGAGGACCGGTGGGACCTGATCAACTTCATCCGTACGCTGGCCGCCGGCGAGCGCGCCCGACAGATGACCGCGCTCGTCCAGGCGGGCCGGCCGTGGCTGGTCGCGCCCGATCTCACCATCGTGGTCGGCCCGGCGCCGCCCCGAACGTTGAAAGAGCTTCGCGACCGCTGGATGACCCTGCTCGTCTTCTTCACGCTGCCGGAATCGCGGGCGCGCCTCGTGCAGCTCGCGGAGGCCTACAACACCCTGCAGGCGCTGGGCACCGAGGTGGTGGCGGTGCCGCTCGACGACGGCACCGACATCATTCGACGCCTCGGGCGACGCCTCGGGGCCCGGCCCCCGATGCTCTTCCCGGTCGTGACCGACGGCGCCGCCGACATCGCCACGACCTACGGGCTGCTCGCGCGCGCCCTCGCCCCGGCCTCGCGCTCCGCGCACGGGGCGGCGTCGCTCCACGCGGAGTTCCTGGTGGACCGTCAGGGCTACATCCGCGCGCGCTGGCTGCCCGGCGCCGCCGGCGCGGGATGGGACACGATGCAGACGCTCGTCGACCAGATCCTGATTCTCGACAAGGAAACGCCGGCGGGTTCGGCGCCGGACGAGCACGTACACTAGACCGGCCATGCGACTCTGGCGGGTGGTGCTGCTGACCAACCTGGCCCTGGCCCTGGGCCTCATGCTCGGCTATCTGGCGTGGGGCCGCGAGGCCTCTCGGCTCGGCCAGGAGCTCGAGCAGTCACGCCGCCAGCAGGCGGTGGCCGGCGTCGAGCGCACGTGGCACGCGCGCGGGGTGGTGCGAGCGGTGCTGCCCGAGCTGAACGTGGTCGTGCTCACCCACGAGGACCTGGTCGGCTACATGGGCTCCATGACCATGGGCTTCCGCGTCCACGACCCCAAGCTCTACGACGGGCTCGACATCGGCGACGTGGTGCGCTTCACGCTGAAGGGGACGCCCCCCAACGTCGAGATCACCGCGCTCGCGAAAGTGTCGCCATGACTCGGCGTCGGCGCAGTGGGCCGCGCGCCGGCTGCTTCGCGCTGGCCCTCGGCTTCACCATCGCGTGGGCGTCCGCGGCACTCGCCGCCCACGGCGGCGTGCCGAGCGTGGCCTACACCGAGCCCGACTACCTCCGGTGGCTGATCGACTCGCGCCAGCCGGTGGTGGTGATCGATCTCCGCAAGCCGCAGGAGTTCAAGGCCGGCCACCTGCCCGGGGCCATCTCGGTGCCGATGAGCGAGCTCGACCGGCGCTTCGCCGAGATCCCGACCTCTCCGATGGTGGTCCTGTACTGCCAGTGCTCGGTCGAGGAGGCGGCCACCGCCTACGTCTTCCTCGAGACCCGGGGCTATCTGAATCACGTGGTGCTGCAGGAGGGCTACGACGGCTGGTTGCGCCGCCGGTTCCCCATCGTGAAGTAGCCCGCGCGCTGGTTGCCAATTCCACGCGTTCCGCGTATAAGTGCGAGGTAGGGATGATTGCGCGCTCGCCACTCCGGCTTCCTCCTCGAGCCCGCGCCGTGATGGGAACGTTCCTGCTCTTGCTCGTGGCGCTGGCCGTCCCCCTCGAGGCGAGTCAGCCGCTGCACCTGCACGAGGCGGGCACCGTCGGGCTGTACAACGAGGAGCACGTTCTCGCGAGCCTGGACTCGGTGTCCGGAGACCTGCCGCTGCCGGACGCGCCCCCCACGGTCTTCATCGCGCACGTCGGCCGCGCCGGGCTGCTCGCGAGCTCCCGGTTCGCCACTCCGGTCGTCAGCCTCAGCGATTCCCGCGCCCCACCCGCCGCCTCGTAGCTTCTCCTCGGCCTCCGTAGTCGCGCCCCGGGCATGCGTGCCCGGGTGATCCCCACTCCGAGACGAGAGGACGACATGCGAGTGCTCATTGCCGCAGCGCTGGTCGCCGCGTTCGCGGGATGCGCGTCGGCTCCCGGGTCGACGCCCCTGTCTGCCGAGGACGTCAGGGCGCTGACCGGCTCGTGGCAGGGATGGCTGGTCACCGAGGGAGGCTTCAGCCTGGTCACCGTCGACATCCGCGCGGATGGCTCCTTCGAGGTCACCGCCCCCTTGGTCCGCGCCAGCGGGCTGCTCGTGGCCAGCGACGGCCGGCTCCGGTTCGACGGTACCGGGCCGTGGCGAGGCACGCTGGTGCCCGAAGGCACCGGCGAGCACCGATCTCTGCGGATCGAGCGAGACGATCGTCTCTATCGTGGAACCCTGCGTCTGGTATCCCCGCGAAGCGCCGGCGCGCCGGCGACGAGCATAGCCCGGCCATGATCGGCCGCGGGTTCCGCGCGGTGATGGTAACGCTCCTGCTCGTGCTCGTCGCCCTGGCCGTCCCGCTCGAGGCGAGCCCGCCGGTCCACCTGCACGAAGCGGGCACCGCCGGGCTCTACAACGAGGAGCACGTCCTCCGGAGCCTGGACTCGGTGCTGGGCGACCTGCCGTTGCCCGATGCCCGCCTCGCGGTCTTCATCGCGCTCGTCACGGGCGCGTGCCTCACCGCGGGGGCACGACTCTCGGCGCCGGCCCTCGCCCTCGCCGACTCCCGCGCTCCCCCCTCGCCTAGTCCCTCCGCTCCGTAGTCGCCGTCGCCGGCCCCGGGCAGCCTGCCCCGGGCGGCCAACTCTCTCTCCACACGGAGGTTGCCATGCGTTCACTGGTCGGCATCTGTCTGATGGCCGCCGGCGTGCTGTTGCCCGGTCTCGCCGCGGCCCAGGAAACGGAAGCTCTGCGAAAAGAGCTGGAGCAGATGCGCAAGCAGTTCGAGACGATGAAGGAGGGCTACGAGCGATCGATCAACCAACTGAGCGATCGGCTCAAGGCGATCGAGTCCCGGCCGCCTCAGCCCGCGCCGGCGGCGGCCGCCCCGACGCCTCCGGCGGCGGCGCCGGCGGTGGCCGCCGGCGAGATGGCTCCGAGCCCGGCCTCGCCGGGAGTCGTCATCAACCCGACCGAGCTGGCCCGCCCGCGCGAGCCGTTCTCGCTCTACGGGCGACGGGGACCCGGCCAGATGCTGTTCGACATCGGGGTCGCCGGCGACTTCATCGGGAACCTGACCCAGCACAACGTCCAGAAGAACGCGGGCGGCACCTTCTCCGGCCTCGAGAACCGCTTCTTCCCGCGCGAGGTCGAGCTCAGCCTCTTCGGCCAGATCGACCCGTACGCGCGTGCCGAGGTGCGGTTCGAGGCCGGCGAGGAGAATCGCGGGGGGGACATCTCGGTGAACCTGGCCGAGGCGTTCCTCGAGCTCATGACGCTCCCCTACGGGACCACGCTCCGCATGGGCCAGATGCGCAACCGCTTCGGGCTCACCAACGCGGTCCACGAGCACGACCTGCCCTACATCGATCGGCCCGATGTCTACAAGCAGTTCTTCGGCGAGGAGGGCCTGGTCGAGGACGGATTCGAGGCCACCTGGGTCCCGCCGCTTCCGTTCTTCCTCGAGGTCCTGGGCGGCGTCTTCAACGGCGACAACGACGTCGCGTTCGGTCGAGGCAGCCTCCAGTCCCCCCTTGTGACCGGGCGCGTCCGCACGTTCTTCGAGCTCGGCGACTTCGGCGCGATCCAGCTCGGCGCCTCGATCGCCAACGGCCAGACCCCCGAGCAGTTGAACAGCCAGATCATCGGCTTCGACGCCAAGTACAAGTACCAGCCGGAAGGCTGGCAGCACCCGCTCTTCACCACGGCGGGCGAGTATCTCTACAGCATCCGGCAGGTCAACGTCACCGACCCGGACGCCACTGCCCAGATCAACCAGAAGCGGACCCGGGAGCGGGACGGCTGGTACGTCTACGGCGAGCTTCAGCCGTTCCGCTTCGGCCACCTCAGCAAGTGGGCGCTCGGATTCCGCTACGACCGGACCCAGTATCCGGTGAATCCGGGGACGGAGTGGGCGGTACAGCCCTATCTCACCTACCTGCCGTCGGAGTTCCTGCGGTTCCGGCTCGGCTACAAGCAGACCCACCGGTCGGAGTGCTGCAGCTACAACGGGTTCCAGGACAACGGCGGCAGCGCCAAGGACGTGAGCGAGATCCTCTTCCAGGCCACCTTCATTCTGGGCGCCCACCCGGCCCATCCGTTCTAGACTTCTCAAGGAGAACGCACCCATGTCCAGATTCCTTCACGTGATCAGCGCAGCGCTCCTCGCCGCCGGTCTCCTGGCCGGCGGCGTGGAGGGCGCCGACAAGATCCGGGTGGTGGCGACCACCGCCGATCTCAAGGCCTTGACCGATGCCGTGGGCGGCGACCTCGTCGAGGTCGATGCGCTCGCGCGAGGCAACCAGAACCCGCACGACCTCGAGGTGCGGCCGAGCCTGATGGTCAAGGTGCGCCGGGCCGACATGCTGGTGATCAACGGCCTCGAGCTGGACCAGTGGGCCGAGGTCGTCGTGCAGGGGGCCAACAACCCCAAGGTGCTGCCCGGCACTGCCGGGCGCGTGGACGCCTCGGAGGGCCTCCCGATCCTCGAGGTCCCGACCACCCGCGTCGACCGCTCGATGGGCGATGTCCACCCGGTGGGCAATCCCCACTACACACCGGATCCGGGGCTGGCCCCCCAGATCACCGCCAATATCCTCAACGGGCTGGCCCGCCTCCAGCCCGAGTCGCGCCCGACGTTCGAGAAGAATCGCGCGGCCTTCCTCGCTCGACTGGAGCAGGCGATGCCCGGCTGGGCCGCGACCCTCGCGCCGTTCAAGGGGGCGAAGGTCGTCCAGTACCACCCCGATTTCGTCTACCTTCTCACTCGCTTCGGCCTCGTCAAGGGCGGCGCGATCGAGGACCGCCCCGGCATCCCGGCGACGCCCGGGCATCTGGCGCGCCTCATCCAGGACATGAAGCAGGAGAAGGTCAAGCTCGTGGTGGTCGAGCCCTGGAACGACTACCAGCTGGCCGAGCGCGTGGCCCAGGACTCGGGAGCCCGCGTACGCGTACTCGCACCCTCGGTGGGAGCCGTCAAGGAGGCCAAGACCTACTTCGACACGGTCGACTACAACGTGCGCATGCTGGCCGACGGGCTAAGATAGCCGCCATGGCCGCCGACCTGCTCGCGCTGATGTGGCTGCCGTTCCTGATGTGCCTGGTCCTCACTGGCATCCACGCCTACCTCGGCTTCCACGTCATCGCGCGGGAGGTCGTGTTCGTGGACATCGCGCTGGCCCAGATCGCGGCGCTCGGGGCCACCGCCGCCTTCCTGCTCGGCTACGAGCTCGAGACCTGGCAGTCGTACGCCGCCGGCCTCGCCTTCGCCACCCTCGGTGCGCTCGTGCTCGCGCTGACCCGCAGCCGCACCCGGCGCGTCTCGCACGAGGCGGTCATCGGCGTCGTGTACGCGGTCTCCGCCGCGGGCGCAGTGCTGCTCGCCGACCGCGCCCCGCACGGGGCCGAGCACCTGCGCGGCATGCTGGTGGGTAGCCTGCTCAGCGTGCGCAGCCCCGAGGTGCTCGAGGTCGCGGTCCTCTACGCGCTGATCGGGCTCTTCCACTGGCTCTGCCGGCGCCCGTTCTTCCTGATCTCGACGGATCCCGAGCGGGCCTACCGGGAGGGCTGGCGGGTGCGCGTGTGGGATTTCCTCTTCTACGGCTCCTTCGGCGTGGTGGTGACCTCCTCGGTGCGGATCGCGGGCGTGCTACTCGTCTTCTCCTACCTGATCGTTCCCGCCCTCGCGGGCATCTTGCTCGCCAGCCGAGTCGGCCCGCGCCTGGCCGTCGGCTGGATCTTCGGCGCCGGGGTCAGCGTCCTCGCGATGCTGGCGTCCGCCGTCCTCGACCTCCCGACCGGGGCCACCGTGGTCTGCGCCTTCGGCCTGAGCCTGCTCGCCCTCGGCCTCGCCATCCGGATCCGCGGCCAGGCCCCGGCGTGAGGCGGCGCGCCCTGTCGCTCGCGCTCGCGCTGCTCGCCGCAGCGGGCTGCGGGCCGGGCGCGCGGTCGCCCAAGCCGCTCGTGGTGGCCACCGTGTACCCACTCTGGGAGTTCGCCCGCCAGGTCGCGGGGACCCGCGCCGATGCGGTCCCGCTCGTGCCGCCCGGCGTCGAGCCTCACGACTGGGAGCCGTCGCCGCGCGACATCTCGCTGGTCCAGCGCGCGACCGTATTCGTCCACAGCGGCACCGGCCTCGACGGCTGGTCGCAGAAGCTCCTGGCCGACGGCAAGAGCCGGAGCGTCGTAGTGGACGCCAGTCGCGGGCTGAGCCTGATCCGGGTCGGCGCCGCCACCGATCCCCACGTGTGGCTGGATCCGACGCTCGCGCGCGCCCAGGTGCAGGCGATCGAGGCGGGGCTCGCGCGCGCCGATCCGGCCGGCCGGGACATCTACGCGGCCAACGCGCGCGCCTATATCGCCCGGCTCGACGCGCTCGATCAGGCGTTCACCGCGGGGCTGGGCGACTGCGCGCGGCGCGAGGTGCTGGCCTCGCACGCCGCGTTCGGCTACCTGGCCCGCCGCTACCGTCTGACCGAGTTGCCGATGATGGGGCTGAGCCCGGAGGCCGAGCCGAATCCGGCCGACCTCGCCGCCATCGTCAAGCGGGCCCGCGGGCTCAAGGTGACCCACGTCTTCTTCGAGCCGCTGGTCAGCGCGCGGCTGGCCGAGACGCTGGCAAAGGAGATCGGCGCCCAGTCCTTGCCCCTGAACCCGGTGGAAGGCGTCAGCAAGCAGGAAGCCGAGGCCGGCGTCGGCTACATCGAGCTGATGCAGGCCAACCTCGCCAACCTGCGCACCGCCCTCGGCTGCCGGTAGTCGACCGCGCCACGATGACGGCCCGGATCTGCTTCGTGACCTGTCAACGGTGGCCGGAGATCTCGGAGAGCGATCGCGTGGCCCAGCGTGCGCTGGAAGCCCGGGGCGCCGTCGTCGAGGGCCGTCCCTGGAACGTGCTCGGGACCGAGTTCGGCGGGTTCGACGCGGTGGTGCTGCGCTCGAACTGGGAGTACCACCTCGATCCCGACGGCTTCCGCGCCTGGCTCGACGGCCTCGAGCGCGCCGGCGCCCGCGTCTGGAACCCGCCCGACCTGGTCCGCTGGAACCTCAGCAAGCGCTACCTGGAGGCGCTGCGCGCCGCCGGCGTGCCCACGGTGCCGACCCTGTTCCTGGAAGCGCACGCCCCGGCCGCCGGTCCCGACGGGCTCCCGGCGTTGATGGCCCGCCACGGCTGGCGCCGCGCGGTGATCAAGCCGGAGTTCGGCGCCTCCGCGCACGACACGCGGCTAGTCACCGAGGCGAGCGCGCATGATGCCGCCGCCGCGCTCGAGGCCGGCGCGATCCGCGGCCCCGTGCTCATCCAGCCCTTCGTCGAGGAGATCCAGACCCGCGGCGAGTGGTCGCTGATCTTCATCGACTCGACCTTCACGCACGGAGTCCTCAAGCGTCCGGCCACCGGGGAGTTCCGGGTGCAGCCGCGCCTCGGGGGGACCGTCACGTCCGGCGAGCCACCCGACGACGTGCTCGCGACGGCCCGCGCGGTGGTGGCCGCGCTGCCCCGGCCGGCACTCTACGCGCGCATCGACGGCGTGGAGACCCGCGACGGCTTCCGGATCATGGAGGTGGAGGTCAACGAGCCCGGCCTCTTCTTCACCCACGCGCCCCACGCCGCCGAGCGCCTGGCCGACGCCCTCCTCCGCGCTGTGAGCTCCGGCCCGGCCCCTTCGAGTACAATGTGAACGCCATGGACCCAACCGCCGTCGCGCGCTGGCGCGCGCTCTGCCTGGTGATGCTGGGCGCCTTCCTGGGAATGAGCGCGGTGGTCTACATGGTCGGCCTCCTGCCCGGCGACGGGCCGCTGCATCGCGAGATCCTGCTGGCCCGCGGCACCTTCGCCCACGCGGTGGCCCAGTGGCTGGACTACGGCGGCAAGTGGGTCGTGCTCGCGCCGGCCTTGCTCCTGCTGCTGGCCTGGTCGCGGATCGCGCGACAACGGTGGTGGCTCTGGTGCGGCGTCATCCCGCTGTCGGGCGGATTCGAGCAGCTCTTCAAGCTCCTGGTCGGCCGGCCGCGGCCGCGCGGCTTCCACTGGGGCTTCCCCAGCGGCCACGTCACCGCGGCGACCGCCTTCGTGGTGATCATGCTGTACCTGCTGTCCCGCGAGCGGGTCTCGCCGATCGCGCGCGTGACCCTGCTGGTGGTCTCGGTGGCCCTGGTCGGATCGGTCGGCTTCGCACGGGTCATTCTCAATGCGCACTGGCCCTCCGACGTGCTCGGCGGCGTGCTGCTGGGCACCGGCTGCGCCGCCGCCGCCGCGTGGTGGGACGCCGCGCACCCGGTCGGCGACGCGCGGCGGCCGGACCCGGTGAACGACACCGTCCGGATCGGCGGCTAGATGCGCCCCTTCGTCGAGCTCGAGGATGTGGACTTCGCCTTCGGCGCCGTCCCGGTGCTCGAGCGCATCAACCTCACCGTCGAGCCCGGCGACTTCCTCGGCATCATCGGTCCCAACGGCTCCGGCAAGACCACCCTGCTCCGCATCATGCTCGGGCTCCTGGCCCCGACCCGCGGCACCGTGCGGCTCTTCGGGCATCCGCCCGGGGCGTTCCGGCAGTGGGGACGCCTCGGCTACGTCCCGCAGAGGGCCACTCTCGACCCGGCCCTGCCGGTGACGGTGCACGAGGTGGTGGCGACCGGGCTGCTGCCCTCGCTCGGCCTGTTCGGGCGCATCGGCGCGACGGAGCGGCAGCGCATCGGCGAGGTCCTCGGCCAGGTGGGCATGGCCGCGCACGCCGCCGCCCGCATCGGCGCGCTGTCATCCGGCCAGCAGCAGCGCGTGCTGATCGCGCGCGCGCTCGTCTCCAAGCCCGAGCTGCTGATCCTGGACGAGCCGACCGGCGGGGTGGACCCGGAGGCCCAGACGAGCTTCTACGCCCTGCTCCACCATCTCAACCGCGAGCGCGACGTCACCCTGATCCTGGTCAGCCACGACATCGGCGTGGTGGCCAAGGAGGTCACCAAGCTCGCCTGTCTCAACCGCCGCCTGATCTTCCACGGCCGCCCCGGCGATTTCCTGAGCGACGCCGCCCTCACCGCGCTTTACGGCCCCGCGGTGCGCGTGGTCAGCCACGACCACTAGGCCATGCCCGAGTTCCTCCAGTACGACTTCATGCACCGCGCGTTCGCGGCGGGCGTGGTCACCGCGCTGATCTGCCCGGCCATCGGCGTGTTCCTGATCCCGCGGCGACTCTCCCTGATCGCGGACACGCTCTCGCACGTGGCGCTCGCCGGCGTGGCCCTGGGCCTCGTGGTCGGGGTCTCGCCGATCCTGGGCGCGCTCGTGGTCACCCTGGCCGGCGCGGTCGGCATGGAGCGGCTGCGCGCGCGGGGGGTGCTCCAGGGCGACGCGGCGCTGGCCGTCTTCCTCTCCGGCGGCTTCGCGCTCGCGGTGGTGCTGATCAGCCTGGCGCGTGGATTCAACGCCGATCTCTTCGCGATCCTGTTCGGCAGCATCCTCACCGTGACCGCCGCCGACGTGTGGCTCATCCTGGCCCTCGGCGCGACCGTCACCGTCGCCATCGGCGGATTCTACCGCCAGCTGCTTGCCATCACCCTGAACGAGGATCTGGCCCGGACCAGCGGGGTCCCGGTGGGCGCACTGAACCTCCTGCTCACCGTGCTCACCGCGCTGACCACGGTGGTGGCGATGCGGATGGTGGGGGTGCTGCTCGTCTCCGCGATGATCGTGATCCCCGCCCTCACCGGCTTCGCGCTCGGCCGGAGCTTCCACACCGCCACCGTCATCGCGGTCGGCGTCGCGCTGCTCTCGATGACCGGGGGCCTGATCGCCTCCTACTACCTCCGCCTGGCCGCCGGCGGGGCGGTGGTGCTCACCGCCCTGCTCATCTTCGCGGCGGCCTCCCTCTGCCGTCGCCGGGCGAGGCCCGCCCTCCGGGAGGCTCATCCATGACCCGTTCCCGAGCCGCGGGGCTGACCGCGACACTGCTGCTGGTCGTCGTCTCCATCGCCACCGCTCAGAACCCCGCCTCGAAGAGCGCTCCGGCCTCGAACCCGGAATGCCCGCGCTGGCGCGAGGCCTTCGCCTCGATGCCGCTGCGCATCGTCTCGGTCCAGGCGGGCTCCCGCACGCTCGCCCTGCGCGTGAAGATGGCCGACTCCGGGGAGCGGCAGGCCGGCGGGTTCCAGTGCGCGACCCCCGAGGAGATACGCCGCCACCTGATCCTGTTCGACTTCGGGAAGGAGATCTTCACCCAGTTCCACATGCAGAACGTTCCGGCTGCGCTCGACATCGCCTTCGTCAAGGAGGACGGCAAGATCTTCGCGATCCTGAAGATGGACCCGAGCCCCACCGAGCTGTACGGACCGCTCGGCCAGTTCCGGTATGCCCTCGAGGCGCACGCCGGATTCTTCGCGAGCCAGGGCATCCGCCAGGGAGAAGCGCGACTGGCGATCCCACCGGCCCACTGAGCGCGACCCGTGCACGACCGTCACACCCACGGCTCCCTCCACAAGCGCCGCCTGCTGGCCGTGTTCGGCCTGACCGCCGCCTTCCTCGTCGTCGAGGCCGCGGTCGGCCTGTGGACGGGCAGCCTCTCCCTGCTCGCCGATGCCACCCACATGCTGGTGGACGCGGGCGGCGTCCTGCTGAGCCTGCTCGCGGTGTGGTTCGCCGAGCGCCCCGCCACCCCGGCCAAGACCTACGGCTACTACCGCGTCGAGATCCTCGCTGCGCTCGTCAACGGCGTGGTCCTCTGCGTGATGGCGATCGCGATCCTGGTAGCCACCTACGAGCGCATGTGGCAGCCGCCTCACGTGCCGGGCGGTCCGATCCTCGCGGTGGCCTTCCTGGGCCTCGTGGTGAACCTGGCGAGCCTCTGGCTCCTGCACGCCGGCGCCCACGAGAGCCTCAACGTGCGCAGCGCGTACCTCGAGGTGCTCGGCGACGCGGTCAGCTCGGGCGTCGTGATCGTGGCCGGCGCGGTCATCCTGCTCACCGGGTGGATGTGGGCGGACCCGGTCGCGGGCGCCCTGATCGCCCTCTTCATCCTGCCCCGCACCTGGGCGCTGCTGCGCCAGGCCGTCAACATCCTGCTCGAAGGCGCCCCGCCGCACCTCGACGTCCGCGAGATCGAGGACGCGATGGCGGCGGCCCCCGCGGTGCGGCGCGTCCACGACCTGCACGTGTGGACCCTCACCTCCGGCCGCGAGGCCATGAGCGCGCACGTGGTCGTCGAGGCCGGCGCGCCCAGCGACAAGATTCTCGAGGATCTGCACCTCATCCTCCACGCCAGATTCGGCATCGATCACACCACGATCCAGATCGAGACCGAGCCAGCCCCTCTCATCCAGATCACCCCCCGGGCCGGCTAGGCTGCCCGCGACACCGGAGATCTCGGGCCCGTGCAGCGCAGCGATACGCGCATCCTCACCACCCACGTCGGCAGTCTGCCCCGGCCGGCCGCGCTCCGGGAGCTGCTGGTGCGCCGCGACCGCGGCGAGCCGGTGGACGCCGCTGCCCTCGACCGGGAGGCCGCCGCCGCGGTCGAGCGAGTCGTGGCCGGACAGCTCGATGCCGGCATCGACGTCGGCAACAACGGCGAGCAGCCGCGCGCCGGCTTCTCCACCTACGTGGCCGGGCGCATGCGGGGCTTCGGCGGGGCGAGCCGCCGGGAGCTGGCGCGCGACCTCATCGACTTCCCGGACTACGCCGAGATGCTCGCGCGCCGGCGGCGCGACGCCGCCCGCATCGGCGACGCGCCCCAGGCCATCGCGGAGGTGGAGTACGCGGATCTAGGACCGGCCGCCGCCGAGTGCGACGGCTTCCTGCGGGCGACCGAGGGCGGGCCGCGCCGATTCGTCGAGCGCTTCATGACCGCCGCGTCGCCCGGCGTGATCGCCACCATCCTGCTCTCCGCCCACTACCGGTCGCACGAGCAATACGTGATGGCGCTGGCCCGGGAGATGCGAAAGGAGTACGCGCTGATTCACCAGCGCGGCCTGCTCCTGCAGGTGGACTGCCCGGATCTCGCCATGGAGCGCGCCCGCTTCTTCCAGCACGACTCGCTCGATCGCTTCCTTCAGATGGTCGAGCTGCACGTCGACGCGATCAACCAGGCCACCGCGGGCATCCCGGCCGACCGCATCCGCCTCCATCTCTGCTGGGGCAACTACGATGGGCCCCACACCCACGACGTGCCGCTCGAGGCGATCCTGCCCGTCGTCGTCCGCGCCCGCGTGGGCGCGCTCTCGCTGCCGCTGGCCAATCCCCGCCATCAGCACGAGTACCGGGTCCTGAAGCGCCACCGCCTGCCCGATTCGATGCTGCTCCTGCCCGGCGTCATCGACACCACCACGAACTACGTCGAGCACCCGGAGGTGGTCGCCGACCGGATCATGGCCGCGGTCGAGGCGGTGGGCGATCGGACCCGGGTGATCGCCTCGACCGACTGCGGCTTCGGCACGTTCGCGGGCTCCGAGATGGTCGCCCACAGCGTGGTGTGGGCCAAGCTCGCCGCGCTGAGCGAGGGCGCCGCGCTCGCCAGCCGGCGCCTCTGGGCCTGACCTCGGCGCCTACGCGCCGGCTCCGGGCCGGCCGGCCATCATCCGGTTGCGCTCGACGAGCCGCGCGCCCGCGAGCGCCCCGGCGTACACGACCAGGGCGTCCGAGACCGCCGGCGTGTGAACGGGCTGGAAGACCTGAGCCGCCTCCAGCAGCGTGGCGAGGAGGAGGACCAGGGCAAGCCGCGGCCGGGGCCACGCGGAGCGCATCGCCGCACCCACCGCCGCGCCGAGCAGGACCTTCTTGCCGAGGTCGAAGAGCGCCGACTGTGGATCCGCACCGTAGTAGGACGTGAACGGCACCCACTCGATGCGCGCCATCCGGGCCGGCAGGGCGGAGAGCGAGGAGAGGACGGTGAACGGCGTGAGCTCCTCGTAGGCGAGCAGCGCGATCGTGCCCGCGACGAGCAGGGCCGGGCCGTGGGCCCGCAGCGCGTCGACCCGCGCGAGGGCGGGCAGCGCGGTGACCCCGAGCAGCGCGCCCACCGCCGCCAGCAGGACGTGGTCGACGTTCGGCGACCGGCCGACGATCAGCAGCTTGCCGCCCTCGAGGCAGATCGTGAGGCCGGTGGCCCCCGTCCACGCGAGGAGGCGGGCCGGGGACAGCCGCAGCCGCTCGAGAGTCGCCCGCGCCAGGAAGGCGACCGCCGCGTACGCGAGGGCTTTCTCCACCACCAGATCGGGCCAGAAGGCGCGGCCGAGGCTCCCCAGCGGCTTCCACCGGCCGGCTTTCAGGTTCTCCCAGACCGTGGAGACGTCCAGCGTGACCGCGAACGGGTAGAGCGCGTCGGCGGCGAGGACGGCGGTCAGGATGAGCAACAGAGCGAAGGCCGGCCGGCGGTGCAGCGCGGTGGCGAGTCGCGGGCCGAGTGGACGCCTCGAGCTGGCGAGCAGGGCGTGCGTGACGAGTAGGCCGCCGAGGCTGCCGATCACCTGGGCGACCACGTCGATCAGCGAGCTGGTGCGGTCCGGGACGAAGAGCTGGCCCAGCTCGACCGCGGACGCGACCGCCGCCGCCAGCCCGGCCACGCGGGCGAGGCGCACGGCGAGCCCGGTGCCCGCGAGCCCGCTCCAGACCATCAGGATCCCGACCGGCACGCCGAGCAGCACGTTGGCGACCACGTCGGGCAGCGACACCACCCGCCGGCCGCTCGCGTCGTGCAGCCGCGGGAGCGGCGAGTCCAGGACGCGCTGGAGCGCGTGCGGATCGTAGGTGAAGTCGAACGGGAAGAACGAGCCGTAGGCCACGAAGACGACGTAGACTACCAGCAGCACCACCGGGAGCCGGCGAGCCGTCACGGACCCGCAGGGTAGCGCAGCGCACCGCGAGGAACAACACGAGAAAGGCCGATCACGCCATGACGCCGGAGCGATTCGCCCGGGGGATGACCTTCGACGAGTACGTGACCTTCACCGGCTCGTCCGCGAACCTGGCCCGCGAGGGGTTCGACATCCGGCGCTTCAGCCTGGTCCGCCCGCGGGTGGACTGGAGCGGGTACCTGCGCGAGCGCCACGCCCGGGCAAGCCTCGGCCCCGAGCAGACGCAGGCCATCCGATGGCTCGCCGCTCAGCCGGACGGGCCCGCCAAGATCGCGGTCATCTCCGAGGACTGGTCGTCGGACTGCCGGCGTGACGTGCCGTACCTGGCGCGGCTGGCCGAGGCCGGCGGCCTCGACCTCCGGATCTTCGTCCGCGACGGCGAGACCATGCTGATGAAGGGACTGCCCGATCCCGGCGCCGGGGGCAACGCCGACCTGGTGGTGGAGTACGCCAACGAGAAGAACGGGCAGCGGTGGGCGTCGGTCCCGGTCGCGGTCTTCTTCACGCGGGACTTCACCGAGCTCTATCGCTACATCGAGTACCCGGCGATCTACCGCAAGGAGCGCGTGATCGGGCACCTGCGCGCGGCCCGCGCCGGGGAGAGCGAGGAGCAGGCGAAGGCGCGCGGGGGACGGGACATCGCGGCCCTGCTCGAATCTCCCTTCTTCGACGTGTGGGCGCAGGCCGGGATCGCGGAGATCCTGAGCGCGCTCCACGAGCGCGTGGTGACCTCGCCGCGCACCTGAGCGGACGGGCGCGCCGCGATCAGGGCGCGGCGCGCCAGACGTGCCAGAGCCACATCGCGGCGGCGACGCCGACGAGCATCGCGATGTAGGCGGCCCAGCTGTTGGCCCACGATTCGCGCGGGAGCGCGACACGATCCTGCTCCCACTCCACCGCGTCCCGCCAGGCCAGATCCCCCTGAGCGTAGCGCTGGAAGGCCTCCGTCACCCAGGCCAGCGGCAGGGCGCGGTCGCGCGTCCGGGAGCGCCGCTGCAGCGAGCCCTCCTGCAGGTCGAGGCCGAAGCCGGTCTGGACGCTGCCGATGGCCTGCAGGTAGGTCACGTCGGAGGTGCCGAGGGTGGCGAGCACGTTGCGGCCACCATCGAGGGACGCGAGCACCTTGGCGATGGTGGGTCCGTCCGGCTGCTCGTAGCCGGTGTCGTGCGTGCTGAGCAACAGGTCCACTCGAAACCCCCTCTAGTAGGAGCGCGGCAGCCCGAGGACGTGCTCGGCCAGGTAGTTCAGCGCCATCTGCTGGGACACCGGCGCGATCTTGTAGAGCCGGATCTCCCGCCACAGCCGCTCCACGTAGAACTCCTTGGCGTAGCCGAAGCCGCCGAACGTCTGAAGCGCGGCGTCGCAGGCGTTGAAGCCGGCTTCCGCCGCGAGCATCTTGGCCGCGTTGGCCTCGCGGCCACAGGGCTTGCCGTTGTCGAAGAGCCAGGCCGCCTTCAGGCACATCATCTCGGCGGCGTCGAGCTGGGCCATCGCGTGGGCGAGAGGATGCGCGATGGCCTGGTTCTTCCCGATCGGTCGGTCGAAGACGATCCGCTCCTTGGCGTACTGGACCGCGCGCTCGAGGGCGGCACGCCCGATCCCCACCGCTTCGATGCCGACCACGATGCGCTCGGGGTTCAGAGAGTCGATCAGGTGGTAGAAGCCCTCGCCGGGGGTGCCCACCACGTCCTCGTCCGGAATCTCCAGGTTGTCGATGAAGATCTCGTTGGAATCGACCGCGGCGCGGCCGAGCTTGTGGATCTCGCGCACCGTGATCCGGGTGCGATCGAAGTCGGCGAAGAAGAGAGTCATGCCCTTCAAGGGCTTGGCCGGATCGCGGTCGGCGGTGCGCGCGAGCAGCAGGATCTTGGTGGCGTGCTGGGCGTTGGTCGTCCAGACCTTCCGCCCGTTCACCACCCAGCGGCTACCCTTCTTCTCGGCGCGGGTCTGGATGCGCGAGGTGTCGGTGCCCGCGTTCGGCTCGGTGACCCCGAACGCCATCACGATCTCACCGCTGCAGATCTGCGGCAGGTACTTCCGCTTCATGGCCTCGGTGCCGTACTTGATGAGCGGGGTGGGCGGGAACACGTAGAAGTGGATCGGCGAGGCGCCGGAGGTGCCGGCTCCGGAGGCGCAGATCTCGTGCAGCATCAGCGCGGCCTCGGTCACCCCGAGTCCGGCTCCTCCGTACTCCTCGGGCACCATGATGCCGAGCCAGCCGTTGTCGGCGAAGGCCTTCACGAACTCGCTGGGGTACTCGGGCTTGTCGTCCTTGTCGAGCCAGTAGTCGAGCGAGAAGGTGCGCGCGAGCGCCCCCACCTCTTTCCGGATCAGCTCCTGCGATTCCGTGAGCGCGAAATCCATGGTGGCCTCCTGGTCGGGCCCAAGAATAGCACGGGCGCCCGGGGGCTTGCCCGCCGCGGCGACGGTCGGTATGCTGGCGCCCATGAGCGAGACGACCCCGGCGATCCAGGACTATCTGGGCGCCATCTACGACCTGGCCGGAACCGACAAGCCGGTGATCGGCGCGCGGCTCGCGCGCCACATGCACGTCTCCGCGCCGTCCATCACCGAGGCGCTGCGCCGAATGCAGAAGGACGGCTACATCCGCCTCGGAGGCCGCAAGGAGATCCGGCTCACCACCAAGGGGCTCGGCATCGCCGAGACCATGGCGCGTCGCCATCGCCTGATCGAGCGCTGGCTCACCGATGTGCTCGGCCTCGACTGGTCGCGTGCGCACGACGAGGCGCATCGCCTCGAGCACGCGCTGTCCCCGGTGGTGGAGGAGCGGCTGGCCGAGACGCTCGGCATGCCCAGCACGTGCCCGCACGGCAACCCGATCCCGGGCATGCCCGCGCCGGAGGCGCACAGCCCGATCCCGCTGAGCCAGGCGCCGGCCGGCCACCCGTTCGTGGTCGAGCGCATCACCGAGGAGGCGGAAGCCGATCGGCAGCTCCTGCGCTTCCTCTGGGAGAGCGGGATCCGACCCGGCAGCCGGATCGTGGTGAGCGAGGTGGCGCCGTACGCGGGAACCGTCTCCATCCTGCTGGAGGGCCGTACGATCACGATGGGGCTGAGCGCCGCGAACAAGATCTGGGTGTACGACCCGATGGAGCCGATCGACAGCCCCAGGCCCGCCCGCGCCCGTCGCGCCGCCAAGCCGCGTCCCTGAGCATGCCGGTCAAGGCGCTCTACGCGCTGCAGAACGGCTTCCTCGGCTTCGAGCGCGCGGGGCTCTTCTACGGCGACCGCTCCGCGGACCGGGTGGCGATCCCGGTCGCCTGCTACCTGGTCCGCACCGGCGACGCCACCATCCTCTTCGACACCGGCATCTCCCCGCGGGCGGTGCCGGGGCTCGTGCGGCAGGACCCCCTCTGCCGCTTCGGCGACGAGGACCTGCTGGTGCACCGTCTGGACTCGATCGGGCTCGAGCCCAGCGACGTCGACCTGGTGGTCCTGAGTCACCTGCACTTCGACCACGCGGGCGGCGCGGCGCTGTTCGACAACTCCGAGCTCGTGGTCCAGAAGGACGAGTACGCCTACGCGCAGTACCCGGCCGCCTTCTTCGCGCCGTACTACTACCGCAAGAACTTCGACCTGCCGGGATACCGCTGGCGTCTGCTCGACGGCGACACCGCCCTGGTCCCGGGCGTGACCGCGCTGCGCAGCGACGGCCACACGCCGGGCCACCAGTCGCTGCTGGTCGAGCTACCGCAGAGCGGGCCGGTGATCCTGGCCGGCGACTCCTGCTACTGGCAGCGGTCGATCGACGAGGAGGTCCCGCCCGGCGTCGTGTGGGATCCGACACGGGCGATGCACAGCATCAAGCGGCTCAAGACGCTCGCGCGGCTGACCGGCGGGCGGATCTTCCCGAGCCACGACCCCGCGTTCTGGGAGCGAGCCGTCAAGGCGCCCGACGCCTACAAGTAGTCTCCCCAAGTAGACCTGGAGGACATCGCCATGGGAGTGCTGGACGGAATCAAGGTGTTGGAGATGGCGCGGGTGCCCCCCGCCGAGCTGCCCGGGATGTTCCTCGCCGACATGGGCGCCGACGTGCTGAAGATCGAGACGCCGCCCTCGGAGGCCGAGGACGGCGCCACGAAGCGCCGCGCCGCCTTCGCCTACGTCAACCGTAACAAGCGGTCCCTGGCGCTCAACATGAAGGCCCCCGAGGGGCAGGCCATCTTCCGGAAGCTCGCGGCCACCGCCGACGTGATCGTCGAGGGCTTCCGGCCCGGGGTCATGAAGCGGCTCGGCGGCGACTACGAGACCCTGTCGGCCACGAACCCGCGGCTGGTCTACTGCTCGCTTTCCGGGTTCGGCCACAACGGGCCCTACCGCGACTACCCGGCCCACGACGGCAACTACCTGTCGCTGGCGGGCGTCCTGAACCTCATCGGTGAGCCGGGCCGCAAGCCGATCTTCCCGCTCAACCTGGTGGCCGACTACGGCGGGGCCAGCATGCACGGGGCGCTCGGCATCATGATGGCCCTCTTCGCCCGCGAGCGCACCGGGCGTGGCCAGCACGTGGACGTCTCGTACCTCGACACCTCGCTGGCCCTGCTGGCCGCCACGCCCAACATGCGCTTCTTCTGGAGCGACGGCATGGCTCCGAAGCGCGGCGAGGGCTTTCTGGGCGGCTCCTACCCGTACTACGCGGTCTACGACACCAAGGACGGCAAGCATCTGACCATCGGCTGCACCGAGCCCTGGCTCTGGGAGAACTTCTGCAAGGCGATCAACCGGCCGGACCTGGTGAAGTTCGCCCGCAAGGCCGATCAGTTCGTGCGGGCCGCCAACGCGGAAGAAGTGAAGGCGCGGGAGGAGATCGAGGCCATCATCAGGACCCGCACCCGGGACGAGTGGTACGACTTCCTGGTGAAGGCCGACGTCTGCGTGGGGAAGGTCTACGAGCCGGAGGAGGTCGTGGCCGACCCGCAGGTGCAGGCCCGGGACATGATCGTCGAGATGCGGCACCCGGTGCACGGCACCGTGAAGCAGTTCGGCCAACCGATCAAGCTCTCCGACACACCGGGGACGATGCGGACCGTCGCCCCGTATTCGGGCGAGCACACCGACCAGGTCCTGGGCGAGCTCGGGATGCGCGAGGCCGACATCCGAGGCCTGCGGGAGAAGAAGATCGTGGCCTAGCCGTTACCGGGAGGACACGGTCGGCGCGCAGCCGCCGGCGAGCAGGCTCTTGGCGCCCTTCGCGGCGATCTGCCCGTACTCGCGGAAGCTGATGAGCCGGATGCCCTCGGCCGCGATCGCGGCCTTGACCTTCGCGTCGCACAGCGACTGCAGCTCCACCTCACGCTCGCGGTTGTACTGGGCGTCCGGGCGGGTCTCCAGCCGGCCGGGATGGCACGAGACCTCCGAGACCCCGGGCCCCAGCGACCGGAGGATCGTGAGCAGGTAGTCCGCGCTGATCTTGGTCACGTCGGTGTGCCCGAACTCCGGCTGGCCCCAGAACCGGCCTACGAAGAAGACCTCCGAGAAGCCGCGCACCGGGACGCGGTAGCGCGCTCCCGCCTCCAGGAAGAGCCAGGCGACGTTGAAGAGCCGATGGGCGTGATGGTGTGAGTCGATGTGGGTCGGCGGCCGCCCGGTGAGGCGCACGAAGGCCTCGAGCTGCCGGGTGAGCTCCCGCTGGACAGCCCGGGGATCCTGCATGTTGACGAACCAGCGGCCGCGGTCGTCGAAGGCGACGTGGATGCCCAGGCTGACGTCGGCGCGGTGCCCGGCCATGCGAACCGCCTCGGCGGCGTGGGGCCCGTCCACGATGAGGCTGGCGCTGGTCACGATGCCCCGGTCCAGCGCCTCGAAGATCCCGTGATCGACCTCCGCGGACATGCCCAGATCGTCGGCATTGACGATGGCCAGCCGCTGATGCGGATCGAGATCCCCTGGCGCGGCGGCGGTGTACGGGTCCTCCGGGATGGGTGCAGCTGCGACCGGAACGCCGGAGGCCGCCACCCAGCCACCCGCGACGCCCAGGCCCGACTTCAGGAAGTGGCGTCGAGTGAGGTCCATATCACTAAGAATAACCCAGGAGCGGGGCCATCGGTTGCCTCGTAAACGGGCATCGGGACACGATATGGGCTAAGATCCTCAAGTCATGCGAGCCATCGCGCCACCATCCAGGAAACGCCGAGAGCCGACCCGATGACCACTGCGCCCGAATCCTTCGTCGACCTCCTGTCCACCCGTGCCCGCATCGGCTGGGGCGCCCCGCCCGCCACGCGCCCCGTCCAGAACGCGCTCTTCGAGTTCGGCGGGGGCTTCCCGGATCCGGCCTCGTTCCCGTACGACGGCCTCGTCGACGCGACCGCTCGCATGATTCGAGCCGAGGGCGCCGAGGCGCTCACCTACGGCGAGCCTCAGGGCTATCGCGGCCTGCGCGAGCTGGTCTGCCACAAGTACGGGCTCTTCGAGGGGCTGAAGGTCGGCCCCGAGAACATCATCATCTCCAACGGCTCCGGCCACGCGCTGGCCCTGGCCTTCAGCGCGTTCGTGGATGTGGGCGACGTGATCCTCTCGGAGGCGCCAACCTTCTCGGGAACGCTCCAGACCATCCGGCGGCACGGTCCGGAGGTCCTGGACGTGCCCGTCGACGCCGACGGGCTCGTGGTGGAGGTCGCCCGCCAGCACCTGGCCCGCCTCCGCGGGCAGGGCCGCCGCTGCAAGCTCATCTACACGATCGTGAACTTCCAGAACCCGTCCGGCCCGACGCTGTCTCTTCGCCGCCGGCGAGAACTGATCGATCTCGCCCACGAGTACGACACGCTGATCCTGGAGGACGACGCGTACGGCGAGCTGCGCTTCGAGGGCGAGCACCTGCCCTCGCTCTATGCGCTCGACGGCGGGGGGCGCGTGATCCGGGCGGGCACCGTGTCCAAGATCCTCGGCGCCGGCTTCCGGCTCGGCTGGCTCTGCGCCCCCAAGGAGATGATTCCCGCGTTCCAGGGCTTCCTCTTCGGCGGCGGCGTGAACCCCTTCGCCTCGCGGGTGGCCACCTACTTCCTGCGCGACCACCTCGCCCCCCACGTGGCCCTGCTCGTCAACGTCTACCGCGCCAAGCGCGACGCCATGCTGCGCGGGCTGTGGGAGGTGCTGAAGGACACCGACGTGGAGATCAGCAAGCCGGAGGGCGGCTTCTTCATCTGGATCAAGCTGCCCACCGGCACCGACACCCGGAAGCTCTTTGACGCCGCGGTGAAGGCCCGCGTGCAGTACACCGCCGGCCCGTCGTTCTTCCCCAACGGCGGGGGCGAGCGCTTCATCCGACTCGCCTTCAGCTTCGAGCCGCCAGAGCGCTGCTACGAAGGCTCCCGGCTGATCGCTCGGGCCATCCTCGAAGCCCGGAGCTGAGATGGCCCGACACCGCATCCTCGTCGTGGACGACGAGGAGAACCTCCGCGACGTGCTGGTGGAGGTGCTGAAGCGGGACGGGCACGAAGTGGAAAGCGCTGCCGACGGCACCGAGGGGCTGCGGCGGGTGCAGGACAGCCGCTACGATCTCGTGATCACCGACCTCCGCATGCCGGGCGTCGAGGGGCCCGCACTGTACCAGGCGCTGCGGCAGCAGTACCCCGAGAATCCGCCCCGGGTCATCTTCATGAGCGCCAACACCGGCATCGAGGAGTACGCACGCTTCCTCGCCGACACCGGGGAGCCCGCGCTCGAGAAGCCGTTCAACCTGGCCGACATGCGCCAGGTCGTGCTGCAGGTCCTCACGCAGAAGCCGCGCGCGTAGCCGCTCAGAGGATGGTTGACGAGAGCGCCGCGCGCTGTTAGCGTTCCGGCGTGGCAACCCCCAGTCCGGCCCTGCTCGACCCCGCTCGCTCCACCCCGGACGTCGCCGAGCAGCGGGCCCGCACCCGCGCCATCGTGGCCCCGCGCAGCGGCGAGCGCGGCCTCGACATCGGCTGTGGCTTCGGCCTGCTCGCCTGCGAGCTGGCGCGCGACGTGGGGCCGACCGGTCGGGTGATGGGCGTCGACGCGGTGCCCGACATGATCGCGGCGTGCGAGGAGCGCGCGCGCCACGACGCGGTCACCGGCCGCACCGAGTTCCGTCAGGCCGACGCGGAGGCCCTGCCCTTCCCGCCCGGCTCGTTCGACTTCGTGACCGCCATGCAGGTCTACGAGTACATGACGGACGTGGAGCGCGGGCTCGCCGAGGCCCATCGGGTGCTGAAGGCGCGCGGTCGGCTGGCCGTGCTCGACACCGACTGGGAATCGTGCGTCTGGCACGCGGGCGACCGGGACCGGAGCGCGCGGGTGCTCCGGGTATGGGAGGAGCGCTTCGCCCATCCCCACCTGCCCGCCCGCATGCCCGAGCTGCTGCGGCGGGTCGGCTTCACGCTCAAGAGCGTGACCCTGATCCCGGTCGTCAACATCGAGCTGAGCGAGCAGAGCTACAGCCCGGGCATGATCGACGTGGTCGCGCGCTTCGTGGCCAACCGCGGGGGGATCACCGAGGACGAGGCGGCCCGCTGGGCCGAGGACGTGCGCGGCCAGGCCGCGCGCGGGGAGTATTTCTTCAGCCTCTCACGCTATCTCTTCCTGGCCGAGCGCGGGCGCTCCGCCCCGGGGCCCGCGTAAGACAGAGCCGCCGATGCGACTCGAGGTCGAGGTGGTGCAGGAGGAGGGTGGGCTCTTCCGGGCCACCGCGGTGCCCTACCCCGACGTGAGCGTCACCGGCCGCACCGAGAAGGAAGCTCTCGGCCTGCTCCTGGAAGCCGTCGGCAAGTACCTGAAGAGCAACCCCGAGCGCGCCTGACCGCGCCTACCAGGGCGCCTCGCGGCCCTCGCGCGTGAAGAATCTCCCGTTGTGCCGCGCGGTGAGCCCATCGATCACCCCGATCATCCCGGCCACCGACTGAGCCGGCGTCACCGGCGCCTCCGGGCCTCCCATGTCGGTGCTCACCCATCCCGGGTCGAGCAGCACGGTCGTGATTCGATGGCGCTTGGCCTCCGCGGCGAGCGAGCGCATCAGCATGTTGAGCGCCGCCTTGCTCGCCGCGTAGTAGTACGGAAAGCCCGTGTTCTCGGAGACCGAGCCGTACTCCGAGGAGATGCTGACGATGCGGGGGCTACGTCCGGCCGCGAGCAGGTCCAGGAACTGCTGGGCGACCATCAGCGGCCCGAGCGCGTTGGCTCGCAGCAGCAGGAGCGCGTCGTCGAAGCGCAGGTGCCCCAGCCGCTCGGAAGGATCGTCGCGGCCGCGCGCGGAGTACATGCCGGCATTGTTGATGAGCAGGTCGAGCCCTTCGGTCTCCCGGGAGACGACGCGATGCGATGCGCGGATCGACTCGGCGTCGCTCACATCCAGCGGCACCACGGAGAGGCGGTCGCGGTGGGCCGCCCCCAGCGCGCGAAGGGCCCGTGCCGATTCGGGGCGGCGGCAGGTCGCGAAGACCCGCTCGCCACGCTCGAGGTAGCGGCGGGTGAATTCGAGGCCGAGACCGCGGCTGGCGCCGGTGATCAGGATACGCAGCGCGGAGCGGGCGGGGCCACGGTCGCCCGGCGCCACGCGCCGGCGGCTCACGGCCGGCCGCGCGTGGAGGGCTGCGACGGGCCTTGCGTGGGCATCGACTCGGCGGTGGGCGCGGCCTTGAGCACCCGCGCCGGGGCCGCCTGCGTGGGCATGGCCTCGTCGGAGGGGCCCGCCGCAGGCGCCGGGGGCGCGGTGGTCGCCGGCGGTCGGGCCACACGCGGCGTCGCCTCGCCGAGCGCCTTGGGCCGCGGCGCGGCCGGCGTCGAGGCGGGCGCGGGCGGCACCGTCGCGGGAACAGGACGGGGCAGGCTCGCGCCGGACGGCACGTCGATCGGCGGTGTGGTCACCACGGGCGAGGGCGGGATCGGAGCCGCCGGACTGGATGGGGCCGGCGCCGGCGTCGACGACCAGAAGGGCTCCGGGCGTCGGATCTCGGACAGCCCGTTCTGGTACACGTACACGCCTCCGACGGCGATCACCACGAGCACCGCGGACGCCACCAGCGCGGCGACCGCGGCCCGGCGCCGCTTGACGCGGGAGTGCTCGGCCGTCTTCGTCCGGAGCCGGTCCAGCTCCTGCCGGCACTCCTCACAGCCGGCGACATGCGTCTCCATGAGCGCCCACTCCGTGAGCGGGATCTCGCCGGTGATCAGGAGCGGGAAGGCCCGGCGGACGTCCTGGCACTTCATCTTCATCTGCCTTCCATCTTCCACATCCCTCGGTGCTCTGTAAAGCCCCGCGTGGCCGGTGATAGCATGTGGTCGATGCTGCCATCAGGCGACGGCAATCCGTTCCTGCGCGAGACGGTGGGCGGCATGCTCGCCACCATGGCCGCGCGCGCTCACGACCGCGAGGCCATCGTCGCGACCGATCGTCGCTTCACCTACAGCCAGTTCTACCAGGCGGCGCAGCGCGTGGCCCGCGGGCTGCTCGCGCTCGGCGTCAAGAAGAACGACAAGATCGCGCTCTGGCTCCCCACGCGCCCCGAGTGGCTCTTCGCGCAGGCCGGCTGCGCGCTTGTCGGCGCGGTGGTGGTCGCGCTGAACACGCGCTACAAGGCTCACGAGCTGCGCTACATCCTGCGCCAGTCGGACTCGACCACCCTGATCTGCGCGGATCACTCGGGACCGGTGGACTTCCTGGAGACGCTCGGCGAGGTGCTGCCGACGCTGCGGGACGCCCTCCCGGGCGAGCTCGCGATTGACGAGTTCCCGATGCTCCGGCGGGTGATCGTGGACGCCGACGACCCGTACGCGGGGTGCGTGCGCCTGCGCGATCTCCTGGAGGACGGCGACGCCCCGGAGTGGGCGGCTCCCCTGCGCGCCGCCGTCGCGACGGTCGAGCCCGAGGATCCGTTCACGATCCTGTACACGTCCGGCACCACGTCCTTCCCCAAGGGCGCGGTCATCAGCCACCTCAACTGCCTGCCCCACGGCTGGTGGTGCGGCGAGGTGATGCGCCTCGGCGTCGACGATCGGGTGCTGCACTCCCTGCCGCTGTCCGGCACGTGGGGCGGGCTCTGCATTCCTCTCGCCGCCTTCACCCACGGCAGCGCGCTGGTCCTGATGGAGACCTTCGAGCCGGCGCTGGCCCTCCGCCTGATGGAGACCGAGCGCATCACGGTGTGGAACGGCGTCGACACGATGGCGATCCCGATACTCGCGCATCCGGACCTGGCCCGGCGCGATCGCTCGCGCCTCCGCACCGGCGGCTTCGCGGCCACCGGCGGCGGGGTGGAGGGGCTCTTCGAGGCGGTGGTCGAGCGGCTGGGCATGCGCCAGGCCTTCCAGCCCTACGGCATGACCGAGGTCAACGCGATGGCGATGGTGCACGATCTCGACGAGCCCGCCGAGAGCCGCGCGCTGGCCGGCGTGTGGCCCGCCGACGGCGTCGAGGTGCGTGTGGTCGATCCGGAGACCGGGCAAGATCAGCCGGTGGGTCGCGAGGGCGAGCTGTGGCTGCGCGGACGGCTGGTCACGTCGGGCTACTACGAGAAGCCGGAGGAGACCGCCCGGGCCTTCACCGCCGACGGCTGGTTCAAGACCGGCGATCTGGCGGTGCGCGACGCCGTCGGACGGGTGATCTTCATCGGCCGCCTACGCGAGGTGTTGCGCATCAGCCACTTCATGGTGGCCCCGGGCGAGATCGAGGCGTACCTGCAGACCCACCCGAAGGTGCTGCAGGCCTTCGTGATCGGGGTGCCCGACGCGCGCACCAACGAGGCGGCGGCGGCCTACGTGATCCCGCGCCCCGGCGTGACCGATCTCACCGCGGACGAGGTGATCGCGCACTGCCGGGGGCGCATCGCGTCCTTCAAGGTGCCGCGGCACGTCCGCATCGTGGCCGACGTGCCGCGCACGCCGGGCCCGCACGGCGACAAGGTGCAGAAGGCGCGGCTACGCGAGATGTTCCTGGGCGAGGGCTGAGCGGGCCGCCGCGATCTCCTGAGGCACCGCGCCCGCGCCGGGGAAGTCACGCTTGGCCTTCCGGTACCAGTACTGCGCGTTGTCGAGATCGCCTTCCAGCGTGTGCACGATGCCGTGCAGCCACGAGCCCAGTGGGGACTTCTGCTCCTGGACGATCTCGTGGGCCCGCTGCCATTCGCCCGCGGCCAGGAAGTCGAGCGCCCGGGCGAGGGCGTCGCTGGCGACCTTGTCTCGCGTGCTCATCTTATTTCGTGAACGTGAGCCATCTCAGTCTGGCGGCCGGCCCTCTTCGCGCAAGCGCATGTTCTGAATCTCTTCGCGCAAGCGCATGTTCTGAATCTCTTCGCGCAAGCGCATGTTCTGAATCTCTTCGCGCAAGCGCATGTTCTGAATCTCTTCGCGCAAGCGCATGTTCTGAATCTCTTCGCGCAAGCGCATG
>Ga0335084_10000243_pt1 | contig 42719 bp, 39 predicted proteins | sample Lox_Sample_44_FD_206721 | JGI IMG/M metagenome (GOLD analysis project Ga0335084, IMG submission 206721) | Soil microbial communities from Loxahatchee National Wildlife Refuge, Florida, United States - Lox_Sample_4.4 | ecosystem: Environmental > Terrestrial > Soil > Wetlands | place: USA...
CGCGACGATCGGTTTGGTGACCGTGTCCATGTAGGTCGCGAGGACCGGCAGCGTGGCCATCCCCACGGGATACGGACGGCCGAACTCCGAGATGTCGGCGCCGCCGCTAAACGCGCGGCCGCTGCCATGAAGGAGGAAGCCACGCACGCCCGGATCGTGCTCGCCTTGCTTGATCGCGTCCAGGATGCGCTGGAGCACGCCTTTGCTCACGCTGAGCGCGTTCACCGGAGGGTTGTTCAGAGTGATGATGCCCAGGTGACCCTGGACGGTGTAAGTGACGATATCGGTCATTTTGCAAACCTCAGGCTCAGATTGACTACGCGATGGCGGACCGAGGCCCAACCCTCAGGTTCCTGCCTCCACTGTGCGCTGCGCGTCTCGATGATCGCATGGCTCAGACCTCCAGCCACTCCTTGCGCACGGACTCATCGGTGCGGAGCTGCTCCGGTGTGCCCTCGAACACGATCTGCCCGTGGCCCATCACGTACAGCCGCTGCGAGATCTTGAGCGCGATGGTGAGCTTCTGCTCCACCAGCAGGATCGACACGCCCCGGTTCTTGATCTCCCCGAACAGCCGCGCCACCAGCCCGACGATCTTGGGGGCCAGGCCCTCGGTGGGCTCGTCGATCATGATGAGCTCCGGATCCCCCATCAGCGTGCGGCACAGGGTGAGCATCTGCTGCTCACCTCCGGACATGACGCCAGCGGGCGCGTCGGCCCGTTCGCGCAGCACAGGAAAGAGGTTGAACATGTCCTCGCTGGTCCAGCGCCCGTTCGGGCGCCGGGACTTCACCCCGAGCAGCAGGTTCTGCCGCACCGTAAGCGAGGGGAAGATGTCCCGGTTCTCGGGCACGTAGCCCAGCCCACAGCGCGCGATTGCGAACGTCTTCAGCCCGGCCAGCTCTTTCCCCCGGAAACGCACCGAGCCGGTCATCGCCACCTGGCCCATGATAGCTTTGATCGTGGTCGAGCGCCCCGCGCCGTTGCGCCCGAGCAGGCTCACGATCTCCCCGGGCTGCACGTTCATGTGCACGCCGTGCAGGATGTGGCTCTTGCCGTAGTAGGCGTGCAGGTCGGTTACTTCCAGCATCGCGACTGTCTGAGCACAAAGCGAGCGTCAAGCCACCTCGGTGCCGAGGTACGCCTCGCGCACGGCGGCGTCCCCGCGGATCTGCTCGGGCGTGCCCGAAGCGAGCACGCGCCCGTAGACCAGCACCGAGATCCGATCCGCCAGGCCGAATACTACTCCCATGTCGTGCTCGACCATGACCAGGGTCTTGCCCTGCGTGACGGTCCGAATGAGCTCCACCGCATCATCGGTTTCGCTATGGCTCATTCCGGCGGTGGGCTCGTCGAGCAGGATCACGTCGGCACCGCCGGCGATGGTGATGCCGATCTCCAGCGCCCGCTGCTCGGCGTAGGACAGTACGCCGGCGGGGCGGTCGCGGCGTTTGGCGAGTCCGATCCGCTCCACGATCTCCTCCGCGCGCGCACGAACGTCGGGCAGCGCGCCGACACGATGCCAGAAGGAGTACCGATAGCCCAGCGACCAGAGCACGCCGCAGCGCACGTTCTCGTACACCGACAACCGCGGGAAGATGTTGGTGATCTGAAAGCTGCGGGACAGACCGCGGCGGTTGATCTCCTGCGGCGGCCGGCCGGTCACATCCGCTCCGTTGAGCAGGATGTGGCCCGATGTCAGCGGGAAGCGGCCGCTCACCAGGTTGAACAGCGTCGACTTGCCGGCGCCGTTCGGACCGATGATCGCATGGCGCTCGCCCTTGGCCACCGCCAGATCGACGCCGTTGATGATCGGCGTGCGGCCAAAGCTCTTGTGCACCGCGCGCAGCTCGAGCGCCGCATCTGTCATATCGCGCCTCGCGCCTGGAGCTCCGCATGGACGCTTTGCCAAGCATGCCGCAGCGGACGCAGCGACACCACGAACAACGCTGTCCCCGCAACGAGCACCAACGCAGCGATCACCCATGGCAGGACCGAGGAGACGTCGATCTGCAGGTGGAACAGACGCAGGCCGCCGCCCGGTCCGGTATCCGACTCCAGGCGGTAGGTCATCTCCACCAGTGCGATAAACGCGGCGAGCGGGACGACCAATGCCGACGCGGAAAGCGCATACCCGGGCAGCAAATCGAGCAGCAGACCTGCTCGGACCACCGGGCCATGCAGCGTGATCAGACTGGCGATTCCACCCGGTGCGAACAGAATCATCACGACGAAGAACAGGCCGAAGTACAGCAGCCAGGCCTGGGTATAGCTGGACAGGGCGGATTGCAGGAAGCTCACCAGCACCGCCCCCAGGATCGGTCCGAAGAAATGACCGACCCCACCGACGAAAGCCATGATCAGCACGTTGCCGGAGGCGACGATCCCGACCGTATCGGCGGTGACGATCTCGTAGTTGATGGTGTTCAAGCCCCCTGCGATGCCGGCAAAGAACGACGCCAGGCACAACATCTCGTAGCGCACACGGGTGGGATCATAGCCGACGAACCGCGCACGCTCGGGGTTGTCGCGCACCGCGTTGGCCAACCGGCCGAGCGGGGTCTGCGTAAGCGCGAACATGGCGATCATGCACAGGAAGCACCAAGCGGCGATCAGGTAGTAGACCTGGATCTGCGGGCCGTAGCTGATTCCGAGCCAAGGCTGGCCCACTTGGCGATTGGTCGCGATGCCCCCCTCGCCGCCAAAGAATGCCGGCAGCATCAATGCCGATGCTGCCACCATTTCCGCGATGCCGAGCGAGATCATCGCGAACGGCGTGCCAGAGCGGCGCGTGGTCACGTACCCGAGCAGGATGCCGAAGCAAAGACCGGCGCAGCCGCCGATCAGCGGGAGTAACGTGACGGGAAAATGCAGGCGACCCGCGCCGATCGCGTTGAGTGCGTGCGCGCAGACGAATGCGGCCAGACCGAAGTACACAGCATGACCGAACGACAACATGCCGGACTGACCGAGCAGCATGTTGTAGCTCAAGGCGAAGATGATCGCGATGCCCATCTGGCACAACATGGACAAGGCGAAGCCCTGATGCAAGACAACCGGCAGCAGCGCCATCGCAGCCGCGGTCCCGCTCCAAAGCAGCAGTCGGCGGAGCAGCGGCGAGATCATCGGCGTGGACGCCTGGCTGAGTGAAGAGTGAAGAGTGGAGAGTGATCCCCCTCACCTCGGCTCTCTCCCCCGGTGGCGGGGGGGAGGGGGATGGTGCTGGTCGTCGCTATTTCGCCGTTGCTTCTCACTCTTCACCCTTTACTCTTCACGTCTCCCGCGTCCCCATCAGCCCCGTCGGCCGCACGATCAGCATCAGCACCATCAGAAGATACGGCAGCACCGGTGCAGCCTGTGCCACGCTGATGGACAGGACCTGATACCAACCGGACCCGGCCTCGACCGTTACCCCAAACTGCCCGAGCAAGCCGAGCAGCGACCAATCGAGTGCTACCGCATAAGTCTGAATCGCGCCGAACAGCAGCGAGGCGACGAAGGCCCCGGTGAGCGAGCCCATGCCACCGAACACCACCACCACGAACACGATACTGCCCACGGCTGCGGCCATGCCCGGCTCGGTGATGAACGCGTTCCCGCCGATCACACCGGCCAGTCCAGCGAGCGCGCAGCCGCCGCCGAACACGAGCATGAACACGCGCGGCACGTTATGTCCGAGCGCCTCCACCATATCCGGATGGGTAAGCGCGGCCTGAATGACCATTCCGATGCGGGTCCGCGTGAGCACCAGGTACAGCGACACGAGCATCGCTACCGACACGGCCATCATGAACACGCGGTACGCAGGATAGCTCGTGCTGAACACGGTGAAGGCGGTAAAGTCCAATGCTGTCGGGATGTGGTAATCGACGGGCCCGCGGCCCCAGATCAGGTGCACGATCTCCTCGACCAGGTAGAACACGCCGAAGGTGAACAGCAGCTCGGCCACATGCCCGTACTTGTGCACCGTGCGCAGCCCGTAGCGCTCGGTGACCGCGCCGAGCACGCCCACCGCGAGTGGGGCAGTCGCCAGGGCGGGCCAGAAGCCGACGTACTTGGAGATCTGGAACGCAAAATAAGCCCCCAGCATGTAGAAGCTGGCATGGGCAAAGTTGAGCACGCCCATCATGCTGAAGATGAGCGTCAGTCCGCTCGACAGCATGAACAGCAGCAGTCCATACGACAGGCTGTTCAGGAGCTGGACGAGAAAGAACTCCATCGGCTGCAGCGTCGCCGATCGGGCCGGCGCTACGGACGGCGCGCAGCGGGCGCGCCAACGCGACGCGGCACGCGTGAAGACACGTTCACCGACCTCCTCCGCTCGTATCCCGGGCCGTAGTGGGACGCTGTCCGCCGGACCGGTGTCATTGGGATGCTGCGGCGCGCCGCAGGCGACTCAGGACAGCGCGCAAGGCTCGTCAGATTCTAGCCGAACGCGTCCGCCTTGCAAACGCTGCAACGTCCGCAGGCCACGGCCGGCGGGGCTTTCCGGTGGGTCCAACTGATAGAATGCCCGGGTCGCAGAACGAGAACTTTCGGAGGAAGAGCATGAAAGGTCTGATGATGGACACGCCGCTTCAGATCTCCTCGCTGATCCGGCACGCCGACCGTTACCACGGCGACACGGAGATCGTCTCCCGCCTGGTCGAAGGCGGACTCCATCGGTATACCTACGCGGAGGCGCATCGGCGCTCGAGGCAGCTCGCGAACGGCTTGCTAGCGCTCGGGTTGCGCACGGCCGAGCGGGTCGGGACGCTGGCATGGAACGGCTTCCGGCATTTCGAGATCTACTACGCCGTCTCCGGGATGGGTGCCGTGTGCCATACCATCAACCCACGCCTGTTCCCGGAGCAGATCGTCTACATCATCAACCATGCCGAAGACCAGTACGTGTTTTTCGACCTCACCTTCGCCCCCCTCGCGGAGAAGATCGCGGAGCACTGCAAGCAGGTGAAGGGTTGGGTGGCGATGACCGATCGCGCCCACATGCCGCAAAGCAAACTACCCAACCTGCTCTGCTACGAGGACCTGGTGAACGGTCACTCGGACCAGTACGAGTGGCCGATCTTCGACGAGTGGACGGCTTCGTCGTTGTGCTATACCTCGGGCACCACCGGCAACCCCAAGGGCGTGATGTACTCGCATCGCTCGACCGTCCTGCACGCCTACGCCGCCTGTCTGCCCGATGCCATCAATCTGTCGGCGCGAGACGTGGTGCTGCCCGTGGTCCCGATGTTCCACGTCAACGCCTGGGGCCTGCCGTACTCGTGCGCTCTGGCCGGCTGCAAACTGGTGTTCCCGGGCGCTGCGCTCGACGGCGCCGCGCTCTACGAGCTGTTCGAGCAAGAAGGCGTCACGATGTCCGCCGGTGTGCCCACTGTGTGGCTCGGGCTGCTCAACCACGTGAGGACCAATCATCTCAAGTTCAGCACCTTCAACCGCACCATCATCGGCGGCTCGGCCTGCCCACCCCAGATGATCAAGGCGTTCGAAGAGGAGTTCGAAGTGCGCGTGCTGCACGCGTGGGGCATGACCGAGATGAGCCCGCTCGGCACGGTGTGCACGCTCAAGGCGAAACACCTGTCGCTGCCCAAGCAGCAGCGCTACTCGATCCAGAACAAGCAAGGGCGGCCGCTATACGGCGTGGACATGAAGATCGTGGACGACGCGGGCAAGGAGCTGCCGCGCGACGGCAAAGCCTTCGGCGACTTGCTGGTGCGCGGCCCCTGGGTCACCACGCGCTACTTCAAGGGCGAGGGCGGCGAGATCCTGCGCTTCGATGAGGCCGGCCGCGGCTGGTTCCCCACCGGCGATGTAGCCACCATCGACCCAGACGGCTTCATGCAGATCACCGATCGTAGCAAGGACGTGATCAAGTCGGGCGGCGAGTGGATCAGCTCCATCGATCTGGAGAACACCGCCATGGGCCATCCGTCAGTGGCCGAAGCCGCAGTGGTGGGAGTACGCCATCCCAAATGGGACGAGCGGCCTCTCTTGCTGGTCGTGCGCAAACCGGGAGCGCAGGTGACGCGCGAGGAGATGCTGTCGTACTTCGAAGGCAAGGTAGCGAAGTGGTGGATCCCGGACGATGTGGTGTTCCTCGATCAGCTCCCGCACACCGCGACCGGCAAGCTGCTGAAGACCAAGCTGCGCGAGGATTTCCGAGACCACAAACTGCCGAGCGGGTGAGCCGCAGCCTAGCTCACCGGCAATCGAGCACTTGGTCACCTCAGCTGCAGCGGGTTCCCGGTGGGCGCGCCGCGGCGAACTCGACGATCGCGCGCGCCAGAGCGAGGCAGCGCGGCGAGTGCGTACGCGGATGTGCCAGCGCATACCGCGCCGCCAACAGGATCAGATCCTGTGGCGGACGATCCGCGCCGGCAGCGAGCTGCGCGTAAAGCCGCTCGGCGCAGGTTTCTCCATCGTGGCTCGCCTCGCCACATTGCCGGCATCGGAACATGCTCGCGCCCCCAAAAACAGCAGGCGAGGACTCCCTCGCCTGCTTCGCTTGACACCTGGATCAGTTGCTGAAGGGCAGCGGATACCCGGCGCGCCCGTACACGATGGGCTGCTTGGTCTGGCCCGCGGCGTACGCCTTCGGAGCGCTGGCACCCGCGGCACGCTCGACGCCCACCGGGCCCCCGGCATTCCCGTACCAGTTCGAAAAGTCGGTCTCGACGGGGGTGGTGTGCTTCTGCGAAAGCTCGGTAATGCGCTCGGCTCCCACCGTGCCGCCGGCATTCCCGTAGATGGTGGCATCGGCCAACGCCAGGGACGGGATCGCGATCGCCGCGGCGGCCAGAATCAGCTTGGTCTTGGATAGGTTCATGACATGCTCCTTGCGTAGTCAGGTTGAAGGTCTGGGTTGCATCACTATGGAGCGTCTACTCCATAGGTGCGGAGATTACGCGAACAGCGCTGGGGGATCTTGGATGCGCTTGCCGAGAACTTGGACATTCTTGCCGAAGCGGCAAGCCGTCGCCGACCGCTCCGAAGCGAGACCCGGCGTCGCCTACCAACGCGGACATACCAGCCGGCCGCACCCACCACCGCAAGCCACGTCGGCGGCCGAAGCCAAGATTTGTCAGTCGCTAGCCGAAGATTACGCCTCGTCTGATCGGCGGAGACGACGCACCGGGGTGCGGATCCCAGGCGTCACACGGTGATCTCGATATGGTTCCCGTCCGGGTCGGCCACTACGCTTTCGTAGTATCCGTCTCCGGTCCGGCGCGGGCCGTCGAGGACGGCGTAGCCGTCGCGCGCCAAGCGCGCGGTGAGCTGATCGACTCCGCTCTCGGAGCCGACCGCGACGGCGAGATGCGCGTAACCGGCGGCAGGGCCGTTGGCCGCCAGCCCAAGCGCGGGACGCTGCATCAGCTCTACCCGCGCGCCGGAGTCGAAGCGCAGGAAGTAGGAACTGAACTGCTTGTGCGGATTCTGATAGCGCGGGCCGGCGACGGCACCGAAATACAGTTCGTAGAAAGCACGCAGCCGCTCGAGGTCGTGTGTCCACAGAGCGATATGGTCGATGCGCATCGGTGCCGCTCAGGGCGCGAGCGCTTCGACGTTGTCGATGAGGCGCGTGGTGCCCAGCCTCGCGGCGCCCAGCACCACCAGCTCCGTGTCGCCTGCTTCTGGCGCGGTGAGCGTGGCGCGCCGGCGCACCACGACGTAATCGACATGCCAGCCGTGGCGAGCCAACTCGGCGTCGGCGGCGAACTCCATCGCCTCGAAATTCCGATCGCCTGCCTCGACCGCGATCCTTACCTGATTGAGGACTTGGAACAGCCTGGGCGCTTCCGCGCGCTCGTCAGGCGACAGGAACCGGTTGCGCGAGGACAGCGCAAGTCCGTCTTGCGCGCGCCGGGTCTCCGCCGCCACGATCTCCACGGGAAGGGCCAGCTGCTCGACCATGTGCCGCACGATATGCAGCTGCTGGTAATCCTTTTTCCCGAACACGGCCACTTGCGGCTGCACGATATTGAACAGCTTCAGCACCACGGTCGCCATGCCGCGGAAATGCCCGGGGCGAAATCGGCCTTCCAACTTGTTCGCCACGGGCGGCGGATCGACCATGAACACCTGCGGCTGCGGGTACATCTCCGCCTCGCTCGGACGGAAGACAACATGCACACCGTCGTGCGCGAGCTTCTCGCAGTCGTCCGCGAAAGTGCGCGGGTAACGGTCGAAGTCCTCGTTCTGCCCGAACTGCAGTCGGTTCACGAAGATGGTCGTGACCACACACGGCGCGTACTGATGGGCGATGCCCACCAGGCTCAGGTGCCCGTCGTGGATGTTGCCCATCGTCGGCACGCACGCGAGGCGCCGCTCGGGCGCGAGCCGCCGGCGCAGCTCGTTGATCGTTCCGATGACTTCCATCCAGGACTCTCGACCGCGACGACATGCAGCGAGCGAACCTCGACTCGGCAACGCGCTCGCAACCCGGGACCCTGGGTTTACGCCGCGTGTCCCGCGGGTGCTCGGTGGTTCGCGTTCGCTGCGGCCTCCGGCTGCCGTTTGCTCAGGACCCGAGGTTGAAGAACTCGCGTGCCCCGCGCATGTCGTCGATGCGTCGCAACAGTAAATCAAAATCGGCGGGCCGATCAACAAAATTCAGATGCTGGCTGTTCACGATGAGCACCGGCGCCGCCGCATAGGAGTGGAAGAACCGTCCGTAGGCCTCGCTCACCCGGGCCAGGTAGGTCTCGGTGACGCCGCGCTCGTAGCCGGCGGCGCGCCGGCGGACTCGGGCCATGAGGGTCGCCACAGGGGCCTGCAGATAGATGACCAGGTCTGGCGCCGGCACTCGCGGCGCGAGATGGTCGTAGACGCGCTGGTACAGTTTCAGCTCGTCGTCACCGAGGTTGAGGCGCGCGAACAGCGGGTCCTTTTCGAACAGGAAGTCCGCCACTGTAGGACGCTCGAACAGGTCGAGCTGCTTCAACCCGGCGAGCTGGTTTACCCGCTGAAATAGGAAAAATAACTGCGTGGCGAGGGCCCAGCGCTCCGGGTCTTGGTAAAAGCTGGCGAGGAAGGGGTTGGCCTGCGGCTGCTCGAGGAGCAGATCGGTCCCGGCGCGCTCGGCCAGCAGCTGCGCCAGGCTGGTCTTACCGGCGCCTACCGGACCCTCGACGACGATATAGCGGCGCTTAGGGGTGTGCACCGAGGCGGGCTACGCGCTGGTCCGAAACCGCTGCCAGCAGTTCGCGCAGCGGAGGCTGTCCCGGGATCAGCGCCTCCGGGTCGAGCTCGGCTAGCGGGCGCAGCACGAACGCACGCTCGTGCATGCGCGGATGCGGTACGTCGAGCTGCGGCAGGTGAATCGCCTCGCCGCCGACGAGCAATAGATCGAGGTCGAGCGTGCGCGGGCCGTTCGGTTCACCTCGCACGCGGCCATGCTGCGCCTCGATCGCAAGCAGCGCTTCGAGCAGGTGCGGCGGCGAGAGCTCCGTCTCCAGCAGCGCGACGGCGTTCACGAACTCGGGCTGATTCGGCTTGCCCATCGGAGCGCTGAGATACAGGGATGAGCGGCGCACTAGCCGTGTACGCGGGAGGCCCGCGAGTTCGTCGAACGCCCGGGCGAGCTGAGCGGCGGGCTCCCGCAGATTGCTGCCGAGCCCGATATAGCATCTGCGCGGGTGAGCTTGCTGCGGCATTCGCCGGTCAAGACCCTGCGGTCATCGGTTCGCCGCTGTCCGCGCTTGGCTTGCGGCGCCGCCGTTTGCGCCGTCCCCCGGCACGTTCGGGCAGCAGCATTCGCTGTCGAGTCTCCTCGCTCGCCTCCTTGAACGTCTGCCACCACTTGGCGACTTCCTGATCCACCTCCCCGCTTTGGCAGCGCAGGTCCAGAAAATCCAGCGCGGCGCGAAAGCGCGGGTGCTCGAGCAGGCGATAGGGACGGCGGCCGGAGCGGTTGAGCAGCCGCGGCTGCAGAGCCCAGAGGTCCTTCATGTCGGTGGTGAAGCGGCGCGGGATCGCGAGCTTCTCCACCTGGGCGGCGACCACATCGTCCATGGCCTTCTGCAGAGCGGGGGTTGGTTTAAGGGCCTGCGCCTCATTGCCCTTCCAGGCGGCCAGGACTTCGTGCCAAAGCAACGCCGCGAACAAGAAGCCGGGCGAAACCGGCTTGTCCTCCTGCACGCGCGCATCGGTCTTCTCCAACGCCAACATGACGAAGCGCTCGCCCAACGGTTGCTCGAGGATGACGTCAAGCATGGGCAGCAGACCGTGATGCAGGCCCTCCGCGCGCAGCTTGAGGACGGATTCCGCCGCATGACCGGACAGCAGCAGCTTCAGCATCTCCTCAAACACGCGCGCCGGTGGCACGTTCTGGACCAAAGCGGCCAGGCGCCGGATTGGAGCCCGCGTCTTGGGCTCGATTTCGCCGCCAACCTTGACCGCCAGGCGCACCGCCCGCAGCATACGCACTGGGTCTTCGCGATAGCGCTGCTCGGGATCTCCGATGATGCGGATCACGCGCCGGCGCAGATCGGCGACCCCATCGGTGAAGTCGTGGATCTCCTGGGTTGCTGGGTTGTAGAACAGTGCGTTGATCGTGAAGTCGCGGCGCAGGGCGTCCTCCTCCTGCGTTCCAAAAACATTGTCGCGCAGGATTCGGCCGTGCTCGTCGCGTAGGTGCTCCGCCTCGCCTTCTGACGCCATGGCCCGGAAGGTCGATACCTCCACGGTGTCGGAACCGCACAGGACATGCACTAGTCTGAAGCGCCGCCCGATGATCCGGGACCGGCGAAAGACGGCACGGACCTGTTCCGGAGTGGCGTCGGTGGCCACGTCGAAGTCCTTGGGCTCGAGTTCGAGCAGAAGATCGCGCACGGCACCGCCTACGACAAAAGCCTGGAACCCCGCTTCCTGCAGCCCGGCCGTGGTCCTGCGGGCACAGTGGCTGATGCGCTCGCGCTCGATGCCGTGCTGTTCGAAGGGAATCACGAGCGCGCGGTGCCGCTTGCGCGACGGACGCGAGAAGACGCGCTGGATCAGCTTCCGGATCATTCAGCGCGCCAGAGACCCACGATAGCTGGGTTTCGTCATCGGCTCAGTCTAGACCATGTCGTTGGGCGGCGTCGCGGCCAGGGGCGGCCTGACCGCGCACGCGGCGATCCAGCCAGGGCTGCGGCACAGGCGACGCCCAAATTATAGGGAATGGCGGAACGCGGGGAATGGCTGGGTCCACGAACCGTGCCCCGCCATTGTGCCGATCCCGCGCAGGCACGATCGGTCACGCAGCACGGGTTGGCTGCCGCGCTGGAGGCGCGATACGCCGCGGCATCCGGAGCGCTCGTTGTCCGGGATTTCACCGCAAGCTGATGATCAGCCAATCTTTTTCGAGAGCCGTCTCCTTCAGGGTCTCGTCCGGGTCGACGGCGACGGGATGTGTGACCTTGGCGAGCAAGGCCAAGTCGTTCAACGAGTCGGCGTAAAACCAGGTCTCGGTGAAAGAACCCCAATTCAGGCCGTGCTCTGCCAACCATGCCTCGACCCGGACGACCTTGCCTTCGCGGAACGATGGCTCACCCTGCACGCGCCCGGTAAACTCGCCACCGATCTGCTCGGCCTCAGTCGCGACCAGGTGTTCGACACCGAACTCGCGTGCGATCGGAGCGGTGACAAAGCTGTTGGTGGCGGTCACGATGGCACGGGCGTCGCCGCGGTGGCTGTTGACCAGGTCCCGTGCTTTCTGCGTGACGATGGGCAGAATCCGCGTACGCATGAACTCGCGGTGCCATTCCTCCAGGATCCTGCGCGGATGACGGGACAGCGGTTTGAGCTGAAAGTCGAGGAACTCGTGAATGTCGAGGGCGCCGGCCTTGTATTGTTCGAAAAAGTGCTGGTTGCGCGCTTCGTAGACTTCGCGGTCGAGCACCCCCTTGTCGATGAGGAACTGCGCCCACTCGAAGTCGCTGTCGCCCGCGAGCAGGGTGTTGTCCAGATCGAATAGGGCTAGACGCATCGAGAATGTGCAGCGGACTGCGGCGGCTACGGCAAAGCGCTTCAAGCCGAGCCGCGGGACCGGCGCGAGTCGGAGATTGCATCCGGGCGAAACAAATCAACCTGCCGCATGTCTCTTCCTAGAGACGACACGCTCGCGGACGACGCCGCGGCCACGCTGCGCCGGGCACCTCGGCCAATGCGGGAACACGGGCAGGAACCGGACGGAAACGGGCGGCGGGACCCAGCAGCTTCGATGACATGAGTATAGCCTAACGGCCTTCGCCAAGCCGACGCGGGGGCCCCCGGGTAACGAGAGCACCGCGCCCCGCAGATGCCAGTACCTGGTAGCACGCCAATATGAACATCCCGGCAGGGCTCCTGGCTCCGCCTTGGTATTGGATCGCCGACCTTGTCCTGGCCGTGCTGCTGTGGGACGTGGCGCGGAGAGCCCCTTGGCGCCGGCTGTCGCACCCTGCCCAACTGAACGTCTGGCTCGGCACGGTCGTCGTGCTATCGGTGTTGTGGAGCATCCGCACCGGGGTCCTACCCGGACTCGGCTTCCATCTGCTTGGCACGACCGCTGCCAACCTTCTGTTCGGTCCGCCGCTCGCGATCGCGGCGATGGTGCTCGTGGTCGCCAGCCAGGTTGGCACCGGCGCCATCACGCTGCAAGCGTTCAGTCTCAACGCACTGGTCATGGCCGTGTACCCTGTGTGCATCAGCTACGCCATCCTGCGGTTCACCGAGCGGCGGCTGCCTCCACACCTGTTCATCTATATCTTCGCGGCGGCTTTCTTCGGCGCCGGCTTCACGATGGTGGCCACCGGCCTGCTGGCCGCAGGGCTGCTCTCGGTGGCACACGTGTATCCCTTCGAGTATCTGTGGACCGAATACTTGCCCTGGTTCGTCTTGATGGCCTGGGCGGAAGCCTTCAGCACCGGCGCTGCGGTCACGCTGATGGTCGTCTACCGCCCCACCTGGGTGTCGACGTTCGACGACCGGCGTTACCTCGGGGACGGCTGACTCGTCTCGGACGCGAGCTGGAGCATCTCGCGAAGGAGCGGTAACGTGATCGGCCGCTTCGTCTCCAGCGAATAACGATCCACCGCGTCCAAAACGGCCATCAGCGACGCGAGGTCCCTCCGGCCGTGACGCAGCAGGTACTCGGCCAACTCCGGCGCCAGCTTGAATCCGCGGCTCAGCGCATGGCTGCTCAGGGCCTCGGCTTTCTCGGTATCGCTCAGCAGATGCAGCTGAAACACCAACCCGGCGGCGAGTCGCGTGCGCACGTCCTCGCGGAGTGCGAGCGCAGCCGCCGGGGCGTTGCCGGCGGCCAGCAGCCGCACCGATTCCTCCCGCGCGCGGCGCAGGAGCTGGAACAGGCGCGCCTGCAGGGGCGGATCCAGGTCGTGGACGTCGTCTACGGCGATCAGCGTGGGCAGCTCGGTGGGTTCTTCGAGCTCGGTGAACAAGCGCGGATCCAAGTAGAGCTGCGCTCGAACTCCACCGCCGCCCGCAACAAGTGGCTCTTACCGCATCCCGGTGGCCCCCAGAGGTAGATGCACCGTTCCTGCACGCGATCCGACAGCCACGCGTGAAGCACCGCCACCGCCTCGGTGTTATTCCCGGGGGCGAAGTTGTCCAGCGACGGTGCAGGCGGACGCGAAAGGTCGAGCGTGAGCTGTTGCATTCAGTGTCGAGCCGCGCCGTTCTGCCGACCGGCGTGCACCCGAAGTCGCATTGGCGGAACCCAGGCCGCAAAACAGAGGGGATCGGCCACGCCCCCGCATCGGTTCCCAATCCGCGGCAGCTCGGTCCCCGGAAGCCGATTTTCCCGATCAACAGGCTCGCACCGCGTGTCGCCGGCCCTGGCAGCGAGGGCTTTTCCGGTAGAATTCTCGAGCGGTAGCGCAACAGAAGCGGGACTCGTTGCGCCGATGCCCTCGAATGCCGAATCTTAGCGCAGAATTGCCGGCCTCTCGCCGTCTGGACCCCGAGGCCGCCCTATCCGGGCGCACGTCTACCTTCTCTCACTCCCTATGACTCGAGACCTGCAGCCGCCGCGTGCACCCGAGCCTCATGCGGGGTTGTCCTACCTGGACTCCGGCGTGGACATCGACGCCGGCGATGAGCTGGTGGAGAGGATCAAGCCGCTTGCGCGGCGTACCCTGCGCGAGGGCGTATTGGCGGGCATCGGTGGCTTCGGCGGGCTGTTCGAGGTGCCGAAGCGGTATCGCAACCCGGTGCTCGTATCGGGGACCGACGGCGTGGGTACGAAGCTCAAGCTCGCGTTTCAGCTCGGACGTCATGACACGATCGGGATCGATCTGGTCGCGATGAGCGTCAACGACATCCTCGTGCAGGGGGCCGAGCCGCTATTTTTCCTCGACTACTTTGCCTGCGGCCGGCTCGACGTTGCCATTGCACACCGGGTGATCGCGGGCATCGCGGCTGGTTGCGAGCAGGCGGGATGTGCGCTGATCGGCGGCGAAACCGCGGAGATGCCTGGCATGTACGCGCCGGGCGAATACGACCTCGCGGGATTCGCGGTGGGTGTAGTGGAGAAGGAGCGAATCATCGACGGCACGCACATCGGTGTCGGGGATGCGGTCCTCGGCCTGGCTTCCAGCGGGGCCCACTCCAACGGTTACTCGCTCATCCGGCACATCCTGGAGCGCTCGCCGGCCGGCCTGGCATCCGATCTCGAGGGTCGGCCGTTGAGCGACGCGCTGCTGGCGCCAACCCGGATCTACGTGAAGCCGCTGCTGGCGCTCATCGAGGAGATCGAGGTCAAGGGTTTCGCCCACATCACCGGCGGGGGGCTGCTCGAGAACGTCCCGCGAATCCTGGCGGATGATCTCACCGCCGAGCTGCGGCGCGACGCGTGGCCGCGCCCGCCGCTGTTCCAGTGGTTGCAGCTACAGGGTGAAGTGGCTGAGCAAGAGATGCTGCGCGTGTTCAACTGCGGCATCGGCATGGTGGTGATCGTGAGTGAGTCCGATGCGCCGCGCTCGATGCAGGCATTGGAGGCCCGCGGCGAGACGGTCTACAACATCGGCAGCATCCGCAGGCGTCGCGCGGGCGAGGCGCAGACGCTGATCGTTTGAGCCCAACCGTGCGCCGTATCGTTATCCTGATCTCGGGTCGCGGCAGCAACATGCAAGTGCTGCTGGATGCTGAGCTGCCGGCTGAAGTCGCGGCGGTGATCAGCAACGAACCGGCCGCAGCCGGCCTCGAGATTGCGCGCGCGCACGCGATTACGACGGCGGTCATCGATCATCGCCAGTTCCCCGACCGCGCGGCCTTCGACCGGGTCTTGGCCGAAACGGTGGCGAGGTATGATCCGCATCTGGTCGTGCTCGCGGGCTTCATGCGCGTGCTCACCGCTGCGTTCCTGACGCGCTTCGCAGGACGTATCATCAACATCCATCCGTCGCTGCTGCCGGCATTTCCGGGCACCGACACGCACCGCCGTGCGATCGCGTGCGGTGTCAGGATCCACGGCTGCACCGTACACTTCGTTACGCCGGAACTGGACTCCGGCCCGATCATCATCCAAGCCGCGGTGCCGGTGCTGCCCGCCGACACGCCGGATACCCTGTCCGCGCGGGTGCTCGAGCAGGAGCATCGCATCCTGCCCCAGGCAGTGCGCTGGTTTCTCGAAGACCGTTTGCGCATTCAGGGCGAGCGCGTCTTGCTCTCCGGCGACTCCCGCTACCCAGACTCGATCACTTCCCCTCTTACAGCATGAATCGGCTCCCAACCCTACTTCTCGCGCTGACCGCAGCGCTCGCCTCTGCGCCGGCGTCTCCCGCTGCGATTCCCGGACGTGTTGAGATCAGGTACAGCGTCTCGCTCGGCGCGATGAAGATCGGCGAAGGCGTGGCGTTGTTCGAGCACGATGGCAAGAGCTACTCGATCGTGAGCGAATCGAAGACGGCGGGTCTGGCCGCCATGCTCTACCCGCTCGATATTCACCATGAGGCCAAGGGCAGCGTCAACGCCGAGGGGCTACGGCCCGTCAGTTTCGTCGAGATGCGCAATGGCCGCTTCAAACGCGGCGCCAATTTCGATTGGAGCGCAAACGAGGTCCAACTCACGGACGGCGACAAGAAGCAGACGCTGCCGCTGCCACCCAACACCTGGGACACCACCAGCTTCGCGTGGAACTTCGTGTTCGTGCAGCCCAAGGGAAAGGATCTCCTGCTGCACCTAACCGACGGGCGGCGGATCACCGAATATCGCTATGCGATCCTGGGCCGCGAGAAGCTAGACACGCCCCTCGGGGCGATGGAAGCGCTGCACGTGAAGAAAGTCCAGGAGCCCGGCGACCCGCGTGCGTTCGAGGTTTGGCTGGCGGTCGACCGTCACTTCTTGCCGGTGCGCACACGCTATACGGAAAACGGCACCGAACTCGACTCCCTGGTCGAGAGCATCGAGCCAGCACAGCAGTAAGCGTGATCGAGCTCACGCGTCCGCGCGTCGAGTCGGCGGTCAACGCGCTCAAGGTCGTGTTGACATTGGTCAGTCCGGCGGACGTGGCCGTGCGGAGTTTCTTCCGCGACCATCGCCAGCTCGGGCAGCATGACCGCGCGTTTATCGCCGAGGTGGTCTTCACGGTTCTGCGCCACCTGCGCCTGCTCGAACAGCTTGCCGGAGGCAGGGCGCCGCGCCGCTTGGCGCTGCTCGCGCTCGCGACGCAGTTCGGCTTCACTGCGCGCGAACTCGCGCCCATGCTGGCTGGCGACGAGCAGGGCTTGCTTGCGAGCGCAGCAGAACTGGACTCTTCCCGATTTCCCGCGGCGGTACGCCTGAGCCTCCCGGACTGGATCTACGAACGTCTGGCGCAACGCTTCGCCCCAAATGAGCTCGAGTCACTCGCCGGGGCTCTGCTGCAGCCGGCACCGCTTGATCTCCGCGTCAATACCCTGCTTTGTTCGCGCGACTCGGTCTTGGAGCAATTCCGTCAGGAGGGGATCCGCGCCACTGTCACGCCTTACTCGCCGGTGGGGGTTCGGCTCGAGGCCAAGCCGGCGCTGCAGCGCCACCCCTTGTTCCTCGAGGGGAAGGTCGAGGTTCAGGACGAGGGCAGCCAGCTCCTCGCTTACCTGGTGGCTCCGCGGCGCCGCGAGATGGTGGTGGATTTCTGCGCCGGCGCCGGAGGCAAGACGCTGGCGCTCGGGACGCTGATGCATTCGCAAGGCCGCCTGTACGCTTTCGACACCGCGGACAAGCGCTTGGCGAATCTTCGGCCGCGGCTCAAACGCTCCGGGCTATCCAACGTGCACCCGCAGCTCATCTCCGGCGAGGCCGACGCGCGGGTCCAGCGACTCGCGGCCAAGATCGATCGCGTCCTGGTGGACGCGCCATGCAGCGGACTGGGCACGCTGCGGCGCAACCCCGACCTCAAGTGGCGCCAGACCCTTGAGTCCGTGACGCGGATGAGCGCACAACAGGCCGCCATCCTGTCGGCGGCGGCGCGGTTGGTCAAGCCGGGCGGGCGCTTGGTGTATGCCACCTGCAGCCTGTTGGAGGAGGAGAATGATTCGATCGTGGATGCATTTATGCAAGCGCAGCCAGAGTTCCATCCAATTTCCGCCAGCCACGTGCTGCGCGCTCACGACATCCCGCTCGATACGGGGGAGCGGCTGCGCGTCTTCCCGCACACCCACGCGATGGACGGCTTTTTCGCCGCAGTCCTGGAGCGCCATGCCTAGAGCATGGGCATGTGCCGGATTGCACCGGCGATGCCGATGCCAGGACGATCGGCCACTGCGTTGGCTCCCAGGGTGGCAGCCCGAGCCGGATCATCCGCTCGTACTGTTTTGCGGGCCACGCTGCTAGAATCCGGCCATGGATGCGGCCACAAAGCGCGCGGGAACCGAAATCCATAACCTTCTCGTCGGCGTGCTCGCCGACTTCCGCGACGTCCACGTCCTGTGGCAACTCGGAGCACTCGCGATCGGTCTGGGGGTTGCATGGTGGATCGATCGCAGGCTTCGCACGTACTTCATCGCACGTGCAGCCGCCGGCGTCGCGCCAGATGCGACGCTGAAGATCAGCGTGGGCGGGCTCAACCGCATCGTCTTCCCTCTCTCGGCCCTGGTCTGCGTAGCGGTCGGCCGGTTGGTCCTGAATTTGTTCCTTCCCGATACGCATCTGCTCGACGTCGCGGTGCCGCTGTTGTTCTCGCTGATGCTCGTACGCGTTCTCGTGTACGCACTGCGCCGCGTGTTCGGGCCCAGCGGATTGCTGCGCCAATGGGAACGGGGCATCGCCTGGGCCATCTGGGTCGGCGTGGCGCTGCACATCATGGGACTGCTGCCCGAAGTGCTGCGTCTGCTGGACAGCTTCGCGTTCCATGCGGGCAACCAGCGGATCTCCGTGCTCACGATCGTGCAGGGATTCGTGGCGGTGGCGGCGACGGTGTTGGTCGCGCTGTGGGCGGGACGATTTGTTGAAGCTCGCCTCGCGCAGGCGCAGGGCATCGACCCCAACATGCGCGTGGTGCTCTCGAAGCTCTCGCGGACCCTGCTGATCGTGCTCGCCATACTGATCGCGCTGCCCCTGGTGGGCATCGATGTGACCGTACTCTCCGTGTTCGGCGGCGCGGTGGGCGTTGGCATCGGCTTCGGGTTGCAAAAAATCGTGGCCAACTACCTCTCCGGCTTTGCGCTTCTCCTCGACCGTTCGATCAGCCCGGGCGCCCTGGTCACGATCGACGGCCACTATGGAGCCGTGACCCGGCTCACTGCGCGCTACGTGGTGGTCAAGGGGATAGACGGGACCGAGGCGATCATCCCCAACGAAACGGTGATCACCACCGTCGTGGTCAACCACTCCTACTCGGACCGGCGAGTGCGAGTGGATCTCTCAATCCAGGTGAGCTACGGCTCGGATGTCGATCTCGCGCTGCAGCTCATGGAGCAGGCGGCTCGCACGCACCGGCGCGTGATCGCGGACCCCGCCCCCGTCGCGGTCCTCAAGAGCTTCGGAGAGAGCGGGATCGAGCTGGCGATGTATGTCTGGATCGCCGATCCGGAAGCCGGAAAAGGCAACCTCACCTCCGATCTATACCGCGATATCTGGAAACGCTTCAATGACGCTGGCGTAGAGGTCCCGTTCCCTCGGCGCGACGTGCGCATCCTGAGGCCGGCGAAGGCTGCGCCACAGCGCAAAGGGACGGCATGATCGGGCACCGGTCTTGCGTGCCGGGAAGCTTCAACTCGGCCTGCCGCACGCGGTCACGGCGGATGTTCTGAGCGTTGGGTTATGACCGCGCGACCGTCAACCGGTGGGCCGGTGCGGGCGCAGCATTCGTTCCGACGGGGGATCCTCGATTCCGGTACAATACGCGGCTTGCTTCTTTCCAACTCTTTAAGACAACTATGGATTTTCTGTATCGGTTGACGGTAGGCCTGGTTGAGCTCCCCTGGTGGGGGTATGTTCTGGTCGCGTTGGGGCTCACCCACGTCACCATCGCTGCGGTGACCATTTATCTGCACCGCCACCAAGCACACCGGGCGCTGGACTTGCACCCGGTTGTCAGCCACTTCTTCCGCTTCTGGCTGTGGCTCACAACCGGCATGGTGACCAAGGAGTGGGCAGCGGTGCACCGCAAGCATCACGCGAAGTGCGAGACGGCCGACGACCCTCACAGCCCGCAGATCTATGGGCTACGCAAGCTGCTGCTGGAAGGCACGGAGCTGTATCGGATCGGTGCCGCCGACCCGGAGACCCTGGCCCGGTACGGGCATGGGACCCCGGACGATTGGATGGAGCGTAACGTATACACGCGCCACAGCGTGCTCGGGGTCGGGATCATGATGGCGCTCAACGTGGCGCTCTTCGGCGCGCTCGGCCTGAGCATCTGGGGGATCCAGATGCTATGGATTCCCCTCTTCGCCGCCGGCGTCATCAACGGGCTGGGCCATCACAGCGGGTATCGCAACTTCCAGACCGACGATGCCAGCACCAACATCGTGCCGTGGGGTGTGCTCATCGGCGGCGAGGAGCTGCACAACAACCATCACGCTTACGCCTCGTCCGCCCGCCTGTCCAGCAAGTGGTATGAGTTCGACGTCGGCTGGCTCTACATCCGGCTGATGGAGCTGGTAGGGCTTGCTCAGGTGAAGAAGCTGGCGCCCAAGATCCGCTTCGAGATGGGCAAAGCGCGATGCGATCTGCAGACTCTGCAAGCGGTAATCACGCACCGCTACGATGTCGTGCAGCGCTTCGCACGCACCGTCAGGATCGCCCTTGCGGACGAGCTGGAGCGGCTCAAGGCGCGCGGGCAGGCGGTCGACATGCGTGCCCTCAAGCGCTGGATTCAGGGCGATAGCCGGAACCTGCAGGCGCAGGATCGCGCCCGGCTGGAAGAGGCGCTCAGCACCAGCAAGGTACTGGCAACGATCTACTCGATGCGCCAGGAGCTGTCCTCGCTCTGGGCGCGCTCCACCGCCTCCAAGGAGCAGCTCGTCCACCAGCTCGAGGACTGGTGCCGCAGGGCCGAGAAGAGTGGGATTGCACAGCTCGAAGCCTTCTCGCGCACGCTGCGAGGTTACGCCATGGCGTGACCAGCCGCCGGCCCCCGAAAAAAAAGCCTGCGGTGCTCCCGCAGGCCTTTTTCGTTTCTCGCCGGTCGATCGAAGGAGAGCTCGGCAGCGCGCTTACGCTCAGGCTACTTCAGCTTCGTCTCCTTGTAGAGCACATGCTTACGCGCAACGGGATCGTACTTCTTGATCTCCATCTTGTCCGGCATGGTGCGCTTGTTCTTGGTTGTGGTGTAGAAGTGGCCGGTCCCGGCCGTGGACTCGAGCTTGATCTTCTCGCGCATGTTCCGTTCCCTCTATCCTAGACACGCAGGCCGCCGGCGCGCAGCTCGGCCAGCACCACGTCGATGCCCTTCTTGTCGATGACCCGTAGCCCCGCCTGGCTCACGCGCAGACGCACCCAGCGGTTCTCGCTCTCGACCCAGAAGCGGCGCGATTGGAGGTTGGGCAGGAAGCGGCGGCGGGTCTTGTTGTTGGCGTGGGACACGTGGTTCCCCCGCATGGGCTTCTTGCCGGTGACTTGACACACTCGGGCCATCTCAGACTCCGAAATCTCGAAAAGACGCGCTTTATACCACGCGCGAAGCCCTATTCTCAAGCCTCAGGTATGGCTCTGCTGGCGGCGAGCAGAGATTCAATCCTACGAATGGGAAATCGTTCATATCATGGATCAGGGGCTTACGAACCGGCCCAGCTTGACAGCACAGCACTGCCCCGGCTCTAATTCGTCTGCTGCGTTGGTCCAGAACAAGCAGAACAACGAAGCTCGGACGCGACGCGCATTCGTCCCAAAGAAACCCCAGTCTGGAGGAACCATGAACAAGAGGTGGCAATTGATTGCGGCGGCGGCCGCGCTGTCTGCGGGCGTGACGGCCGCCCAGGCGCAGGACGTCCGGCTGTACTGCTTCAGCTCCGGGGCCCTGACCATCGGCAAGGGCATCCTGCAGAACCTCGCGCCGGTCGATCCGCCGATCACGATCCCGGTCGGCTTCTATGTGGTCAAGCATCCCAAGGGCAACATCCTGTTCGACACCGGCAACAACGACAAGCTCATCCACGACATCAACTATTGGCCGAAGGGGCTGCAAGGCCTGAAGCCGGCAATGACGCCTGACGTGGCTGTCGACGCCCAGTTGGCGAAGATCGGCCTAAGCGTCGATGACATCAAGTACGTGGTGGTGAGCCATCTGCATCTGGACCACGGCGGGAACGTCGGCAAGTTCCCCAACTCCACCATCATCGTGCAGAAGTCCGAGATCCAGAATGCCTTCTGGCCCGAGCCCGGCACCGGCGGTCCGTACGTCCTGAACGACTTCCTGCCGCTGCGCGCACCGAACGCCAATTACCCGAACGCCCAGAAGATGATCCAGCTCGAGGGCGATTTGGACGTCTTCGGAGATGGCTCGGTCGTCGTGCATCGTTGGGTGGGCCACACCCCGGGCAGCCAGATGATGACGGTGAAGCTCAAGAATACGGGCCTCGTCATCCTCACCGGTGACAACGTTTACTTCAAGGAAAACGCCATTAAGAGCATCCCGCCGAACATCGTTCTGGCATACAAGCCGGATGGGATCTACAGCGCGTACGAGTGGATCCGCATGCTGATGGCGACCCAGAAGGCGGATTTCTTTACCGCTCACGATCCGGACGCCTTCAAGGCGATGAAGAAGGGTGTCAACAACGAGTACTACGACTGACCGCGTAGCCGAGTCACCGGCTGCTGCCTGAAGACACGGCGCCGGGGCGAATCCTCGCCTCGGCGCTTTTTATTGCTTGTTGTGCCAAGGCAAACTGTGACAGCGGTCATCGTCGCGGACAAGCTCACGCGCTATTACGGGGCGCGCCTCGCCGTGGATGGTGTGTCCTTCGAGGTTAGGCGCAACGAAGTCATGGGGCTGCTCGGCCCGAACGGCTCGGGCAAGAGCACCATCCTCAGGATCCTGACCGGATATCTGCGTCCAACCTCGGGCAGCGCCACGGTCGCCGGGTTCGACATCGTATCGCAGGGGCTCGAGGCTCGCCGCGAGCTGGGGTACGTGCCGGAAGACGTGCCGCTCTACACGAACATGCGGGTGAGCGAGTTCCTGCAATTCATGGGACGCATCCGAGGACTGGAGAGCACCAGGCTCACCGCCGCAGTAGACGAGGTCATGGAACGCCTAGCGCTCGGCCGCGTGCGCACTTGGCTCATCGCCAAGCTCTCGCGCGGGTATCGGCAGCGCGTGGCGATTGCGCAGGCGCTGCTCGGAAAGCCGCAGCTGCTGGTCCTGGACGAGCCTACCAACGGCCTCGATCCGCGCCAGATCATCGAGGTGCGTGAACTCATCCGCTCGCTCGCGCGGGAGCTCTCGATCCTGGTTACCTCACACATCCTGGCCGAGATCGAGCGCGTGGCGCACCGAGTCGCGATCCTGCTCGACGGGAGGCTACTCACCGTGCACACGCTGAGCGAGCAACCGGGCGCGAGTGTCCGACTGCGCGTGCGCCTGCGCGCAACCGACGAAGCGGCGCTGCGCTCTAGCCTCCAGACGATACCGGGCGTGACGTTCGTAGGGTCACTGCCCACCCCGGGTTGCTACATCCTGGAAGGGGCCGACGGCCCAACGAGCACCGTTCGTGCGTTGGTGCAGGCTGGTCTTGCAGTCGAAGAGGTGACGAGCGCCGGCAGCGGACTCGAGGAGTTGTTCCTGCGGCTCACCGAGAGCGCAAGTCGGTGAAGATGTTCTTGACCCTGCTCGGCAAGGAGCTGCGCGCGCTGTTCTACTCGCCGATCGCGTACATCGTGATCGCGGTATTTCTCGTGCTGATGGGCTACGCGTTCACGATGACCTTGTTCGTGAGCAAATATGCCACGCTGGTGCACATCTTCTTTCAGTCAGCGGGGCTGCTGTTCCTGATCGTCCCCATCATCACCATGCGGCTGTTCGCCGAGGAACGTAAATCAGGAACGCTCGAGCTGCTCCTCACGGCACCGGTACGCGAGAGCCATGTCGTGCTGGCAAAGTATCTGGCCAGCATGGCGGTGGTGGTCGGGATGATCGCGCTCACCGGTGTCTACGCGCTCGTGCTGGGCATCTTCGGGACACCCGAGTGGGGTCCCATCTATAGCGGATACCTCGGCCTTGCGCTGCTCGCGAGTACCTTGGTGTCGCTCGGTCTACTGGTCTCCGCACTGACCGCGAACCAGGTCGTGGCCGCAATCGTCGCCATCGGGGTGTCGTTCCTCCTGTGGACGCTCGACACACTGGCCGCGCTGACCCCGACGCCAATCGAGCGCGTCCTGATCAGCCTGTCTCTGCTCGCACGCTTCACCCCGTTTGCAACCGGCGCAATGTACACCTCCGATTTCGCGTTCTTCGTGAGCAGCACCCTGCTCGCCCTGTTCCTCGCCATGCGCGCCCTCGCGAGGCGGTGAACCGGGCGGCATCTGCAATTTCCAGTCGCGACTGACGCCCTCCGATGGAACACGGTGAGATCGATCTGAGCGCGGTCGCGTGGTTCTTCGGCTGGGCCATCGCGATCGCCACGCTGTTCTTCGCCGGACTGCAGCTTCCGCTGCAAACACGGCTGACGCGCGCTCGATCGCTGCTATACAACGCAGCCGTAGTCGCAGCAGCGGTGCTCGTGGCCGTGCTGGCCAATGCCGCGATGGTGTTGCATGACACGCACATCGACCTCACGCGAGAGAAGATCTACACACCGTCGAGGCAGGCGATGGCGGTGGTAGACCAACTGCAGACGCCGGTCAGACTGACCTACTTCTATAACGGCCAGGACGCCAATGGCCAGCGCCTGAAGGAAGTGCTCGGCGTAATGGCCAAACGTAACGCGTTGCTCGAAGTTCGCACGGTGGACCCCGACCGGGAGCCCTCGGTGGCACAGCAGTACGGAATCGGCATGGCGAACGTCGGCATCCTGGAAGCCGAAGGCCGGAAGGTGGTGGTGCAAACCACCGACGAGGGCGAGATCGCGATCGGCATCCAACGCGTGCTGCGAGAAAAGGTGATCACCGCTTGCTTCCTCGAAGGCCACAACGAGTTTCCGATGGATAACTTCGAGTTCCACACGCACATGGAAGGCATCGCCGGACACAGCCACGACGACGCGTCCTCGAAGCTGATCCAGACGACAGGGCACGGGATCGGCCGACTGCGGCGGGCGCTGGAGGCCCAGGGCTACGAAACGCGCAAGGTCATTCTCGCCACTTCAGCAGGCGTCCCAGAGAGCTGCCAGGTACTGATCGACGCCAACCCGCGAACTACGTTCCTGCCAGCCGAGAGCGCGGCCCTGGAGGCATATCTTCAGCGCGGCGGCTCTCTGCTCGCGATGCTCGACCTCGGGTTCGTGCTGGAGCCGCGGCTCGCGGCCCTGCTCGGAAAGCTCGGGGTGCGCCTGCCACAAGAAGCGGTCGTCGACCCGCTCAGTCACTACTCGACCGACGCGGAGATGGTAGCGGTGACTGTCTACGAGCGCAGCCCGATGACCCGCAACCTCTCCATGACCTTCTTCCCCGGTATACGCCCGCTGCTGCCGGTACCGCCCGTGCAGGGAATCGCCGTCGCGCCGTTATTCTCCAGCAGCCGCGACAGCTACACGCGGTCCGTGCAACCGGTGGCGGCGCGCGAAGTCCAGGACAGCACGCCTAGTATGCGTTCGCACACGGAGGAGCCGGGCCCGCGCGTGCTCGCCATGGCTGCGGAGGGACAGCTCCCCGGTGCGCCGACGGGAGCGCCCCGGCTGCGGGCCGTCATCGTGGGTGACGGCGACTTTGCAAGCAATTCGTTCCTACCGTACCTTGCGAACAGCGACCTCGCGATGTCGATGGTGCGCTGGCTGGTGCGCGAGGAGCGCTCGGCTGCCGTGGCAACGCGTATTCCCGTACCGCCGATGATCCTGCTTTCCGGCACACAGATGCAAATGATCTTTCTCACGGTGGAACTGCTTCTGCCGCTGCTGGTGATCGCGATCGGAGTGAGCGTGTGGTGGCGCCGGCGCTGACCAATCGCCGTGCAGGGACCGCTGCGGCTGCGGTGCTCGCGCTCGCTTTCCTTGTCCTCATGGTGGTGACCGGCGCGCTGCCGAGGCAGCGTCAGTTCGTGAAGTTCGAAGCCAAGGGGGTGATGCAGCTTGCGCCCGAGCGCATCAGCGCCGTGGCGCTGCGCTCCGGCGAGCACGGCACGGTCTTCTTGCGCACACCCGACGGCGGCTGGGCCCGCGACGGCGGAGCGCCACTGGACTCCGCCGTTGCGAAGCGCCTCTCGCTCGCTGTGCAATATATGAACACGTCGGAGCCCGTGCGGGTGATGCAGCCCGCAGAGTTTCAGGGCACCAACCCACACGAGTACGGGCTAGATCACCCTCAGCTGTCCATCGCTTTGTTCGCAGACAACCGCCCGATCCTGGCCGCGCATTTTGGCGGACGCAACGCGGATGGTTACCTCCAGTACGTCACGGTCGACGGGCGACGCGAGCTTTTCCTCTTGTCCCGCTTCGTCGGCGAAGAATGGAATGCCGTAGCGAAGGCAACGCTACAGCCGTGACCCGTCGACTCGCCGGTCTGTTTCGAGCCATAGCTTTGGTATTGCTGCTGGCCGCCACAAGGCAGGCCGGCGCGCACGTCGGCGGGACGACCGGGTTCGCCACGATCACGGTTAGCGGGCACACCATCAGATATAGCCTTCAGCTCACCACCCTGGCGATCCCTGCTGCGTTGGCGGACCAAATGCGGCTTGGCCAACCCGGGTTCACCCCCGATTTCAAGCTGCTGCTGGAAGCGATCCGCCAGCGGATCAAGCTCACGGACCGCGGCGAGCCATGCGAAGCGGGACCGGGCCTTGTCATGCCACCGCCGCCTGACACGGCCAGCCTCACGCTCGTGGTGGATTTCGTCTGCGCCTCACCGGTCACCGAGTTGACCATTCACGACAACCTGTTCGATGTGCTGGGTACCGACTATCACACGCTCGCGAAGATCGAATGGCCCGGCGGCACGCAGCAATTCGCGTTTCAGCCCGATAGTCGCGAAACCCGCGTCGCGGTTGCCGCCGGCGGCGAGTCCACGCGCGGTGTGGGAAGCTTCTTCCTGCTCGGAATCGAGCACATCCTCACCGGCTACGACCATCTGCTGTTTTTGCTCGCTTTGATCCTGCGCGGCGGCAACCTCTGGTCACTGCTCAAGATCATCACGGCATTCACCATCGCGCACAGCATCACGCTGGCCCTGGCTGCACTGAACATCGTCACCCTCCCCGAACGATTGGTAGAAGCGGTCATCGCATTATCCATTGCGTACGTGGCCGCCGAGAACTTGTTCATGCGGCACGCGGTTTCCCATCGTTGGGCGGTAAGCTTCTTGTTCGGCCTCATGCACGGCTTTGGGTTCTCCAACGCGCTGCGCGAGCTGGGCCTGCCGCGCGAGGGACTGGTCTGGGCGCTACTCAACTTCAACCTGGGCGTGGAGTCCGGACAAGCCATTGCCATCGTCCTGGTGACACCATTGCTGCTTTGGCTGCGTCGAACCCGATGGGAGGCGAAGGCGGTCATGGCGATGTCCGCGGTGGTGCTGGCGGTGGGGCTCGCGCTGTTCCTGGACCGCGCAGTCTGGTGAGGCCTTCGGGGCGCCGCTTCTACTCGGTCATAGCAGGCCGCGCTCGGCGAAGGACATGGCCTGGCCTCGGCCGATGATGAAGTGATCGAGCACCTTCACATCGACCAAGGCGAGCGCCTGTTTGAGTGCTTGCGTCAATAACTCGTCCGCCCGGCTGGGCTCGGCCAGCCCGGAAGGATGGTTATGCGCGAAGATGACCGCTGCCGCGTTGTGGTGCAGAGCGCGCTTGACCACTTCACGCGGAAATACGGTGGTTTGCGTCAACGTGCCGTCGGCCAACTCCTCGCTCGCAATGACGCCGTTCTGGGCGTCGAGGAAAATGCCGAAGAACACCTCCTTGTCCTGGCGCATCAGCGCCAGCCTGAGAAAGTCGCGCACGGCCTTGGGTGAGTTGAGATTGACGCGGGACTTGAGTTGCTCCTCCAGGACGCGGCGGGCGAGTTCGATCACTGCCTGCAGCTTCACGGCTTTGGCGTAGCCCAGCCCATGGATGTGGAGCAGAGCCTCCAAGCCGGAGGAGAACAACGCCGAGAGACCGCCGCAATGCTGCAGCAGCTCTCGCCCGAGATCGACTGCACTCTTGCCGCGCGCTCCCGTCTGCAAGATGATGGCCAGAAGCTCCGCTTCGCTCAGGGCGGTAGCGCCCTTCGTGAGGAGCTTCTCCCTGGGGCGCTCGCCTTCGGGCCAGTGGGGGATCGCCATCGTGGTAGGTCAGAGGTACGCCGGGGCACCCCGGCCGCGTCGGGAACAGCAACCGTCAGGTATATTACACTGTGCCTTCTGCAGTCGGACCATTGAGCGCATGAGCACTTCCCCATCGCATCACCTGCTGCTCGGCATCACCGGCGGTATCGCAGCCTACAAGGCGGCGGAGCTGTGCCGGTTGTTGGTTAAGGACGCCGTGGACGTGCAGGTGGTCATGACCGAAGCGGCCTGCCGCTTCGTCACTCCGGTTACGATGCAGGCGCTCTCGGGAAAGCCGGTGGTGACGGATCTGTGGGACGAGCGCATCGAAAGCGGCATGGGCCACATCGAGTTGTCCCGTGGTCGCGAACTGATCGTGGTCGCGCCGGCAAGCGCCGACTTCCTGGCGAAGCTCGCCGCCGGCATTGCCGACGACATGCTCTCGACTTTGTGCCTGGCGCGGGAGTGCCCGTTGCTCGTGGCGCCCGCGATGAACCGCCAGATGTGGGAAAACGCCGCCACCCGGCGGAACATGCGCGTGCTCGCCGGCGATGGCGTACGGATCGCCGGACCGGCGAGCGGGGACCAGGCATGCGGCGAAGTGGGTCCGGGCCGGATGCTCGAAGCCGACGAGATCTACCGCGAGATCCTGGCTGTCCTGCGGCCTGCTGCTCTGGCCGGTGTGCGCGTGCTGGTCACGGCGGGACCGACTTTCGAGGCGATCGACGCGGTGCGCGGCATCACCAACCGCAGCTCCGGGCGCATGGGCTACTCGGTGGCGCAGGCAGCGCGCGAAGCGGGTGCCGAAGTGACGCTCGTATCCGGTCCGACAGCGCTCGCCGTCCCCACCGGCGTGCGTCGGGTCGATGTGGTGTCCGCAGAGGAAATGCTCCACGCGGTGGAAGCCGAGCTCGGTGCAGCCGACATCTTCATCTCCGTAGCCGCAGTGGCGGATTATCGGCCTGCCGCGGCCAGCAAGCAGAAGCTCAAGAAGAGCGTGGACACCCTGGAGCTCGAGCTGGTACCCACCGTGGATATACTGGCCAGTGTAGCGGCCCGCCCGAATCCGCCGTTCTGTGTGGGCTTCGCCGCCGAGACGCAGGACTTGGAGCGCCTAGGCGAGGAGAAGCGCCGGCGCAAGAACCTGCCGCTGCTTGCTGCGAATCTCGCTCAGGAGGCGATCGGTGCCGAGGAAAGCGAACTCATCCTTTTGGACCACGAGGGGCGTCATCAGCTGCCCAGAGCACCCAAGCTCACGCAGGCACGACTCCTGGTCGAACGCATCACGCGCCTGTATCGAAGCAGCCAGTCGGTGAAGCTCAAGGCCGTGCGGCGCTAACCGCCGCGAACGATCCCCTGCGTGCGTAGGAAGGCGCCGCCGATGCGCACCGTCGATGTGAGAATTCTCGATGCGCGCCTCACGGACCAGATCCCGACCTATGCGACGCCGGGCGCAGCCGGCCTCGACCTGCGCGCCTGCATCGATGGCGCCATCGAGCTCAAAGCGGGGGAAACCGAGTTGGTGCCCACCGGTCTGGCGATCCACCTGGCTGATCCGAGCTTAGCGGCGATCGTGCTCCCACGCTCAGGTCTCGGGCACAAACACGGCATCGTGCTCGGGAACCTGGTGGGACTGATCGACTCGGACTACCAAGGGCAGATCTTCGTGTCGGTGTGGAACCGGGGGAGCGAACCTTTCACGGTCCAGCCGATGCAGCGCATCGCTCAGCTCGTGTTCGTGCCGGTGCTTCAGGTGCGGCTCAACCCGGTGGAGGCGTTCGCCGAGAGCGAGCGCGGCCCAGGTGGTTTCGGCAGCACGGGAACGCAGTGAGGGCGGTCCAGGCAGCGCTACGGTGCCGCCGTGACCGTCGCCATGAGCGGCAGCCACTTGATGTCGAGGTGGTAGTCGCCGTCCAGGTGGTTGACGAAACCGAAGCGCAGGACTCCGTTGATCGGGTGCGCACCGGGCTTCGTCGGGGTCACGTGGATCTTGAAGACTAAGCTCCCGTCTTGCATGGTGCCGTCGACCGCTTTGTGGTCAAACTCCACCCCTGCATCTGCAGCTGAAAGCTTGATGACGCGGTTGCGGTAGTTGTCGGCGATGCGATACCCTTCCCGAGGGGTGATCGTTGCGACAACGATCACCTGCTCGCCCACTCTCGCCGATGCGTCCTCGATGCGCACGCTTACGGCATCTTCCGTCTCCGCAGCCTTGGCTGCACCCGTCGAGGTTGCAAGAGCCGCCACGCTCAGGCCGAGAATCGCGCCGATCGAACAGCTCAATGGGATGCGTCGCATCGCTTTTCACCCAGCAGAACGATGCGGGCCCGCCGCTCGCCGAGCGGCCGGCCCGCGTTCGCTGTGAGCAGGTCGGTCGACCTGCTCGCAGACGTCATGTCACTGCACTGCGAACGCCCAGATCACGCCGCCTTCCGGAATGGATTTGTCCCAGCCCGGGAGCAGATTGCTGAGCAGCCCCTGCTGGAACTGCGCGTCCACGCCCCATCCGGACGCCACCGCGATGTACTGCTTTCCGTCCACGGTGTAGGAAACGGGAGGTGCGATGATGCCGGAGTTGGTCGTGAACTCCCACAGAACCTGGCCCGACTTCCCGTCCAGCGCACGGAATTTGCGATCGTTCGTCCCGCCAACGAAAACTAGCCCGCTTCCGGTTGTCAGGATCGAGCCCCACATCATCGATTTCGGGACCTTCCAGTCCCACACCTTGGCGCCAGCCGACACATCCCAGGCCTGAACGTCGCCGAAGAAGGTCGCGTCCTTGCTTACGGTGAAGCCGATGTCGGGGATGTCCACCCCCGTCCACCACTTCCCGGGAACATATTCTTGCACCTTGCCGTCCAGGAATCCGCAATGGTTTTCATTGGCCGGGATGTAGAGCATGCCCGTCTTCGGGTTGTACGCCTCGAACGGCCAGTCCTTGCCGCCCCACAGCGATGGGCAGAAGCTAGCCTTCTTGCCCGTGCCGGGCTTGTTGGCGTCGTTGTAGGTCGGGCGTCCAGTATTCGGATCGATGCTCTTGAATACGTCCTGCTTCACGTAGTTCGTAGCATGGACGAATCCGATACCGCTCGGGCTACGTGACAACCAGTAGAGGTAGCCGTTGCGCGCCGGTTTGAGCAGACCCTTGACGGTCTTGCCGCCCATCTTGTAGTCGACCACAATCGGCGCGTTCATCTCGTCCCAGTCCCAGGAATCGTTCCAGTGATACTGGAAGTGTCCCTTGATCGCACCGGTGTTGGGATCGAGCGCGATGGTGGAAGCCGTGTAGAGATTGTCGCCCGGGCGCTGATCGCCGAACCAGGGTGACGCATTCCCCACACCCCAGAACACCAGTTTCGTGTCAGGGTCGTAGGTGCCGGTCATCCACGTCGCCCCACCGCCGCGCTTCCAGGTGTCCGACGGCCACGTATTGCCGCCGGGATCGCCCGGCCCCGGGATCGTGTAGGTCTTCCAGGCAGGGGCTCCGGTTTCAGCATCGTATGCAGCGACAAACCCACGCACACCGAACTCCCCGCCCGAGACGCCCACGAGGACCTTGCCATTGACGATGAGAGGCGCCATCGTGCTGTAGTACCCTGTGTGGTAATCCTCCAGCTTGGCCTCCCAGACCACGCTACCGGTCTTCGCGTCAAGGGCGATCAGCACCGGCTCGAGGCCAGTGACGTAGACCTTGTCGCCGTGCAGCGCGACGCCACGATTGGTGTTGTGAAGGGCGCTGAAATCCTCCGGCAATTCGCGCTTGTAGCGCCAGATCACGTTCCCGGTCTTCGCGTCGAGCGCGAGGACTTGGGCACTGGGTGTGCTGACGAACATCATCCCGTTATTGACGAGCGGCGGCGCTTGATGCCCCGAGGTCACACCCGTGGAGACCGCCCAGACTGGCACCAGCCGCTTCACGTTGCCCGGATTGATCTGGTCGAGCGAGCTGTAGCTCCAGCCTTGATAGTTGCCGCGCGTCATCAGCCAGTTTCCCGGCTCCGGGTTGGCGAGCCTCGCATCGGTCACCGGTGTGTAGCCAGCACCGTACGCGGCCGCAACCGATAAGCAGCCTCCAAGGAGAGCTGTGCAGATCGGCAGAGCTTTGGTTGCTTTCATCACGAACCTCCTCCTTCGATAGTTGAACTGCTACTGCGCAACATGTGAGCTGCTGCAAACAGCACCAGGCTCACAAGTCCATGAAGCCGACCTTGCCCTTGAACGGGCCCGCGACGATCACAACACCGCCATCGGTCTTGACGGGAAGCATGGCAAGCCGTCGCGGCGCAGGCCCGAAGGTGACCTTGGCGCGATCTCGCGGATCGTATTCCGAGCCGTGGCAAACGCACAACAGCATCTTCGTGTCCGGCTTCCACTGCGACACATCGCAACCCTGGTGCGTGCAGATCGCAGAATAGGCGACGACCCCGTCCGCTGCGTTCGCCCTGGCATCCGGCGCGAGCTCGGCTGGATCGAGGCGGATCAGGAGCACCTGATTCAGCCTGGACGCGTCCCGCACGACCTTGGTCGCGGGGTCCATCGGATAAGCGAGCTCCTGCGGACCTTCCAGGGTCAGGTCTTCGACCTTCACCACTTGCCCTTTCTTGTCTCCCAGCACGAACACGAGGCGGTCGCCCGGCGTGGGACGAGCCGCCGCGGGATCTTTCGGCGCCGCTGCGGCGACATCCAGGAAGGACCAGGACACACCCAGGCCCAGCATGGTTCGGAGGACGCCGCGACGCTGAGATGCGCGACGCCGACACGCGTCGCACGCGGCGGCGGAATGTTCGAGCGGCTGCTTCTTCACTCTTGTCCTGCGCCGCATGCTCTACCTGGGTGGACAATCTGCATCGGCGGTCGCCCGTCGGCGCTATGCCATTTGGATGCATAGGCCGCAGCGCAGACGGCAGCGAGCACGCGCGGGCAGGCGGCACACAACCGGGACGGTCCGCGCGGCATTTGGATCTGATGGCAAGACTCGAGCCTCCGGGAGGATCCCGCATCGGCGCTACATGCAGCACCGGCGGCAACCACAGCTCTCCGGTACACCACAGGCTGGTACCGCAGGCGTGCACCCTCCGCGCCAGATGGTGCCTGCCCGATACGCCGGGTGTACGCTAAGCGAAAAAGCGCAGGATTGTCAAGGCGCGCCCGAAGCTACCCTGGATGAGTCGCAAGAGCGCACGCGAAGCCACGCGAACGCCGACGCGGGGGCAATTCGCGTCGGCGCCGGGCAGGAGCTTCGAGCCGCGTCAGTTGGATTTGGGGAACACCGGCACGTCGGATTGCTCCGCGTATGGGTCCGGTATCTCTCCCGCTGCGATGCGCCGCTTCTCTTCCCAGCGCAGGAAAGCGATGACGCTCACGATCTCCTCCATGCTCATCGTGGTGCCGAACGCTCCCATCGTTCCGCCTAGGGCACGATTGCTCACGCCGGCGGCGATGGTGGCGTAGATCTCGGCGTTGGTATTTCCTGTGTAGTGGAACTTCCCGCAGGACAGGCATGGACCTTTGCCGCCATGGCCGTCACCGCCGTGGCAAAAGGAGCAGCGCTGTGCGAACTTGGCACGGCCCTGCTCGACGATCTGCGGGTTGTTGGTAGGCACCTCCATGTCGTTTTCGTTCGCCTTGTGCTGCGCCGCAGCCTGCCGCACCGGGAGCAGCGTCAGACCGGCGCCCAGCAGCAAGCCGAGGACTACGGGGGTGAGCGCTCGACGCACCAGCCCGAACCAGCCATACCACGACATCACGCTGCTGCTCATTTGGTCAGCTCTCACGAAGTGAAGGGTTGGTAATACGGGACGCCATAGCTGTCTACGATCTGCTTGACCTTGCCGCTGCCCAGCAGATCCCGGATGCCCTGATTGACGAACTCCAGCAGCGACTTGTCCTCCTTGCGCACTGCGAACTTCATGTTGAAGCGCTGCCCGTCCAACGGGACGTAATGCTCCACCATGTGGAACTTCGCATTCGGGAACTCGCGCTTGCCTTCCGCGACCGCAGTGGCCCAGACCATGGCTGCATCCACCTCGCCGTTCGCCATCCCCTGCATCACGCGCCGGCTGCCGAAATAGAGCTCGCGTGGGATCTTATGCGTGAACAGGTAATCGTCCATCGGCGTGGACATGGACACCCCGATCTTGATGTTCGCGCGCACGACCTCGTCCAGGGTTTTCATACCGTCGGCCTTGCCCTGCACCACCAGGACGTAACCCAGCCCGAGGTAGGCATCGGTGAACTCCAGCTTGCCGTCGAGCACGTCGTCATCGCCATTGTCGGACAACCCCAAGAAGACGTCGCAGCGGTTGGCCAAGATCGATTGCCGAAAAGCGCGTCCGAGCCCGCCGCGGCTCGCTGTGTTGACCCAGTACATCTCGGCTCGCATCCCGCCGCGTTCAGCGATTTGCTGGAAGATCTCGACATCGAACCCAGGTTTGACCGCGCCCTGCTCGGAGTAGGGGTAGGAATACGGATCCGCGCACGCCACGAGCTTGCCCTTGGCCTTCGCGCGCTCGAGCGTGTCGACCGGGTCCGGTGTCGTATCCTGCGCCCGCAGCACCTGCGGCAACAGAGCCACGGCCGCGGTGAGAAGAAGGAAGTGCCAACGCTTCATCTGCCTTGTTGCTCCAGTGTTTAGTCTTGTGGTCGCGCGCGCCGAGGCACGCAGCTCCGCGTCTTGTCCGCCTCAGGCTTCGTGCACGGGAGTTTTCGCGCCTCGACGCGATTCCAAAAAAACGCAGGGAGGGCGTGCTTCGCCCTCCCTGCGATTCTACTACGACGTCTGCTCGATCCGAGTAGGCCGGATCAGTCGAGGGCGAACACCATCAGGCCGCCGCCCTTGTCGTGCTTCTTCAGCCAATCGGCATAGTACAGGGGCCAGATGCCGCCGCCGCCCGCGCCATACACGATCGCCACATACTGCTTCCCGTCCTTGGTGAATGTCGTGGGGTTCCCATGGATCCCGGAACCAGTCTGGTAGGCCCACAGATCCTCGCCCGTCTCGTCGTCCAGGGCATGGAAGTAGCCCTCCGGATCGCCGTAGAACACCAGACCGCCGCCAGTGGAGAGGATACCGCTGGTGGCTGGGTAGCTCTGCGACTTGCCCCACATCAGCTTGCCAGTGGCGGCATCGAAGGCCTTGATATGGCCGGCGCCGGCGTTGAAGGTGAGCACTTTCGCGCCCAGGTACCATTCCCCGCGCTTCCATTCCATCTTCTTGGCCTGCAGGTCCATGGCGAAGTCGTACACCGGCACGTAGACCATCTTGGTGCGCTGGCTGTAAGACATCGGATGCCACTCTTTACCGCCGTCGAGCGACGGAGCGATATCGGTGGTCACCTTGTCGTATACGACGTCTTTCTCGGGCCAGTTGTAGACCGGCTTGCAGTTGTTGGCCGGGGTGATCGGCTTGGTCCAATTCACGCGTTGCAGCGCCGTGACCCACACGCACTTGTGCTCTTTGCCCGCCTTGCCCGCGCTGGTGGCGTCGCGATCGATGCCATAAACGTGACCGTTGCGCGAGCCATGCAGCCACAGGTGCTTCCCGCCGACGTCGACCAGGATCATCTCGTTCACGCCGTCGTAGTCGTACGGATCATTCGGCGTGTAGTTAAAGTACGAGAGGATCTTGCCGGTGTCGGGGTCGAGGACGAGGTTGCTGTTGGTGAAGAGGTTGTCGCCCACGCGCACGTGACGGTCGAAGTCCGGTCCCGGGTTGCCCACCGGCCAGAACAGCCGGTTGGTCTCCTTGTCGTAGGAGCCGGTGACCCAGGCAGAGCCACCACCATACTTCCACGAGTCGCCTGGCCAGGTATCGTTGCCGGGCTCGCCGGGTCCGGGGATGGTGTAGGTCTTCCACACCGGATCTCCAGTATCGGCGTTGATCGCAGCGATCCAGCCGCGCACCCCATACTCGGCGCCTGCCGTGCCGAAGATGATCTTACCGCGCAGGGCCATTGGCATGATGGTGAAGGTCTCGGCGTAGGTGTAGTCCCCCATCTTCTTGTCCCAGACCACCTTGCCGCTGGCATTGTCCAGCGCAACGACATGGGCATCCAGGGTAGCGAGGTAGACCTTGTTCTTGTAGACCGCCACGCCCCGGTTGACCACGTCGCAGCACAGCTTCGGGAACACGTCGCCCGGGAGCTCGCGCTCGTACTTCCAGTTGATGATGCCGGTCGCGGCGTCCACCGAGATCACGCGGTTGAACGATGTGGTCACGTAAATCGTGCCATTGACGGCCACCGCCTGACTGTCCTGACCCTCGAGCACGCCGAAGGACAGGTTCCACACCGGCCTGAGCCGCTTGACGTTATCCTTGTTGATCGCCTTCAGCGGGCTGTAGCGGGTCGTCTGGTAATCACGCCCATAGAGCAGCCAGTTCTGAGCGTCCTTATCGGCGTTGAGGAGCATGTCATCCGTCACATAGTTCGGATACAGCTTGGACTCCAGCGTATCGATACCTTGTGCCGACACTCCTCCGGAACCACCCACCGCCGCGGCCACCACCGCAAGCGACAACGCCGCCTTCCTGAGCGACAGTTGCTTCGACATTCGATTACCTCCCGAAAGTATGCGCATTGCATTCCGCATCCGGATGCGTTGCGAAGTTGGATTTATTGCTTGTTTGAAACCGTGCAACCAACTGTTCAACAGAACGCGCAGCCTGCGGCACGGCTCTGTCAAAATAATTAAAGACCCTGGGCTTGTCAACACCTTTCGCGGTACGTAATTATCTGAATTGCGCGGAGATGCCGCGACGCACAACCAGCCTCGAACGCTGTGTTCCGCCGTCAGGACGGCGCGGAGGTGGCTCCACACAGACTGGGGCCGAGATGGGATTCGGGCGCAGGCACGCTCCCGCCTGGCCCTGACGGCGTAGCGTGCAGACGCCGGCTTGCCTCGTTGGGTGAACGGCCAGCCGGTCGCGACGACGACAGGTCAGCCGTGCGCGGCGAAGGTCGCCGCGACCTCGTTGCCCTTATCGTTGTATTGCAAGTCCCCGAACGCGACTTGCCGCGCTACGGCGATGCCCCGTCCGTTCGGGTGGATCGCTCGAGCGTTGTCTAGACTGAGATACTCCCGCCAGTCGAAGCCCCGGCCTTGGTCACGGATGCGCACGCGAACGGCGCCCGGCAAGCGCTGGAGGTGCACTTCCACTCGCTTGTCGGCGTTCTCGGGCAGCGCCAGGCGGGCTTCGATCTCCGCCTCCCATCGCTCCGCGGCCAGCAGCCGCGTTTTGTCGTGAAAGGTGATGCCCAAGTTGCCGTGCTCTACGGCGTTGATCAGAAGCTCCACCAGGCCCAAGCCCACGGCGGACGGATCGGACGCCATCGTGGCCACCGCCGCGGCCATGCTGTGCGCCTGCCTCAGAGTGCGGAACGCAAGCCGTGCCTCCTCCACCAAGCCGATGATCCCACGATATTCTTGGATTTGCTGCGCGAGCTCGCGGCGCCGCTCCACGCTCTCCAGCGCGGAGCGCACCACCGCGAGCAGGGCATCGCGATGATACGGTTTGGTGAGGTAGTAGTAGGCCCCCAGCCGCAGTCCCTCGGCCACCTGTTCATGACCCGCGGCGGCCGTCTGCATGATCACAGGAGCACGTGCCAGGATCGGGTCGGCCTGCATGCGTCGCAGCACCTCGATCCCGTCGATGTCGGGCATCATCCGATCCAGGATCACGGCGTCGAACTCGTTCCCTCCTAGCAGCTCAAGGGCCCGACGACCGCTGTCCGCCAGCGTGAGATCATAACCGGCGCCGTCCAAGTACTCGACGATGATGTCCCGGTTGATCTCTTCGTCGTCGACGACCAGCAGATGGGCTCGGTCCATATCACGCCGCCGCGGACATGCCCTGGTCGGCCTGCGGCATCGCTTGGCGCGGTGCACATGGCAACAAGATGCTGACCCGCGCGCCGCCCTCGGGCCGGTTCTCGGCCCAGATCCGCCCGCGGTGATCGCGAACGATCTCCCTGCAGATCGAAAGCCCCAGCCCCGTGCCTCCGGACCCGGTCTTGGTCTTGCTGCTCTGGACGAACTTGTCGAAGATCTGCTCCAGCTCGGCATCGGGAATCCCGATGCCCTGATCGCTGACGCTCACCTGGACGGCGGCAATCTTGCACTCCCCTTCTTCCAGCCAGCCCGGGCTTAGCCACACGCTGACCACGCCACGAGGTTGTGAGTACTGGATAGCATTGGCGAGCAGGTTGGACAAGACTTGTCCGATGCGGGCTTCATCGCACCACGCCCGGGGATCGGCCTCTGCGCCCTCGATCCGCAGCGCAAGTCCCTTGGCGCGCGCCATGCCCTCGAACTGGGTCACCACGGCTCGCGCCAGCCTTCCAAGGTGGACCGGCGCCATGTGGTAAGCCATCTTCCCGGCTTCCAGTTTCGACAGGTCGAGCAGGTCGTTCAGCAAGCCGAGCAGACGCTCGCCGCCCTGATCGATGCGCCCCAGGTACTGGCGAATCTTCTGCATCGGAACGTCGCGTTCCGCGATCTTCTCCACACCCAGGCGTGCGTAGGACAGGATCGCGTGCATCGGGGTGCGCAGCTCATGCGACATGTTGGCCAGAAACTCGGACTTCGCGCGGTTGGCCGCTTCGGCTGCCTCCTTCGCGAGCATCAGCTCGTGGGTGCGTTCCTCGACCAACTGTTGCAGGTTGTCGCGGTGACGGCGCAGTTCCTCGTCCGCAAGTACGCGCGAAGTGATGTCTTGCGATACCCCTCGGTACCCCTGCAGCGCCCCGGCCGAATCGAAGATCGGCTCTCCGGTGGCCGAGATGACGCGCCGTTCGCCCCTGGCATTGACCGCGGTATAGACCAGGTCGCGGAACGGGAGATGCTGCTCCAGCTGAGCCCGGTGCAGCGCCCAGTCCGGGTCGTTCGCCGGCGCGGAGGCGGCATTCTCCCAGCGCCTGCGCCCCAGGCCCGCGGCCGGATCGAATCCGCTCGAGCGCGCGTACCCGGCGGAGAAGTGCACGAAGCGGAACTCGCGGTCCTGCTCCCAATACCAGTCGGAAGACATCTCGGCGAGACTGCGGTAGCGCGCCTCGCTCTCCCGCAACGCCTGCTCCGCGCGCTTGCGCTCCGTGATGTCCGTGATCAGACACACGGCATAGACGGACCCGTCCGGCAGGCGAATCGCGCACTTGCTCTTCAGCCCCCAGAAATTGTCGCGACCCAGCGGTCTGAGGTACTGTTCCACGAGCAGCGGCTTGCCGGTGCGGATCACCTCGTCGTCTTCTTCGAACCGCTCGCGTGCCACCTGCGGCGGCAAGTAGTCGACATCGGTGCGGCCGGTCAACTCCTCGCGCGTGCTGCCCATCATGCGGCAGAAGGCGTCGTTCATCAGCACCCAGCGGTGGGCGGTGTCTTTGACGTAGATCGCGTTCGGCACGGCGTTGATCAGCGCCGCGAGGAACACGTGGCTGCGCTCGGCGGCGAGCTCCGCCTCCTTGTGCGCGGTCACGTCTACGGCAACCCCCACGATGTAGCGCTCCCCCTGGGGGAGATCCACTGTGACCTTTGTCTTGTTGAGCCAGCGCCGCCGCCCGCCTCCGAAGTCCACGACCTCTTCGAGCACCACCGGAGCGGAGCTGTGCAGGGCGTCGTCGTCGTGCGCCCATGCGTGGGCGGCGGACGCGGCCGGCAGGGCGTCGTAGTCCGACTTCAGGAGCAGGTCGCTCTTCGACCTGCCGAGCAGTGCGGCGAAGGCGTCGTTCATCAGCACCCAACGGTGGTGCACGTCCTTCACGAACATCGGCTGCGGCAACGCGTTCATCAGCGCGTCGAGGAACTCGCGCGAGCGCTCGGCGTCAAGCGCCGCTCGCTTCGTATCCGTCACGTCGGAGCTCACGCACACCAGGAGCTTCCGTCCCTCCACGTCCAGCAACGCCTTGCGTGTCACCAGGGTGCGCACGTCGCCCGTCGCAGCGGTGAATCCCTCCTCTCGGACCAGCTCGGCTCCGCTCCCGAACACCTCGTCGTCGTCGCGCCAGGATGCATCGACCTGCTCCCGCGGCAGGAAGTCGCTCTCCGATCGCTCGAGCAAATCCTCGCGGCCCCGGCCGAGCATCGTGCAGAACGCGTCGTTGACCAGCACCCAGCGGTGGGCCTGGTCCTTCACGAACACGGGGGTGGGGACGGCGTTGATCACCCCATCCAGGAAGCGCTTGGCCGCGGCCGCTGCGAGCTCCGCGGTCTTCTGGGCGGTGATGTCCACGTATGCGCCGGCCATCCGTACGGGCACGCCTTCTTGATCGAGCTCGACCCGGGCACGCGCGAGCATCCACCGGTAACTCCCGTCGCGGTGCCGTAGCCGGAATTGACGCTCGTACGAATGCGCCGGCGCCTCCAGCAGCCCACCCAGGTCGCGCAGGATCAGATGCTGCTCCTCCGGGTGCACCAGAGCCATCCAGCAACGCAGATCGTCTCCCACTTCCCCGGGCTCATAGCCGAGGTGCCGCTTCCACTCCGCCGTGACGGTGGCCCGCGCCTGTGCGAAGTCCCACGACCACAGTCCGACATCGGAGGCCCACAGGGCAAGTTGCAGACGCTCCTGGCTCTCGCGCAGCGCGCGCTCGGCATGGCTGCGGTCGGCGTCCACGCGCGCAGCGCGCAGCGCCACTGCAAGCGCCTCAGCCACCTCCCGCAGCGCTTCGACTTCCAGGCGGGTCCAGTAGCGCGGCAGGTCGCATCCGACCCACAACAGCCCGACTGCCTGCTCGCTGTAGTGGATCGGCACGCACAGCAGGGCACGCGAACGCCGAGGTCCGATCACCGCCGCGAGTTGATGCCACGCTGGGTCGGCGTCTGTATCGGGGATCACCACCGGCTGCAACCCGCGCGCTTGCCGCAGCACGGCCTGCGCCCCGCTCAGGTCCCACTCCAGCTCCGCGAGGCTGGGCATGTCGGGTGCTCCTTCGGAGGCGAGCACGCGCAACCGGTTGTCGGCGCCGAGCACGCCATAGCAGGCTCGCACGCCGGGAACCAGGCCAGCGACGCCCAGCACCGCGCCTTGCACGACCATCTCTGTCGCCACGCCGGAGGCCACCTGCGCGCCAATGGCATTCAGAAGACGCAGGCGCGCCTGACTGGCGGTGAGCGCATCCTCCATCTCCTTGCGGCTGGTGATCTCGGTGCTGATGCCGACGACATAAGCCTCGTCGCCTGGCAGACGGATCGCTCGCTTGCTCTTGAGGAACCAGCCCACCTGGCCGCCCGGGAAGACCATCGGGTGCTCTACGACCAGCGCTCTCGGGTCCTGCAGCACTTGATCGTCTTCGGCCCAACGCGCGTCGGCCACAGCCGCAGGCATCAGGTCGTGATCCGTGAGTCCGACGATGCGCTCGCGCCGCCGTCCGAACAAAGCGGCGAATGCGTCGTTCACCAGCACCAAGCGGTGGGCCGCGTCCTTGACGAACACCGGCTGCGGCAGCGCGTTGATCACCGCGTCTAGGAAGCGCCGGTTCGATTCCTGCGCGAGCTCGGCCTGCTTCTTCGCGGAGGACTCTTCGATCGTCCCGCTGTAGCCCCCGTGCCCGCCGTCGCCTGCCACCGGGCTCGCCTTCACGCGCACCCACACTGCGTTCCCGTCGGCACCGAGCAGGCGGTGTTCGTGTTCGAACACAAGCCGGCGCGCGAACGCCGACTTCCAGGCCGCGAGCGCGCCGTCGCGGTCTTGCGGATGAAGTCGCTCGGCCCACCGGAACTCGCTTACCCGATCGGCATCGACGCCCGCGATCTCGCATGCCTTGGCATTGGCGTAGACCACGCGCCGTCCGTCGGGGCTCAACAGGTAGATTCCTACCGGCGAGTGCTCTTGGGCCGCCTGCCCCGCTCGTAACTCGGCCGTCATCCGTTTCGCGATCGCATCCGCGCGCTCACGCGTCCGGCGAAGCGACAGCATGAGCCCGACCAGCAGCAGGCTCGCTGCTCCGCCGAGCAGAAGCGCCAGCCTCGCGGTACCGGCTCCGGACCGAGCCCCGCCGGCGCGCTGGGATATCACCTCCCAAGTCCTGCCGCCTACGCTCAACGTAGCGCCCACGCTCAATGCGTCCGGTGGCAGGGATCGATCCACGCCCGGGTCGCCAACCGCGCCCGATAGCAGACTGAAGGCCCCCTGCGGTGCAATGTCGAAGACATCCGTCCACCCGCCGTCTGGATCGGACCCCGCGATGTTCGAGAGCAGCGTCTCCGCCAAGCAGGCGATGTAGACCCATCCCTGTAGCTTGTTGCGGCGCTGGGCGACGGTGGCCGTCATCGCGCCGCTCCTATAGACGGGCACGGAGAACAGCAGACCTAGGCGAGGATGCGGGCCATCGTTTCGCATCAGCGCTACGCGGCCGGTGATCGCAGCGCGTCCCGTGTCACGTGCCCGCTCCAGGGCCTCACGACGCGCAGGGTCGGAGAACATGTCGTAGCCGACCGCGTGTAGGTTGGCGCCCGTGAACGGCGCGACGTACACGATCGGGCCGTACTCGCTGCGCTCGCCCGGCGGAGTGACCCGATATCCGGTGAATCCCTCGGCGCGCACCGTTCGCTCGTGGGCGGCGAGGCGCTCGGGGACGACCCGCTGGGCGTACCCGATCGCGAGGATGCCCGGACTGCGTTGCTCCACCGAGAGCTGCTGGGCGTAGGCGTGCCACTCATCTCGGGTGAGCTTCCCCGAGGAGCTGAACAACCCGGCAACAGCCCACAGCACCTGCTCGTACGCAACGACCCGCTCTCTGAGCTTAAGACGAAGCTCAGCGCTCCTGCGCTCCAGGCGCTCCTTGTCCGCGACGCGGGCCTGCTGCTCGAGGCCGTCCCAATACCATGCGGTTACGCCTAGCGCTAGTCCGAGCACTGCCAGCGCGATCCAGTCGCGCCGGACGGCCCTACCGATTGAGGCAAGCTTGAGCGAGGGCACGAATGCAGCGGAGCCGGTT
>Ga0335084_10000245_pt1 | contig 42563 bp, 40 predicted proteins | sample Lox_Sample_44_FD_206721 | JGI IMG/M metagenome (GOLD analysis project Ga0335084, IMG submission 206721) | Soil microbial communities from Loxahatchee National Wildlife Refuge, Florida, United States - Lox_Sample_4.4 | ecosystem: Environmental > Terrestrial > Soil > Wetlands | place: USA...
AGCGTGCCGTTGGGATCGAGCACTTGCACCTGCACGCGGTTGCCCATGGCGTCCAGCGTGTAGACGATCTGGTCGCCCAGGTTGTCTTGGACCTGGATCAGGCGATGAGCCGCATCGTAGGTGTAAGCGAGCCAGGAGCCGTCGGGCGAGGTGACCTGGATCAGTTCCCCGGCCGCGTCGTAGCTGTAGTTGGTGACCTCTCCGCCGACGTTACGAGAGACCAGCCGCCCGCGCACATCGTAGGCGAGCGAGGTGACGAGCCCGTTGGGATCGGTGACCTGCTGGGCGCGCCCGTGCGCGTCGTAGTTGCTCAGCGTGGTGGTCTGACCCAAGGCATTGGTGACCGAGATCAGGTTGCCCGACTCGTCCCACACGTAGGTGGTGAGATTGGCCACGTCGGTGCGCGGGCCGGCCACCACCTGCCGGATGAGCAAGCCAGGAGTCACGCTGGAGTAGGTGTTGGTGTAGGTCCAGGTGCGAGCGGCGCCGTTCGCGGCGGCGTTGAAGCCCTGCGAGCCGTCGGCATCGGTGGTCGCCTGGACGGTCTTGGAAGTGAGCGTGCCGCGGCCGTCATAGGCGAACACGGTGATCCGCAGAGGCTCGGCGATTCGGTGCGGCAGCTGGAAGGTCGCGTCCCACTCGGTCGTGGTGGTGCGCGTCGCGCCGGCGACGGGCGTGCCGGGGCAGTTGGCGCCGCTCAGCCCTTCCACGCGTCGCGTCTGCAGGTTACGGGTCAGATCGTAGCTGTAGCAGCTCAGATTCCGGTTGAAATCCGTGACCGAGGCGACGTTGCCGTTCTGGTCATAGGTGCGAACAGAGCTGCTGGTCGCGGTAGTGCAACCCGGACACGGCTGTGTGATGTTCGTATTGCGCTTGACGCCCAGCACCGTTTGCGCGTCGTACATGCGCGTGGTCTGCAGGCCGTCGGTTACCGCTGTGGTTGTGTCGCTCACATACTGCAACGTTACGGACTCTGCAGGCCCGGCGAGCTGAGTCCCGATGACTCGCCCCTGATCGTCGTAGCTGAACGTGGCCAGACGTTGGCCGTTCTCATCGATCACGCCGGTCAAACCGTACAGCAGGCTCGAGCCACCCATATTCTCGGGCTCGTCGTAGACGTAGCTGCGTACGCTCCCATCGGGATAGGTCACTGACACCAGGCTGAACAGCGAATCATCGTAGGTGTAGCTGTACACGCCGCCGGCGGGGTCGGTCATTGTAGCGATGCGGCCGAACCAGTCGTAGGTGAAAAACAGGGTGCGGCCGACCGGGTCCTGCACGCTGATCACATGACCCGTTGCATCATAGGACAGCGTCTGACGCAGTCCGGCGCGGTTGGTGATGGACACCAGCCGGCCGTTTGCGTCATAGCTCTCCAACTCGTCGTTCGCGTTACGCAGGGTCCATCCGGATCCTGAGGCACGCGGTTGTACCGTCACGACCAAGTCCGGATCGGCCTGCCATGCGCCCTGCGATTGGGTCAGGAGCCATCTGCTCCCATCCTGGCGCGAGTATGACATCCAGCTTGCACCGGAGGCCGAAAACGGGGTGAGGTTGCGGTCGTAGGTGGACCTCCAATTTGGCCCGATGCGCCCGCGCACGGCGTCGAACTCGGACCAGAAGTCCCAAGAGAGGGTGTTGAAGTAGCGCGCGAACCGGAGCGGGAACGGGCCGGCTCCCAAGTAGTCGAGTTCTTCGCGATACTTGTTTCCCGTGGCCGGGTCACATACGTTCCCAACGCACTGCTGCGGCTGGCCCATCTCCTTGCCCGGCTCCACGCCGATCAGCGAGAGGCTCAACATCGTGGGAGCGCAGGAGAACATGTCGCTCGGGTCGATCTGATATCCAACCGGGCAAGGCAGGTGAGCGGGAGAGCATTGATACACTCCCCCTGCGATGCACGAATTGCCGCCAGCGTAGTACCCGTAGCCTGATTCGCACGCGGCCTGGCACGAGTCTCCGATGTATACCTGACCGCCCAGGAAGATTTCGACACCGGAACCGGCCACGGGCCGGCTCACCGCCTGCGGCGCTTGCAGCTGGGCTTGGGCCGGTGCCATGAACAATGTAGTGATCAGTACCGCGGACCAGACGACTGTGCGCGCGTACATGAAATGCAACGAAGAAGACACCGCATTTCGTGGCGTGGTCATGGTACCGAGTCCTCCTTTGTCAACCTTGTGCAACAGAGCGTTCATGTCGTTTGGGTATTTCGTTTGGTGCCCTGTACTAAGCAAGGCCGGGGCCATCGGTCCGATCGACGGTGAAAATTTTGCGCGCTCGCTGCAATTCACCATCCGCAATCGATTGCGTAGCCGCCTGGTCGCTAGTTCGCAGTGTCAAAAGTGTCGCGTCGAATCGGGCGGGCTCGCCGGTCGCGAACTGCGCAGTGTGCCCCGGTCGAGCGTCGTCGCGCGGGTACGGGCGGATCGGAGAACACAAGCATGACGACCGCGTGAACTTTACGCAAAGATCGTGCATAGCACAGTGAAATTCTGTCTCTCGTGCGGGATGCCGATCTTGCGCGCGGCGCAGGCGGTGCAAGCCGACTGGTGCAGGCTGACGGTCTGGTGACTGGAGGCTGAGACGTTGGATGTGAGCTCGGGCCGGTCAGCAGAACGTGCCGCCGACGGCCCGTGCCGACGCGCCACGGACAAAGCTACCCGATGGCGTCACGAGCATGCCCTCGAAGTTGGCGCGAGGGGCACTGCTAGGAGTTCGGGGCGCTACGCTTCGACCGCATGGTGCGATCCGTGAGCGCCTGTCCGCCGAGGCCGTTGCATCTTACGAGCGACCCCAGCGGGAGCAAGGCGTTGGCGGCGCAACGCGCCCACAGCGCGTCGGGGCTGGCCCTGCACGAGTGTCGCCCGAAGCGGGCTTGCAGACCAGGATCCGGTAATGGTCATCCAGCCGTCGATCTGGAGCGCGCGTTGAACGCGGCGATGTTCACTACCTATAGCCTGGCCCCAGAACGACGTGCGTCCTCGCCCCGTCTCTCGGCGAACGGCGCGACGCATGACGAAGTCGCCCTTCGTCTCGTCGCGTGGGTGCGGCGCATCAACGCGAATCACCCACTCGACCCAGGCAACGAGCTGGAACGGCTCACCTGTCGAGGCCGTTCCGAGACGATGAAAAGCGACTTCAGCTTCGCGCGCTGACGGCGCGCAGCTCCACCCCGAGGGACTTGTACACTGGGGGTCGCCGACGGCAGCTGCATGAACGCAGGTCGCCGACGCGAGCAGTGCATCGCACAAGAGTAGCGCTCTGCTTCCTTGCATGACGCCGCTGTCTGCGCAGAGGCGATGGGACACGTGGAGTCGGCCTACATGCGGGCCGATCGGCTGTCTTCTTGGACGCAGCGGCCTGCTCGAGCGCGCCTCGCAGCGTCGATCCCATCGGCCACGGTCTCGGGCGGAGGGGTCAGTAGAGTTCCCACCAAGACTCCTGTGCCGCCAGCAGCTCCGCTGCGCGCTTCTCCAGCACGATCCGACCCGACTTCATGACATATGCACGGCTGGCCATGGCGAGCGCTGTCTTGATGTTCTGCTCCACGAGGAGGATCGCGGTGCCGAATTGCCGGTTGATCTGCGCCGCGGTCTCGAGCACGCGCTGGACGACGACCGGCGCCAACCCGATCGAGGGTTCGTCCATCATCATCAGACGGGGACGCTGCATCAGTGCGCTGCCCACCGCTACCATCTGCTGTTGCCCGCCAGACAGTGTCCCTACGTTCTGATTCCGCCGCTCGGCCAGCGCGGGAAACAGGCCGAGGATCTCGTCCAGCCGCTGCCGCACCGCCGTCCGGTCGTCTTGGGTGTAGGCGCCGATCGCTAAATTCTCCATCACGGTAAGGTCGGGAAACACCCCGCGCCCCTGCGGAACGAGAGCGACCCCGCGGCGCACGTTCTCTGCTGGGTCGGCGTTGGCCCAGGTCCGGCCCGCGAAGCGCACCTCGCCGGCCCACGCGGGAAGCAAGCCCAGGATGGCCTTGAGCGTAGTTGTCTTGCCCGCGCCGTTGTGCCCCAGCAGCGTGACGACTTCGCCCGCTTCGACGTGGAAGGATACGCTGTGCAGCACCGTCTTCTTGCCGTAGCCCGCCTCCAGCGCCTGCACTTCGAGCAGTACATCGGCCATTGCACTAGATTCCGAAGTAGATCTGACTGAGCGCAGGATCCCTGGTGATCTCGTCCGCCTTTCCTTGTGCCAGGACCCTCCCCTGGTGCAAGAAGACGACGGTGTCGGAAAGCTGCGAGATCAGCTCCATGTTGTGCTCGATCAGCAGCACTGTCTTGCCCCGGTCCACCAACCGACGCACCAACGGTCCGATCTTGCGCAGCGACTCGCTGTCGAGACCCGAGGTGGGCTCATCCAGCAGGAGCAGCTCTGCATCGGTAGCGAAGATGCGCGCCATCGACAACAGTTTCTGCTCAGGGTAAGCCAGGTCCTCCGCCAACACATGCGCGCGCGCGGCGAGCCCAAAGAACTCGAGCACTTCCAGGGCATGGCTGCGCGCTGTCGCCTCTTCGCCCCGCACCCGGCCGGGCCGCAGGAACAGCGTCAATACGTTCTCGCCTGCTGGCGTTCGGCAGCCAAGCAGTACGTTCTCCAGCACGGTCATCTTTCCCCACAGACGCAGATGCTGGAAGGTGCGGGCTACGCCGCGAGCTTCCACCTGGTGCGGAGGCAGCCCCAACAGCTCCTCATTCCTGAAACGGATGGAGCCGTTATCAGCGGTCAGAAACCCGGTGATGAGATTGAACACGGTGGTTTTGCCGGCGCCATTGGGCCCGATCAAGCCAGTGATGAGACGTGGTTCGACCGCGAAGCTGCAGTCCTTGACCGCCTGGATTCCACCAAAAGCTCTGGACAGCCGTTGAATCGTGAGAACGGGCTCCGCCATGTCGTTGTGCTGGCCTCAGCGGTCGGGTCCGGTGCGAGGTCGGCCGAGGATGCCCTCGGGCCGAACGAACATGAAAAAGATCAACAGCGCGCCGTAGAAGATCTGGCGCATCGGTGCTGCAACGGTGTCCGGGATGGAAAGGAACTTCAGCGCTTCGGGCACCGCCAGCAAGATGAACGCGCCCACGACTGGACCTGCCAGCCGCTCGGTGCCGCCAAGTACGACCACGGAAGTGATGAAGATCGACTCTTCCAGAGTGAAGCTGGTGGGATTGATGTAGGTGATGTAGTGGGCGTACAGGCTGCCGGCCAACGCGCCAAGGGCGGAAGAGATGGCGGTGACGACGATCTTGACCAGAACGACGTTCTTGCCCGTGGCCTGAGCCGCGATCTCGTCCTCGCGGATGGCTCGGAGCAGGCGCCCAAAGGCCGAGTGGGTGAGGCGATGACAGACTGCATAGGTGAATGCAGTGAGCGTCAGTGCCAGCGCAACATATTTGAACGGGTCGTCGATGAAAAGTCCGAACACACGGGGGCGTGGAATGCCGGGCAATCCCGCATGGCCATTCGTAAGCGAGGTCCAATTGACGAACACCGTCAGGATGACCATCTGCAGCCCGAAAGACGCGACGATGTAGTAGTCGCCCGCCACGCGCAGTGAGGGAATCGCAATCAGTGCGGCGGCGGATGCGCCCACTGCTCCGGCCACCACCAACCCGCCCCAGAACCCGAGCCCCAGCTTGAGTGCGGCCAGTGCGGAAGCGTAAGCGCCGATGCCATAGATCGCGGCCTGGGCAAGCGAGAAAATTCCCGAGTAGCCGATGAGCAGATTGAGCGAGATGGCGAGAATCGAGTAGATCCCGACCATCACGAGGTAGTGCGCGAGGTAGGCGGCCATCGCCTCTAGATCTCTGCTGACTTGACGGTGCGACCGAAGAAGCCGCGCGGCCGAATCAGGATGAACACCAGAAAGGTCCCGAAGCTGATTGCGGACTGCCACTCCGAGGGCAACTTCCAGATCCCGACGTTCTCGAGCAACCCAAGGAACAGCCCGCCCAGCAGCGCTCCCGGGATGGAACCGATGCCGCCCATGATCACGCCCACCGAGGCGACCAGCACGAAGCGCGTGCCGCGGAACGGCTCGGCTCCCACGTCCATCGCCACAAGAATTCCCGCCGGCGCGGCGAGGGCCGAGCCCAGCGCGTAGGTCAGCAGGTGGACACGGCTGAGATCAATGCCTACCGTGCGTGCCATCTCCGGCGAGCTCGACACCGCGCGTATGGCCTGGCCCCAGCGCGATCGCTTGAGGAAGAGCATCAGCGCGGCATAGCCGCCGGCCGCGAGCAGGATGGTCAGGACATGCAGGTAAGTGAGGAAGACCGGACCGAGAACGATTGGAGTGTCGAGCACGCCAATGTCCATGCGCATCGGATCGGGCGTGAAGACAATGGCAAGTGCGTTCTCCACCACGATGAGCAGTCCGAGCGAGGCGATGAAGAGGCTGGTGCGGAAGGCCCCACGGCGCTCGAGGCGCTGGTAGAGCAGCAGATCGATCAGCAGGCCCGAGGCGGCTGCCGCGAGGCTCGCGACCACAAAGGCAAGAGCCAGGGGCAGGTGCAGCAGCATTTGTCCAACGTAAGCGTAATACGCAGCCAGAGAAAAGACCGCCCCGTGAGCGACGTGGAAGTGCAGTGTGGTGCCGTAGATCAGCCCCCAGCCGAGAGCGCAAAGCGCGTAGACGCTGCCGACCACGAGCCCCGTGGCCAGGAGCTGGAGGACGAGATCCACGCTCGGCGCGCCGGTTAATGTGCGGCCTTGACCAGCTTCTCGACCTCGACTTTGCCGTCCTTGAGCACCCCGACCTCGGCGTCCAGCAGCGCGGCGTGATTCGGCTGGAATACCAGCTTGCCGGTGATCGTGTCGAAGGTCCGGATGGACTCGATGGCGTTCTTGATCCCAGGGCCGTCGAGCTTGCCCGTCTTTTCGATCGCCGCCTTGGCGGCGACGGCGAAGATCTTCGTGGCGCTGTAATACTGGACGGCGAAGAACCCTGCCTCGGTCTTGTAGCGTTCCTTGAACTTGCGCGCAAACGCAGAATTGGCGTCGTAGGGAAGGCGCGTGACAAGCATGCCCTGCGCGCCGGGGGATCTCAGCACCTCCGGGATCAAGACCCAGGAGGTCGCGGCCATCGACGCCTTGATCCCCAGCTCCCGCGCCTGGTTGGCGATGATGGCCACGTTGCGGCCGTAGGACGAGACGAACAGCAGGTCGCCGCCGGCCGCCTTGAGCTTCGCGAGCGGCGCGCGGAAGTCGTTGCCGTCGAGCGCCACCAGCTCTTCGGCCAAGACCGCTCCGCCATTTGCCGTGAAGCGCTCGCGGAAGAACTTCGCGGAATTGCGTCCTGCCTCGTCGTTGGCGACGATCATCACCGCCGACTTGAGTCTTTTTTCCTGCGTCAACCAGTCACACAGCACGCCTACTTCGTTGGAGATGAGGGGGATGTTGTTGTACAGATACTCCTTGTTCGCGAGATTGTCCGACTGACCGCCGCCGTTCATCATCACCACTTGGTGCTGGACGCCAATCGGTTGGATCGCGAGGCTGATCGCCGAGTACGAGGTGAGCGTGAACGGCACCCTCTCTACCTCCACCAGCCTCTGCATAGCGTTGACGGCCTTGGAGGCGTCGGCCGCGTGGTCCTCGTAGATCACCTCGAGCTTGCTGCCCAGGATGCCGCCGGCGGCATTGATTTCTTCGGTGGCGATCTCGGTGCCACCTTTCATCCACACACCGTACGATGCCCCAGAGCCCGTGAGGGGCAAAATCGCTCCGATCTTGATCGGGGCTCGCTGCGCGGCGGCGGGTGATGCCGCCACTAGGCTGAGCGACAAGACCGCAGCAAGACGCGTCAACATGTGAAGGCCCTCCCCATAACCCCTCTGCAGACGATAGACACGGCGCTAGGTCGGCGACTTCGACCCGACCCGCTGAGGTCACTTCATGGCTTGAACACGTCCACGGCCACGATCACGACAGGTTGATCGCCGGTGTTCTCGGCCCAATGCGTGACGCCCTTGCCTTCGGTCCAGCTCTCGCCCGGGTGACGCTCGTACACCCCGCCGCCTTCGCGATGCTCGGTTAGCGTGCCCTGCACGACGTACGCGACCGCCGGGCGCCCATCGTGCGTGTGAACCCCGACCACGCCGCCCGGGTCGACGGTGACCACGCGCATGCGCAACTGCCGGCCCTGAACCAGGTCGATCTCTTGCCCGAGGTCCAGTGCCGTCGGTGGGCTCACCTTCACGCCCTTTGTCTCGGTCGGAGGGTTCTGGCTCACGGCGACTCCGCCTACGAAGGCGAGCACAATCGCCGTTGCGGCGGCAGAAATCTGGAGCATGCGGTTGCGGATCACGGTGGGGTCTCCTCTCTATTCTTGGTCGGGGGCATCTGGGCGAGGAGGGGCGGTTCTCGGGCAGAGCTGACACACAGCGCGGATGAAGTACCCGCTCGCCTCGCCGGCTCGCCAGTGTACAACGGCGCGCGGTCACTCTGCCGAGGCATACGGAGCGCGCCCAGCACCGAGTCACACGCCGTACACCAGTACACCTGCGTCGCTGCAGCAAGTCGGACCGTGCACACTGTTTCGCCAGCGCACGGTCCTTTGAGTGCGAAAGGACCCAGGCGCGGCAGATCGTCTTTCGCTGAACCCGTATGATATGCGGACGGACCGTGGGCGGCTGCGCAGCATGCCCAATGGGACCCGAGAGGAGGGAGCACCGGTGAATCCCGTGTACGATCGCACGCGCGAAGATGTGAGCAACATCGTTCACCTCGAGCATGTCAACGTGACGCAGCCCGATCAACGCCTGGCCACGTCTTTCTACGTCGCAGGGCTTGGCTTCACGCGTGACCCCTTCATCATGGTCGGGCTCGACAACATGTGGATCAACATCGGCCGCAGTCAGATGCACCTGCCCACCAATCAACCGCAGCGGATTCGAGGTGCGATCGGGCTGGTCGTGCCCGATCTCGCGGAGCTGCGACGGCGTCTGGAGCGGATCGCGCCGGACCTCGGCGGTACGCAGTTTGGCTTTGCTGTCCGGGGCGCGTTTGTGGACGTGACGTGTCCTTGGGGCAACCGCTTCCGCTGCCACGCTCCCGCACCCGAGTTCGGCGAGACGGAGCTGGCGATGGCCTACGTCGAGTTCGACGTCCCTCCTGGAACCGCAGACGGGATTTCGCGGTTTTATGCCGGGATCCTGGGTGCGACCTCGGAGATCGTCAGCCGAGACGGCGCGCCGGCCGCCTCGGTCTGTGCAGGACGCGACCAGCGTATTTACTTTCGCGAGACCTCGCAGCCGATCCCGCCGTACGACGGCCACCATATCCAGATCTACATCGCGGACTTCTCGGGTCCGTACCGGCGGCTGCTCGAGTACGGCCTGATCACGCGAGAAACCGATGCCCACGAGTGGCGCTTCCAGGACATCGCGGACCCACGCACCAAGCGGCTGCTGTTCACGGTCGAGCACGAGGTGCGTAGCCTCAAGCATCCGCTGTACGGACGCCCGCTTGTCAACCGAAACCCGGCGCAGACCAACCGCGCCTACGTGCGAGGACAGGACGCATTCCGCGGTACCTATTAGCCCAAAGAAAGGAGGAACATGCAATGGCACTGACCCGGCAGACAATGACGGACGAGCAGCGCAAGTCGGTCGCACTCGAGTATCTCAAAGCATTCGACAATGGCGGCGTCACATCGACGGGAGGCTCAATCCTCGACCTGTTCGCAGCCGATGCGCAGGTCTACTTTCCGAAATGGGGACTGGCTACCGGCAAGGACCAGATCGGCAAGCTGTTCGGCGAGGTGGGCGGGACGCTCAAGTCCATCGTCCATCACTACTCGCACTTCAACTGGATCTTCTCGGGCAGTGACGTCATCGTTTGCGAGGGCACAAGCCACGGCGAGCACAAGGACGGGCCGTGGCGTGCAGGCGTGCCGGAGTGGGGCGCGGGACGCTGGTGCGACGTATTCGAGATCCGCGACTGGCTCATCCAGCGTTGCTTCATCTACCTCGACCCCGACTACGCCGGCAAGGACACCGCGCGCTATGTCTGGCTCGCTCAGCAGAAGAGGTGATCCCGGCATCGGCACCAGGCCCTGAACGGCGGGGCCGGCCCGCGACGGGCCGGCCCAACGACGGCACCGTCGGCGCGTTGCGGGCGAGGCGGCCTGACCGGATAGGGAAATGACTCCGTCGCGGACCTGTCCCTGGAAAGCTCACTTCGCGGTGCGTGGGCGCCGGCTGATAGGGTGCCAGGCGCTGGCGAAGGTTAAGTTACTCGGCAGGCCCGCGACGTGATCACGGGCGCACCCACACCGGCCAGCCCGATCGTTGGGTCGCTCGGAGGTGTTCGCCCTGGACGGTCAGAGTTTCTGTCATGCGTGCCGGGGCCGCCTGAGGCTCTGCCACCGGGTCGCGTCAGCGAAGCCCTGATGCGCACATCGGAGACGGAGCGCGCAATGCGCCCGACGGCCAAGTCCTGGAGGACAAACGGGCCATGAGAACTGTGAGGTACGTGCTATACGCGGTGGGCGCCCTAATCGTATTGGTGGTTGCGAGCGCCGTCTTCGTGGCCGTGACCTTCCACCCCAACGCCTACAAGCCGCAGATTGTGCAGCTCGTGAAAGACAAGACCGGCCGAACCTTGATCATCGGCGGAGACATCCGTCTGAAGCTGTTTCCCAAGATCGGTGCGAGTGTCGCCAAGGTTTCGGTGTCGGAACGCGACAGCACCAAGGAGTTTGCCGCGATAGACACGATCCAGGTCTACCTCGCGGTCCTGCCGTTGCTGCGAAAAGAGGTGGTGGTGGACGAGATCCGGTTGGTCGGCCTGCGCGCCAACCTGGTCAAGTACAAGAACGGCAGCACCAATTTCTCCGACCTGGGCGGGGCCGGCGGCGCCGGGCAGGTAGAAGCGCCCAAGCGGGAGAGGCCAGCGCCTGGTCCCGGCGCGCAGCGTCCTCTGGGGCTGAATATCAGCGGGATCCGCGTCACGCGTTCGCGCGTGACCTGGCGCGACGAGACCAGCGGCAACGACCTGGATCTCGAGGTCAATGACCTGACCACCGGGCGTCTTGCGAACCGGGTGCCCAGCCGCATCGCGCTCGACCTTGCGGTCAAGGGACGCAGCCCCAAGCTTGACCTCAAGGCCCAGCTGACGGGCACGTTGACCCTGGATCCGGATGAGCAGCGGGTTAGCTTCAAAGCCGTGAGTGCCAAGGTCGACGGAAGCGCGCTGCAGTTCACGGGCATCGATGCCCAGCTCAAGGCCGACCTCCAGGCCGACGGCGCCAAGCAGACCGCCAAGGTGAGCGGCCTGTCCTTGGACGCCAAGGCCACCCGCGGCAAGGACAAGCTCGAGATGAAGCTCGTAGCACCGAGCATAGAGTCGGGGCCCCAGTCGATCGCCGTCGACGGGCTTGCGCTGTCTGGAGCGGGCAGCGTTGCCGGACTCATCCTGTCGGACGCCAACCTCAAGGCGCCGAAGTTGCGCGTGAACTTGGGCGCGAAGCAGATCCGGGTCGAGGGCTTGGCGTTGCTGATGAAGGGCAAGCTCGGGAACGACGCGCTGGATGTCGATCTGAGCGCACCCAGGCTGGAGGTAAGCCCCGACAGCGCAGCGGGCGAGACCGCGCAGCTTCTTGCCAAGCTGACGGGTGCTGGGCGCAAGGCAGATGTCTCGCTCAAGCTCTCCGGTGTTGAGGGCTCGGCTAAAGCGCTCAAGATCGCTGCGTTGACGCTGGATGTCGACGCAAAGCAAAAGGAGAGCGCAGTAAAAGCGGCCCTGCGTACGCCTGTCACGGCCAATCTCGAAGCGAAGCTTCTCGAGCTGCCGAGGATCGCGGGCGAGGTCTCACTCACCGACCCGTCGATCCCGCAGAAGACGGTGAACATGACGCTCTCGGGTACGGTGCGTGCCGACGCGGGGAAGGAGCGAATCGGTGTGGACCTCGTGGCGAAGCTCGACCAGAGCACCGTCAAGGCCAAGCTCGGCATGAGCCAGTTCGCTGCACCGGCCTACGATCTGGATCTCGACATCGACAAGCTCGACGTCGATTCGTACTTGCCGCCGAAGCAAAAGACCACCGAAGCCAAACCGGCCAAAGGACCGCGCAAGGCGCCGGCACCGGCCGGCGAGGCCACTCAGGCCAGGCAGTCCGAGCAGCCCATCGACTTCTCGCCGTTGAAAGCGCTCAACCTCAACGCAAAGCTGAAGATCGGTAGCCTCGTGGCTGACAACGTCAAGGCGAGCAATGTCCGCATCGAGGCCAAAGCGAAGAACGGGAAGCTCAACGCCGATCCGATCGCGGCGAACTTGTACCAAGGCACCGTGAAAGGTTCCCTCGCCGTAGACGCCGATGCCGCCCGTGTGGCGGTGAAGCAGAACCTCGCGGGTGTGTCGATCGGTCCCCTCCTGCGCGACGTGATGCAGAAGGACATCCTGGAGGGGCGGGGGAACGTGATGCTGGACGTTACGACGACTGGAAAGCTAGTGAGCGCGATGAAGAGAGGGCTCAACGGAATGGCCCAAATCGAGTTGCGGGATGGCGCCGTCAACGGGATCGACCTGGCGCAGGCGGTGCGCAGCGTCAAGGCGAAGTTCGGCGCGAAAATTGCCGAGGGTACGGGTTCCAAAACAGAGAAGACGGATTTCTCGGAACTCACTGCGAGCTTTACCATCCGAAACGGCATCGCGCACAACGAGGACCTGAGCCTGAAGTCGCCTTTCCTGCGCGTGGCGGGAACAGGCGACATCAACATCGGTGAGGACAGCGTGAACTACGTGATCAAGGCATCCATCGTTGGAACCATGGCAGGGCAGGGGGGCAAGGAGCTTGCCCAGCTGAAGGGGCTCAGCGTACCGGTGCGCGTGTCCGGGCCCTATGACGCGCTCCATTACCAAGTCGACCTCAGCCAGATGCTGGGCGACAAGGAGCAGCTCGAAGCCGCGAAACAAGCAGCTCGCGCGGCCGCCAAGGAAGCGCTGAAAGGGGCCAAGCTCCAGGATCTGCTCGGCGGGTCGAACCAGGAGCAACCCAAATCGGGCGGCGGTCAATCGCAGCCGGCTGCGCCGGCCAAGAAGCCCGAGGACCAGGTCAGGGAGCAGCTGAAAGGGCTGCTACGCTAACGTTCATGAGGTGCGCATGAAGCCGGCTGGTCGCGGCAGGTGGAACCACGAGCGCGCCCGGGTCAGCGTCCGGCGGTCTTGTTGGCAGAACATGCCGGGGTGACCATTCGACTCGGAGTCGCTGGCTCTGAAGCCTCCGCTGCAGGCGAGCTCCGCGAGTTCGCGGCGCGCATCATCGCCTGGCAACGACGGTGTGGCCGTCACGAACTGCCCTGGCAGCACACTCGCGATCCCTACCGCATCTGGCTGTCCGAGATCATGTTGCAGCAGACTCGGGTGTCCGCGGTCGTCCCCTATTACGATCGATTCCTCGGGCGCTTTCCGACTCTGCAAGCGCTCGCTGCCGCCAGCGAAGACGAAGTGCTGGCCTACTGGAGTGGCCTCGGCTATTACGCACGCGGTCGCAACCTGCACCGCGCAGCGCGCATCGTCCTCGAACTTCACTCCGGCGTGTTCCCCCGCGACGTACAAGAGATCCGCGCGCTTCCTGGAGTGGGCCGATCCACAGCGGGCGCCGTTTCGGTGTTTGCCTATGGCGCGCGCCACCCCATCCTCGACGGCAACGTCAAGCGCGTATTGGCGCGCCACTTCGCGATCGAAGGCTATCCCGGCGAGAAGTCGGTCGAAAATCGCCTGTGGCACTGGGCCGAAGCGCTCTTGCCAGAGCGCAACCTAGAAGCCTACACGCAGGGCCTGATGGATCTCGGCGCGCAGATCTGCGTACGTCGCGGCCCGCTGTGCAGCGCCTGTCCCGTCGCCGACACGTGCATCGCCCGCCAGAAAGGCGCGACCGAGCGGATACCGTCACCGCGACCGGTGAGGCCATTGCCTCAGCGGGAGACGACCCTGCTGGTCCTGCTGAGCGACGGGGAAGTGCTGTTGGAGAAACGGCCCGCTGCGGGCATCTGGGGTGGGCTATGGTGTTTCCCCGAGCTAGGCGATGCACAGCCGGAAGTCCTCATCGAGCGCGTTGGCGAGCCAGCAGGCCCGCCGTGGTTCTTGCGTTCCGTGGAGCACGGGTTCACGCACTTCAGGCTCCAGATCCATCCGCTGGTTGCGAAGCTTCGGCGCCGCGATCCCAAAGCCGAGGAGTCGGGACGCCTGTGGCTCAGTCTGGAGCGGGCGAAGGGCGCGGCTATCCCCGTACCGGTGAGAAGGATCTTGGATGCGCTGTCGGACTCGGAGGAGGGCGCCCGGGGATGAACCTGACGCGGCGTCCAAACAATTGGGCGCAGAAGGTCTACGCCGGGCGGAGTTGCGCGCGCCGTCACAGGCCTGCCCAGGCCGATCCAACCCGCGGCTCGTCGACTCCGAGCATCACGACCGGGGGGACCCCTGCTTTAGAGCACGACCTGCCGGGCCTGCAGGAACTTCTTGACCTCGCGTAGCGCGTCCGCGGGGTTGCGTGCTTCCAGCAACCGCTGCTTGGCGTCCAGCTCCAGCGGCAGCAGCTCCCCCAGGCGGTAGGCGACCCAGGCCGCATCATCCAATCGCGCCGGGCGGGGGAAGCGTCCAGCGCCGAGCTTGGTCATGACCTTTCCGAGCAGCTCTGCGAGCTCTGCGAATTCACTCGACAAAGGCTCTGGCGGCGGAGTGGGCTGCAACTGGACCTGCGCTTGAAGCAAGCCGCTCTTGGTCGTCCATTGTTCCTGGATACGGAACACGGATTCGCCTTGCACGACCAGATGGAACATACCGAGGTGCGGCATGTCCCATTCCGCGACACGTGCCGTGCATCCGGTGTCGTAGGGTATGGCGGGGCGACCAACCTCGAGTCCTTCGCGGATGCCGCAGACCCCGAACACGCTGTTGTCTCGGATGCAGCCCTTGGTCATTTCCAGGTAGCGCTGCTCGAAGATGCGCAGCGGCAGTACACCCTCGGGATACAGTACAGTGCCGAGCGGAAAGATCGGGATCTGCAGACCCAACGCCGCCGTCACGGCTCATCGCCTCGAGTGTGTTCGCCCCAGCGTGTCATGAGGCGGTGCGGCACGCGCAGTTGATCGAGCACGCGGGCCACCACAAAATCGACGAGGTCCTGAACTGCGGTGGGGTGGTGATAGAACCCGGGGTTGGCGGGCAGGATCACGGCGCCGGCATGCGCCAGCCGCAGCATGTTCTCCAGGTGTAAGGTGGACAAGGGGGTCTCCCGCGGCACCAGCACTAGCGGCCGGCGCTCCTTGAGCATCACGTCGGCAGCACGCTCGATGAGGTTGTCCGCGAGTCCGCAGGCGACCGCCGCCAACGTGCCCATGCTGCAGGGGCAGATCACCATGGCATCGGCGGGGTTCGATCCCGACGCGACCGGGGCAAACCACTCTTCTCGTCCGAATACTCGCAATTGACCGCTCTTGACACGGAATCGCTGCGCGAAAAAATCTTCTGCGTCGCGGGGGCGCGCGGGCAGCGTGAGCTCCATCTCCTGGCGTGCCACAACCTGCGCAGCCTGGGAGTAGAGCAGATACACCACGACATCGGCCGATAGCAGGCACTCGAGTGTGCGCATCCCATAAGGGATGCCGGACGCGCCTGTGAGCGCGAGAGTGACCGTGCCGGACATGTCCGTCAGTGTGCTGGCTGGGAGGCGGCCGCGGGCTGCTCCGTCGCCGCAGATCCGGCATTCGATCGCTGGTCGAGCTGCGCGCGCAGAATCCGCAGGCGCGCCTCGAGCCACTCGATCTCATCGCGGAGCTCCTGGGTGCTGGGCGGGATCGCCCCTGCCGCCGGCGTTAGCGGTTCGCGCGGATGGCGGGCCAGAAGTGCGCACATGACCTTTTCATACTGATCTCCCAGCGTGTCTGGTGTGACGGGCTCCGGATCGGCGTCTGGGGTGCGGACGTTCTCGATCACACTCCCGTCCCGGGCATACAGCAGATAGCCGAGCGTGCGGCTGGTGTGGGTGCGGCAGTCGATGCGCTCTCGGTACATGGCACTGGTGGCAAGGCCCCCCTTGCTCCGCTGCGGCGACCGAAATGCCACGCGTCGCCAATAGGCAACCGTTTCGCCTTCGAACACAAGCTTACTGCGGTCGTACCAATGCTGATGGGCGTCGGGGGTGGGCACCTTCACCCATTCCGCCGCCAGGGCCGCTAGCGGTACGCAGGCAACCAATGCAAGAGCGCGCCCGGGCGTCACGCCGACACCAGCTCACGGTGCCTCACCAGCACCGGCACCGAGGACTCAAAACGTTGCGAGAGCGCTTCCGCGAAATAGACGGAGCGATGCCTTCCCCCGGTGCATCCGATCGCCACGGTGAGGTAGCTGCGGTTGTCACGCACGAAACAGGGTAACCATTCGTCGACGAAGTGCCAGATGTCGGCCAGCATCCGCTGCGCGGCCGGGTCAGCGCGCAAGAACTCCACTACGGGCGCATCCAGCCCAGTCAGCGGGCGCAGCAGCGGATCGTAGTACGGGTTGGGCAGGCAACGCACGTCGAAGACGAGGTCGGCGTCCAGCGGGATACCGTTCTTGAATGCGAAGGACTGGAACAGCAACGTCAGGCCGGAGGCGGACAGCCCGACCAGGTCCTTGATCCAAGCCCGCAGTGCATGCGGCGACAGGTCGCTGGTGTCGACGTGGTGGGCGAGCGCGCTCACCTCGGCCAGCAGCTCGCGCTCCAGACGAATGCACTCAGGGAGAGTGCGCGTGTCGTCCGACAGCGGATGCCGGCGGCGCGTTTCGGAGAATCGCTTGACCAGGGTGTCGGTTTTCGCGTCCAGGAACAGCACGCGTAGATCGATGGAGCGGTGGCGCAGCTTGGTGATCCAGGCCGGCAGTTCCGCCAGGGTATCCCCGCTGCGCACGTCCACGCTCACCGCCACGCGGCTGTAGCTCGCCTTGCCGAGGAACTCCGCGAGTCCCGGGAGCAGGTTGGCCGGCAGATTGTCGACGCAGTAGTAGCCGCTGTCCTCCAGTGCTTTAAGCACGATGCTTTTTCCCGAGCCGGACATGCCGGTAACCAGGATGATCTGCATCTGCTGCCCTGCGGGCGGCGCCGCCGCCACGGCATCGGTTCGCGGGGCGAGATTCATGCTCCGCGCCCGAAGTGCTGCTCTTGTCGGCGAATGAACTCCTGCGTGCTATCGATCCCACGCAATTGCAGGACATAGTTGCGCACCGCGGCTTCCGCTAGCACCGCGAGGTTGCGGCCTGCGGCCACCGGCAACACCACCTTGCGTATCCGCACACCCAGGATCTCTTCGGTGCTGGCCTCGAGCGGCAGGCGCTCGACGCCCGGAACGACGCCGCCGACGGGCTTCTCCAGCCGGATGATGAGCTTGAGGTTCTTGCGCACGCGCACCGCCGTCTCGCCAAAGATCGTGCGGATGTTGAGCATGCCGAGCCCGCGTACTTCGAGAAAGTCCTTCAACAGCTCGGGACTACGACCTTCGAGCGTTTCGGGGGCGATGTGATACAGCTCGACCACGTCGTCCGCAACCAGGCCGCTGCCGCGCGTGATGAGCTCCAGCGCCAGCTCGCTCTTACCGACACCGCTCTCCCCGGTGAGCAGCACGCCCATGCCGAGCACGTCGAGGAAGACACCGTGGCGGGTTGCGAACTCCGCCAACGCACGGCCGAGGTAGGCTCGCACGACCCAGATGATCTGCAGGCTGGGCAGAGGCGAGGCCACGACCGGGATGCGCCGTGTCTCGGCGAACTTGCGGATGGAGGGCGGCGGTTGCTCGCCGTCGCTCACGATCAGGCAGGCGAGTCCGCTCTCCTGCAAGCGCGACAAAGCCTCTTCCTGCGCCGCAGGGCTCATCGCCCTGAAGTAACTCGTCTCCATCCGACTGAAGATCTGGATCCAGTTCGGATGGTAGAAGTTCAGGTGTCCGATCAGGCCCTGTCCAGCCTGGTTGATCTGCAGGCTGTCGAGCACCGCGCCCGCATACGGCTCGCCAGCGAGCCAAGACAGCTTGAGCGCCTCACAATTGTCCTGGAACAGCTGTGCCACGCTGACCTGAGGCATGGGGGTACGCTAGCAGGAGGTCAGGAACCCACGCTGCCGGGCTCGGCGCGCACACTGCGCGCCGAGGCTCCTGCGATCCGGTGTTGACCTCCGGGCCATGACTGGGAGGACCATACCGTAAGCGTACCCCAACGCGGCTAACCTGCGTTGGGGGCGTGAGGCTCCCAGCCGGCGATCAGACGCTGGGCGCTCAGCGGATCGGAAACCGCAGCCAGTTGCGAACGCAGCTGGCGGTCGCTGAACATCTGCGCGAGTTCGGAAAGGATCTGCAAGTGCAGATCGGTGGCGCGATCCGGAACGAGCAGCACGAACACCAGGTTAACGGGCCGGTTGTCCGGGGCATCGAACGCCAACGCGGGACTCAGCCGCAAGAAGGCACCCACCGCCTCGCGCAACCCCCTGACTCTGCCGTGGGGAATCGCGATCCCCTCGCCCAGGGCCGTCGAGCCCAGGCGCTCGCGCGCCAGCAGGCTGCCGACGATCTGGGCACGGTTCAGCCCCGAGGTGCCGTCGAGCAGGCTCCCCACACGGTCGAACAAGGCTTTCTTGTCGGAGGCCGCCACGTCCAGCGCGACGCGCGACGCCGGCAAGAGCGATGCGATCTTGTTCATCGATCCCGCCGCAACCGGATGCGCCGCGATCGGATGTCGGCCAGCGCCGCGCGAGCTAGTCAGTCACGCGGTTGCGGGTCGCGCCGGTCTGGCGGTGCTCGATTGCCTTTTCCTTGTGTTTGATGATCTGGCGGTCGAGTTTGTCCATGAGGACGTCGATCGCGGCGTACATGTCCTGCTCTTTGCATTCGCAGAAGATGTCACCGCCCGGGACGTGCACGTTAGCTTCGATTTTCTGCTCGAGCTTGTTGACCGAGAGGATCACGTTCACGTCGATGACGTGGTCGAAGTGGCGTGTGATTCGCTCCAGCTTCGACGTGACATAGCTGCGGATCGCGGGTGTGATCTCCAGATGATGCCCGGTCAGTTGCAGATTCATCGACACCTCCATGCGCGCGGACCCCCGGGGTCCCGGTCTCAGATCGATTTCCTCAGGTTGACAGGCAGGATTTGCAAGGATTCTCGATATTTCGCGATCGTGCGGCGCGCGACCACGATGCCCTGTTTGCCGAGGATTTCCGAGATCTGGCTGTCCGATAAAGGACGGCGCGAGTCCTCCTCGGCCACCAGTTGTTTGATCAGCGCCCGGATGGCTGTCGCCGAGCAGGCGCCGCCGGTCTCGGTGGTCACGTGACTGCCGAAGAAGTACTTCAGCTCGAAGATCCCGCGCGGGGTGAGCATGAATTTCTGGGTGGTCACGCGCGAAACGGTCGACTCGTGCAGGCCCAGCGTATCGGCGATTTCGCGCAGTACCAGCGGGCGCATCGCCACCTCGCCGTGCTCGAAGAAGTGCCGCTGCCGGTCCACGATCGCCTGGGATACGCGCAGAATCGTCTCGAAGCGCTGCTGCACGTTCTTGATCAGCCACTTGGCTTCTTGCAACTGTCCGGATAGCTGTTGCAGGCTCGAGTCGCGATTGCGATGCAGGATGTCCGCGTACATGCGGTTGATCCGCAGCCTGGGCATGGCATCGGGGTTCAAGGATGCGCGCCACATCCCCTTGACCTTCTTGACTACGACATCGGGCACGATATACCGCGCTTCGTTCCTGGAGAAGCGGGCGCCGGGGCGGGGGTTGAGCCGCGTGATGAGGTTCTGCACCCCGCGCAGGGTGTCATCTGTACAGCGCAGCAGCTTCTTGAGTTTGGCGAAGTCGCGGCCGGCGAGAAGCTCCAAGTGGTTGCGGACGGTCTGCAGCGCGTCGGCGCGATGAGGAGTGTCCTCGGGCATCGCGGCGAGCTGCAGCGCAAGGCATTCGGAGAGGTTGCGCGCGCCGATGCCGGCCGGCTCCAGGTGCTGGAGGTGTTTGAGCGCGATGGCGAGCTCCGACGCCTCAAGCTCCATCTCCGGCGGCAGCATCGCGGCGAGCTCGTCCAGCTCCTGCGTTAAGTAACCGTCGTCATCGAGCGTATCGACGAGCAGCGCAACGATCCTCTTGTCCCGATCGGGGCATTGCAGCAGGTTGATCTGCCACAGCAGATGTTCGCGTAACGATGGAGAGTCGGCCGCCAGTTGCGGAAACTCCGACTCCTCGCCGTCGTCATGGGCTCCGTAGCCGCTGCTCCCGTCGTCGCGCCAGTCGGCATCGATCTCCGGGGCCTCTGGACTGGCCTCTTCCTCTCTCTCCGAGCTGGTGGTCGAGGTGGTTGCGGACGACACGAAGTCGGTGGCCGTCGGCGGCCCGGGCTCGCTGGGCGAGCCCTGCTCTTCGGTGTCATCTTCGCGCTCGAGCAGGGGGTTGTCCTGCAGGAAACGCTCGATTTCCTGGTTTAGCTCCAGCGTGGACAACTGCAGCAGACGGATCGACTGCTGCAGCTGCGGCGTCAGCGTGAGGTGCTGGGACAGCTTGAGCTGTAGCGAATGCTTCATCGAGGAGACGGCGGGCGGCAGGTGGCTGGCAATTGGCGGTTGTGTGCTCTAGCGGCTCGAACGTTCAGTTGCAGCCGGTCAGGGTTCAGCACGTGCAGCTCGGACCGTTCACCGTCCCAGCGCACTTGCGGTTGCTCAGCCACCTGCGGGCGGGCCAACGGTCGGCCGCGTGCTCGCGTCGGCTGCGGCCGCCAGGCACCTAGAGCTGAAAATGCTCACCCAGGTAGACCTTCCTGACGCTTTCATTATAGACGATCTCTTTCGGTGCCCCGCAGGCCAGCACGGAGCCGTCGTTGATGATGTAGGCACGGTCGCAGATCCCCAGTGTCTCGCGTACGTTGTGGTCCGTGATCAAGACTCCGATGTCGCGTTCCTTGAGGAAGCGGATGATCTTCTGAATGTCGAGCACGGCGATGGGGTCTACGCCCGCGAACGGTTCGTCCAGCAGGATGAACCGGGGGTGGCTCGCCAGCGCCCGGGCGATCTCGACGCGCCGCCGCTCCCCACCCGAGAGGCTGACCGCCGGGCTGTTGCGTAGGTGTCCGATGTGCAGGTCATTCAACAGGTCGTTCAACTTTTCTTCCATCGAACCGTTCTTGAGCCCCCGCAGCTCCAGCACCGCCTGGACGTTCTCCGCTACCGTGAGCTTGCGGAAGATCGAGGCCTCTTGCGGCAAATACGCGAGGCCCATGTGCGCCCGACGATGAATCGGCATGCGGTTGAGGTTCTCCTGGTCCAGCACGATGGTTCCGCCATCGGACGGGATCAGGCCGACGATCATGTAGAAGCACGTGGTCTTCCCGGCCCCGTTCGGGCCGAGCAGCCCCACCACCTCGCCGCTCTTCACCTCGACGGAGACATCTTTGACGACTGTACGGGACTTGAAGCGCTTCTGAAGATGTTCCGCGCGCAGCTCGCTCATAGCCCGGTGATTGTTATCGGCAACCCCAGCCGAACACTTGAGGCGCGCCCGGTCATTCTTCTAGCTTGTCGCGCAACGACTTGGAGGATTTGAGGGAGACAGGCGGCGGCGCTGGGGCGGGCAAGGCGGGTTTGTCGGTGGCCGTCTTGTCCCCGGTACGTTTGGGGGGTTGGATGACGGCCCGGACGCGGCCCTTCGGGTTGGTCGTGGAGGCGGCTGAGGGGCCGCTGATCACTTGGTAGAACTCGGTCGCGGCGTCATAGGAGATGTAGTCGCCTTTTACCTCGTCGGCTCCTTTGCGTACCTCGGCGTTGGTGAACATCTGCATCTTGTTCGCCTTGCCGTCGTAGTCCAGGCGCTCCGCATTGCCCTCGACGTACTCGTCGTAGCCCTCCCGCTTCTGTCGGAAATACGCCGGCTTGCCATAGGCGGACGCATAGTTGAAGCCATTGGCGTCCTGCCTCACCGTGACCTTGTCCGCCTTGAGCAGGAGGGTGCCCTGACCGTTACGTTGCCCTCGAAGACGCTCTCCTTCTTCAGGTCGTCGATGGTGAGCCGATCGGCTTCGACGTTGACGGGCTTGTCGCGGTCGGCCAGCTCCGCACGCGCCGTCGCACAGACCGTGAGCAGCGCCGCGGCCACAAGGCATTGCCAGCGAACGGGTGCGGGGAGCAGCATCGCGTCAGTGCCGGCGTTCCCAAGGAGCGCCGCTCCGCGCCCGGGGCGGCGTCTCGAACTGGCCTCTGACATTGGAACGGAGTTTCAACTCGTGCGTCCGATTGTTGAATTCTAGGCCAACCGCGTTAAGGGTGCTGTTGCCGCTGGTGAACGTGACCTCCCGATCGGTCTCGACCAAGTCCTGGTCAGGGATCACATGCAGGAAGCTGGTGAGCAGTGACATCTCCCGATTTTGTCCATAGGGCGCACGCTGCACGTGTACATCCCCTACGAAATCTGCGCTTTCCCCGTTGCTCGCTACGAAGGCTTGGTTGGCGCGAATACTCATCGTCGCGCTCTCGGGATCGTAGTGGAACAACTGGGGCTCATCCAGCTTCGCCCGGTTGTCGTCGCCGTAATGCACCATGCTCTTGGCGATCAGTTCGTAACGCTTCGTACCGTCAGTGTTCATGCGGACGGCTTCGAAGCGCTCAACTTTGAAGTCCGGCGCATCCGCCGAGTTCGTGTGTCCGGGCCCGAGCGGCTGCACCGTTCTATCGAGCCACCATGTGAGCGCCGCCAAGGCCGCGAGCAACAAGATCGGAACCAGGGCGATCCAGCGTCCCCTCACTTGAGATACTCCCGCACCCGCGCCTCCAGCGTTCCCTGCGCCGCCAGCAGCAACTCACACACCTCGCGCACCGCGCCTGCACCGCCCCGTCTGTGCGTCACGTAGTGAGCATGTCGGCGCACGAGAGCGGCAGCCTCCGGAACGCATGCGGCAAACCGGCAGCGATGCAGAACAGGGAGGTCCGGGAGGTCATCGCCCATCGCCGCGGCCGCAGCGCTGTTCAGCCCGAGACGGGAAAGCAGCGACTCGAACGCTGCGAGTTTGTCGCCAACCTGCTGGTACACGTGCGCGATGCCGAGATTCTCCGCGCGCAGCTCAACGGCTCGTGAGGCGCGCCCGGTGATGATCGCGACCTGCACACCGGTCGCCATCAGCATGCGTAAGCCGAGCCCGTCCTGAATGTGGAACGCTTTCACCTCCACGTTCTCGTCGCCGTAGTAGAGGCGGCCGTCGGTGAGCACACCGTCCACATCGAGCACCAGCAGCCGCACGCCACGCGCTCGCTCGCGCAGTTCCGGTGTCACTGCATCACATCCTTGGTCACAGCACCTTCGCGCGAAACAGGTCGTGCGTGTTGAGCGCACCCACCAGATGGTGGTCTTCGTCTACCACCAGCACTTGGCTGATCCGATGGTCCTCCATCAGCTTCACCGCCTCGACGGCCAGCCGGTCGGGGTGGATCGTCCGCGGGCTTGCGGTCATGACCTGGTCGACCCCGACGGTTCGCAGGTCGATCGGCTTCTCCAGAGTTCGCCGCAGATCGCCGTCGGTAAAGATGCCGGCCACACGTCCATCGGGATCCACGATCGCCGTCATGCCCATGCCCTTGCGGGAGATCTCGAGGATCGCCTCCGGGAGCAACGCCGAACGCGCCACTGCGGGGACCGCGCCGCCCCTGCGCATCACATCGCTGACATGCGTGAGCAGGCGGCGTCCGAGCGCCCCACCGGGATGGGAGCGGGCGAAGTCGTCTGCACCAAACCCGCGCGCCTCGAGCAGCGCCACGGCAAGCGCATCCCCCAGCGCAAGCGCTGCAGTGGTGCTGGCGGTAGGCGCCAAGCCCAGCGGGCACGCTTCCTCGGCCACGCCCGCGTCGAGATGCACATCGGCCTCGCGCGCAAGCGAGGAATTCGGATTGCCGGTGATCGCGATCAACCGTGCACCCTGACGCTTGACCAAAGGCACGATCGCCAGCAACTCCTCGCTCTCCCCGGAGTTGGAGAGAGCGATCATGACGTCCTCGGCCGTGATCATCCCCAGATCGCCGTGGCTTGCTTCGGCTGGATGGACGAAGAAGGCGGGCGTCCCGGTGCTGGCCAGCGTCGAGGCGATCTTCCGCGCCACGTGTCCGGACTTCCCGATCCCGCTGATGACCGCTCGTCCTCGGCAAGCGAGAACCAAGTTCGCTGCACGAGTGAAGCTCTCATCCAGCCGTGCGGCCAGCGCCGCTACCGCTGCCGCCTCGATCGTCAGCGTGCGACGCGCGCTCTCCAATGCCGAGACAGACGGTTCGCGCTCGATTGACGTCCTCATCGAAGGGGGCAGTATAGCGCAAGGGTCTGGACTTCCGGCGCCGTCTCTGTCGAGTGACCGCGCCTTCCGGCCGATGCTGCGGGCATGACGGACCCCTATGGTACAGTGCGGCGGAAGCCGTCGCTTACGCCGCACCGGCTGCAATGCACACCATTCTCGAACTCGTCCTGATCCTGCTCGCGACTGCGGTGCTGGTGGTGGTCATGTTCCGCCAGCTCCGCTTGCCTGCGCTGATCGGGTACCTGTTGGTAGGGATTCTCATCGGGCCCCATGCCTTGGGCTGGGTGGGCGACAGCGTCCAGACCCGTGACTTGGCCGAGTTCGGCGTGGTGTTCCTGATGTTCAGCGTGGGCTTGGAATTCAGCCTGCCCAGATTGATGACGATGCGGCGCGTGGTCTTTGGCCTTGGACTGGCGCAGGTGGCGCTCAGCATCCTGCTGGTGTTGGGCCTGTGCCTCGCGGCAGGCGAGAGTTGGCGGACGGGCCTCGTGCTCGGCGGAGCACTGGCGATGTCCTCCACCGCGATCCTGGCAAAGATGCTGGCCGAACGCCTGGAGCTCAGCTCGCAGCACGGGCGAGCGATCATCGGCGTGTTGTTGCTTCAGGACCTGGCCGTGGTCCCGCTGCTGATCCTGCTCCCCACACTGGCGAGCAGCACGGCGGACTTGGCGCAACGCCTGTTCCTCGCCTTCTTGAAGGCCGCGGCGGTCCTGGTTGCGCTGCTGTTCGTCGGGCAACGCCTGATGCGACCCTGGTTTCACCTCGTGGCGAGGCAAAAATCGCCCGAGCTGTTCATGTTGAACCTGCTGCTCTTCACGCTGGGTCTCGCCTGGGTGACCGAGCGATCTGGGCTGTCTTTGGCGCTGGGCGCGTTCTTAGCGGGCATGCTGATCTCCGAGACCGAATATCGCTATCAGGTGGAGCAGGACATCCGTCCGTTTCAAGACGTGCTGATGGGCCTGTTTTTCGTCACGATCGGCATGCAACTTGACCCCATCGCGGTCAGCCGGCAGTTTCTCTGGGTCCTGGGCGCGCTGGCCGCGATGCTGGTGGTGAAGTCTGCGCTCATTACGGGGCTCAGCCGCGCGTTCGGGGCCGACCCCGGCACAGCGCTGCGCACTGGGCTGGCGCTCTGTGCGGCGGGCGAGTTCGGGCTCGTGCTGCTGTCCCAGGCTTCGCACCTGCACGTGCTCACGCCTCAGGCCACGCAGGTCGTGTTGGCGGCGATGATCCTGTCGATGTTCGCGGCGCCGTTCATCATCGAGCACAGCGAGCACATGGTACGGCGCTTCAGTGCTGCGGATTGGATGTATAGAGCGATGGCATTGCACAACATCGCCGCACACACCCTCGCGGCCGAGAAGCACGTGATCATCTGCGGCTACGGGCGCAGCGGCCAGAATCTGGCACGTCTGCTGGAGCAGGAGCACGTCGCCTGTATCGCGCTCGACGTAGATCCTGAGCGCGTTCGCGAGGCCGCTGCGGCCGGCGAGCACGTTGTATTCGGCGATGCGGCTCGACGTGAGGTGCTGGTGGCTGCCGGATTGATGCGGGCCAGCGCCCTGGTGGTGTCGTATGCCGATACCGCTTCCGCGCTCAAGATTCTGCACGTGACGAACGAATTGCGACCGGGAATGCCGGTGATCGTACGCACGCGCGACGACAGCGATATCGACCGCTTGAAGGCGGCCGGCGCGGCGGAGGTTGTACCGGAGATCTTGGAAGGCAGCCTGATGCTGGCGTCCCACGCCCTCATGCTCGTGGGCGTGCCATTCAACCGCGTGCTGCGGCGGATCCGCGACACGCGCGAGCGACGCTATGACCTGTTTCACGGGTTCTTTCGCGGCGTGACCGACGAAACCGGCGAGGAACGCGACCGCGAGCAGCCGCGACTGCACTCCGTTACGGTCGTATCCGGTGCCGCTGCCGTGGAGAGGACGCTAAGGGAGTTGGGGTTGCCCAACGAACGAGTCGAGGTCACCGCGGTCCGCCGCCGCAACGTCCGCAGCTTGGACCCAGATCCGGATATGCAGCTCGCCGAGGGCGACGTGGTGGTGCTCCGCGGGTTGGAGGAGGACCTTATGGCCGCGGAGATGAGACTGCTGCAAGGCTAGGATGTAAGACTGCAGTCCTGGGGTGCGATTCCCAACCTGACGCGTTGTCGGGTGTTGGTATCCGCACAACCCTACCCTGCGGGGGCATTGGTCCCCGCTCGCCTAGGCCGCTCTCCTGCCTGGTCAGTAGAGGGTCGCTGCGCCGCAGTTAGGGTTACTGCCGGTGACCTGCCAGATGGTGGCGCCCGTCAGGCAGCTTGTGCTGCTGCCAGTCGCTACGGGCGCGGTGCCGACGCTTGCCCACGTGGAGAACTGGAACACGCCCGAATACGGCTGGCCATCGTCGACCTTGCGGTCCACTTCCGCCAAGATCTCGACCGGGATTTGGTTGCCGGTCTTCAGATTATGTCGCGCCGGGTTCGCACCATTGCCGTACGCTGCGTCCGCGACGAGCTGCATGAAGGTGCCGAAGGCGTTCTTTGGACTGTTCGTTTCCAGGGCCGTCGTGTCGGTCGCCCCCATGTTGTAGCTCCCGTTGAGGAAGCCCGCTGCGCCTAGATGCGTCCATACCAGCAGTTCTTCATGCTGTACCGAGCCGCTGACCGACGTTGCATTGGATTGGATCTGACCGTCACCGTTGCCGTTTAAGCAGGTGCCGGTCGGGCAGACCAAGTTCGTGGAGGCGCTGGCATAGTCCCCCGGCAGGGCACGGTAACGGTCCTGGAATCCGAAGAACGCCGCCGTGACGCCGTCTTTCTGGCTAATCAGGTTGCGCACACGTGCGCTCCGAATCAGCTCCTGGCCCTTGAGCACGCCTCCGAGCAACAGGCCGATGATCACGAGCACGATGGCAATCTCGATCAGGGTAAAGCCTCTCGACTTGGAAACCATGACTCCACTCCTATTCATTTCGCCCACGCTGGTTGGCAGCATGGTCAGTACTCACTATCACTTGTGATCGATACCCGCCCGCCACGGCGTATATGAACCGCTCGGCCGTCCCAGGGTGTGCAAGCCCCTGAGCTAGCCCGCTGCGTCACCGAGGCCTTTAGGGTCGATGCACGGGATCTCTTACCGCCAGCACGAGGACCCGTTTGGGCACCTTTGCTCGAATTCCTGGGCGCGCAAACAGCGTGCACTTTGCCTTCACCCTCCGCCAAAACCGTGCCAACCGAAAAAACCACGATGGATGAATAACTTACGGATGACCCAGCAGGAACGGATCAGCCTTGGCCCAGTGCGCCGTCCACCCGATCTCTCGCCTGCATCCGCTAACTCGATGATTCAAAGAAAGAACCGCCTGCGCGACGAATTCCCTCGGGGCACGCCGCGGCTGTCCAGGGAGTCATCTTTTCGACATCGACGATGACTTTTCAGCAGCATTTAGCTGGTCCAAGCGCTCGAAGAGAAACCGCATCTCGTGCGGATCCGTCACGGCACCGCTCGCCAAAAGGCCGCCAAGCAATACCCGAGCGGTTTCGTATTCGCCCATGTCCTCGTGGAAGAAGATGTGCATCTGCCGCGCCCAATGCGGTACGTCGGGTCCGGTTGCCTCAGTCGACAGCGCGGTTGCAAAGCGCAATGCCAGCGGTAAGTCATGGAGCCGGTGTCGGGCCATGATCGCGGCGTGGGCCAGCGATGGCCACCGCCGGTTGGGGTCGGCTGAGAACTGGCGCGATACGAACTCCAGCATCTGGCGCTGCTTGTCCTCAATCGGGACCTGTGCGTACAGCTGCGAGGCCATGAGCAACGGGTATTGGCCACGCGGGTCTAGCTCCAGGATTTGCTCCAGCCAGGCCTGCACGCGGCCGTAATCCAAGCTAGCGAAGGGGATGCTGATGCCGGGTTGATTGTCGAACGCTTGCAGGTAAAGGGTCATGCCCTGCGCAAGCGGGATCGGGTCGCCGAGGCTGAGCACGCGCAGGACGGCCGACGATGGCGGGTACGGCAAGTCCTCGGCTCGGGCACTGGGACGAGGCTGCCATGCGCTGAAGATGAACTGGGTGGCCAAAGCCAATCCCAACAGCGCGAGCACTGGACGCGGTACGGAAGCGATTCGGCGCTCTCTCATGGCGCGCTCAGAGGTTCTTGCGATACAGGTCGAACATGCCGGCGAGCACCAACAGCGAGGAGTAGATCAGACACTGCAATGCCGCGGCGCCCACCTGCGCAACACCGCCTCCGTCGTCCAAGAGCCAGGACGTGAGGGTGAAGCGGCTGAGGTCCGGCAGCAACAGCGAGAGCAGAGCCACCGACCGGGCGATCAACCGGCTCAGCCAGTCCTCGGGGCTCAGCAGCTGGGATCCGGCCATCAGCCGGATCGCTGTCATGCTGCGGGCGAGCAGGTAAAAGGCAGTCGCAAAGCTGATGGCCGGCATGACCTGTGCAAACGTGATCGCGCTGAACAGCGCTAAGGCAGCCATCAGGACCAATTCCAGCGCCAGGCTGATCCCCCAGAGGGCAACTCCGGGGCCGGGGGAAGGCAGGGCCACCACGGCGGAGGTCAGCATCGCGATAGCCACGGCGATGCCCGCGAAGCCGACGAACTTGCCCAGGTAGTAGGCCGCCCTGGGCAGGTCGAGAGAGAGCAACAGTTCCACACCTTTGTCGTTGAACTCACGTGACATGCTGCTGACGACATGCAAGCTCAAAACGAAGACCGCGGCGATGCGTGCTGTGCCGGCAAGGAATCCCGTCTGCATACGTGCGGTCTCGGTTACGGCGACATGCTGTACGAACACGCTGCCAAGGAAGAGCAGTGCCAGGACGACGGCCATCACCAACGGCAGCCGTGTGCGCACCGCTTCCAGCAGCGTGAACGAGGCGATCGTGAGTGTCTTGTTCAGCGTCCGCAGCATCGGTAGCGTCCTACCCTTCGGCAAATGAGTGCGCGAGTAGAGGCGGCATCGAGGCCAGGATGCAGCACCCGGTGAACGAGACCGCTTCCCCGAGGCCGCTCGTGCGGCTGCTCCTCGCGGTGCGCCAGCAGGACTGGCTGGCGCTGATGCTGCTCGGCCTGCACTTCGCGATCGCTTTCGGAATCGACGACGCCGTCTCGCAGTCTTTCCTGTTGTTCCATTTCGGTTGCTTCCTGCTGTGGCAGCCTGTGTGGCGCAGCCAGCAGCGTCTTTATCTGGGCCAGGTGCTGTTGATCCTGGCTGCGGCGGCCCTACTCGTCGTCTCGGAAAGCTGGTGGCTGATAGCGCTGTGGCTTTCCGTACTGTTCGCCGTGATCGGCGGGGAGGTCCCCGGAATCAAAAACCTGGGACAACGCCTGGTTTCCCTCACCGCAGCCACGTACATCGTTTCGATGCTGCTGGTTTGGGTGGTTCCGCATCTGTTTGTGCAGCAGGACTTCACCGCCCTCTTCCTCAGTGCGGTGCGCTATGGGCCCATCGCGCCATTGATGCTGATCTTCGTGCTGAAGACCGACCGTCCGCGGGTGCCGGCAAGCTACAGCGTCGACCTGATCTACAGCCTGCTGTTGTTCCTCATGATCGTGGTCCTGGTGCTCGGCGCTTTCGTGATCAAGGAGCTGAGCCATGGCAACTACGTGGTCGCGCTGGCGCAAGCCTTGGTGGTCATCGGGGGAATCCTGGTCGCGCTGGCGTGGCTGTGGGACCCGCGTGGGGGCTTCGCCGGCATCGGCCAGCTCGTGACACGCTACTTCTTGAGCGTCGGCATGCGATTCGAGCGTTGGATGCATGGCCTGGCCAACTTGGCAGACCGCGAGCATGATCCCGATCGCTTCGTTGCCTTGGCGGTGGAAGATATGGCGGCCTTTCCATGGGTGCTGGGCATCGAGTGGGAGACGCGCAACGGGCACGGTCTCGCGGGAGAGGTCTCGCGACATGCCACGCCCTGCCGCTTTGGTGGGCTCGGTGTCACCCTGTACACGCGTTGGAGTCCCGGTCCGTCGCTGGTGCTGCACATCAAGCTCCTGGCGCGGCTGCTTGCGGACTATTACGAGGCCAAAACCCGGGAGCAGGAGCAGCGGCAAAGCGCCTATATGCGTGCAATATACGAGACCGGATCGCGCTTGACCCACGACGTGAAGAACCTGCTTCAGTCGCTCGGCTCGCTGTGCGAGGCGGTCGAGCAGAGCGGCGAAGCCGATGCCAGCGCACTGCGCCAGCTGCTGCAGCGCCAGCTGCCACAGATCAGCAAACGGTTGCAAGTCACTTTGGATAAGCTCACTGGGGCCGCCAATGCCATATCAGAGAGCGGGCCCGTTACGCAGTGGTGGCGCGAGCTGCAGCAGCGCTTTGCCCACGAAGAGATCGCCTTTGATGCCAGCCCGACACCCCCGGATGCGGTCTTGCCCGTGGATCTCTTCGACCGCGTGGCCGAAAATTGTCTGCAGAACGCGCTCGAGAAACGACGCACGCGGCCGGATATTCGGATCTCTGTGTCGTTGGGGTGGGAGCGTGGCTGCGTGTTGACGGTCTGTGACAGTGGAGAAGCGCTGCGCGGCCACCTCGCGCAGGAGCTGTTCTCGGCTCCCATCCATTCTGCGCAAGGCCTCGGGGTCGGCCTGTACCAAGCGGCGCGCCAGGCCACAGCAAACGGATATGCTCTTACCCTGGCGAGCAACGTCGACGGCAGCGTGTGCTTCGCACTGGCGCCGCAGACCTCCTCGGCCTACGTCAAGGAAGCTGACCCGCCTGCACCATCCGAGCGAACAGCAGTCCCGTAGGAACCCACAGAACCTGATCGTCGAAGTCGCCGCCTTGCCCGGCAGCGTTGCTCCCAGGTGGGCGCGCCCAGAACGGTCGGCTGCCGTCGTTGGAGTCGTTGTCGATCTCGTCGATGTTGGTGCTCGATGCGTTGCGCAGCGCAATTCCATCTACCGTCGTGCCGAAGTTGTTCAGCCCCTGTGAGAAGACCACCGCCGGCACGGGCAAAGAGCGTACCACCCACGTTGGCGTGCCCGAGCCGTCCCGGGTGCGCACCGTCTTGTCTCCCTGAGTCTCCAGCGTGAAGGCCCCGGTGACGGTGAACACGGGCGTGACGCTGTAGCGGAGGATCTTGCCCCACGCGTCGACCTGCGATGTACCCAGCGTGGCCCAGGGGACGAAGCCGGTGCAATCGGCATCCCTGGTGCACGGGGTGTCCCGCTCCACGCCGTCCGTGGCGGAGGCGGCCGGCCGTGGAAGGCGACCGTGGATCATGGCGTAGCCGATCAAGCTGTCACGCGTTTCCTCGAGGATGCGCTGCGTCTCCGCGATGTTGCGCTGCTGCACCTGGGCGCGAAGCGGCACGAGTATGCTGCCTAGAAGCAGCGTCACCACAAGGAGCACCACCGCGAGCTCGAACAACGTAAATCCCTGCGATGCGTGCCGCAGAGCAACAGTCGGTTGCCGATCCATCTTGTTTGTCAAATTATCTGGATACCACTACATCGTTGAACGTCGCCGATGGCGCGCCCCGCTTGAAGGACGTCCACCCGGGCGATCCGCCCGACGCATTGGCGTCCTCCAGATAGTTCGTCACGGTTGCCCCCACGCCTCGCCGCTGCCAGGAACCAAGCTGACGCCCTGCCACCAACACTGCCACGCGCTTGCCCTGCGCCGTTGTGGACGGGGACACGGTCAAACAGACCCCGCACCCGGGCATGCCCGAGCCCGGACCGTATGACGGCGCCAGTGCATAGAATACGAGATTCTTCCAGTTGTTCCACCATTTGTTTGCATCGGAGTCGGCGGCGATCGCACAAGCAGCGGGCCAAGCGATACTCATCGCACCGGAGGTGTCGGCGCCTGTGGCGACAAGCGTTTGGGGCAACCGCCCGAACAGTACGCCGCTCGCGTCGGCCAGCTGCGCCGTGTAATCCGCGCTGACTCGTGCGGCCCAAGGATAGCGGCCGTGGCCGCTCGTCGGATTCGAGGCGTAGTCATCCAAGCACTTCAGGGCCTCGCGCGCCACCCGCTGCTCCACCAGGGGCATCAGCTCCTCGTAGCGGACTACCAGCAAGGTATCGTTGACAATTGGGCTTCCGTTTCGGTCCTGGATCGGTCCGGCGACAAACCCATCGTCGCTGGTGGTGTCGGAAAACGTCGCGTTGTCCTCGCGCAGGTTGGATGGGCCCGACGCCAAGCGGACCGGTGGGCCGACAACATCCAGGTAGTTCACTGGATTGCAGCGCGCAGTAGTCGCGCCACTGCATCGGTCTGTCTGCTCGCAGTTGCGGACATCGGCGTCACCCGTACACCCGCGATCCTGAGGTCGGGTCTGCCCCAAGCGCGTCAGGATCGGCCCCGGTGCGATGATCACAGCGACCGCACCCGACGCCGCGTTCGTCCCGTCGTGGAGAATGGCGCCACCACTGTCGCGCACGGTCAGCGTTCCCCCGGTGTCGCTGTTCAAGCAATTCGGCCCGCCCGCGACGGGACATTGATTCACCGTGGTGCGTTTGAAATGCGTGGAGACCGCGTACCACAGGCGCTCGCCATCGCCGTCGCGCAGATCCGGCATCCTGAGCGTCTTCCAGGGCAGCCGGCCGATTCTCTGGCTTGCGCTGGAGCAGGTGAGCTCGGCGTCGCCGTCGTTGTCCAGATCCGGGCAGGGGAGGTCCCCAGGCCTCTTGGCGTACGTGTCGGGCTTGACGGCAACCGCGTACGCGATCAGCGCCTCATGAGCGGCGCCCAAGGCCAGAGCCGTCTTGCGTTGGCGCTCGACGCCGGCTCTCGCTGCCGAGTTCACGCTGATCGCGAGAACGGACAGGGCAACCACCACCGCCACGAGCAAGGCGATCGCGGTGGAACCTCGCTGCGGACTGACCGTCCGCCAACGCGCTAACCAGAGCGGCCAGGTGGAGGGCTGGGGAAGGAGACTCGGTGTTCGATTACGGCTGATGCCGGCTCGGGCGTGCCGGCTCAAGGGAGCTGACCCGCCTGGACTAGGCGGTTGATCACGGTGTAGCGCGACACCCACAGGACTTGGTCGTCGAAGTTTGCTGTCGAGAACATTTGGTACAGGAAATTCTTCCCGTCCCCTGGCTGTTCATCCGCGGCGTCCTTGCCGACGGAATACAGCACGAACACTGCATCGCCATTGGATAAGACATTGGACGGGGGAGCACTGCCGCAGGTCGTCGATACGACGCTCCCGGTGAAGACGAACAGATAGGAGCATTGGGTGCCGAGGGCCCCGACGCCGGAATTGCGCATTCCACCTGCAGCCGTAAACGGATTCGTGACCCCGTTTACGGTCTGATTCGTGATCGCGTAGCGGATGCGGTTTTGCGCCGACGTCCACCCGTCGATCGCAAGGCCTTGCGTGTCGATGCTTGTCAGGCCCAACTGAGTTCCCGGGATCAACCCGGAGAAGCTCAGGCAGTTCCCGTTGGTTGTCGTTCCCCCAGCCGCGAAGGCTTCCCAGCCTCCGTTTGTGCTCGAGCCCGGACATGGGAAGCGGCCGTTCGCGACCGCGTAGCCGATCAGGGCCTCGCGGATATCCTCGAGGCGCCGCTGCGTGTCGGTGTAGCTGCGCTGGTCGACCTGGTTGGACAGCGGCGTGATGAAGGTCCCGAGCAGCAGAGCCACCACCACCAAGACGATGGATAGCTCGATGATCGTGAAGCCTCGGATCCGGCCCACGTGACACCCGTGATGGTGAGAGAAGGAACGGATCATTGGTAGACCACCAGATCGTTGAATGTGGAAGTAGGTGAACCGGACTGATAGGCCCACGCGCCTGCGCTGGAGCCGGAAGCGGTGGCGTTCGTACCTTCCAGATAATTCGAGACCGTGTTGCATGGGGTCGGCGTCGTGCTACACGTGGTGGAGCGCGTCTGCGTACCGATCGCGGGACCGGACACCATGACCACTACCCGTTTGTTGCCCGTCAGGGGACTGACTGTCAGACACGTAGAGCCAGTGCACGCCGCCGGCGGTGTGCTCGCAGGTGCGTACCCGGCTGCGACGCCATAGAAGACGACATCCTTCCAGTTGACCCACCAGGAGCCACCCAGGGTGCAGTTGGCCGGCCAGCTCGACGACATGGTGGCGCCGCTGTCCGTGCTCGTTTTAGTGAACTTGCCGTTGTCTGGAACGCGCCCGAAGTAGGTCCCGCTCTTATCGGCAAACACGGACGCGACCGTGAAGGTCGTCGATGGGATATCTACGGCCCATGGATAACGTCCATTCCCAAATGTCCCACCCTGATTCGCGCCGTAGCTGTGCAGGCAAGTGAGCACTTCCTGGGCAACCCGGCGCTGTACCGCGGCCATGACATCGGCGAACGTGACCGGCATGATGATGTCGTTGATCTTGACCGGTGGGTTGGGACCGGTGACAGTAGGATCCACGATGGGTCCGCCGATAAACCCGTTGGTGGTCCCGCCTTCGGTGAAATTGGCGTTGTCTTCCTGATTGCCGACGGCGCCGGATACGGAAAGCACCGGCGCCTTCGCGATCTCGAGATAGTTGATCGGATTGCACAGGGCGGTGCCCGTGTACACCACGTTCGGAGCGGTACCGGTGCCGGTGCAGATGTTGGTTTTCTGACAGTTGGTGATATTGCTGTCTCCGGTGCAGGCCCGGTCCTGCGGCGTGGCTTTGTCCAGGCGCGTGACGATTGCCCCGGGAGCGATGATGACAGCGACCGCACCGGCTTGTTTCGTTCCATCATTCACGACCAGCCCCGCGCTGTTGCGTACCGTGATGAATCCGCTGGTGCTGCTGTTCAGGCAACTCGTTTGTGCGGGGCTGGGGCACGTACAGGTGCTGTTCGGTGCGGTTTGGGGGGCGGGACAGGCAGTCGAAGAGTTCGTGGCGCGCGGGTTCTCGACGAACTTGGCCGATACCGCGTACCACAGCCGCTCCCCGTCGCCGTCGCGCAAGTCCGGAAGCCCCAACGTCTTCCACGGCAGCCGGCCGATCAGCTTGGTGGTGGTATTGCAAGGACCGTCTGCCCAGCCGTCGTTGTTGAGATCGGGGCAAGGCAGGTCCCCAAGGCGCGCGCAGTTGCCGTTGCTGTCTTTCTTGAGACAGGTGGCGGCCGACACCTGCACGCCCGCGGCATAGGCGATCAGCGCCTGTTTAGCGGCAGTCAAAGCCTGCTCCGTCTGGGCCAGGCGTGTGGGCTTGGCGCCGGAGTCCTTCGCCACGAAGGTCAAGATGGCTGCACCGACCATGACGCCGATCAAGGCGAGCAGGATCAGAAGTGCGAAGCCGCGTTGAGCTGAGTACCTGTGTCGCTGCATTATCGTTCCTGCGGCTCTCCGCTCACGCCAGCGGCTTGTGAGTCAGGGCCACGGCCTTCTCGCCGGTCACGGGGTTGCCGTAGCGAGCCCGATGAGCCGGTGCCATCGGTTGCCCCAATCTCATCCTGTTCGGCTTCCTCCGCCGCTTGCCCACTGCGGCCTTCGTAGCTCTCGGCGATTCTGCCGGTGACCAGATCGGCTCTCTGCCCGACTTTTAACTTGAGCGTGCGCCGGTCGTCGGCAGTGCGCAAGACAACCGATGCCGGGGTTCCCGCCAGCAGATAGACGCGCATGCCGTTGTCGGTTTCGCCCTCCACCGCTCTGCCGTTCAGCCATACCGCCGACATCCCGTCGCTACGCTTGAGCACGCCGTTGACCGTGACGTCGCGCTCGGTCGGTGCGGGCTTCGGCTTGTGCGTGGCGTCGGCCCGGATCTTGTTCCGGCGCGCGATGTCCAGGGCCGCTCGTTGCTCGGGGGTGAGCAAGAGGCGGCCGAGCGGCGCCTCGTCGGCGAAGGCTGGCGGCGCGAACAGACACGCCAGCATGATGGCGCCGAGCTGCCTCACGACCTGTGCTCCTCGCCCCCAGCCGTGGGGATGGTGATCCACGCAAGCGCACACTCTGCCGTGAGCGTGGGGCGATTGACAGGCACCACAGGGTCACTTGTCAGCCGCCGCAGGCTGCATTCGGTTACTGTGAACTGACCGACCTTCAGCGCGGCGAGCGCCTGGAAGAAATGCAATAGATCTTCTTCGTGCAGCAGTTCGAGGCGCAGCTGCATGATCGATTCGCGCACAGGCAGGCTGCCCGCGTTCACCTCGTTCAGGAAGGCGTACGCCTGCTGTACGCCCACCTCGTAGTTCACGCCGTAGAGGTCGGTCTCACTGTTGGCGACGCGTAGCGCGTCGATCCAGCCGATACGCTGCTCTTCGCCCACCACGCCGTCGCCTTCGAGTCGGAGGTACGGCCCCACATAGCGTTCGATGATGGCGCGCTCCGAATCCGACTGCTGCACACGGCTGCGGGCCTGCGCGAGCAGATCCTCCTGCGCTCTCACCTCGTCGCGCGCTTGCGCGGCCACCTTGCCCGAATACAACACGGCGCCCGTGCCGAGGGCGCACACCGCGGTAAAGACGACGAGCGGTACGCTCACGGAGCGCAGGTCTTTGGACGACATGTTGAACACGGCGTTACACTCCCGGCTTGAGCGTGACCTCAACCACGAAGCGAGCCGCCTCCGCACCTTCCCGCCGCGGCGCGGCGGTGCTGCCCGACAGAGTGCCTGACGAGGCCAGGTTGAGCGGTACCTTCACGATCTTCGCCCCCGCGACCTTGTCGTTCGTGCCCAGATCTCGCGCGAAGCTGTTCAGGCTCGCCAACGTCTCCTTGTAGTCACCCGGTGGTCCGGTGAGCTCCACGTCGAGCAGCGCCGATTGCGACAGGGGCGCCGTCGCCGCGCCGCCATCCGCTGAGGCTGCGGTGCGCCCCACCTTCCATTGCAGAGCGTTGAGCCTTACGGTTGGGTACCGGTCCAGGCTGCGGCTGACCACCTGGAACGCGGTGTCGGGAAGTCGGGCCATTCCGGCGATCCGCTCGGCCACTTCCACCGTGAGCTTGAGCTGCTCGGAGGGGACCGGGGCGGGAGGAAAGTTGCGAGTGAGCTTCTGGTATCTGAGCGTCTCCTGCTGCGCCAGCGCCTCCACCTCAGCGGCCTGCCCCTTGAGCCCGATCACCTGGTACACGTTCAGTCCGGTCCACAGAGCTGCGACCAGAGCGCTCGCCGCGGTCGCAGCGTAGATCCGGCGCGTGAGTCTGTGGCGCACGAACGCGCTCGTCATCGCCGGCGGCGCGAGATTGAACTTCGGCGAGCTCTCCTGTCCGAGCAGGAACAGATGCAGCGCGTCTGGGCTTGAGGCGAGCGTCTCCCGATCGATACCGACCTTCGACACGATCTCTTCGGGCCCCACGCGCAGCGCGCGGAGATTGCGCCGCCCCGCGACTACCGCGTTGGTGAGCGGAGCGAGGGTCCCGTCGTGGTCTAGGATGATCACCGTCAACACGTCATCCACGTGCATGACGTTGAGCGCGTCGAGGTACATCCGTGTGTTGCGGATCTCCTCGGCGCTGAACTCGATGGTCGCCGCTCCCTGGGCATGGCGCAGCGGGGTAAGCCGGCTGATGCGGAAGCGCTGGTCCTTGACGAAGGTTTGACGCACTCCGGCCTCGTGCTTGGACACGAGCAACAGATTGGGCTCCTTGAGCTCCAGCTTCTTGAGCAGTCCCAGGCTCAGCGTCGGGAGCAGGAACACTCCCGCCAGCGACGCGGCGTTCGCGGTCAGGATCTGCAGCCAGGTGGAGAAGCCGTCCGGGTTGGTCAGTGCAGCGAACAGGTATCGATCGTCGCGCCGCCTGGACGCCTCCCGCTCCTGCATGACGGCGCCATAGAACGGCGTGGTGCGATAGAGCTGCTTGAGCTTTCGCTCCAGCATTTCGCGCCGGTCTTGACCGAGCGCGTGCGGCAGCGTCTCGAGGCGATAGTCCTCGTCCAACGTGTCCGCCATCAGATACACGGGCAAGCCGCGTGCACCGCGCAGCATGTCGGCAAAGCCATGATGATCCGCCTCATGTGCCTCTTCGAATCGGCGCATCGACGCCAAGCGGCGCCCGTCCCAGACTGCGGCTGTGAGATGCCGAGCGGAGACACAGAGGACGAGTTTGCGAGCCATCGCGATCAGAATTTAATCTTGCCCAGAATGTCGTAGATTGGTGTCAGCACTGAGAACAGGATCAGTGCGAGCAATCCCCCCAACACCAGTGTCATGGTGGGCTCAAGCAACTTAAGTGCCTTATCGATTGATTCACGAACGTCACGCGTGTAGAAGTAGCTGATGTTCAGCAGAGCCGTGTCCAATGCTCCGGTGTTCTCCCCGACTCGAATCATGCGGATCACCAGTGGAGGGAACAGTCCGATATTGTGAAATGTCTCGCTCATGCTTTCGCCGGCGTTGATGAGTTGTGCTGCACGTTGTAGGCCATCGGCGATCACGCGGTTACCGACGATCTCCTCGCTCGTCTTCATCGCCTCGAGAATGGTGATCCCGGACCTGTACATCAGCGCGAAGAAGCTGGAGAAGCGCGACAGGATAATCTTCTGCAAAATCGGCCCGGTCACCGGGATACGCAGCTTCAGGTAGTCGAAGTAGTAGGCCGCTTTGGGGTTGGTTCTGACCAAATACGCCATGCCGGCCGAGGCCACGACCGGCAGTGTGAGCACCACGTACCAGTAAGTCGCGGTGAAATTTGACACGCCGATCAGAACGCGGGTCTGCAACGGCAGCGGCAGGTTCATGCTCTTCAGCAGAGTCACCACCTGCGGCACCAGGTACAAGAGGAGGAACAGGGTCACCGCGCACACAACCGTGAACACCAATGCGGGATACATCAGCAAGCGCCGGGTCTGAGACACCAACTCGTCCTGCCACTTGAGCGCGTTGCCGAGGCTCTCAAACACCTCCGTGAGCCGGCCGGACTGCTCGCCGGCTTTGACCAGGCTCACGAACACGGGACTGAAGATAGCGGGAAATCCCGCGAGCCCCTGAGACAGCATCTTTCCACCCTCGATGTCTTCCAGCACCGAGGAAAGAATCTCGCGGAAGCGGGGATTCTCGGTCGCCTCGCGCAGATCGCGCAGGCCTTCCAGCAGCGGGATGCCCGAACGCGAGACCTGCTCCAAGTCGAAGCACAGAGTGATCAACTCGCGGCGAGTGACTGTCCCCGTGGTGACCAGGACACGGCTGGTGCGTATGGCCCGGAACGTGATCAGATCGAGCCCCATGCGCTTGAGGCGCAGCTCCAAGTCGGCCTCGTTGGTCGCATCGAGCTTGCCTCGCGCTGGGCGCCCCAGCTTGTCTATGGCTTTGTACTGATACGCAGGCATGGAGCTGGAAGGCTGGCTCGCACCGCGCGCTGCGGGGGCTGGCAGCGCGGCGCGTCTAGCCGGCTAGTGCAGGTGCTGGGTAAGATCCACGGACCGCGCCACCTCGGCGATGCTGGTGGTGCCGTCGAGGATGCGCGCGATGCCTTCTTCCACCAGCGGGCGGAACCCCTTTTCGGTGGCCAGCGTCCGCAGCTCCTTCGACGTCGCCCGGCGTGCCACCAGCTCGTCCATGTCGCTGTCCATGCGCAGGATTTCCATGATGGCGGTGCGCCCGCGGTAGCCGCGGAAGTTGCACAGTTTGCAGCCCGTCGGGCGATGGATCTGCAGGGTGCTGTCCGGTTCGATCCCGAGGAGCTGCCGCTCTTCGCGAGACGGCGAGTAGGCCTCCTTGCATTGGGCACAGAGCACGCGCACCAGTCGCTGCGCGATGACTCCGATGACGTTGCCGGCGATGATATCGGGCAGGATCCCGATATCGAACAGGCGCGGGAAAGCGCCTAGCGCCGAGTTCGTATGCAATGTGGTGTATACCTGGTGGCCGGTCATCGCGGCGCGAAAGGCCATTTCGGCGGTTTCCTTGTCGCGTACTTCGCCCACGAGGATGATGTCGGGATCCTGACGCATCATCGCGCGGATGCCATTCACGAAGTCCACCTTCGCCGCTTCGTTGACGGAGGTCTGCCGCATCAGCGCCACCGGATACTCGACCGGGTCCTCCAGCGTCATGATGTTGACCGACTCCACGTTCACCTGTGAGAGCAGCGAATACAGCGTGGTGGTCTTGCCGCTGCCGGTGGGACCGGTGATGATCAGGATTCCTTCCGGCCGCGCGAGCATCAGCGACAGCGTGTTGACCAGGTGCTTGGGCAGCATCATCTGGTCCAGATTGATGATGGACTTTTCGCGGTCAAGCACCCGCAGCACGATGTTCTCGCCGTGGATGGTAGGCTGGGTGGCCACACGGAAGTCCACCGGTCGTCCGTTCAGGTTGACGGTGATACGCCCGTCCTGGGGTGCGCGCGTCTCGGCGATGTTCATGCCGCTCATCACCTTGACCCGGACGACGATTCCCGGCCAGTAGTTCTTGTGCAGGCTGCGCACCTGTTCCAAAACACCGTCGATCCGATAGCGGATGCGCAGAAATGCGAACTCCGGCTCGAAGTGGATGTCGGAAGCGCCGCGCTTGATCGCGTCGACCAGCAGCGCCCCCACCAAGCGTACGATCGGCTGCGTGTACTCGTCGCTTCCTCCCTGCAAGCTTTGATAATCGATCTCCCCGGTTTCGATCTCCCGCAAGATCCCGTCGACCGATAGCTCGTGACCGTAAAATTGGTCCAGGCAAGCCTCGAGCTGGGCCTCCCCGGCCAACACGGTCTTGATCTTGACGCTCTGACCCAGCGCTGCGCGCAGCTGGTCCAAGGCGCCGACGTTGAAGACCTCGGTGATGGCAACAGTGAGGACCTGTTGCTGGTTGTCGAACGCGATGGGAAGCACCCGGTGCCGACGAGCGAACTCCTGCGGGATCAGCTTGAGTGCATCGGCGTCGATCACGACCTGGGCGAGGTCGATGCTCTCCTGCCCGATGGTGCGGGCCATGATGTCCCGGATCACCGCCTCGGTGACGAAGCCTAGACGCACCAGCAGGCGGCCGATCGGGACAGACTGATTGCGCTGCTCGGTCAGCGCGATGCGCAGCTGATCCGGGGTGATGAGCCCCTGTTGGATCAGCAGCTCGCCCAGGCGAAGTTTTTTCCGGTGCTCGGACATCGCCTTGGCGCGGTTATTCGACCCGGGCGGCGAGCTGCCCGATGCGCTCGATCACCCGCTTCTGATCGAAGTTCGCGCGGCTCTGCTGCAAGCTCAACTCCAGAGCCTTGCGGTAGTAGGTGAGCGCGAGCTTGGGCTGGTTCAGGTGCTCCAGACCGACGGCGAGGTCATAGGCGTAGTCGGCGTTGTCGGATTGCATCTGATAAGCCTCGAAATAAGCGGCTTGGGCGCGAGGCCATTGGCCTTGTCGAGCGTAGAAGTTGCCCAGGCTGAAATACAAATGCGCGGAGGGCTCCCGCGCGATCAACTGCTTGAGCTTGGATTCGCTGGTGGCCGGGTCCGCTTGTCCGAGGATGTCGATTAGGCCGGCCTGAGCCACGGCATTGCGTGGCTCGAGCTCGAGCGCCCGCTCGTAGTAGCCCACCGCCTGCTGGACGTGGCCCCGCTGCGCGGCGATCGTGGCCAGCCCCAGCATCGCGTCGACGCTATCCGGATCCGCCTGCGCACTCTCGCGGTAGAGCGCTTCGGCCTCGTCGAGCTTGCCATCCTGCAAGGCTTGATAGGCTTGGGTGAGGCGCTGAGGCGGCATCTTGGCAGGTGCCGGTTCAGTCCGTCTCGGCCCGACGACGTCTGTCATCGGTGCAGTCTCCGCCGGCTCTGCGGCGGCGGTCGGGGCCGGAGCGACGCCGCTTGCCACGCGATCGGTAGGGGGCACCCGGCGTGCCATGGCGGATGCAGGTGGAGGCGGTGCTCGCCCGCCGGACGAGACCCCGGGTTCGGCGCCTACCTGGATGCTCGGAGTGGGTCCCGGCGCTGGACGCAACTCCTGGCCCGCTGGCGCCGATCCCGGGGCAGGCGGCGACGCAGCCGATGGTGCCCCCCCGGGCGGGGGCAGGGCGCCGGGAGAAGGTCCAGTTGGCGCGACATTCACTACGGGAGCGGATGGATTGCTTGTGCGCGCGGGCGCCGCAGGCGGAGCTTTGGTCGTGAGCGCTTGGGCGAAGAGGTCGCCTCGTAGCACTCCTGGGTGGAAGATCTCCAGGTAGACATACACGCTGTAGAACAACAAGAAGATGCCGGCAGCCACTGCGAATACGGGCACCGGATGATCTCGCACCCAGTCGACCCAGCCGGCGGACGGCGTATCACTCGCGCGCAGGAACATCGCGGCTTGGGCGGAGGTGGCCGCCGCAGACGGTGTCGCAAACGGCTCGAAGGGTTCCGCGAGCGCGTGCGCCTGTGTGTCCTCCGGACCGAACACGTCGGCGTCTGCTAGCGCGAGCTCCGATTGTGGTGCGTCTGGCTCCTCCCTCTCT
>Ga0335084_10000246_pt1 | contig 42547 bp, 37 predicted proteins | sample Lox_Sample_44_FD_206721 | JGI IMG/M metagenome (GOLD analysis project Ga0335084, IMG submission 206721) | Soil microbial communities from Loxahatchee National Wildlife Refuge, Florida, United States - Lox_Sample_4.4 | ecosystem: Environmental > Terrestrial > Soil > Wetlands | place: USA...
TTTCGCGAGACGCTATCGGGCCGAAATGAACCGACCGGAGGCGAGCCGTGTGTGGGACCTGCTCGCCGCGCTGTCGCACACGACCAACTTTTCGATCGGCTGCTACTGCGAGGACGAGCGAAGCTGCCACCGCTCGCTGATGCGGGAGCTTCTGGCGCAACGGGGCGCGGCGCTCATCCCTTCCTGATCCCTCACGCTGCTCCAGGTTCTCAGATCCATTTTCATCACCAGGTCCACCGCGAGGGCGGAGATACTCGCGTGGCGGAGGTTCCGGACTGCCCAGCCATCCCGTTCGCGCTCGGACGAAGGCCGCAAAGCCGCTGCGGGCGCTCTCGCTCGTCGACGCGATCGCTCTGGTCGTCGGCATCGTCGTCGGAGCGGGAATCTTCAAGGCCCCGGCGATCGTCGCGGCGGGAGCCGGGAGTGTCTCGATCGTTCTTCTGCTCTGGCTCGCCGGCGGCGCGGCCTCGTTCGTCGGGGCGCTCTGCTATGCGGAGCTGGTCACGGCGTATCCGCATCCCGGCGGCGAATACCACTATCTGATGCGGGCGTATGGAAGGGCTCCGGCCTTTCTCTTCGCCTGGTCCCGATTGGCCGTGCTGCAGACGGGTTCGATCGCGTTGCTCGCCTTCGTCTTCGGGGACTATGTGTCGCGGCTCCTGCTCCTCCGCGAAGAGTCCTCGCCGATCCTCGCGGCGGGACTCATCGTGGTCTTGACCGGGATCAATTTCCTGGGCCTGCGCGAGGGCAAGTGGACTCAGGAGATTCTGACTTCCGCCGAGGTCCTCGGACTGCTGCTGGTCGTGGTCTGCGGTTTCGCCGTGACCGCCCCTCCGGCCGCGGGCGCGCCCGCAATACCCGCAGCGGCGACGCCACCTTCCGCGGCCATCGGGCATGCCCTCGTGTTCGTCCTCCTGACGTACGGTGGTTGGAACGAGGCTGCCTACATCTCCGCCGAGATGCGCGGCGACCGGCGCAATCTCGCGCGGGCGCTTCTGTGGGGCGTCGCGTTCGTGACGGGAATCTACCTGCTCGTCAACGCCGCCTATCTGCGCGGGCTGGGGATGCCGGCGATGGCGAGGTCGGAGGCCGTCGCGGCGGATCTCCTGCAGCGCTGGCTCGGGCGAGCCGGAGCCGGGATCGTGAGCTTGTTCGTGGCGATTGCGGCGGTGACCTCCGCCAATGGCACGGTCCTGACGGGCGCGCGGGCAAGCTACGCACTGGGACGCGACTTCCGGACCTTCCGCGCCCTCGGACGCTGGCGCGGCCGCGCCGACACGCCGGGCAACGCCCTGCTCGTTCAAGGCCTGATCGCGCTCGCGCTCGTCGGGCTGGGCGCTTTCACGCGCTCGGGATTTGCGACCATGGTCGAGTACACCGCTCCCGTCTTCTGGGCCTTCCTGTTCCTGGTCGGGCTCGCGCTCATCGTGCTCCGAGTCCGCGATCCCGACGCCCCGCGCCCGTTTCGGGTGCCTCTCTATCCCGTCGTGCCGCTGCTTTTCTGCGCGACGTGCCTCTACCTGCTCTGGTCGAGCGTCGCCTACACGGGTATCGGGGCCCTCGTCGGGATCGCGGTGCTGGCAGCCGGCGTGCCCGTGCTCGCGTGGGCCGAGCGCTGGAAAAAATAGTCCAAGGAGGCGGAGAAATGAGCGGTCGCTGACGGCTCTTCCCGTTTGTCGACGGCCTCTCGATGGGGCGATGTAACAGCCGAACCTCCCGGTGGCGCGATGGCGTATGGCGTGGTGAGAGTCGCCGCAAGACTCGTAAGGAGAAGCCATGGCAACCGCCTCAGGACGAGTCCTCTCTGTCAGCGTCGGCCTGCCGCGCGAATTCGAGTACGAAGGTCGAGCGGTCGAGAGCGCCGTCTGGAAGACCCCGGTCTCCGGGCGAGTCGCCGCTCGAGGCGTCAATCTGGCCGGGGACGACCAGGCGGATCGCGGGGCGCACGGCGGCCCCGACAAAGCGATCTACGCCTACGCCATCGAGGACACGCGGTGGTGGGAAAAGCAGATCGGCCGGTCGATCGGGCACGGCGAATTCGGCGAGAACCTCACCACGGAAGGGATCGACGTAAACGGTGCGGTGATCGGCGAGCACTGGCAGATTGGGACCGTCGTCCTCGAGGTCTCCGAACCGAGAATTCCTTGCTGGCGACTCGGAGTTCGAATGAACGATCGCCTGTTCCTGCGCCGCTTCACCGAGGCGCTACGGCCCGGCTCCTACCTGCGGATCCTCGTCGAGGGTGACCTGGGAGCCGGCGACGAGATCCGGATCGTCGACAAGCCGGACACCGGCCTCACCGTTCGAGACGTCTTCCGCATCTACACACGTGATCGGCAGGAGGCCGGGCGGTTGCTCGCGGTCCCGGGGATATCCGAAGCCTGGAAGATCTGGGCGAGAGGCTTGCTTCGCAAAACCGGAGGCGGCGGGCCGGACGCCGTCGGGCCTGGATGTTGTTAGCCTGCCCCCCCCGATTGCCTTCACGGCGTTGCGCCGTCTGGAGCCTGGCCGGCGGGCGCCGGCGGCGTCCCCTCCGGGCTCTCGATGCGCACGAGCGAGAGCGATTCCACCGGCGATCGCTCCCGCCGGGCCACCGTGACCCAGTCGCCCGCGATCCAGGGGCGCCGCTCGAGGACCTCGTAGCGCATCGGGAGCTCGTTGAGCGACGGCTCCTCGGCGGTGCGCATCACGAGGAAGCCCGTCCGGTGGCGCGTTCGCCCGATGAGCTTGAAGGGGTGCAGCACCGATCTCCAGGCCCTCTGCGAGTAGAACTCGACGCTGATGGTATTGACGGTGACGAGGAAGCAGTCGCAGTCATCGAGCGGACACTCCCGGCGAACCCTCTCTCCCCACGCCGGCATCGGATCGAACGCGGCGAGCCTGCGGTCGATCTGCATCAGCGCCAGGAAGCAGACGCCGCAGGCGATCGCGACTCCCGCGCCGGCAACCAGTCGTCTCGGGCTCCCCGCCGCGACGAGCGCGGCGGCGACCACCAGCGCGATCGCGGCCCCCAGGAAGATCACGGCGCCTCGGCCAACCAACGTCGAGAGAAGCCCCGAAAACTTCGCCAAGAGGGGCAGCGCCAGGGCAAAGACGGACGCGGCGAGGATCCAGGCGACGCGTCCTCGCGGAAGCTCGCCCGAAGCCTCGCGATCGAGCCTCTCGCCGACGAGGACCGCGATCGCCGGAAAGATCGTCATCATGTACACGTCCCGCTTCATCCCCATCAAGGACCAGAAGATGAGTCCGAACAAGAACCAGCCAAGCGGCGCGCTCGAGAATTTCTGACGCCGCAGCGAGCCCGGCAGCAGGAAGCTCCAGGGAAAGGCGGCCACTGCGATGACCGGGAGATAGGCGAAGAGGCCTCGCGAAGAGCGCATGAAGCGTGTCGTGGCGCCTCGCAAGAACTGATTCTCCCAGTAGAAGGTTCTCCAGAATTCTTCCCCGAGCCGCCGCGCCATACCGATGTGCCACGGCGCAATCAGCAGGAGGAGCACGACGCCCGCCACGAAGCCACGGCGCATCACCCGGACCGGCCGGAAGCGGTCCAGGGCGAAACCCGCCGCGACCGCCCCAACGGGAAGAGCGATCCCGATCAATCCCTTCGCCATGAACGCCATGGCAAGCGCCGCGCCGCACAGGATGCCCCAGAGAGAATCCGAGCCTTCCTCCGCGCGGCCGGCCGCATCGAGCGAGATCACGGCAAGCGTCAACGTCAGCGCCAGGAAGGCGTCGGCGGCGAAATAGCGCGTGAAGGTCCAGAACGCGTACGTGAAGAGCAGGACCATTGCCGAGAGCAGTCCCGCTCGAAGGCCTCGCCGCCGGCCGGACCAGACACCGACCGCAAGCGCCGTCGCGAGCGCCGCGAGCGCCGCCGGCAGGCGAGCGGTCGTCACCGAGATCCCGAACAGACGGTAGCCGGCGGCAATGAGCCAAAAGGTCAGCGGCGGCTTGTCGAGAAAGTCGGCGTCGCGAAAGCGCGGCACGAGGTAGTCGCCGGACTCGAGCATGTAGATCGGCGGCGCCGCATACATCGCCTCATTGCCCGTCTGGATGGGCACGGCGCCCAGGCGGGCGATGTAGAGGAAGACGCCGAAGCCGAGCGCCGCCACGGCGAGAATCAGGCCGGGAAGGTCCCGCAGGCCCGCTTGCGGCTCGCCATCCGTCCCGGCGGCCGACTCGACCGGCTTTCCCAAACCCGACATGGCGATCCGGATCTTAACCGTGGGACTCGAATCCGGCCGGCCTTGGCGATGCTAGAGTCGCGCGCGTGGAAACGCTCCGCGTGCTCTCATACCTGGCACCGAGCATTCCCGAGGATTTCTTCCAGCTCGTCGCGCAGACCCTCCAGTCGCGAATCGGCGTTCCCGTGCGCCTCGCATTCGAGACGAGAGTCTCCGGGCCGGCGCCGGAGGCGGACCCCTTCGCCGGAGACCTGGCGGATCTCGCCTTCGTGTGCGCGCCCTCCTACCCGCTGCTCAAGAAGGCCGGGTCTCCCGTCGAGTTACTGCCCGTGGCTCCCGTTTTCCTGGACCCGCGCGCCGAGAATCGGCCCGTCTACTTCGCCGATGTCGTCGTGCACGCGCGGCACCCCGCGAGAACGTTCGCGGACCTGCGCGGCGCGGTCTGGTCCTACAACGACCGCTACTCCCGAAGCGGCTGGCAGAACATGCTCGCGCGGTTGAATGAGCTCGGCCACGACGGGAAACCCGATTCCTTTTTCGGAGAGCTCGTGCAGGCCGGCTCTCACCTCCGTTCGCTGGCGCTGGTCTCCCAGCGTCGCGCGGACGCGGCGGCCATCGACTCGAACACCCTCTGGATCGTCCGGCGACGCCAACCCGGGCTGGCCGGCCCCCTGCGGGTCATCGAGTCATGGGGTCCGATGCCGATTCAGCCCCTCCTCGCCCGGGCCGGCCTCGACGCCGCCCTCAAGGAGCAAATCGCCGCAGTGCTGCTCGGCCTCCACCGGGACCCGGACCTTCGGTCGTCGCTCGAGCACTCCGGAGTGCGCCGCTTCGCCCCGGTCGAAGAGTCCACCTACGAGGGGATCCGCGCGCTCGGAATTCCCGACGCGGCCCGGTCTGCTCTTCCCGCGGGCTGAAACCGCAGGGCCTGCAGCCTCGAAGGAAATCCCATCCCTCGGGCGCGCCCGAGCGATAGGATTACGTGAGCCGATGGCCGAGAATTTCGAGGAGCGCCGCTTCGCGCGGTGGATTTGCCGCAGCTGTCGCGCGGCTCGATTTGCGAAGATCCCCCGGGACGGCCGGCTCAAGTGTCCGATCTGCTATAGCGGCGAGCCATTCGACCCGAGGAAGCACGCGAGGCGCGATCCCGCAAACCGGGGCAAGCGCCCCGAGCACATCCCGCCCGAGCCCCTGTAGCCCGACCCGCCTCTCGGCCGGCGACGCGAAGCGAGCGCGGTCAATCGCGCCTGAATCCGCCGCTGCCGGCCCGCTGTATATCGCCTGGGGTGTCTACACCAAATCCCCGGAGGAGTCATGCCAAGCCGTTCCGTCGATCGCATCATTCACGCCATCACCACTCGAGAAGGCGCCGGGTTTCTCGTTCACCGGCCCTTCCCCACGCCGGAGCTCGACCACTTCGATCCGTTCTTGCTGCTCGACGAGATGGGGCCGGTCGATCTCGGCCCCGGAGAAGCCAAGGGAGCGCCGGACCACCCTCACCGCGGCTTCGAGACCGTGACCTACATGCTCTCGGGCAGCATGGAGCACCGCGATTCGCACGGCAACGCCGGCAAGCTCGGCCCGGGAGACGTGCAGTGGATGACCGCCGGCTCGGGCGTCATCCACTCGGAGATGCCGGAAGAGACCTTCGCCAAGCGGGGCGGGCGGATGCACGGCTTTCAACTCTGGGTGAACCTGCCTCGCCGCGACAAGATGATGACACCGAGATACCAGGAGGTCGCGGGCGCGAAGATTCCTTCCGCCGCCACCGCGGACGGCAAGGTGTCCGTCAGAGTCCTGGCGGGCGAAGCACTCGGCGCGAAGGCGATCATCGATACACGCACGCCGATCCTGTACCTGGACGCGACGATCGCCTCCGGAGCGAAGTTCACACAGCCCGTGCCCTCGGACTTCAACGTCTTCGCCTACGTGGTCGAAGGAAAAGGCTCCTTCGGGTCCGACGCCCGCCCGGCCGGCGACGAAGATCTGATCCTCTTCGCGCAGGACGGCGACAGCATCAGCGTGGAGGCCTCGTCTCGGGAGCCTCTGCGCGTCTTATTGATCGGCGGGGCGCCGCTCTCCGAGCCCGTCGCGCGCTATGGACCCTTCGTCATGAACACCCGAAGAGAGCTGATCGAGGCCGTCGAGGACTTTGAGAGCGGCCGCTTCGGGGAAATCCCTGCCGCGACCTGACTCCAGCCGGGATGGGCACCTCGGTGCCATCGCCCGGGCACTCCCGGGGGATTGGCGGGAGGCCACGCCTCGCCTAATCTGATTCCGAAGCTCCTAAAGCGAAATTTACCTGAACAAAAAGCGGGCTCCAGATCCTGCCGGACAAAATCGGGCCATCACGAGTGGAGGAAACGGTAATGAGCCAGCAACTGACGTGGCGCTGCGGGGATTGCGAAGCCGTCGTGACGGCCTCCTCCGAGGAGAGCCGCCAGAGCCCGAAGTGTCCGATCTGCGGTACCGCCAAGGAGGCGCCAAAAATGGCGTTCATCGAGGAAGACGGGCCGGAAGCCTATGATGCGCGTGCCGGATCGAGCTTCGCCGAGCTCACCGGACCGGAGCTCGACCGTGTACTGGCCCGGAAAGTCCTGGGTGAAGGATCGCCGTCGCCGGTGCCTCCGTATTCCTCGGAGGACTGGGCCGCCACCGCTCTGGCGGAGCTCGTGGGACGACACAGCCGCTGGTCCTTTCACCTCGCCTTCTGCGGCAACGCCTGGATGGCGAGCTTCACCGAGAAGGGCGACCCGAAGAAGAACGCCTCGAGTCCGCCGCTCGCCTCGCTCGTTTCGGCCACGGGCCGCACTCGCGCCATTGCGATCAGCAGGGCCTTGCTGAAGGTGGCGCGCTCGCCTCGGTGGCTGCCGCTCGGCCGGACCTTCCTCGCGGACCATGCGGGGGCGGATTCGGAGGCACTCGCCGTCGCGCCCGGGCGCGCCCGGCCAGGGCTAGCCGTCACCTAGACCAGAGCCGTCTCCCGACAGCCCTGCCTCCGGGGCGCCGAAACCTCCGTCCCTCCCCGACCGCATCAGCCGCGGTTGCGGTTAGACTCTTTTGCGACAAATCCAAACGGTTCAGGTCCAAAGACGGAGGTCGCCTATGGGGGGATGGGAGATCGAGAAGCACCAACCGGAGCCGTGGTCCATCGAAGGACGGCACATCTTGAGCGCAAGCGGCTGGAATCTGGCCAAGGCCGTGCTCATCGCGGACGCCCGCCGGATCGTGGCCGCCATCAACGACACCCAGGGGATTCCGACTGCGGCTCTCGAGGCAGGCTTCATCCGGGACCTGCTCGAACTGACGGTGCGGCCCAGGGCGCTCTGGGAGAGACTCGAGGCGCGATTCCCGATGATCAACGCCACGGAAGTCTTTCTCCATGAGCCTCTGGATCCCCCGGATCCATTTTCCGCTCTCGACCGGCGCCTGGGAGACCGGCGGCGGGGGGAACGGCGTCGCGGATATCCCGGATACACAAGCCGTTAGCTCGGACTCAACTCTTGTGGCCGCTGGGCTTCCAGCCCAAGGCACGGACCCACCGGGGCCCGACTCTGCCGCGCTGGCGGCAGGCACTCCATCCCGCACACCGCACCGGGTGCCCTTCGGAAACGTGCGATAATTGAACAACTTTCGTGAAGGGTCCAATGGCACCCGGCCCGCCCCCGTTGAGGGGTCTCGGGGATCGTGAGACGTCCCGGTTCGAGATCGTTCCGGCGCCGGATCCCGCCGAGGAGTCCGACCGCTTCGAGGGAGACGACACCTCCGTCACCCCCCGTCGGCGCGCGACGGACCCGGGTCCCGAGGCGAACATCATCCTGATCGCTCACCCGCGTAACCAAATGCTCGGCTCCCGCTACCGTTTCCGGCCGGGCAAGACGCTCATCCTCGGAAGGGCCAAGGGCGCCGACGTCAGCATCCCCGACGCCGATTCGCTCTCGCGCCGCCACGCCTCCCTGACGTACCGGATCGAGTCGGTGATCCTGGAAGACCTCGGCTCGACCAATGGAACCTTCGTCAACGACGTGCGGATCGAGGTGCCAACCCTTCTGCGCAGCGGCGACCGCTTCCAGATCGGCTCGGTGCACTTCAAGTTTCTGCAGGAGCGCGACGTCGAGAACGCCTACCACGAGGCGATCCACGACATGGTCGTGCGCGACGGGCTCACGCAAATCTCGAACAAACGCAAGTACGACGAGGAAGCCGTCCGCGAGATCGCCCGGGCGAGGCGCTACGGCCGGCCGCTGTCGCTGATCCTCTTCGACATCGACTCCTTCAAGGCGATCAACGACACGCACGGCCACCTCTGCGGCGACTTCGTCCTGAAGGAGGTCGTCTACCTGGTTTCCGATTTCTTCCGGAAGGAGCAGACGTTCGCCCGGGTCGGAGGAGACGAATTCGCCGTCCTCACTCCCGAAGCGCGCACCGACGGGGCGAAGACTCTCGCCGAGCGCTTGCGGAGCCGAATCGCCAATCACGAGTTCTCCTACGCCGGAAAGCCGTTTCGGGTCACCTGCTCGTTCGGCATCTCGGAGTACAACGCCGACATGAAGGGGCCCCAGGAGCTGTACGAGGCGGCCGACCGCGCCCTCTATCAGGTCAAGCACGCCGGGCGAAACGGCGTGGTCGTGTTCTCTCGCCCCTAGGACCCCGTCCTCCTCGCCTTGCGCGACCCGCACGGCGATAATCCCTCTCGCATGACTTCACGGTTTCGCCGGCTGCTGGAGACGAGCGTCCTCGTCGGCGACGGCGCGATGGGCTCTTATCTGCTGACTCGGGTCACACCGCCTCACGCCAGTGTCGAAGAGGCCTGCCTCTCGATGCCCGACGCCGTGCTCGACGTGCACCTGAAGTACATCGAGGCCGGGGCGCGCGTCATCGAGACCAACTCCTTCGGCGCCAACCGGCACAAGCTGAAGGCGCTCGGCCTTCAGGACCAGGCGGCCGAAATCAACGGCGCTGCCGCCAAGCTCGCGCGGCAGGCTCGGGAGGTCTCCGGCAAAGATGTCCTGATCGCCGGCTCGATCGGCCCGACCGGCTTCGGCTACGATCCGACCGATCCGGAGTCGGAAGAGCTCATCCGCTCCATCTTCCGAGACCAGGCTCGCGCGCTCGATGCCCGCGGGATCGACCTCTTCATCCTGGAGACATTCCCCTCGCTCTGGGAGATCCGCGTCGCGCTCGAGGCGGTGCGGGAGGTCTCGCAGCTGCCGCTCGTCGCGTCGATGACCTTTCCCGGGGATGCCTGGGAAGACACCGAGGACACCGGCTGGATCGCGAAGGCCGCGCGGCGGCTCGAAGAGCTCGGAGCGGACGTGATCGGCACCAATTGCTCGCTCGGGCCGCGGGACATGCTCGCCGCCTTAGACGGCTTCGCGGCTGCCTCGCGCCTGCCGCTCTTCGCCGCCCCCAACACGGGTGTGCCCTCCTACGTTGCTGGCCGCTTCGTCTATCCGGAGTCCTCGCCCGAGTACTTCGCCTGGTTCGCGCGCGAGGCCGTTCGTCGGGGCGCGCGCCTGATCGGCGGGTGCTGCGGCTCGACACCCGAGCACATCCGAGCCGTCGCCGAGGCGTTGAAGGACGCGACACCCGAGCGCGCCCGGACGTCGGCCGGGCTCGTCACGGCGCCGCCGCCCGCCGAGGCGAAGAGGACGGAGCCGAAGGCCTCGGGCGTGGCCAAGCGCCTCGACGCCGGCGAGTTCGTCATCTCGATGCAGCTCGACCCGCCCAAGGGGACAGACATGGAGGCCGTGCTCGGGGCGGTCCGGGCGTTTCGCGAGAGCGGCCTCGTTCACGCGATCGACATCAACTCGAACCCGATGGCGCACCTGCACCTCGACTCGCTGTGGATGGCCCTGCGTTGCGAGCAAGAGGGGATGGAGACGATTCCGCACATCACCCCCCGAGACGCGAGTCTGATGGGCCTCTGCGGCAACCTGCTCGGCGCCTGGGCGCTCGGGATTCGGAACGTGCTCGTGATCACCGGGGATCCGAGCCAGCGGGGCGACCGTCCCGGCTCGACCGACGTCTACCAGACCGACAGCGTCGGCCTGGTCAAGGTCGTCCGGGACTTGAACGAAGGCGAAGACCTCGCCGGAAACCCCGTCGGGAATCCGCCGAACTTCTTGATCGGCGTCGCGGTCAACCCCAACGAGCCCGATCTCGACCGAGAGGTCGAGCGCTTCCGGCGCAAGATCGAGAACGGAGCCGATTTCGCCATGACCCAGGTCTTCTTCGACTGGGAGTGCTGGGAGAGGTTCCTGACGCGCTTCGGCGAACCGCTGCCGATCCCGATGCTCGTCGCCGTCTGGCCGCTGACGAGCCACAAGCTCGCGCAGCGAATCCACCTCGAGGTGCCGGGCATCGTCGTGCCAGACCGCGTTCTGACACTTCTCGCGCGCGCCGGGGCCCGCGCCCGCCAGGAAGGCTTCGCCCTGGCTCGGGAGATCCTCGCGGAGGCGCGTCGGCGCGCACAGGGCGTCTACGTGATCGCGCCTTTCAAGAGCCCGATCAGCGCCCTCGAGCTGCTCTGACCCCGAGGTCCCGCGGAGCTAGGTTCTCGTTCTGAATTTCCCGGGGTCGTCGGGGCCGGGCTTCCACATGGCTGCCTCTCCCGGCTCTTGCGGAAAAACGGGAACGCCGGGTGCGGAGCCCCGGGCTGCAGGCGCAGCGGCGGTCCGGTCGCCCGCCGGGTGGTCGACTCTTTCCCAGTGAGCCTCGCCGCGGCTGCGCGAACCCTCCGAAGGCGCGCCACTCCCGCCGACGACCGTCCACTGGCCGCGCGGTCGGCTGCGAAACTCCTCGGCCGAAAGACGAGGCGCCTCGCGCAGATCCCAGTGGATCAGCTGCAGCCAGTAGGCGGCCATGCTCACGATCGTCCGCACGGCCTCGAGCTGTGTCTGCGCCTCCTCGAAGCTGCCCGCGCGCTCGAGGCGGTCCCGCCGGTAGGCCTCGAAGATCGCCCGGGCGCCGCCCGCACCGTGGCACAAGAGCAGATCGAAGACGGACGATGCGCCCCAGGGGTCGGGGGTCGACCCCGACCAGCGCAGAAACTCCCCGATCGAATTCTTCCAGCTCGTGCTCTGGAAGACGGGAAGGCGCGACACGGCGAGAATGTCCACGCCCGAGACGCGCTCCAAGGAACCGGCCTCCCGAAGAATCTGCGCAATCGACGGAAGCAGCTCCGACGAGCTCGAATCGTTCATGGAGAGTACTTACTCACGCTCGCGCGCGGACGTCAATCCCCAGGAGGTGCCGGTCGAGAACGCGCCGTCGAGAGCCGTCCACGCGACACGACGCGGGGATCGGCGCCAGCTCGCGCCTACCCGCTGACCCGCTTCAAGCCGCTGCCGTCGGCTTCGAGCGTGTAGATCCGGTCGATCTTGTCCTCGATGCACGTGTAGGTCAGGCGGCCGGAGGTCGACACACCGAGATACCACTTTCTGCCCGGGATGTGGGTCATCTGCTTTTCACCCGTGCCGTCCCGATTGATCCGGTAAATGTTGTCGCCTTTGAGGAAATAGATGGTGCTGCCGTCCGCCGACCACTGCGGGTAGTTGGGCCGGATTTCCGAGGCGGGATCGTTCTCGGTGAGCTGCTTTCGGCCGGTGCCGTCCAAGCGAATCGTGTACAGGTTGCCCGTCGAGTAGAACACGAGCGACCTTCCGTCCCGCGACCAGTGCGGATAGGCGCCCCGGCCGTTGGGGATCTCACTCAACCCGGTGCCGTCGCGGTTGGCGACGTCCAGGAAGTGCCCGTTGCTCCTCGTCATCGGGAAGGCGATCTGTTTGCCGTCGGGGGACCAGTCCGCACGGCAGGGATCGTTGGGGTCGGACGAGGTGCTGTCCAGGCCCAGGTCGCGCACGTTCGAGCCGTCGATGTCCATGACGTACAGCTTCCACACGCCGGTGCGGTTGCTGCTGAACAGGATCGTCTTTCCGTCCGGGGAGAGGGTCGGATACTCGTCGGCCCAGTGGTTGGACGTCAGCTTCCTCACGCCCGTGCCGTCGGCATTCATGATCATGACTTCGCGGCTCTCCGGAAAATGACCTTCCACGAAGAGGATCGATTTCCCGTCGGGTGACCACTTGGGTTCCGAGCTGCCGGTGTTGGGCGCCGCGGGGCCGCCGAAGGCGAGCACGAAGAGGAGGGTAACGAACAAGGCCTTCATGTTACTGATCCGCAGGCATTTCCGGGCGTCGGACGTGACGTCCATCACCAAATGCGACACAGGAAGCGACGTATGAGGGACGAGCCGCCAAGCCCGGGTCCTGCGTCAGACCGGGCCCCCGAAAGGCTGCTCGTCCGGCCTCTACGCTCGCCGCTTCGGCCGGGCGGCCCAGAATGCCGCTCCGAGGGCCGACCAGAGCAGGAAGGCAATCCACTCGGCTCGCGTGAAGCTTCCGGCCACCCACGGCAACGCCTTCATGCCGATGACTCCCACCGACACGGCGGCGCCTGTCCAGGCCATGACGCCTCCGAATTGCTCCCTCGGCCGCCCGGAGCGACGCGCTCGCGCCCGATCGGCCACGCAAGTCGAGAGCCACCCGACCGCCACCGCGAGCGATCCCACCTCCGTCACGGGAACCAGAAGCGCGTCGCCGAGCAGCGCACCGGCGCCGGAGAGAAGCCCCATCAGCAGGATGGCAACGGCCGGCGTGCCGTGCACCGAATGAACCCGGCCGAGCGCCGGATGGACCAGATCGCGGCGCCCGATCCCGAACAACAGCCGAGTCGCCGCCACGAAGTTGCCGTTGAAGATCTTGATGAGCGAGAGAAAGGCCGCGAGCAGGATCCAGCGCGAGACCGTCTGCGACCCGAACGCCCGCGCAAAGGCCGCCTCCGTACCCAGGTGCTGCGACACCAGCGTCTTCCAGGGGAAGACGAAAGAAACCGCCAGAATGATCGTCACGTAAAAGACGCAGCCGGCTACCGCCGCCCCGACGATCGCGCGGGCGAAATGCCGCGGATCGAACCCGGAGTGCGCCTCCTCGGACTCCTTGCCGACCGACTCGAAGCCGGTCATGAAGTACGGGACGATCTGCAGCACGAGCAGGATCGACAGCGCCGCGCCTCCCGCTCCCGGCCGCGCGAAGACCGGCTGGAGGTTCGCCGCGTCCCCCCGAAGGAAGCCCATCGTCGTGAACACCGCGAAGATCGCGAGCAGGCCGAAGGTCATCGACTTCTGAAAGGCTGCGCTCGGCCGGATACCCCGGTAGTTGACCCACACGATCCCGACAACCAGGAGAATTCCCACGGCCAGTCGAGGCAACGTGATCGTCTTGCCCGCGATCGTGTACAGCGGCGCCGCGTTGAAGAGGGGAAAGACTCGCGCCAGGAGATTTCCGATCGCGACGGCTTCCCAGGGGCAAACGATCGCGTAGGCGAGAACCATCGTCCACGCCGCGGCGAAACTGACCGGCGCCGGGAAGACGCCCGCCGCATACGCGATCTCCGCTCCCGCGTCCGGCACTTCGCGCACCATGCGTCCGTAGGTGAGCGCCACGGGCAGAAGGAGAACGCCGCCGATCAGGAATCCCAGAGCGGCGCCGCCCGGACCCCCGCGCGAGAGCCAGTCGTCCATGAGCACGACCCAGCCGACCCCCACCATCGTTCCGAAACCGAACGTGAAGTACTCGGTCAGCGTCAGCGTGCGGACCAGGTGCGGCGTGTCGCGGCTCATTGGTCGGAGAGTCGGGATAGTCTAAGGCCTCGCATGCGCGCTTCCCGTGACCGTCCTTCGCGCGGCTCCGGGCGCCGGCTCCGCCTCTCGCGCCGCACGCGCCCGTTCCAGGAGTCGGTCATTCGGGAGATGACCCGCCTCGGTGCGGAAGTCGGAGGCGTGAACCTGGCGCAGGGACTGCCGGACTTCGACCCGCCGCCGGAGCTCGTGGACGCGCTCCGGCGCGCGATCGACGAAGGCCATCATCAGTACACCTTCACCTGGGGGGATGAGGCGTTTCGCCGATCGGTCGCCGAGAAATGCCGCCGCTTCAACGCCATGGCGGTCGATCCGGACACCGAGGTGACGATCACCTGCGGCGTTTCGGAAGCGGAGGTTGCCGCGGTGCTCGCTTTGACCGAGCCGGGCGACGAGGTTCTGATCCTCGAGCCGTGGTACGAGAACTATCTGCCGGCTTGCGTGCTCGCGGGCGTGCGGCCGCGCTTCGTGCCGATGAGCGAGCCCGGCTATGCGATCGATTTTGCCAGGCTCGCCCGCGCAATCAACCGGCGGACGCGACTGCTTCTCTTGAACACGCCCGGAAATCCGTCGGGCCGGGTCCTCTCGCGACCGGAGCTCTCGGAGATCGCGCGGCTTTGCCAGCGCCACGGCATCGTTGCGGTCGTCGATGAAATCTACGAGCACATCTGGTACGAGGGGCACCCGCATGTGAGCCTCGGGTCGCTCCCCGGAATGGAAGACCGCTGCGTCACGCTATCGGGCCTCGGGAAGTCTTATGCCGTCACCGGCTGGCGCGTGGGCTGGGCGGTCGCCGCGCCGGCGCTCACCGCGCTCATCCGAAAAGTTCACGACTACTTGACGATCTGCGCGCCGGCTCCCTTCCAGAAGGCGGGCGAAACGGCGCTCGCGCTGCCGGACTCCTACTACGAGGATCTGCGGTCCAGGTACGCCGCGCGCCGCGACATCCTGCTGCCGGCGCTCGAGCGGGCGGGACTGTCCTTCGTTGCGCCGGAAGGCTCCTACTACGTCATGGTGGACGCGGCCGATCTCGGATGGAAGGACGACTGGAAGTTCGTCGACTTCCTGGCGCGGCAAGTGGGTGTGCTCGCGGTGCCGGGCTCCTCGTTCTACGCCCGCGGCGGGGGCAAGACGCGGGCACGCGTCAACTTCGCCAAGAAGGAAGAGACTGTGCGCGAGGCGGTGCGGCGACTCGACGCTGCGGATCTCCGTGAGAGGGGGACGCGTCGACGCCCTGCCGGGGCAGCTCGCTGATCACGGAGCTTTCAACCCCGCCATCCAGTTGACGACCACCGCGATGGGCGGCACTTCCCGCTCGAGGACGCGCGTGACGACCAGGAACTTCTGCCCGTCCGCCGTCACGTCGTATCGCGAACCCGGCTGGTTCCTCGCGCGTGTTTCGAAGAGCGGAACCGGGAGGCCGGGCTCGAGAGTTGTCCCCGGCTGGATCGGGACCGACATCATCTTCCCGTCGTCGGCGATGTAGAAGAGTTCCTTCCCATCGCCCCGCCATTTCGGGTTCTTGCCTCCCGCCGTCGAGATCGCGATCCTCTGGCCGGGACCCGGAAACGGCGCCGCGTAGACATCGGACTTGCCCGACTCGGTCGAGGTGTAGGCGATCCATTTCCCGTCGGGCGAGAAGACCGCCAGGCCCTCCCTCGCCTTCGTCTGCTGAAAGGGAAGCGGTTTTCGATCCCCTTCGAAGCGGAGAACCCAGATGTCCCAGTCCGTCGTCTCTCCTGGGACTCCGTAGGCGAGGAAGCGGCCGTCGCGGGACCAGTCGAGGGGGATCTCGGCGTTGGTCGTTTTCAACAGCGATTCCTCCGAGCCCGCGCCGCCGAGGGGCCGCAGGAAGAGGCGAGGCGGACCTCCCCGCATGGAGCTGAAGGCGAGGCGACTCCCGTCGGTCGACCAGACGGGAGTGTCGTCGTCCGAAGAGCTTTCCGAGCCGAACTGCGTTCTCGAGCCCCGGGCGAGGTCATAGATCCAGAGAGTCGCTTTCGGTCCGGCGTAGGTCGAGAGGGCAAGCTTCCGGCCGTCCGAGGAAAGCCGCGGGTTCCAATAGTCCCCCGGCTCGCCCACGGAGCCGATCTGCCTCCCTTGCCGGTCGAACCAGAGGAGACGCGAAGGGAAGGTCGCGGCGCGGGCGTAGGCGAGGACACCGGCGGGGGACGCCGAGAAGTATGCGAGTTTCTTCGCATCGTCATAGGCGACGCCTTCCGCGATGGGGACGGCCTCGCCGAGCGTTTTCCCTGACCGCGCGTCGAAGGGCTGCGCAAGAATGTTCCCGCCCCGATGGAAGAGGAGCCGGCCGGGCTCGATGTAAAGGGCGTTGGAGGCATGGGGCACGACCTGGCGCGTCTCCTTCGAATCCATCGAGCCCACACGCACGCCCCCGTTCTGGTCCCGCGACTCGGGGTTGGCGCCCTGGTACGAGAAGTAGAGGAAGTGCCGGCCGTCGGGGAGAAAGTGCGGCCACCGCTGACTGTCCTCGCCATGCGCGGAGTCCAGCGCGAGGACCTGCTCCGGTGCGCCTCCGGAAGCGGCCACACGGTGGATCGAGCTTCCGGCGGACGGAGCGAAAAGGATCACGCCCTCTTGGCTCCACGCCCCGCCGCGGCCGACGGGAGCGTCGCAGAGGACCTGGACCGGGCCGCCCGAGGCGTCCACCCTCTTCAACTTCCCTTCGGAGAAGAATCCGACCGAGCGGCTGTCGGGAGACCAGAAGGGATACTCCGCCCCCTCCGTTCCCGGAACCGGCCGCGCTCCCAGAGCGTCCATTGGGCGGATCCAGAGGAAGACCTTGCCGTGGTCGTCCTCCGCGTCGAACGCGAGCAACCGCCCATCCGGCGAAAGGGCCGGCAGCATGGACACGTTGAGTCCGGGACTCTGGTACGCGGCCGATTCCGAGGGCACGATTTCGAAGCGCAGAGCACGAGGGGGCGTCGGGGCGCGCCGGACGAAGGCCACCGCAAAGCCGACCGCCGCGAGGGCCGCCAGCGCGAAGCCCGCCCAGGCGAGCCTCTCGCGGCTGCGGCGGCGCGTCGAGACAGCCGCCGGCGCGGCGACGCCGGCCTGCGAGCCCTCGGCGATCCACTTCAACTCCGCCGCGATGTCGTGCGCCGATTGCCAGCGGTCTTCCGGGTCCTTCGAGAGACAGATCCGGACGACCCGATCTAGAGCCGGGGGCGCCATCGGCTGGATCGTCGAGATCGCGGCCGGCTCGTCCTTCAGAATCGATCCAATCAGGCTCGCCTGGCTCTTTCCCGCAAAGGCCTTTCTTCCCGTCGCCATCTCGTAGAGGACGGCGCCCAGGGCGAAGATGTCGGTCCTGGCGTCCGCCTCCTTGCCCTCGAGCTGCTCGGGGGCCATGTACTGGAAGGTCCCGAGGATCGTGCCTCCCTGCGTCAGGTCCTGGCCGCCGGCAACCGTCGGGAGTGCCGTCACACCCGAGACCGGCGTCACCGGTGCCACCATCTTCGCGAGGCCGAAGTCGAGGAGCTTGATTCCAGACTTGCTCACCATGACGTTTCCCGGCTTCAGGTCCCGATGGACGATGCCCTGGCGGTGCGCCTGGTCGAGCGCTTCGGCCATTTCCACCCCGTACCGGAGCACCTGCTCGGCTGGAAGCGGCCCGCGGGCCAGACGCTGCGTCAGCGTCTCGCCCTCCAGGTACTCCATCACCAGGTATTCGGTTCCGTCGGACTCTCCAACGTCGTAGAGCGCGCAGATGTGGGGGTGGGAGAGCTTCGAAATCGTCTTGGCCTCTCGCTCGAACCGCTGACGAACCTCGGGAGAGGAGGAGAGGTGCGCCGTGAGCACCTTGACCGCCACGGTGCGCTCGAGCCGCGTGTCCTGCGCCTTGTAGACTTCGCCCATCCCTCCAGCGCCAACCGGCGACTGGATTTCGTAGGGGCCAAGGCGTGTCCCAGCCGTGAGAGTCATGATTTCGACGCGGCGGATTCTACGCCCGGCTCGATAGACTCGCTTCGTGCCGCTCAAGGAGACCGTGCGGGCCGCTGTGATGTCGGGTCCGGGGCGTCCGATCGAGCTCCGCACCTTCGCGCTGCCGCGGCCGGAGCCCGGCGGCGCGCTTCTCGAGACGGTCGCTTCCGAGGTGTGCGGGACGGACGTCCATCTCCATCACGGCAGGCTCTCCGGCGTTCCCTATCCGATCATCCCGGGGCACGTGGCCTGTGGCCGGGTGCTCCAAACCAACGGAGTCCTGCGCGACGTCGACGGCCGGGAGATCTCGACGGGCTCCCTCGTCACCTTCTATGACGTCTTCGGCACGTGCGGCGCCTGCTGGCACTGCCTGGTCGCGAAAGCCGCGACCCGCTGCCCCCACCGCCGGGTCTATGGCATCACGACGGGAGTCTCCGACGGACTCCTCGGCGGCTGGGCGGAGGCCGTGGAGCTAAAGCCCGGCGTGCGTGTCCTGCCGCTGCCGGAGGGTCTCGATCCGCTCGACTTCATGGGGGGCGGCTGCGGCCTTCCGACCGGCTTTCATGCCGTCGAGAGGGCGAGCATCGCCTTGGGCGACACCGTGGTCGTGCAAGGGAGCGGTCCCGTCGGGTTGAATGCCGCCATCTTCGCGCAGCTTGCCGGCGCGGCGCGGGTCCTCGTCGTCGGAGCGCCGCAGGAGCGACTCGCCGCCGCGCGACGCCTCGGGGCCGAGGACGTGTGCGATCTCGCGAAGCTCACCGATCCCGCGGCTCGCGTGAGGTGGGTGCGGGATCGAACCGGCGGCCGCGGCGCTGACGTCGTGATCGAGGCCTCAGGCAACCCCGCCGCCCTGCCCGAGGGGCTCGAGATGCTCCGCGACGCCGGCACGTACGTCGTCGTCGGCCAGTACACCGATGCCGGCGACGTCGCGATCAATCCGCACCGGCACGTCAACCGGCGGCATGCAACGATCCTCGGGTGCTGGGGCTACGAGTTCACGCACCTTCACCGCGCGCTCGCGCTGATGGCCAAGCACAGGGAGCGTTTTCGCTGGCGGGACCTCGTCACGCGGGAATACGGGCTGCCGGAGGCGGGCCGGGCGCTCGCCGACATGGAGCGCCTCTCCGTAATCAAGGCCGTCATCCGTCCCGGCGCCGAGCGCGGCTGATAAGCCTGTCTCGCGACAGGCGGACGGCACTGACCGAAAGAACAGTGGCGTCCTGTCGGCGAATCGATGCAAGATTGACCGGCGTCGTAGGGCCCCCGATCTGCCTGGCGATCGCCGTTCCGGGCGACAGGGAGCTCCGGAGCCCTCCGAGGCCCAACAAACTCGAGGAGGGGCCATGTCATTTCCCATCCGCTCGGTTCGCCTCTGCTTCTCCCTCCTTGCCTCTCTCGCCCTGTCGCTCGCCGTTTCCTCTTGCGGCAACTCGGACCATTCGCCGACCTCGCCCGGGGCCGCCACGCTCTCCGGCACGGTCATCAGCGGAACCTCCGCTGCGGGCATGCGCACGCAAGGCATGCAGATCGGTCTCGGGGGCGTGACGGTACGGGTCACGAGCACCGGCAAGTCCACGCAGACCGACGGCTCCGGCAACTTCTCGCTGACCGGGGTTCCCAGCGGCTCGGTCGAGCTCGCCCTCGAGCGCGCCGACATCAACGCCCGTGCCACCGTCACGGTTGTGCCGGGCGCGGCCAACAAGGTCACGATCTCGGTCGTCGGGTCACGCGGCGTCGTCGTGCCGGGCGGCCATTCCGGCGAAGAGATCGAGGGTCTCGTCTCCGCCAACGACGGAAGCACCCTGACCGTCCTCGATCAGCGGCTCGGCGCCGTCATCGTCCACACCGACGGCAATACGGTCGTTCGGACCGATAGCACGACGATTCCCCTCTCCCAGATCGCCGTTGGAAATCGCGTCCACGTCAAGGCGGTCCTACAAGACGATCAGAGCTATCTCGCCACCGAGATCCTGCTCCAAAACGAGAAGGTCGGCGGCAACCGGGAGGTCTCGGGCTCGGTGATGTCGGTCGACTCCGGTGCCAAGAGCTTCGTCGTGCAATCGACCGGCGCGAACGTCACGGTGACGACGGACTCCTCGACGATGTTCAAGCGCCGCGGCGGGAGCGCCAGCTTCTCCGACGTCGTCGCCGGCGCGACGGTCCAGGTCGTCGGAACGCTTCAGGGGGACGGCACGGTTCTGGCGAAGAAGGTGACCATCGAGAGCTGACTCGGGGTACCTCCCTCGAGGGAGGCGCGGCGGCCCGGCCACGGCCTCGCGGCGCTATATCACAATTGATATAGTTGTCACCGCGGGGCCTGCGCCGGGAGCCGGCTCTTCGGGATCTTGACCAGGACGGTGTACTCCGGGTCGACGAGCTCGACGATCGGCGCCCGCGCGTTCTGGGAGACGAACTGGTAGGCGTCCATCTCTGCCAAACCGGTCTTCTCCTGTACCCAGCGCACCATGTCCTTGAACGCGATCCGCGCGGCGTCCTCGAGCGGCCGGCCGGCCCCGAGCGACATCATCCATTCGGCGTTTTCGATGCGCGGCCAGGGAGTCCTCGCGTTTCTTGAGGAGCTCCACGGTCAGCTCCACATTCATCGCGCCCTCGATGGCGGTTCCGATGATTTCCCCGTCTCCCATGGCGTAGTGGCCGTCGCCGAAGGAGAGGAGCGCCCCCGGCACCCGAACACCCAGGTACACCGTGTTGCCCGCGCGAACCTCCGGACAGTCCATGTTGCCGCCGAAGTCGTCGGGAACGATTGTGGAGCGCGCCTCGCCGTTGGCGGGAGAGACTCCGAGACACCCCAGAAACGGCGCGAGCGGCACCTCCCACGAGTGTTTCCCATCCTGCGATCGGGTTCGGGCGACGCCCCGCGCCCGGTCGATCTCGTAGAACCAGACCGTCTCGGGCAGATCCGGGCCGAGGATGGCTGTCCTGTCGGTTCCGGTCAGGGCGCCAAACCCGGGAAAAGACGAGGAGATGCCGTGGTCCCGGGCGGGCCCGAGCTTCTCGATCCGGACCGCAAGGGTGTCGCCCGGTTCCGCTCCCTCGACGAAGAACGGCCCCGTCTGCGGATTGTCATGTCCCGGAGGCTGCACTTTCGAAGGGATGTCACCCGGCCTTCGCACGGCGCCGTCGTAGCAGTCCTCCGTCCAGGTCACGATTCGCGTTCCGGGCTTGATCCGGTGGGTCGGCGCCACGCCGCCGAAGGTGTACTTCAACTCTTCGTGCTTCGGGACGTACCGGAGCACGGGTTCCTGCGCAACGGCGACCGCCGCGGCCCCGAAGAACAGGGATGCCGTCAGTTTGTGTCTCATCACGGTCCCTTTCGCTTCACGAGCGGGAAAGACTCCTCGGGCCCCCTGGAAAGGGCCAGTGCGCTGTCCCGGACAAGAGAGACGTTCGCACGCGGAATTCTATGTGCGAAACTGCGCCCCCACGAGACATGTCATCCGAGACGGAGCCACTTCCCTCGCCGCCGCGCCGGCCGCCATTGTCGGCCGGCTTTGCGGCCGTCATCGTCTTCAAGTACCTGAAAGCCGCCGCCTTCATCCTCGTCGGCATCGTCGTCCTGCGGATCGCGCGATTGCCGAGCCACTCCGAGCCGATGGAGCTCGCACGGCTGCTCCAGATCCGGCCCGAGCGGGAAAGCGTTCAGCGGCTCTCGGTCTTCCTCGCGCAAGTCACCCCGGGCCAGGTCGAGGCGCTCGGAGCCGCGTCGATTTTGATCGGACTCGTCTTCGTGGGGGAGGGAACATTTCTCGCCCTGCGATTCTGGTGGGCGACCTACTTCACCGTCTTCCTGACGGCCCTCGGAATCCCGGTCGAGGTGCGCGAGATCGCCAAGTGGCCGACGCGGTTGCGGCTCTACGTGCTCCTCGCGATCAATCTCGCCATCCTCGTCTACGTGTGGATGCGAAGAAACGAGTTCCGGCAGAACCGAGCGGCCGACGCCTCGCCGCCGACTTCCGAGTCTTAGCCCCCGGTCGGTCGCGTACCCCCGCCGCCGCCTGACTCGGGAAATCGCTTCGCGAGCCAGCCCTCGACTTCCTCCGGGTGGTACCCGAACGGGCCGGGCTTGCCCTTGTAGACGATCACGCCCTGCTCGTCCACGATGTAGAAGCGCTCGGGCCAGCCTGCGTAGACGGCATTGGCGCGGTTCTCGATCGGATCGACCGCCAGGGGAATGTCGTAGTGGAAACGTTTGACGAAGTCATTGGCGATCCGAAGCCGCTGCTCCGTCGTCGTGGGCTGCGGATAGCAGACGTCTTCCTTCTCATTGGATTCCATCTGCCACTCATCGAGCGGATGCGCCTCCTTGATGTAGAGCGTCAGGAACCGGGCGCGGTCGGCGTACTTGCGCCGAATGGCCTCGACGCGCTCGACCGAGCGCCGGAACGGGGGTCAGGTGAAACTGCCGAAGATCAGGACGAGGGGCTTGCCCCCGACGGAGTCCTTCAAGGACACGGGTGTCGTCCCATCGAGGGCCAGCAGGGAAACGTCGGGAGCCCGGTCGCCGACCTTCAGGTCCCCCTCGCGCCGCTGGTCGCACCGCAGCATGCCGATGACGTTTCGCGGACCGAAGGAAATCAGCCCATAGGCCAGGACGGCGGCGACCAGCAGCCCGACGGCGATCAGGATCTTCTTCAGCACTCTCGCGTCCTGAGGATCGGCGGCCCGATCACAGTTTCACCAGACACCATTCCTCGGACCACGGCAGCCGCGACATCTGGAGCGCCGGCTTTCCTCCCGGCGCAACGCAGAAACCGTCGGACCAGTTGACGCCGAAGCCGTTCTCCGGATCGTAGAGACCCGGCTCGACGGAGAAGATCATTCCGGGCTCGAGCATCGTGTAGTCGCCGAGCGAGAGGTAGGGAGGCTGGTGCCCTTCCATCCCCATCCCGTGCGCCGGCCGGTGGTAGATGTACTTCTGCATCCCCTCTTTGACCTGGTGTTGGAGGATCTGGTAGGCGACCGTCGAGCAGGCGATTCCCTCCTTCGACTGCTCCTTCTGAATCAGGCAGCAGTCGCGCGAGACGGTCCAGACCTTTTTCTGGTGATCGGTCCAGGGCGCGAGCAAGAATGCCCGGTAGAGCTCTCCCCCGCAGCCTCCGATCTCGACTCCTCCGGCGATCTGGAGCGCCTGCCCCTTCTGGATCTTGTTCATGTGAAACTGGTTGGGATGCGGGTAGGCGGTTCCCCGGCCCACCCGGCATTCGATGTCCATCTCGATTCCGACGGCCGAGTGCGGCGCGCCGTCCCGCTTGATGCCTTCCATCAGAAGCTTCGTGCCGAACTCGGCCGCGGCCGCGCCGAGCTCGTAGTCGGTCAGGTCCGTCCCCTTCTCGAGCAACAGGTCCCTCGCGAAGGCGTGTGTCTCATCGAAAACCCGGTAGGCGCGGCGCCAGAGCGCGAGCTCCTCGGGAGTCTTGACCATCCGCATCTTTTCGCAGGTGTCCGCAACCGAGTCGAAGGTCGTCTCCTTGAGGAACACCTTGCCGACCGTCTTCGACTGGCCGCGCGAGAGCTCCCAGTCGGTCGCGATTCGCTTTCCGTCGAGTCCCCGCTTCTTCAAACCCTTGAGCGTCCATTCGAAGAGGTCGACTGTGGCGCCCTGTTGGACCCTGCCCTGGACCGGGTTTGCGCCCTCGGCGTGGAGGAAGTCGAAGTAGGACTCCGCCTCCGTCGCCCACCAGCTGGCAACGAGGTCGCGATCGAGCGCCGGATGGAACCAGATCGTCGCCAGCCGGTCGGCCGGCAGGAAGACGCGGAAGGGCCGCTCGGTCGAGGTGAAGAACAGGCCGGTGAAGTAGATGATGTTCTGCTGGTTGGAGAGCAGGATGCCGGCGTAGCCGTCTTCCTGAAGCTTCGCCTGCAGCACTTTCAGGCGTCCCTGGCTCCACTCGAGCGGCAAGCGGTCGTAGGTCGCGGGCTTCAACCCGTCGTCTTCTTTCAGAAAGAGCGCGGCGGATCGGGAAGCCCGGCCGGCCGGGGCCGAAGAGGCGGCGACGGACCGAACGGCGGCGAGCGAGCCGACCGCAGCGGCCCCGGACGTCGAGAGCCAGCGGCGCCGGTTCCAGGTCATCGAGTACCTCCTTCCGAGATGGCGCCAAATCGTACCAGCGAAACGCCGCCACCTACAGCTTCACCAGACACCACTCCTCCGTCCACGGCACGCGCGACATCTGAAGCGAGGGTTTCCCGCCCGACCGGACGCAGAAGCCGTCAGAGAAGTTGACGCCGAATCCATCCTCGGGATCGAAGAGGCCTGGCTCGACCGAGAAGATCATCCCCGGCTCGAGCATCGTGTAGTCACCGAGCGCCAGATACGGCGGCTGGTGGCCCTCCATGCCCATCCCGTGCGCCGGCCGGTGGTAGATGTAGTTCTGCATGCCGTCCTTCACCTGCCGCTGGTGAATCTGGTAGGCAACCGTCGAGCAGGCGACACCCTCCCGGGAGAGGTCCTTCTGCATCAGGCAGCAGTCGCGCACGCACGTCCAGACCTTCTTCTGTCGATCCGTCCAGGGCGCCAGGAGAAACGCCCGGTAGAGCTCCCCGCCGCATCCGCCGATCGCGACTCCCCCCGCTATCTGGAGCGCCTGACCCTTGCGAACCTTGTTGTGATGAAACTGGTTGGGGTGAGGGTAGGCGGTGCCGGGACCGACCCGGCAGGAGACCTCCATTTCGAGACCCACGGCCGAGTGGGGCTTCCCGTCGCGCTTGATGCTCTCCAGAAGAAGATTCGTTCCGTACTCCGTGGCGGCCATGCCGAGCTGGAAATCCGTCAGGTCCGTCCCCTTCTCGAGCAGCAGGTCGCGGGCGAAGGCGTGCGTCTGGTCGAAGATCAGGTAGGCGCGGCGCCAGAGTGCCAGCTCCTCGGGAGTCTTGACCATCCGCATCTTCTCGCAGCGGTCGGCGACAGAGACGAAGGGCGTCTCCTTGAGAAAGACTCTTGCGGCCGCTGCCTTCTGAGCGCTCGAGAGCTCCCAGTCGGTCGCGATCCGTTTTCCGTCCAGACCCCGTTTCTTCAAGCCCTTGAGCATCCACTCGAAGAGATCGACCGTCGCGCCCTGCTGGACCCTGCCCTCGTTGGGAAAGCCCCCCTCCGCGTGGCGGTAGTCGAAGTAGTAGTCCGTTTCCGTGGCCCACCAGCTTTTGACGAGGTCGCGGTCCAAGGCGGGATAGAACCAGATCGTCGCCAGCCGGTCGGCGGGCAAGTAGACGTGAAAGGGGCGCTCGGTCGTCGTGAAGAAGAGGCCGGTGAAGTAGATGATGTTCCACCGGTCGGAGAGAACGATTCCCGCATAGCCGTCCTCGGCGAGCTTGGACTGCAGAAGCTTCACCCGCCCCTGGTGCCACTCGAGCGGCAAGCGGTCGTAGGTGGCCGGCTTCAAGCCGTCGTCCTCGCTCAGGAGAAGCGCACCGGAGCGCGAGGCAGGGGTCGCCGAGGCCGGATGGGCCCGGGATCGCGCGGCAGCGAGCGAGCCGATTGCGGCGGCTCCGGACGTCGAGAGCCAGCGGCGCCGGTCGAGGGTCATGAGCGCACCTCCTCGGACGATTTTGGGCGGATCGTATCCCGGGGGTCCCTGCGCGGGGATGCGGCCGAGCTCTCCCATCATCCTGAGCGCAGCGAAGGATCTACTGACTTAGGCTCCCAGGTCATCAGGTGCCGGCAAGACCGATCGGATGAGGACTCCCAAACAAAAGGGAGTAGCTCCCTCGTTTCGCTCGGGATGACAGGCGACTGCTGCTGTTCCTCGCCCCACTGGGCTCGGAATGACGGGCGTCAGGGATGCTTCCCGAGCAATTTCTCTCGATACTTCGCCACCGGCACGGCGCCGTCGGCGAGCATCGAGTCCATGAACTCCTTCAACCGGAACTTGTCTCCCTGCGCCGCCTTGACCGCGTCGTAAAGGGCGCGGATCTGTGTATACCCGAGGAAGTAGGTCGGAATCTGCGTCGGTGTGGTGATCGAGCGTGTCCACATGTTCGAGGCAAACTGCGCGTCCTGGAGCGCCTCGTCCCGGACAAAGGCAATCACTTCCTCGCGCTTCATGTCCTTGGTGTGGACGCTCACGTCGACGACCGCGCGGGCGATGTTCTCCATCTGTTTCTTCAAGTGCGCAAGGCGGTCGAGCGGTCCTCCCCAGCCTTGATCGAGCATGAGGCGCTCGGAGAAGGTCCCCCACCCCTCGACGTACACGTCGTCGGGAAAGAGGGCCCGTACCTTGTGCGGCTGGTGCGCGGCGACCTTGAGCTGCAGGTAGTGGCCGGGCAGGATCTCGTGGGGCGTGATCATCACGTTGAAGTGGTGGTTGAAATCCCGAAAGAAGCCGTCGCGCTCCTCCGGTGTGGCCGAGTCGGGGGGTGTGGGCAGGAACCAGAGCGTCTTCGCGTCGGGCGAGTAGGGTCCGGCGGGATAGACGCCGCCCACACTCTGGCCGACGAAGTAGCCGGGAGAGCGGTCGGTGTAGAGGGTCAGCGGGTCGGGAAGTGTCACGACCTCGTGCGCGTGCAGGTAGGCGTTCAGATCCGAAACCTGCTTGCGGTAGTCCGCGACGAACTCCTCGACGGTCTTGGCCCGGTCGGCGGAGACGCGGGCGAAGAGCCGGACCAGGACCTCGCGGTCGGAGGCCGGTGGCTCGGTGCCGGGAAAGATCTCCTTCCAGACGGACCGGCCGTAGGCCGCGGCCTCCTTCTTCTTCTCCGCGAGGGCCGCCGTCGCGCGAGAAAGCACCGCGTTCGGGTCGGTCTCGCCCGTCGCGATGCGAAGAGCCTCGGCGTAATGCGAGCCCAGGCGCGGCGACCCGGTCGCGCGCGGCGTCAGGCCGTCGAGATAGCTCGCCAGACCGTCCAGCGCCGCCGCGGCCGCCAGAGCCTCTCTTGTCGCTGCGTCCCTCTCCTCGCCCTCGAAGAGGCTCGGAAAGCCCTGCCGGTAAAACTGGGCCGATGCGCGCGCCTGCCCCGCGGCGATGAGCGCGAAGTCGGGCGCGATCTGCGAGGGCGGCGAAGCCGAAAGGGCGCTCTGCGCCTGACGGCAGAGCCGCGGAAGCTGCCCGACGCGCGCCCGGGCAGCCGCCAGGCGCTCGGTAAGCGGCCGGTCGTCGCGCACGAGCAGGAAGACCGTCGCGTTGCCCGCGATGTTCGTCCAGAAAAGCGGGTCGCGCGAGGCGCGCGCGAGCGTTGAAAGCTCGAGCAGCTCCCACTCGATTCGCGATTTCAGGAGATCGGCGTCCAGCCGGTCGTCCTGCGAAGCGCCGGACGGACGCGCCGAGAGCTTCGCCAGCGTTTCCCGGTTGAACTCCACCCAGCCCCGAAGGCGCTCGGGCGTCAAGTCCTCGAGCTCGCGGTCGCGGTCGTGCTGGCCCGCCTCGGTCGCACGGCTCGGGAAGGTCTCGAAGTATTTCTCGATGTAACTGGTGACCACATCGGAAGTCGCGGGCGCCGGAGCGCCCGCCCCGAGGGCAGCGGAGAGAAGCAGAAGGTGCAGCATGACGCGGATCCTATCGGAGGCTCGACGCAAAGCTAAGATGTTCCCGTGAGCTTTGACCTTCAATGAGGGCCCTCGTCCTCGAGGACGACGCCCGCCTGCGCTCGCTCGTCGTCCGGACACTGACGCGCTCGGGCCTTGCCTGCGACGAGGCCGCCAGGATCGAGGAGGCCGAGGAACTGCTCGAGCTCCACGCCTACGACCTCCTGGTGCTCGACCGGAGACTCCCGGACGGGGAGGGGCTCGATGTCTGCCGGCGAGCCCGAAAGAAGGGGTTCACCCAGTCGATCCTCATGTTGACCGCCCTCGACGATGCGGAATCGACCGTCGAGGGCCTCTCCGAGGGTGCCGACGATTACCTGGGCAAGCCTTTCGACCTCGAGGTCCTGGCCGCCCGCGCGAAGGCCCTCCTGCGCCGCAACGACCGGCGGCCCACGGCCGAACTCACGAGCGGGGACCTGAGGCTCGATCCCGGCAAGCGCGCGGCCTGGAAGAGAGGCGAGGCGCTCGTGCTCACCGCGCGGGAGTACGCGATCCTGGAGGCCCTGATGCGCAAGCCCAACGCCGTCATCACGCGCGAGGAGATCCTCGAGCAGGCCTGGGGCGAGCGCGAGGAGCCGATGTCAAACACCGTCGACGTCCTCGTCGCGCGCCTGCGCAAGAAGATCGACACGCCGAAGAGACCCTCCCGAATCGAGACCGTGCGCGGAATGGGGTATCGGCTCGTTTAGAAGTCCCCTCTCCCGGCGGGAAAGTAGGGGCCGGGAGTAGGGGCCGGGTAGGGGCCGGGGGTCAACGCTGAATTCCTGGTAGGGGCCGGGGGTCAACGCTGAATTCCTGCGTGAATCGCCCTTCGGATCCATGGGCCCAACCCGAGCTGACTCAGAACGACTCGCCCCGCGCCTCATCGATTCCCTGCAAGCACACCTAGCGAGCGCAGCGATTCAGCGTTGACCCCGCTTAGCGCTGCCTCTTAGCGCTGCGCTGCCCAGTAGCGACAGCGCTGACCGCAGCCTGCCACACGCCCACGATCTAACTGGAACCTCATTGACGTAGGTGATCAGCACTCTTTCGCCAATCTCTAGCGGTTCCGTCCCGACGGGAGGATGGCCTGCCTCGAGGAGCTGCAAGACGACCTTGTCGTCGGCTGTCGCTGGCATACCGAACTCGACCTTTAACCTCAGCAAGGGGTTTCCTACTGATCCAAGATGGCCCCCAGTCCCTCTGGTCTGCGTTCCCGTCTCAATGTCGTCCACGACGCCGATCAGAAACCCCACAGATCGGCAGCTCCGATATCCAACCGACAAAGCGCTCGCTTCTGGGCACGGCGTCAGACCAGATTGACTCTCGACTTCCGTCTTCCCAACAGTCACGCATCCGAGCAGGCCACAGCTCAGAAGGAGGAGAGCACTCATCCACACTGTCGCTTCCTTCTTTGTACCCCTCCGAGGACTCATTCTTCCTTTCCTCCGGGAAGCCCCGGGCAGAAACCTGGCTGCGAGGGGTCTGGCGAGGGGTCTGGGGTCAACGCTGAATCCCTGCGCGGAATCGCCCCTCGGATCGATGGCTGTCTCGCCCTCGTCGCGACAAGTAGATAGACAGGGAAGGCAGGGAGCCGCCAGGAATGTCGCGACCTTTGCGCATTGAGTATCCGGGGGCGTTCTACCACGTCACAGCGCGGGGCAACGAGCGGCGAGCGATCTTTCGGGATGATGCGGACCGCGAGAGATACCTGAAGTGCGTCGCGCGCTGCCGTGATCGCTTCGCATTTCGACTCCACGCATACTGCCTGATGACCAATCACCTGCATCTGGCGATCGAAGCCTCGGAAGTCCCGCTCTCTCGGATCATGCTTACGTTGCACGGCTCCTACTCCCAGGCGTTCAACCGGCGCCACCGGCGAGTGGGGCATCTCTTCCAGGGACGTTACAAGGCGTTCCTGGTCCAGAAGGACCGGTACCTCCTCGCCCTGGTCCGGTACATCCACGAGAACCCGGTGAAGGCAAGGATCGTCAAGAAGCCAGAGGATTTCCGCTGGTCGAGCGATCGAGCTTACCGGAGGCCGTCGCGGCCCGAATGGTTGGAGACCGACTTTGTTCTTTCGCTGCTCGCCGATCGGCGTCGACCAGCGGTGAGAAGGTACATCGCACTGATGGCCAGACGCGGCCCCAGCGACTACGACGAGGTCCCAACCTTCGGCGGCGTGATTCGAGGCGACGAGGATTTCGCCGTTCGTATCGGTGCGACCGCGGACCCAGAAGTGATCGTCCGATCCTTGACCCCGGAGCGCGTGGCCCGGCTGGCGGCCAACGCACTCGGAGTCTCCGTCGACCAGCCCTCCGACTGGCGCCTGAGGGCGATCACGGGGTATGTCGGCAGGCAACGAGGCCGGATTCCGCTGACGAAGACCGCCTCCTTCTTCGGCAAGCACGGAACCACGCTCGTGCGCGACGTTCGACGCCTCGAAGCCGAGCTTCCGCTGAACGACTCCACCCGCCGGCTCGTCGATTCCCTCCAAGCACGCCTCGCCAGCGCAGCTATTCAGCGTTGACCCCGCTTGCCGCCCACTTGCCGCCGCTAGCGCAGCAATTCAGCGTTGACCCCGCTTGGCATAATTAGCCGATGGTCAGGCTTCCGTCGCTGGCTAAGTCGCGCACCCGCATCGCGCTGGCGGGCGCGATGCTGTCGGCCGCCTTCCTGCTGATCCTCGCCCTCTCGACCCGGGCAGTGGTGCGGAGCATGACCTTCGCCGACATCGACGAGGAGCTCTACACGCTGGCGGCCGCGGTGGGCTCGAGCTTCGAGCTCGAGGGGTTGGACGAGTCGCGCCGCGACACGCTGCGGGCCGGCCTCGAAGCGAACGCTTTCGAGTTTCGCCTCGCGAACCACTCGGCGATCCTGTTCAAGGGAGAGACTCCGGTCGCGGCCTCCGGCCATCTCTTGCGCACCGCGCTGCCGGGCGGCTTCGACCCCTACCGCGACCAGCCCGAAACGCCGTACACCACGATCGAGCCCTACAGCGGACAGAATCGAACCTGCCGCTTTCTCGTCACGCACCTCGGGGGCAAGGCGAAGGGATCGACGCTCGTCCTCTTCCGCTGGATCGGCCCGAGCCTGCACGCCCTGCGGAGGCTCGACCGGGCGCTCGCCGCGATCGTTCTCATCGGCGTTCTCGGCACCGCGGCGATCCTCGCCTTTGCCATCACGCGCGCCATCCGGCCCGTCGAGGAGGTCACGCAGGTGGCCGAGAACCTCCAGGCCACGGACCTCTCGCGCCGCGTGCGCGCCACTGCCGGCGGGGAAGAATTCCGGCGGCTGGCTGCGGTCATCAACTCGCTCCTCGACCGGCTGGAGAACGCCTTCCGGGCGCAGCGCCGCCTGATTGCTGACGCGGCTCACGAGCTGAAAACCCCGACCGCGGTGCTCATGGGCGAGGCACAGGAAGCCCGGCGCCCGGGGGCGACCGTCGAGGAGCGGCGCCAGTCGCTCGAGACGATCGAGCGGGCGGCGCGGGGCCTGGCTCAAGAGGTGGATGGCCTGCTGCTCCTGGCGCAGGGCGATGCCGCCCCCCCGGCCCGCCGCGAAACCGTGGACCTCTCACAGATCGCGGCCGAGGCGATCGCCGCGGCGCAGCCGCTCGGCACGGCGCGGGGCGTGCGCTGCCGCCTCGAGCATGGCAGAGAGGCCAGGGTCTCGGGGCACCGGGCTGGGCTTCTTCGCGTGGCGTCCAACCTGATCTCGAACGCCGTTCAGTACACGGCGGCGGGCTCCGAGGTCACGGTGCGGGTCGGCCCCGCGCCCGACGGGCAGGTCTTTCTCGAGGTGTGCGATCGGGGTCCGGGTGTCGAGCCCGAGAACCGGCGGCGCATCTTCGAGCGATTCGTGCGACTCGAGCCGGCGCGGGCGCGGAATCCGGAGGGATCGGGCCTGGGTCTTGCGATCGTCGAGCAGGTGGTTCAGGCCCACCAGGGGCGCGTCGACGTTTCGGCTCGGGAAGGGGGCGGCGCGGTCTTTCGGGTTCTGCTGCCGAAGGCCCCGGAGGAGGCCGCCCCCGAGGAGGTGACCGACGCTACTCGGTCTTCGGCGTCGGCGTGACCTCGGCCGTGCCGGACGCGACGGCCGTGGACTCGGCCTCGGGAGCTTGAACCTGGACGATGGTCGCGACTTTCTTCTTGTCGCGCGTCATCCAGCGAACCGTGACCTGCTCGCCAATCTTCAACGTCCCGCCGGTGACCCGCGTGGCGCCGGTCAGGACGAGGCGGGTCTCCTTGCCCTTGGCGTCCTTGACGGTGAGGCTCTTCGAAGCGGTGTCGAGGGCCGTGATCGCTCCGGACACCGCCTTGGTGTGGCTCTTCGGGTTGGGGGCCTCACCTAGGGAGACGGCGGCCAACAAGAAGATCGACGGGATCAGCCGCGTGAGCCCCTTCATCAGCCCGCTCCTTTCGCGAGGAGCGTATCGGGCCCTCGGTGAACCCTGCGTGAACGAGCCTCCACGATCATAGACTGGCGCCATGAGAAAGACGCCGCTCCTGCTCGCCGGATTACTTTCCATCCTGCTTCTCTCGGCCACGCGCGGGCCCGCCGCGACGGAGTACGACCTCCTGATTCGAGGCGGACGGGTCGTGGACGGCTCGGGCGCCCCGTGGTTCGTCGCCGACGTCGCGGTCAAGGACGGGCGCATCGCCGCCGTCGGCAGGCTCGAGGGCGCTCGCGCCAAGCGCGTCATCGACGCGGCGGGCCTCTACGTTTCCCCGGGCTTCATCGATCTTCTGGGCCAGTCGGAGTACAACGTTCTGGTCGATGGCCGGGCTGCCTCGAAGATCACCCAGGGGATCACCTCGGAGATCACGGGGGAGGGCGAGTCGATCGCGCCCTTGAACGAGGCCATGCTGGCCGAGGGCAAGGACGTCTTCGCGCGCTACGGTTTCACGCCCGATTTCACCACTCTGGCCGGCTATTTTTCGACTTTCGAGCGCCGCGGCTCCGCGATCAACCTGGGAACCTTCGTGGGCGCGGGAGGCGTGCGGGACCTCGTCATCGGGAAGGCGGACCGGCGCGCGACACCCGCCGAGCTCCAGCGAATGTGCGAGGTCGTGGACCAGGCCATGCGCGAGGGCGCGGTCGGGGTGTCCTCGTCCTTGCAGTACGTGCCCGACATGTACAACTCGACCGAGGAGCTCGTCGCCATGGCGAAGGTGGCCGCCAGGTACGGCGGCGCGTACTTCACGCACCAGCGCTCCGAAGCCAACGCGATCGACTCCTCTCTCGATGAGGTCTTCCGGATCGCCAAGGAGGCGGGCATTCGGACACAGATCTGGCACTTGAAGACCGCGTACAAGAAGAACTGGGGGAGGATGCCTGCGGTCCTGGCGCGGCTCGAGCAGGCCCGCGCGCAGGGAATCGACGTTGCCGCCAACCAGTATCCCTACACGGCCGGCTCCAACGGCCTCGACGCCTGCCTGCCACCCTGGATCCGCGAAGGCGGGCGCGAAGCGCTCTTGAAGCGCCTGGCCGACCCCGCGCTGCGGGAGAAGGCGAAGAAGGAGATGCTCGAGGACTCCGACGCCTGGAGCAACCAGTATCTGGGCTCGGGAGGCCCGGACCGGGTCCTGGTGGCCTCCGTGATCGACCCGAAGCTCAAAAAGTACGAGGGGATGACGATCGCCGCGATCGGGGCCGCGGAGAGGAAGGACCCGCGCGACGCCTTGATCGACTTGGTCATCGCCGACCGGGCCAACACGGCCTGCATCATTTTCATGGCGGACGAAGAGGACGTGCGCGCGGCGTTGAAGAGCCCGCTCGTCTCCTTCGGCACGGACTCCGGAGCGAGCGCGACGGACGGCATCTTCTCGCAGGAAAAATCCCACCCGCGTGGCTGGGCCTCGACGGCGCGGATCCTCGGGTACTACGTGCGCGACCAGAAGCTGATCCCCTTGGAGTTCGCCGTCCGAAAGATGACCTCCTTCCCCGCCGAGGCGGCGGCCCTTCCGGACCGGGGACTCGTGAAAGAGGGATTCGCCGCCGATCTCGTCGTCTTCGATCTCGCGAAGGTCCAGGCCCTCTCGAGCTACGAAGAGCCGCGGCGCTACAGCGCCGGGTTCCCCTATGTCGCCGTCAACGGCGTGCTCGTCGTGGACGACGGCAAGATCACCGCGGCGAGGCCTGGAAAGATCTTGCGCGGGCCCGGATACACCGGCAGCCGGTAGACTCGCGCCGAGGAGGAGCGCATGTCCGTTTTTGGAGGGCCGGGGGCCGCCCTGATCGGGACAATCTTGATCTCGAGCGCCGTGGGCGCGACACCGGAGGTGCAGCAAGACGCCATGAAGGAAACGACCACGCGGCTCGAGGCCGAGCTCTCGGCCAAGTACGGCGAAGGACAGCGCGCGCGCATCCGCCGCGGGCTCGCGCAGGCGGCGGAGTTCTGGCGCCCCTCCGACGGCGACGCCAAGGCCTTCGAGGAAGTGGCGCGGACCCAGTTCGCAGGAGACCCGAAGACGCTCGAGGCTCTCTTCTCGAGGATGGAATTCGCGCTCGAGTCCTACGACGGGCACCTCAACGAAATCGCCCGCGACTTTCGCAAGCAGTCGGACCTCGACCTGGGGCCGATCTATCCCTTCGACGAGATCCTCGCCGGCTACGACCCGAGCGCGCACTTCGTCGAGGACTGCTTCCAGAATCGACTCGCGTTCGCGGTGCTCCTGAACTTCCCCGTGACGACGCTCGCCGATCGCCTGCGCGAGGGAGAGACCTGGTCCCGCACGCAGTGGGCCGAGGCTCGCCTGTCCGAGCGGTTCGCCAAGCGAATCCCCGCCGATGTCAACCAGGCGATCAGCCAGGCGGGAGCGGAGGCCTCCCAGTACATCGCCGAGTACAACATCTGGATGCACCACCTCGTGGACGTCAAGGGCAATCGCCTCTTTCCGGCGAAGATGCGGCTTCTCTCGCATTGGAACCTGCGCGACCAGCTCAAGTCCGACTACGCGGATGCCAAGACGGGCCTCGCCAAGCAGCGTCAGATGGAGCGCGTCATGGAGCGCATCGTCACGCAGACGATCCCGCGCGCCGTCATCGACAACCCGGGAGTCGACTGGGACCCGGCGACCAACGCCGTGCGGGCATCCTCGGTCAAGGACTCCGAGCCCGCCGCGGTCCGGGCCTTCGCCGCGACGAGCGACGCCGAGCCCGACACCCGGTACGCGATGCTTCTCGAGTGCTTCCGGGCGGCCCGCCAGGCGGACCCGTACTCACCCACGGCGCCGACGCTGATCGCGCGACGGTTCGACGAAAACCGCCAGATCCCCGAGGAGCGCGTCCGAAAAATGCTCGAGGCGGTCCTGACCTCGCCTCTGGTGCCGCGGACCGCGAAGCTCATCGAAAAGCGTCTCGGCCGAAGGCTCGAGCCCTTCGACATCTGGTACGCCGGGTTCAAGCCTCGAAGCGCCCACACCGAGGAGGAGCTCGATGCGATCGTCCGGAAGCGCTACCCGACACCGGAGGCCTACAAGAAGGACATCCCGAATCTTCTCGAGCAGCTCGGCTTCTCCAAGGAGCGCGCCCAGTATCTGGCGGCTCACATCGAGGTCGACCCGGCGCGAGGCTCGGGCCACGCCCTCGGAGCGGCCCGGCGCGAGGACCACGCGCACCTGCGCACGCGGGTCGAGAAGGACGGAATGAACTTCAAGGGCTTCAACATCGCCGTGCACGAGATGGGGCACAACGTCGAGCAGACCTTCTCCTTGAACGACGTCGACTCGACGCTTCTGCAGGGAGTCCCGAACACCGCGTTCACCGAGGCTCTGGCGTTCGTCTTCCAGGCGAACGACCTCGCGCTTCTGGGCCTGGGCAGGCCCGACCCGCAGAGCGAGGCGTTGAAGACGTTGAACGATTTCTGGGCGACCTACGAGATCTCCGGAGTGGCTCTCGTCGACATGGGCGTGTGGCACTGGATGTACGAGCACCCCGACGCGACGGCCGCGGACTTGAAGGCGGCAACACTCTCCATCTGTCGAGAGATCTGGAACCGATACTACGCGCCGGTTCTGGGCGCCCGGGACGTGGTGCTGCTCGGCATCTATTCCCACATGATCGATTCGTTCCTCTACCTGCCGGACTACCCCATCGGGCACCTGATCGCCTTCCAGATCGAGCAGCAGGTGGAGAAGTCGGGCGGCAGGATCGGCCCCGAGTTCGAACGAATGGCGAAGATCGGCAACGTCGCTCCGGACATCTGGATGAAGCAGGCCACCGGCTCGCCCGTGGGACCCGAGGCGCTTCTGGCGGCCACCGAAAAGGCGATCGCCAGGATCGAGCGATAGAAGGGGGACTGGCCATGGACGATCTCGAAGACACGGCGGAAATGCCGGCGCGGCCCTCCTCGGAGGAGCGGCAGCCGGCCGGACTCTCCGCGCTCGTCGCCGTCGACGTCGCGGCCGTCTCGCACCCGGGCAAGGTCCGGCAGAACAACGAGGACCACTTCATCGTCACGCGCTTCGATCGGTCGATGCGCACCCTCCTGACGAATCTGCCCGAGGGCGACGTGCCGAAGCGGTATGAAGAGACGGTCTACGCGTTCCTGGTCGCCGATGGCGTGGGCGGCGCGGCGGGCGGCGAGATCGCGAGCCGGACGGCCATCCAGGCGCTGCTCGACCTCGTCATCGAGACCCCGGACTGGATCATGCGGATGGACGCGCCGCTCGCCCAGGAGGTTCTCGATCGCCTCGAACGCCGCTTTCAGAAAGTCCGCGAGGTCTTAGTCGAGCGGGCCAAGGCCGAGCCGGCATTGCGCGGCATGGCGACGACCCTGACGGCTGCCTGCAGCCTCGGCTCGGACTTGCTCACGGCCCACGTCGGCGACACACGGGCGTACCTGTTTCGCGAAGGGCGCCTCCACCAACTCACGCGCGACCAGACGATGGCGCAGTCGCTCGCCGACTCGGGCGCGATCACGCCAGAGGAGGCGGCCAAGCACCCGGGACGCCACGTCTTGACGAGCGCCCTCGCCACGCGAGGCGCCTTCGTCCAGGTCGAGCTCAAGAAGTCTCGGCTGAACGACCGCGATCAGCTCTTGCTCTGCTCCGACGGGCTGACGGAGATGGTCGCCGAGGACGCGATCGCGGGAGTGCTCGCAGCCTCGAGGCCCTCCGCCGACGCCTGCCGCCAGCTCGTCGACCTGGCTCTCGATGCCGGAGGCAAGGACAACGTGACCGTCGTGCTCGCGCGCTACCGACTGCCCTAAGCGCCCGTCTCAGGGGCTCGCGACACCCTCGCCCGGCCCGTTCGACTCGGCTCGAAACCCCTCGGCGAGCAGGCGCGATCTCTTCGGCACGGCTCGCCGAACCAGGCCGAATTTCGCGATCGCGTCTCTGATGTGCGCCATCGCCTCGTCGACGGAGTCCGTAAAAAGCAGGAGCTTCAAGTCCTCCGGCGCGATTGTTCCGGCCTGCATCATTTCGTCCAGGAGCTTTCGCAGGGGGCGCCAGTAGTCCCGCCCGAAGACCACGACCGGAAAATCATTGATCTTCCGAGTCTGGATCAGCGTGGCGGCTTCAAACAACTCGTCCACGGTGCCCAACCCTCCCGGCATGACGACGAACGCGTAGGAGTACTTGACCAGCATCACCTTGCGCACGAAGAAATGGCGGAAGGTGACGCAGACGTCGAGATAGGAGTTCAACCGCTGCTCTTCTGGCAGCACGATGTTGCAGCCCACCGAACGGCCGCCGGCTTCCTTCGCCCCCCGGTTGGCGGCCTCCATGATTCCCGGGCCGCCCCCCGTCATGACGGTGAAACCGAGCCCGGCCAGGGCGGAGCCGATCTGTCGGGCGAGACTGTAAAAGGGACTGTCCTCCTGGAAGCGAGCCGAGCCGAAGACGGTCACACAGGGACCGACGAAGTGGAGGGTCCGAAAGCCCCGGATGAACTCGAGGGCGATCTTTCCGACGGAGAAGAGCTCGCTTCCCCGCGAGCGCGGGCCCTCGAGGAACCAACGTTCCGCCGGCTCGGCGCCGCCTCCGGCGGGCCGCTCGGCCGGCACGACCTCGGGGGGCCCTTCGGTCACGCCCCGATGCTACCCGTTCGGGCGCCCTCGCCGTGTCAGCCGCGCCGCGTGACGGACAGACGCGCCTGAGCGATCGCGAATCGCGCCTGGATCTCCGGCAGCGTCTCGGCGCTCGCCGTCGCCATCTCCTTTTCGGCGCGGGAGCGTTCCTGCTCCGCGGCCGCGGCGTCGATCTCGCCCGGCGTCTCGGCGGAATCCGCCAGCACCGAGACCTGGTCGTTGGAGATCTCGGCTAAGCCGGGCGAGACGGCCAGCGTCATCTCTGCCCCGGCGCGCCGATAGGAAAGGACTCCGGTTCTTAAGAGGGTGAGCAGCTGCGTGTGCCCGGGCAGAATCCCGAGATACCCCTGCGAGCCGGGCAGCTGCACCTCGTCGGCATCGGTCTCCACGACGAGCCGCTCGGGCGTCACCACCTGAAGCTTCAACGCAGCCATGGCGCTCTACGCCGCGGCCTTGGCGAGCCCGGCGGCCTTCTCGCGGGCCTCCTCGATCGTGCCGACCATGTAGAAGGCCTGCTCGGGCATGTCGTCGCACTTGCCGTCCACGATCTCGCGGAAGCCCTTGATCGTATCGGCGACCTTGACGTATCGCCCTTCCAGTCCCGTGAACTGCGTCGCGACGAAGAAGGGCTGCGACAGAAAGCGCTGGATCTTGCGGGCGCGGGCCACCGTGAGCTTGTCTTCCTCGGAGAGCTCGTCGATGCCGAGGATGGCGATGATGTCCTGGAGGTCCTTGTACTTCTGGAGAACGGCCTGGACGTCGCGAGCGCACTTGTAGTGCTCCTCGCCGACCACTCGGGCCGAGAGGATAGTCGAGGTCGAGGCGAGCGGGTCGACCGCCGGGTAGATCCCCATCTCGGAGATCGACCGGGAAAGAACCGTCGTCGCATCGAGGTGCGCGAAGGCGGCCGCGGGCGCCGGGTCCGTGATGTCGTCGGCCGGGACGTAGATCGCCTGAACCGACGTGATCGATCCCTTCTTGGTCGAGGTGATCCGCTCCTGTAGCTCTCCCATCTCGGTCGCCAGGTTGGGCTGATAGCCGACGGCCGAAGGCATGCGGCCCAGAAGCGCCGAGACCTCGGAGCCCGCCTGGGTGAAACGGAAGATGTTGTCGATGAAGAGCAGGACGTCCTTGCCCTCGGTGTCGCGGAAATACTCGGCCACTGTGAGGCCTGCGAGGCCAACCCGGAGTCTTGCGCCCGGCGGCTCGGTCATCTGGCCGTAGATCAGGGAGCACTTCGACTTGGACGGGTCGCCCGGCGTGATGACTCCCGACTCGGTCATCTCGAGGTACAGGTCGTTGCCCTCGCGTGTCCGCTCGCCCACTCCCGAAAAGACCGAGTAGCCGCCGTGGTGCATCGCGACGTTGTTGATCAGCTCCTGGATGATGACCGTCTTGCCGACTCCGGCGCCCCCGAAGAGGCCCGTCTTGCCCCCCTTCGTGTAGGGCTCGAGCAAATCGATGACCTTGATCCCCGTCTCGAACATCTCGACCGAGGTGGATTGCTCGTCGTAGGGCGGCGGCTCGCGGTGAATCGGCCAGCGTTCCTTGGACTCGACGGGGCCCAGACCGTCCACCGACTCCCCGATGACGTTCAAGATCCGGCCGAGCGTCTCGCGGCCGACCGGCACGGAGATCGGCGCGCCCGTGTCCACGGCGTCCATGCCGCGGACCATGCCGTCGGTCGGCTTCATGGACACGCAGCGCGCGACGTTCTCGCCGAGCTGCTGCGCGACCTCGGCGATGACGTCGAGCGGCACTCCGGTCTGCTTCCCATCGTCGTGGATGTGGACGGCGTTGTAGATCGCCGGAAGCTTGCCCGGCGGAAACTCGACGTCGAGGACCGGCCCGATGATTGCGACGACTTTGCCAACGTTCTTTTCAGCCATGTGGGACCCCTTTGAGTTATTCGCCGTCCGTCGTTGGTCTTCGATTCCAGAACGGACACTACCCGAGCGCCGCGGCGCCCGAAACGATTTCGATCAGCTCCTTGGTGATTCGCGCCTGGCGCGCGCGGTTGTAGTTCAGCGTCAGAGAGTCGATCAGCTCTCCGGCGTTCTTCGAGGCCGAGTCCATGGCGGTCATCCGGGCGCCCATCTCGGCGGCCGCCGACTCTGCCAGCGCCCGATAGACCGTGAACTCCAGGTAGCGCGGCAGAAGCCACCCGAGAATCGCGTCCCGGCCGGGCTCGTAGAGGTACTCGGTCACCGGGCCGGCCGGCGCGGCCGAGAGCGCGGCCACCGTCTCCGGGGCGAGCGGGAGGAGCTTGGCCGTATGGACCACCTGCGAGAGGATCGAGCGGAACACGTTGACGACGATGTAGGCCGCGTCCAACCGATCGGCCAGGAATTCCCCGGACAGGAACGCCGCGATCTCCCGGGCCTGGGCGTATCGCAGGTCCGCGAAGATGCCGGGGTAGGTCTTCTCGGTGAACGGGTACCTCCGGCGCCTCCAGAAATCGACGGCCTTCTTTCCGATGGGAAGGATCCGGACTTCCTTCCACTCCGGGTGCTCCGCCAAGAGACTGGCCGTCGCGCGGTGGACGTTGGTGTTGAAACCGCCGCACAGGCCCCGGTCGCCCGCCACCACGACGACCACGACGCGCCTCTCTTCGCGCGCCTGAAGGAGCGGGTGGGCGATCGGACCCGAGCGTCTCATCACCGCCGCGAGGAGCTCGGCCAGAGCCTTCGCGTAGGGGCGCGCGCCGATCACCCGTTCCTGGGCGCGGCGGAGCTTGGCGGCGGCGACCATCTTCATCGCCCTGGTGATCTGCTGTGTGCTCGTGACCGAGCGCAGGCGCCGCCGGATGTCGATCAAGGAAGCCATCGTCAGGGATGCGCTCTCTGCTCGGTGCTCTCCGCCTTCGGCGCTCCCGTCGGCGGTTTCGGCGCTCCGCTCTCCGTCGGTTTCGGGCTTTCCGCCTTCGCCTCGGCGGGCGCCGCGGCCGCGCTCTCCTTGACGAAGCCGACCTTGAATTCTTCGATCGCCTTGCCGAGCGCCTCCTCGGTCGCCTTCTCGAGCTTGCCCGTCGAGACGATCGCCGACAGGATCTCCCCCTTCTGGCTCTTGAGATACTCGTGCAGCGCGGTTTCGAAATCGCGCACCGACTCGACCTTGATCGAGTCCATGTACCCCTTGGTCCCCGCGTAGATCGTCGCGATCTGCAGCGCGACGTCCATCGGCTGAAACTGTGGCTGCTTCAAGAGCTCGACCATCCGCTGCCCGCGCGCCAGCTGCGCCTGTGAGGCCTTGTCGAGGTCGGAGCCGAACTGCGCGAACGCGGCGAGATTCCGGTACTGAGCCAGATCCAGACGCAGCGTTCCCGCGACCTGCTTCATGGCCTTGATCTGCGCATTGCCGCCGACGCGCGAGACCGAGATGCCGACGTTGACCGCGGGGCGCACACCCGAGTAGAAGAGGTCGTTCTCGAGATAGATCTGCCCGTCCGTGATCGAGATGACGTTTGTCGGGATGTAGGCCGACACGTCGCCCGCCTGCGTCTCGATGATCGGAAGCGACGTCAGGGAGCCGCCGCCGTTCTTCTCCGAGAGCTTGGCCGCCCGCTCGAGCAGGCGCGAGTGGAGGTAGAAGACGTCGCCCGGATACGCCTCGCGGCCCGGAGGCCGCCGCAACAGCAACGAGATCTCACGGTAGGCCGCCGCGTGCTTGGAGAGGTCGTCGTAGATCGTCAGGGCATGCCGCTTGTTGTAGAGAAACCACTCCCCCATGGCGCACCCGGCGTACGGCGCGATGTAGAGCATCGGCGCGGGGTCGGACGCCGTCGCCGACACGATGATGGTGTGCTCCATCGCGCCGTTTTCCTCGAGAGTCTTGGCCACCTGGGCGACCGTCGACTTCTTCTGACCGATGGCCACGTAGATGCAGACCAGGCCCTTCCCCTTCTGGTTGATGATCGTGTCGAGCACGATCGCGGTCTTGCCCGTCTGGCGGTCGCCGATGATCAGCTCCCGCTGCCCTCGCCCGATGGGGATCATGGCGTCGATCGCCTTGATCCCCGTCTGGACCGGTTCCTTGACCGGCTGGCGATCGATGACTCCCGGCGCGATGCGCTCGGTCGGATAAGACTCCGTCGTCTTGATCGGGCCCTTGTCGTCGATCGGGCGCCCCAGCGCGTCCACGACGCGGCCGACCAGCGCAGCCCCGACGGGCACCTGGATGATCCGCCGGGTGCGTCGAACCTCCAGGCCTTCCTTGATCTCCGACGCCTCGCCGAGCAGGACGACGCCGACCTGATCCTGCTCGAGATTCAACGCCAGGCCATAGATGTCGTGCCCGAAGTCGACGAGCTCGCCGGCCATGACCTTGTCGAGACCATAGATACGCGCGATGCCGTCGCCGACCGAGAGCACCGTCCCGACCTCCGCGACGTCGATCGTCTTCTCGTAGTCGACGAGCTGCTGCTTCAAGATTGCCGTGATCTCGTCCGCTTTGATTTCCATCTCAGGCTCCCGTCTGCTCCTTGACCTGCTGCTGAAACCGCCGAATCGCGGCCGCCGCCGAACCATCGTAGACGTTCGACCCCACGTGGGCGATGAATCCGGCCAGAATCTTCGAGTCCACATCGACCTGCGAACGCACCGTCTTGCCGGTTCGCTCGGCGATCGCCTGCTCGATCATCTTCTTTTCGTCCTCGGCAATCGGAGCGGCCACGGTGATTCGCGCCCGGACGATCCCCTGCAAGGCGTCGTAGGCCTCGCGCACCGCCTTGAACACCGCTCCGGCCTCGAGCAGCCGGTGGTGCCGGAGCAGGACCTGCAGGAACCGGGCCCCGTAGGCATCCAACCCGGCCCGAGTCGCCAGAGCCGCGATCGCCTTGCTCTTGGCCGGCGCGGGCACTGCGGGCGTGCGGAGAAACCCGCGCACCGCCGGGTTGGCCTCGAGAATGGAAGCCAGCGCCTCGGCGGCCCCGAGGAAGGCCCCGACGTCGTAGCCCTTGGGCGCGCATTCCAAGAACGCCCGGGCATAGGGATGCAGGAAGGAGCTCATCGGGCTTCCTTCAGCTGGGAGACGCTGTCGGCCAGCAGCCGCCGCCGGTCTTCCTCGTTGATCTCCCGGGCGAGGATCTCCTTGGCCGCCGTCGCCGTCAGACCGGTGGCCACCTGGCGCAGCTCCGACTTGGCGGCGACGACTCTTCGTTCGATCTC
>Ga0335084_10000248_pt1 | contig 42424 bp, 44 predicted proteins | sample Lox_Sample_44_FD_206721 | JGI IMG/M metagenome (GOLD analysis project Ga0335084, IMG submission 206721) | Soil microbial communities from Loxahatchee National Wildlife Refuge, Florida, United States - Lox_Sample_4.4 | ecosystem: Environmental > Terrestrial > Soil > Wetlands | place: USA...
CCGCGGGGCGGGTGCCCAGGCCGCAGAGCCTGATGTCGCACCAGGACCAGCAGAACCAGTGGCAGACGTCGCTGCCCGATCGTCCGGCGCGTTCAGGCTGGGGCGGGCGGATCGCCGATGGGCTCCCGGCGGCGTCGCTCCCGCCGCTGGTGTCGGTGGCGGGCAACGTGCTCTTCGCCGCTGGCGAGCGCTCGCAGCCCCTGGCCGTCCCCGCTGCCGGAGGCTCGAGCTTCGGCCTCTCCGGCTTCGACGGATCGGTCGGGAGCAGGGCCATCCGCGCGGCGATGGACGCGCTCCGTGGGCTGGACCTGGACAACGCGCTGGTGCAGTCCGTCGCCGGCGAGACCGTGGCCGCCTTCGCCGCCTCCGGCGCGCTCGCCCCGGTGCTGGCGGGCACCGGCTCGAGCACCGACGCGCTCTTCGGGCCCCAGCCTTCGGCCCTGGGCAAGCAGCTGCTCCAGGTCTCGCGGATCATCGAGGCCCGCAGCGCGCTCGGCGCGAGCCGGCAGATCTTCTTCGTCTCGCTCGGCGGATTCGACACCCACAACGACCAGCTGAACCGCCAGTCGAAGCTGCTCGCGGACGTGTCGGCCTCGCTCTCCGCTTTCCATGCGGCGACGGTGCAGCTCGGCGTCGACTCCCAGGTGACGACCTTCACCCTGTCCGACTTCGCACGCACCTTGCAGCCGGCCTCCGGCGGCGGCTCGGATCACGCCTGGGGCAACCACCAGCTGGTCCTGGGAGGAGCGGTGCGCGGGCGGCAGACCTACGGGACCTTCCCCACGCTTTCCCTGGGGGGCCCGGACGACTTCAGCACCGAGGGCCGATGGATCCCCACGACCTCGACGGATCAGTACGCTGCCACGCTCGCCCGCTGGTTCGGGGTCGCGCCAGGGGACCTCGCGTCCGTCCTGCCGAACGTCGGCCGGTTCAGCACCGGTGACCTGGGTTTCCTCGGGTGAGCGTCCCGGACCGCGGCCTCGCTTGCGGTGCGCGCAACGACCGCGCATCCTCTGTGTCGGGAGTGCAGGGTATGCGGTGGAGTGAGCTCGGAGCGATGGAGTCCCTGGGGCGGACCGAGCTGTCCGGGCAGCCGGTGGAGACGTTCCGGGCGCCCGACGGGACCGTGTACCAGGTGCGCCCGGACGTGGGTGTCTTCCGCGAGATTCGCCCCGGCGAGCGTCTGGGTGACTTCGAGCGCTGGGACCTGCTGATGCCGGACCCCTTCGGCGCCAGCACCGCCACCTGAGCGTCAGCTCCGCGGCGCGAGGTCCCGGTACCAGCTCAGCCGGTCGATGATTGGCACCTCCGCGCCGTCGCGCTTGCGGAGGAGCACCTGGGCCACGGTGATGCGTCCGGTGCGGAAGGTGACCACGCAGGAGGCGAGGTAGAGCCGCCAGGCCCGCGCCCGGCGCTTGCCCGCGAGCTGCACCGCCTCCGGGAACCGTCGCTCCAGCCGTCCCAGCCACTCGAGCAGCGTCCGCTCGTAGTGGGGGCGCAGCGTCTCCACGTCGAGCACCTCGAACCCGGAGCGCTGTGCGGCGGCCACCACCAGATCGAGCGGCGGCAGGTCGGAATCGGGGAAGATCTCCTGCTGGATGAAGCCGCCGTGGGTGCGCTGAAGCCAGGGGATGGTGCGCCGGCCGTCGCCGTTGTCGGCGATGGCGTGGTTCAGGAGCAGCCCGCCCGGCACCAGGTGGCGCGCGATCGCGGAGAAGTAGCGGTCCAGCTCCTCCCGTCCGACGTGCTCCATCATTCCCACCGAGGCCACGGCGTCCCACCGCTCGTCGGGGGGGAGCTCGCGGTAGTCCTGGTGCCGCACGTCGGGGATGGCCTCCGGCGGGAGCACCGACCTCATCCGCTCGCGGGCGACCTCGAGCTGCACATCGCTCAGGCTGATGCCAGTGGGGTGAGCTCCGTGGTTCTTCGCCGCGTGGGCGATGAGCGCACCCCACCCGCACCCGAGGTCCAGGAAGCGCTCACCGGGCTTCAGCCCGAGCTTGCGGCAGATGAGCTCGAGCTTGGCCACCTGCGCGAGCTCCAGCCGCTCGGCGCCCGCGGTCCAGTAGGCACAGGAGTAGACCAGCTGCTCGTCGAGGAAGAGGCGGTAGAAGTCGTTCCCCACGTCGTAGTGGTGCTTGATCGCCCCCTCGTCGCGCGCCAGCGTGTGCCGGGCGGCGGAGCGGAGGAGCTCGCCCGCCCGCGCACCCACCTCGGCGACCAGCCCCGCGGCGAGGGCCGCCGGTGGCAACGCCTCGGGCCCGGACCAGGTGGAGGCCCGCTGGAGGAAGTCGACCAGGTCTCCGTCCACCTCGAGGTCACCGGCGAGGAAGGCCTCCGCCAGCCGCTCCTCGGACGGCGGAATGCCAAACGCAGCGGCGCCGCGCTCGTGGGAGATCACCAGCACTGGCATCTCGGGGGTCGCCTCGGGTGGGACCAGCGTGCCATCCCAGAGTCGGACCCCGAACGGCCGATCCTTCCCCGACATGACCGCTAGCACCACCGAGCGCGTATCCATGCGTGGCCCTCCAGGGTGAATGGCTTAGCGTGCGCCCGGGCCTCGTCAAGTCCAACCGGATCGCATCTGTGCCCCGCGCCTGGTGGAGGATGAGCCGACGCACGCTGAGAGGGCATCCGCCGCGCGCCGCTGCGCAACGTTCATGGCGTCCCCCTTGCACGGGGGGCTGATTTCCTTGCGCCGCTCGCTGCGGGGCCGCTACGGACGGTGCCGGAGAGGAGCACTGCGCGGTGATCGACCTCTACTACTGGACCACTCCCAACGGGCACAAGATCACCATCGCCCTCGAGGAGCTGGGGCTGCCGTACCGGATCCGGCCGGTGAACATCAACAAGGGCGAGCAGTTCGATCCGGCGTTCCTGCGCATCTCACCCAACAATCGCATCCCCGCCATCGTGGACGACGCGCCGGCCGACCGGGCTGGACCGCTCTCCATCTTCGAGTCGGGAGCGATCCTCACCTACCTCGCAGAGAAGACCGGGCGGCTCCTCCCCGCCGACCCGCGGGGAAGGTTCGAGGTGATGCAATGGCTGTTCTGGCAGGTGGGCGGCCTCGGGCCGATGGCCGGACAGAACCACCACTTCGTCCAGTACGCGCCGGAAAAGATTCCCTACGCCATCGATCGCTACGTGAAGGAGACGGCGCGGTTGTACCGGGTGATGAATACCCGACTCGCGGACCGGCCGTACCTGGCCGGCGACTACTCCATCGCCGACGTCGCCAGCTACCCGTGGGTGGTGCCCCACGAGAAGCAGCAGATGAACCTGGACGACTTCCCGAACCTCAAGCGCTGGTTCGCCACCATCGCCCAGCGCCCGGCGGTGGAGCGGGCCTACGCCGTGGCGAAGCAGGTGCAGAGCCAGCCGATGGACGAGGCGGCGAAGAAGGTCCTGTTCGGCCACGGCGGTGACGGTCAGAAGCGGTAGGCCACCCCGAGCAGGAAGTAGAGGGTGAAGAAGGTGTTGCGGGTGCGGCTCGCCGTCCCGATGGTGGGGCCCATCTTGAGGCGTGCGGTGAGCGCGAGGTCCCGCTCCACCAGGTACTCCACGCCGCCGCCGAAGAGGATGGGGATGTGGCCCTCGACCGGTGAGGGACTAAACGTAAGCCAGAACGGCAGGTCGAAGCTGGCGTTGGCCCGGAACACCGGGGTGATGGGGAAGCCGAACTCCAGCCCCACCGGGAAGGTCATCCCCACCACGGTGGAGTTGTTCGGGAAGTAGAGCAGCAGGCCGGGATCGAACCTGAGCCCGAGGTCGAACTTCGGCTTGCGGACCAGCTGCGCCCGGAGCGTGAACTGGAACTTCAGGCCCAGCACGCCGGTGTCGGTGATGCCCTCCTCACCGTAGTTGAAGGTGAAGCGTCCGCCGAGGTCGAGGGTGGGGCTCACGCCGTAGGCGAGGTCCGCGGAGATGCCCGGCCAGCCGAACTGACCCCAGATCATTCCCGCGCCGCTGCCCAGCGTCTGCCCCGACATCGCGGACCAGCCCTGCGCCTGCGCCCCGCCCGCCCCCAGCACCGCGACCAGCGCCATCCCGATGACGAATCTCCGCACGCCTGCCTCCTCGGATGTTCCCGGCCCCCGGCGGACTCCTTTCGCCCGCCAGGTCGTGTGGGTTCCAGAGGAAAGGGGTGGGGGCGTCGCGGCCCAAACGCCGGTCGCGGAATCTTCCACCCCTTGGCGGTGGCGGCCGAGGTGCGCCGCCTGTACAGTCCTCCACACACCCTCGGGACTCCGGTCGGGAGCCACTCAAGATGACCGTCTCGCCTCGCGCCGTGCTGACCTGCTGTCTTCTCCTCGCGGCGCCCGGGCGGGCGGCCGACGCTCCCCTGAGGGTGAGCATGATCCCCGCGACGGACCCCTCGAAGATGCTCCGCGAGGCGGAGCCGCTCGTGGCCCGTCTGGAGAAGGCCACCGGGCGAAAGGTCACTCTCACCATCCCCCAGAACTATGCGGCGGTGGTGGAGGCGCTCGTCCAGGGACAGGTCGACGTGGCCCACCTCGGAGGCTTCACCTTCGTCCAGGCCAACAAGCGCGCCGGGGCCATCCCGCTGGTGCAGCGCGACCGGGACCGCGAGTTCCACTCGAAGTTCATCACCGCCCGGGACGACGTGCGGAGCCTCCGCGATCTCGCCGGGAAGCGGTTCGCGTTCGGTGACGTGAACTCCACCTCGGGGCACCTGATGCCCGCCTACTTCATGCGGAAGGAAGGCGTGGACCCGGCGGTGGTGGACCAGGCGATCTACACCGGCGGGCACGACGCGACGGCGCTGGCGGTGGCCGAGCGACGCGTCGACGCTGGCGCCCTCGACGAGGCGGTCTGGGAGCGGCTGACCAAGGAGGGGAAGATCGACCCGACCCGGGTCCGCGTCTTCTGGACCACGCCGCCCTTCCTCGACTACGTCTGGGTCGCCCGGAAGGATCTGGATCCGGCGGTGGCGAAGAAGGTCGCCGAGGCCTTCCTGACGCTGGATCCCGCGAGGCCAGAGGACCGGCCGGTGCTCGAGCTCCTGTCGGCGAAGGGTCGCTACGTGGCGGTCGACGCAGCCTCGTACGGCCCGCTTCGCGAGGCAGCGGTGCGCGAAGGCCTGCTCCGGTGACCTTCTCGCTGCGGGGCGTCCGACGTCGGTTCCACGGCCGGGCAGGCCCGGTGGCGGCGCTGGACCGTGTGAGCCTGGAGGTGGCCCCCGGCGAACGGCTGGTGGTCCTCGGGCCGTCCGGCGCCGGAAAGACGACCCTCTTCGGGGTGCTCAACACCACGCTCCGGCCCAGCGAGGGCACGGTGCGCTTCGAGGGACAGGAGGTGATGGGACTCTCGCGCCGCTCGCTGCGGGCGGTGCGCCGCCGCATCGGGACGGTGTTCCAGCAGCCGCGCCTCGTGCCCTCGTTGACGGTGCGCCAGAACGCGCTCCTGGGGCGGGTGGGGCACTGGTCCCTCGCCGACGCGCTCCGGTCCTGGGTGCGGCCCTCGGGGGAAGACCTGGCGAGGGTGGACGCGGCGCTCGCGGCGGTGGGGTTGCAGCGCCGGGCCACCGCGCGCGCCGACGAGCTGTCGGGTGGAGAGCAGCAGCGGGTGGCGATCGCCCGGGTGCTGGTCCAGGAGCCCGCAGCGGTGCTCGCCGACGAGCCGTTCTCGTCGCTCGACCCGGCCCTGCGAGAGAGCATGGGCGAGCTGCTCCTCGGCGTCGCGGCGCGCGGCCGGACGCTGGTGGCGGTGATGCACGACGTGGACTTCGCGCTGCGCCACTTTCCACGGGTGGTCGGCCTCGGCGCGGGACGGGTGCTGTTCGACTTGCCGACCGCGCAGGTCACCCCCTCGCTGCTGGAGCAGCTCTATCCCCGCCAGGTCGCCGAGCGACCTGTGGCCCCGACACCGGAGCTGGGCGATGCCATCGCTTGCGTCCGCTGAGGTGAGCCCTCCGCTCGCCTCCCGGCGGGTGCAGCTGCTGCTGGTCGCGGCGTTCCTGGTGTGGAGCGTCGTGGAGGCGCAGGTGTCGCCCCGGGCATTGGCATCGGCCAGCGCGCTCGAGGGGCTGGGCCGGTTGCTCCGGGGGCTGTTCCCCCCCGACACCTCGCCGGGCTTCCTGGGCGTGGTCGCCGCGGCGGTGGCACGCACGCTGGCCATTGGCATCGCCGGAACGGTGCTGGCCATCGTCCTCGCGGTCCCGCTGGGCATCCTGGCGACCCCGACCTTGTTCCGGCCCGGCGCGCTGGCCACTCCTGACGGTCCGTGGTCCGGGGTGCTGCTGGCCCTGCACCTGGCGGCGCGCGCGACCCTGCGCGTCTTCCGGGCGGTACCGGAGCTGCTCTGGGCGCTGCTCTTCGTGGTCGCGGTGGGCCTCGGGCCGCGGGCCGGAGCGCTCGCGCTCGGAGTCTCGTACGCCGGCGTGCTGGGCCGGGTGTACGCCGATCTCCTCGAGGACGTGGACCCCGGTCCGGGGGAGGTGCTCGCCGCGTCGGGGGGCCGCCGCGCCTCGCTGGTCCTCTTCGCCCTCGTGCCCCAGGCGCTGCCGGGCCTGGTGAGCTACAGCCTCTACTCGCTCGAGTGCGCCATCCGCTCCGCGTCGGTGCTGGGCTTCGTGGGGGCCGGTGGCATCGGACAGGAGCTCCAGCTCTCGATGCGGCTGTTCGAGTACCGCCAGGTCTCGACCTTGCTGGTCGCGCTGCTGGCGCTGATGCTGGCGGGCGAGGCGGCGAGCCGGGTGCTGCGCCGGTCCATCCGCAGCGCACCGGTGGAGGGCGGGAGCCCGCTCACCGGCCGGCGTCGAGCGATGCTCTGGCTCGGGACGCTCGCCGCGGTGGGCCTGTCGTTCCGTGGCGCGGAGCTGCTCGGCGGGGCCGACGAGGGGATGTTTCTCCGCCTGGGGCGGTTCGCCGCCCGGCTGTTCCCGCCGGAAATCTCCCTCGGCTTCCTCTCCTCTCTCCGCGTTCCGCTGCTCCAGACGCTCGCGGTGGCAGGGGCGGGGACGCTGCTCGGGGGGGTGGTGGCCGCCGTGCTCACCCCACTCGCCAGCACGGGGCTGATGCTCCGTGCGCAGGGGGCCCCAGGTCGTCCCGGGCCCGGAGGTCTGTTTGCCCCGGCGGTGCACGTGCTGGCGCGGCTGTTGCTTGCCGTGCTCCGGGGCATTCCCGAGCTCCTCTGGGTGCTCATCTGCATCGTCGCGGTGGGCTTCGGGCCGTTCGCCGGCGTGCTGGCGCTCGGTCTGCACACCGGGGGCGTGCTCGCAAAGCTCTGGGCCGAGGCGCTGGACGAGGTGGCACACGGGCCGCTCGAGGTGCTGGAGGCGGCCGGAGCGGGCGCGGCGGTTCGGACGCTCTGGGGGGCGTGGCCGCAGGCCCGGCCGCTGATGGCGAGCTACGGGCTCCTGCGCTGGGAGTTCAACCTTCGCGCCTCGGCGCTGGTGGGCTTCCTCGGCGGCGGTGGGCTCGGGCTCAAGCTGTACAACGCCATCCAGCTGGGCTTCCACGAGCAGGTCAGCACCATGGTGCTGCTCATCTTCGGGCTGGTGCTGGTGAGCGACGCCCTGTCCGACAAGCTCCGCCGCAACTGGCTCCCGCCAGCGACGCTCCGGCGCGAGACCGGACCCGCGCTGGACGCAGGGCTGGCGGTGCGGGCCGGCGGCCTCCCGGCCTGAGGCGGGAACCCGGGTCCAGTCGGTTCTCGCCTCGGGGTGCCCGCGTCGGGGTGCCAGACACCTCGTTCGGACACCGCGAGAGCAATCACGGCCGACACCGAGCCTTGCGCCCGTTGCGCGTTCGCCTCGCGAGCGAGGACGCGGTGTACGGACGTTTGATAATGCCGTGCGTCAAGGCTCAGCTGTTCTTGACACTTGAGTGCACCGCGTTCAGCGTGGGCACCGTCGCGGTTTTCAATTTGGCCGGAGGGGTTCCATGCACGTGGACCGCCGCACGTTCCTCAAGGGAACGGCCGCCGTCGGTGGGGCGCTGGGGCTGGGGTACTTCGATCTGTCCGAGGCCCGCGCGGAGATGCGGGAGCTCAAGATCTCCCGCACCACGGAGACGCGCAGCACCTGTCCGTACTGCTCGGTCTCGTGCGGGGTGATCATCCACACCCTCGGGGACAAGGCGAAGAACGTCCACGGCTCGGTGGTGCACGTCGAGGGTGATCCGGATCACCCCATCAACCGCGGGACGCTCTGCCCCAAGGGCATCACTCTCAAGAACGACATCCACCACCCCGGCCGGCTGACGACGCCCAAGGTGAGGCGCCCCGGCTCCGACCGCTGGGAGGAAGTCTCCTGGGACGCGGCGATTGCCGGCATCGCCCGCCACATCAAGGACACCCGCGACCGCACCTTCATCGCCAAGAACGCCGCGGGCGCGGTGGTCAACCGCACGCCGGGCATCGGGCTCATCGGCGGCTGCACCGACACCAACGAGTTCAACCTGCTGCAGTGGAAGTTCGGTGCCGGCCTCGGCATCACCTACCGAGACACGCAAGCACGAGTATGACACGGTCCAACGGTGGCCAGTTTGGCCGCCACGTTTGGTCGCGGTGCGATGACCAATGGCTGGGTGGACATCAAGAACGCGGACGTCGTGTTCGTGATGGGCGGTAACCCTGCCGAGAACCATCCGTGCGGGTTCAAGTGGGCCATCGAGGCAAAGAAGACGCGCGGGGCGAAGATCGTCTCCGTGGACCCGCGCTTCCAGCGGACCGCCGCGGTGGCTGACCTCTATGCCCCGCTCCGCGCGGGCACTGACATCGCCTTCCTCAACGGCATCATCCGCTACGCCCTGGAGACGCGGCGCTACCACGCCGACTACGTGAAGCTGCACACCAACGCCTCGTACATCGTCGGTGAAAAGTTCGGCTTCCAGGACGGGCTGTTCAGCGGCTTCGACGAGAAGAAGGGCGAGTACGACAAGACCGCCTGGGGTTACGAGCCGGACGCCCAGACCCAGGCCTACGGGGTGGACCCGACGCTGGAGAATCCCCGCTGCGTCTTCCAGCTGCTGAAGAAGCACGTGGACCGCTACACGCCGGACGTGGTGGAGAAGGTCTGCGGCACGCCGAAGGCGCAGTTCCTGAAGGTGGCCGAGATGGTGACCTCCACCGGGAACGCGGAGAAGGTCGGCACCATCCTGTACGCCCTGGGGTGGACCCAGCACTCGGTGGGGGTGCAGATCATCCGCACCGCGGCGATGCTCCAGCTACTCCTGGGCAACGTCGGCCGACCGGGCGGAGGGGTGAACGCGCTCCGCGGGCACTCCAACATCCAGGGCGCCACGGACATGGGCGGGACGTTCGACATCCTGCCCGGCTACCTCAAGACGCCGAGCTCGAACCTTCCCGACCTCGCGACCTACCTCGAGAAGAGCACGCCCTGGACGCTGAACAAGATGGCCTGGGCGTCCATGAACTACTGGACCAACTACCCCAAGTTCATGGTGTCGCTGCTCAAGACGCTGTGGGGCAAGACCGCCACCAAGGAGAACGACTTCGGCTACGGCTGGCTGCCGAAGGTCGATGGCAACTACTCCTGGTCCTACATGTTCGACGACATGTACCGCGGGACCTCGAAGCGCGGGGGCGGTGACGAGCCCGGGCCAGAAGGTCTGATCTCCTTCGGCATGAACCCGGTGGGGACCGGCCCCAACTCGCCGAAGATGGTCGCCGCGCTCGCCAAGCTGAAGTGGCTGGTGATGGTGGAGAACCAGGAGAACGAGACCGCGGCGTTCTGGAAGGCGCCGAAGGAGCTCGGGACTCCCGACGCCGCGCAGATCAAGACCGAGGTCTACCTCCTCCCGGCCACCAACTTCGCGGAGAAGGACGGCACCTTCACCAACTCCGCCCGCTGGGTGCAGTGGAAGTGGAAGGCAGTGGACGGCCCCGGTCAGTCCAAGAGCGACCAGGAGATCATCAGCCGCATCCTCCTGGCGGTGAAGGACCTGTACAAGAAGGAGCCGGGAGCGCTGCCCGAGGCGGTGCTCAACGTCTCCTGGGCGTACACCAACCCCGCCAACCCCGACCTGGCCGAGATACTGAAGGAGATCAACGGCAAGGCGATCACCGACCTGGTCGAGCCGCCGAAGGATCCGAAGTCCAAGGATCCGCCGAAGGTGCTCAAGACCGCCGGGCAGCAGCTCGACGGGTTCGCCCAGCTCCGCGACGACGGGAGCACCTCCTGCGGCAACTGGCTCTACGGCGGCGTCTTCACCGAGGGCGGGAACAACGCCGCCCGCCGGATCACCAGCGATCCGATGGGGCTCGGGCAGTTCCACCAGTGGGCCTTCAGCTGGCCGGCCAACCGCCGTGTCATGTACAACCGCGCCTCCGCCGACGCCGCCGGCAAGCCCTGGGACCCGAAGCGGGTCGGCATCCAGTGGAACGGCGAGAAGTGGGTGGGCGACGTGCCGGACATCAAGCCGGACTCACCGCCTGGGCAATTCGGTGCCTTCATCATGCTCCCCGAGGGCGTGGGCCGGCTCTTCTCCCCGGTGCTCAACGACGGACCGTTCCCCGAGCACTACGAGCCGGTGGAGGCCCCGGTGGAGAACCCGCTCCACCCCAAGGTCTCGGCCAGCCCGGTCCTGAAGCGCTTCAACAGCGACAAGGACAAGTGGGGCAAGGCGGACGAGTTCCCCATCGTCTGCACCACCTACCGCCTCACCGAGCACTTCCACTACTGGACCAAGCACCAGGAGGGCGGGCGGCTCAACGAGGTGCAGCCCGGCATCTTCTTCGAGATTCCCGAGGAGCTGGCGAAGGAGAAGGGGATCCAGAACGGGGAGACGGTCCGCATCTCCTCGGCCCGCGGCTCCATCGAGGGCCCGGCGATGGTCACCAAGCGCATGCCGGGCTTCATGATCAACGGCAAGCGCGTCTGGCAGATCGGCTTCCCCATCCACTGGGGGTACAGCGGTGACGCCAAGCACGCCGGACCCTTGGCCAACCTCCTGACCAGCTCGGCCATCGACCCGAACACCTGGACACCGGAGTTCAAGGCCTTCCAGGTGAAGCTGGAGCGGGTCGAGAAGGCGGGGAGGGCCTAGACATGGCGATCCCCGGTCTCGAGGTCATCCAGTCGTCCGCATCCCTCCGGGGCACCGGCTCGGGGATCCGGACCTTGCCCAACGTCGCCAAGCTCATCGACACCTCGACCTGCATCGGCTGCAAGGCCTGCGAGGTCGCCTGTCAGGAGTGGAACGACCTGCCGAACGCCAAGACGGTCCAGGACGGCAGCTACCAGACCCTGCCCACCATGACCGCCGAGTTCTGGAACCTCATCAAGTTCCACGAGGCGGAGGTGGACGGCAGCTTCGCCTGGCTGATGCGCAAGGATCAGTGCATGCACTGCGCGGATCCGGGCTGCCTCAAGGCGTGCCCCGCGCCGGGGGCCATCGTCCAGTACTCGAACGGCATCGTCGACGTGAACCCGGACCAGTGCATCGGCTGCCGCCTCTGTGAAACCGGCTGCCCGTTCGACGTGCCTCGCTTCTCGGCCAAGACCGGGAAGATGTCCAAGTGCACGCTCTGCGTGGACCGGACCACGGTGGGCCTCGAGCCGGCCTGCGTGAAGGCCTGCCCCACCGGGTGCCTCCACTTCGGCACCAAGGAGAACATGCTCTCGGAGGGCAAGGAGCGGGTGAAGCAGCTCAAGGCGGACGGCTTCGCCAACGCCGGCCTGTACGATCCGCCCGGGGTGGGGGGGACGGGTGTCCTCACCGTGCTCAAGCACGCCGACAAGCCCGAGCTCTATGGGCTGCCGCGCGACCCGACCGTGCCCAAGTCGGTCCGGTTCGTGAAGAGCTACCTGCGGCCGCTGGGACTCCTCGGCATGGGCGCAGTGGTGCTTGGGCTCGTCGGGCATTACCTCCGCTTCGGGCCCCGCGAGCCCCCCAAGGGTCCGCCGTCCGCCACTCCACCCGCGGCCTGAAGAGCGAGGAGACACGTCCATGGCCGAGCCCCTGCGCGCCGTCCCTGCCCACTCGACCGCCGATCCCGGCATCCTCCTCGCGCAGAATCAGGAGGACCTGGTCGTCGGCGACGAGCTGGTCCGCTTCCGCTTCTACACCCGGGTGGTGCACTGGGGAGTGGCGCTGACCTTCTTCCTCTGCCTCTTCACCGGGCTGCCGATCTGGACGCCGATCTTCGGGTGGCTCGCGCCGCTCGTCGGCGGGCTGCAAGTCTGCCGCTGGCTCCACCCCTGGAGCGGGATCGCCTTCGCGGTCTTCGCCCTGCTCCAGTTCGTGCACTGGGCGGGGGAGATGAAGATGACCCCGGCCGACAAGCGCTTCACCAAGCTCGGAGGCTTCCTCGCCTACCTCCGCTGGGAGACGCACGACGAGGAGATCGGCAAGTACAACGGTGGGCAGAAGGCGCTGTTCTGGCTCAGCAGCCTGGCCTCGCTCGCGCTGCTCGCCACCGGGGTGGTGATGTGGTGGCCGGAGTATTTCTCCTCGACCCCGCTCCGCGAGGCGTCATGGGTGCTCCACGACGCGACCTTCATCCTCTTCACCCTGATGATCTTCGGGCACATCTACCTGGCCATCGCCGAGCCAGGCACCTTCTCGGCGATGGTGAAGGGGACGGTGAGCAAGGCCTGGGCCCGTCTGCACCATCCGGCGTGGTACCGCGACGTGAGCGGTGACTCCCGGCGCTGAGCGGCTGGTCGGACGGTTCGAGCAGCGGGCCGGGCGCGCCGAGGCGCTGGCGGAGACGCCCTCGTCCGGCCGTGAGCCGCTGCGCTTCGCCGCCGGCCTCTTCCGCGCCCAGGGGCGGGCGGCCGCGGGTGTCCTCGAGGTGCACGGCCGGGCGCCGCTGAACGGCACGCTGGAGCAGGACCTGCCTCGGGTGGAGGCCCCGCTGCGGGCGGTGCTCCGGTTCCTCGCCGACTCGGGCCCGGTCGCGGTCCGCGAGTCCGCAGCCGCCCGGTTCGCCGAGCCGATCGACCTCTTCTCCGCGCGGCTCCGCACCGCCTGGACCGGCGGGCCCGAGGAGCGGCAGGACTTCCTCTCCCACGCGGTGCTCCGGGCCTATGCCGAGGCGCTGGTGCACGCTGGAGTGACGCTGGATCGCCCGCGCGAGCCGGGGAGCGGCCGGTGCCCGGCGTGCGGCGCACCGCCGAGCATCTCCTTCCGGCGTGAGCTGCCCGGCTCCGACGGCGCGGCCCGCTTCCTCGGCTGCGGGCTGTGCGGAACCGAGTGGCAGACCAACCGCATCCGGTGCCCGGGCTGCGGAGAGACGGACCCCGACCGGCTCCCCGGCTGGCAGAGCGAGACCCACCCCGCGGCTCGGGTGGAGGCCTGCGAGACCTGTCACCGGTACGTGAAGTCGGTGGATCTCGGCGTGGACGCGCGCGCGGTCCCGGAGGTGGACGAGCTCCGCTCCCTCTCGCTCGACCTCTGGGCCATCGAGCGCGGTTACGTGCGGCTCGAGCCCGGTCTCGCTGGCCTGTAGCCTCACCCCAGCTGCGGGATGTCGAGGACGTCCGAGTCGGGCAGAGGGAGCAGCTCGGTCCACGCCCCGGACATCGCCTCCTGGGTCCAGCCGAGGAACCAGCCCTCGCCGCGAAAGAGCGTCCCGCCCGAGGTCTCGACCCGGACCAGCGTCCCGGCGCCCTCGGGGCCAGAGACCGCCATGCGCCACGCGGAGAGGGTCACCGAGCTCTCCCGCAGGCGAATGGCCACCCGTTCGAGCGGCCGCACCGAGGGCTCGGTGAGCCCGGCGATGCGCGGCGGGGGCGTCGCGGTCACGTCGGGCAAGGTAGCACCCCGAAGCCTCCCGGCAACGTGGAACGTCGGTGGCGGTGGGACCCGAGCGCACGTTCCACCCTCTCGCTCCGGGGTGACAGCATGCCGGGCGACGTGGATCTGCGCCGACTCGCAAGGGCTCTGGCCCTCCTCGCCCTGGCCTGCGGGACCGGAACCATCACCGCCCCCGGCGGCGCCATCGGCCCCCCACCGCCCACCAACCACCCGCCCGAGGTGACGGTGCCCCCGGCCCCGTCCAGCACGCCCATCGTCGAGGGCGGGACCACGCTGCTCTCGGTCACCGCGGACGACTCGGACGGCGACTCGCTCGGCTACGCCTGGACCCAGACCTCGCCCACCACCCCCGCGGGGAACTTCAGCTCGCGGACGCTGCGCAACCCCACCTGGACGGCGCCGGCGGTGACCGCGGACACGGTGTTCACCTTCGAGGTCACCATCACCGACGGCCAGGGCGGCTCCATCACCCGCTCCTGCCAGGTCACGGTGACCCACACCACGGTCAACCGGCCGCCGTCGGTCTCATCCTCCATCACCGTGTCGCCGGCGATGCCGGTGGCCGGAGAGGTGGTCACCCTCTCCATCACCGCCAGCGATCCGGACGGTGACCCGCTCACCATCACCTGGACCCAGACCTCCCCCGCGCAGCAGGGAACCTTCGCCAGCCCCGGAAATCCGTCCACCACCTGGTTCTCCCCGGCGCTCGGGGTGGACTCGCTCGGCTTCACGCTGCAAGTCAGCGTCGCCGACGGACACAATCCGCCCGAGCAGCGCCAGGTCACCGTCACCGTGAGCACGCCCTCGTACGCGAACGACCTCCAGCCGATCTGGACCGCGCAGTGCACGAACTGTCACGGCGCGAGCAACCCGGACGGGCAGCTGACGCTGGTTGCCGGTGCGAGCCGCGCGGCACTGGTCAACCAGCCGATGGTCAAGGCTTGCAGCGACGCCACCCGCGTCGTGCCGGGCGACGCGGCCGGCTCCGGCCTCATGGACCGGTTGACCGGGAACAGCTGCGGCACGCGGATGCCCGAGGGGAGCAGTCCGCTTTCGGCCGGCGCCCTGGTGACGATCCAGTCGTGGATCCTCCGGGGCGCGCTCGACAACTGATCAGCCCGGGCGGGCGATGTCCGGCGCCCCGAGCAGCGCGCGGGCGAGCGCCTCGGCCTCGGCGGGGTGACGGGGACGGCGGATGGCACCGACGACGAAGGGCGCCCGCCGCACCGCCTCGGGGATGGGCTGCCCCGAGGTCATCACCACCACCCGGACTCCGGGCGGCGGTGGATTGCGCCGCAAGGTGAGCAGCAGGGCGAGGCCGCGGCTGACCGCCGCCGAGAGGTCCACCAGCACCAGCACTTCCCCGAGGATGCCGGGGAGGATGCTCAGCGCGGCCTCGGCATTGCCGGCGAGGAAGGGCTCCCAGCCCTTCTCCAGCGCGGCCACGGCCAGGGCGTTGCCCAGGTCGAAGCTCGCGTCGACCACCAGGAGCGTCCGCCTCTCCTCCGTCGACTCCATGACCTCGAGCTTAGGCTGGGGGTGGATTTCTCTGACAAGAGTGAACGTGCGTCACGGGGCGGCGCCGCCCCAGGGCGAGCTCCACGCACCTCTGCGCTGCTCCTCTCACCCGTTCCGTGGGTCGGACCCGGGCTGGATGGCACCGAGCGCCTTCACCAGCCACTCGCGGACCAGCACCACCCGCTTCGGCACGTGCTTCGAGGCCGGCCAGACGAGGTGCAGCGGCGCCGATGGGCCGGTGTACGCTGAGAGGAGACGCACCAGCCGGCCCCGGTCGACCTCCGGCTTGCAGTGCAGCGCCGGCAGAAGGCCGATGCCCGCACCCTCCAGCACCGCCTGGCGGAGGAAGCTGAAGTCGTCCGCGGCCACCGGTCCGTGGACCGTCACCCGCGTGGTGCCGCCCGGACCGACGAGCGTCCACTCGACCTGTCCTCGCCGGGGTCTGAAAAGCATGCAGTCGTGCTCGGCGAGCTGCTCGACACGGGTGGGCGTTCCCCGCGCGTCGAGGTAGGCGGGGCTGGCGAACAGCCACGCCTCGAGCCCGTTGACGCGGCGGGCGATGAGCGAGCTGTCCCGCAATGGTCCGGCTCGCACCGCCAGGTCCACGCCCTCGTCCACCAGATTCACCAGGCGGGAGGTGAGGAGGAACTCCAGGGTGATGCCCGGGGTCCGCCGGACGAACTGCGCGGTGAGCGGGGCGAGCACCTGCGCTCCGAGGTCCGCCGGCGCGGTGATGCGCACCGCACCCTGCGGGCGGGCGTCGAGCCGGGAGAGGCTCTGGTGGGCCTGCTCCAGCGCGGCCAGGGCCCGCGCGGCCTCCTCGAAGTAGACACGCCCCGCCTCGGTGAGCTGCACCGCCCGGGTGGTGCGCTGCAGCAGCTGGACGCCGAGCGACTCCTCGAGCCGCGCCACGCTCCGGCTCACGCTCGACTTCGGCAGACCGAGCGCCTCGGCCGCGGCGGTGAAGCTCTGGAGCTCCACCACCCGGAGGAACACCGTGACCCGGTTGAGATCGACGTCGGAGGAGGGCGTCCTGGTCACGTGGCTCCCGGGCGAGCGCCAGCTTGTTCCCGGGCAGCGACTTCGCGCAAGGTTCGGAAGCAACCATGGCGCGCACCTTCCTCCCCGAGCCTCTCGAGCAGTACCTCTTCGACGTCCTCTCGCCGCGTACCGACGTGCAGGAGCGCCTCAGGAAAGAGACGCAGGTGCACCCGCGCGCCGGGATGCAGATCGGCCCGGACCAGGGGCTGCTGCTCGGGCTGCTGGTCCGCCTCCTCGACGCCCGGCGGGTGGTGGAGGTCGGCACCTTCACCGGCTACAGCGCGCTCGCCATGGCCATGGCCCTGCCTGCTGGCGGCCGCATCGTCTGCTGCGACATCAGCGAGGAGTACACCTCCATCGCCCGGCGGTACTGGAAGGAGGCGGGAGTGGAGGACCGCATCGATCTCCGGATCGGCCCCGCCCTCGAGACACTGGACCGGCTGCTCGCGGACGAGGGGCCCGGGAGCCAGGACCTGGCCTTCATCGACGCCGACAAGTCGCGGTACCACGCCTACTACGAGGCCTGCCTGCAGCTGGTCCGCCGGGGCGGGCTCATCGCCATCGACAACGTGCTCTGGTCGGGGAGGGTGGCAGACCCCGCGGTGAACGACGCGGACACCGCCGCGCTCCGGGCCCTGAACCTCGAGGTGCGTGACGACCCGCGGGTGGACGCGGTGGTCCTCTCGGTCGGCGACGGGCTCACCCTGGCGCGCAGGAAGCGGTGAACGCCCGCGCCGAAACCTCGCCGAGCAGGTGCTGTTCTCCGGGTGGCGAACCCGGCGCGGGAGTAAGGCTTCACCGACCTCGATGGGCGACAGATCGACGCCTTCGAGCTCGACCGTTGAACGCCGTTTCCCCCGGGCGTGCTCAGGCCCGCCGGACCCAGCGGTGCACCAGCCGCTCCAGCAGCTCGGCCCGGCTCAGCCCGGCGCGCCGGAGCTTCCGGTCCATGGCCGAGATGAGCAGCGCCGGGAGCCGCACCGCGAGCACCGGCTTCTCGCCATTGCCCCGGGGGCGGATGGGTCGGGTAGGGGTACGGCCGCGGAGCAGCTGACGGTAGTGGCTGGCGCAGTAGCCGCGGCTGTGGACCGGACGCCCGCACTGGTGGACCTGACACTTCCTTCGCTGTCCTGAACTGGCCATCGCCTAGAACTGTGTTTGCAGATGTCACGCCAGCGAGAGAACCACCGGAATTCGGGCGTTTGGCCCCCGATCCCAATGGGTCGTCACGGACCTTCGGCCGCCGGCGCGTGCACCGGGACCCACTCACCCGTGCGCACAGCCGTCAACACTTGTCACAGCAGGAACGCAAAACGGAGCCCGACGTCGATCCACACGTGCACCGACTTGCTGACGATGTCGCTGGTGCCGCTGGTGTCGGTGCCCTGCGAATTGATGAGCCCCAGGCTCCCGGTGTCGTACTGGCCCACGCGGCTCTGCACGAAGGGGCCCAGCCGGAAGCTGCGGCCGAGCAGGAAGTCGATGCCCAGCTGGAGGTTGACCCACTCGAAGCCGCGGGCGCTGCCGTAGATCGTCCCCCCGGTCCCGCTGATGCTGAGGTTGAGCCACTCGTAGCCGACGCCCAGACCCAGCCACGGGTCCACCGGCCGGTCCGGACCGAGGTGCCAGAGCATCTCGAAGCCCACCCGGGTGTTGCTCGCCGAGCGCCCGGTGCCGCCCTGGAGCGCGCTTCCGGTCTTGGTGAAGGCGTAGGAGGCGTAGCCGCCGACGAACGCCGGACCGATGCGCGCGCCCAGCTCCAGCTGAAGCGGGACGGCCCAGGAGACGAGATCTCCCAGGCTGGTGCCCGAGGGCGCGCGGGTGGTCTCCCCCACTGCGTTTCCGATGGGGATTGCCACGCCGGCGCGAACCGCGGCCTCGAACCGGGTAGGGAGCTCTTCGGCCCCCGCCGGGGCCGCGAGCCACGGCAGGAGCAGGAGCGCCCCGGCAAGGCCGTTCCTCATTCTGATGACATCCCCTCCGGCCAGGGGGCGACAGCCGGACCCGCCGCCCCTGCCGAACTCCTGGCCTCCGGGACGACTCTAGCCGGAGTCGGTCCAGCAGCGAGGGTCCCGACGGCGTCCTCTCTTAGCTGCTCTTCCCGTACTTGACACTGCAGCCGTAGGGGTCGCTGGTGCTCGGGGAGACCGGCTGCCCGGCGACGAGCGCGCCCACCGCCTTCTCCACGAAGTTGGTCGGCGCGGTGCTCCGGCCGCGTGGGTCGTCGTCGATGCCGCCGGCGTAGCGGAGAACGCCCTTGTCGTCGATGACGAACATGTGCGGCGTGGTCTTTGCCCCGTAGGCGAGGCCCACTTCTCCGCTCGCGTCCTGGAGCACCGGATAGCTGAACCCTTGCTCGGCCTTCCAGGACTTCGACTTCGCGGGAGTGTTGTGGCTGGTGGAGTCCACCGCGAGCCAGACCACCTTCTTGCCGGAGAACGAGGCGAGCGTCCTCTGCATGGTCTTGCCGGCGTAGTGGCGCTGGACGAAGGGACACTCGGGGTTGGTCCACTCCAGGACGACGATCTTCCCTCGGTACTGAGCGAGCGTGTGCGGGGTGCCGACCTCGTCGCGGAGGGAGAAGGCCGGCGCCGGCTGCCCCACGTCCGCGGCGAGCGTGGCGGTGGTGAGCGACAGGGAGGCGGCGAGCAGCAGACGGACGTGCGACATGACGGTGTTCACCTCGGAGACGGAGACGTCGAGAGACCGACGGAGCCCGGCCCGGTGCCGGCCCGCTCGAGCGCCGACACCACCGTGTCGATGGTGAGCAGCTCGGGCAGCACCTCGGGCTGGTCCGGCCGCGCCGGGGAATAGAGCAGGTACATCGGCACGCCGGCCCGGCCGTGCGCGGCGAGCCGCCGGGCGATGCCGGCATCGCGCCGCGTCCAGTCGGCCACCAGGAGCTGCGTCCGGGTGCGTGCCAGCGCCGACTGCACGGCCTCCGAGGTGAGCACGGTGCGCTCGTTGAACTTGCAGCTCAGGCACCACTCGGCGGTGAAGTCCACCAGGACCGGCCGGCCCTGGGCGAGGCCCTGGGCCACGGCCTCCTCGCTCCACGCCTGCCGTCCGGCGACCGCGGTCTGCCCGGGGCCGAAGCGCAGGGCGACCCAGCCGGTGAGCAGGACCAGGAGGAGGCCTCCGAGGAGGACCGGCCGGCGACGCCATGCTCCCCAGGCCCAGGCCACCAGCGCCAGCACCACCAGGAAGGCGAGCAGCCGCACCACGCCGTCCACGCCCGCGAGCGAGCCGAGGATGCCGGCGAGCCACACCCCCGTGCCGAGCAGCGCGAATCCCAGCAGCTGCTTCGCCCGCTCCATCCACGCGCCGGGGCGGGGCAGCCGCTGGCGGAGGCCGGGCACGAGCACCAGGGCACAGAAGGGCGCGGCCAGGCCGAGCCCCACCGCGGCGAAGACGGCGAGCACCACCGGCGCGCTGGCGGCGAAGGCGAACCCCACCGCCGTCCCCAGCAGCGGCGCGGAGCAGGGCGTGGCGAGCACCACCGCCAGCACACCCTCGCCCACGCTCCGCAGCGGGCCGTGGGCATGGTCCACCGCGGCGACCAGCGTCCCGGTCCCGTGGCTAGGGACAGTGAGCTCGAACACCCCCAGGAGGTTGAGCGCGAAGAGCAGCACCACACCCGAGAGCACCGCGACGAAGAGGGGCTCCTGGAACTGGAACCCCCAGCCCACCGCGTGACCGGCGGCCCGGAGCCCGAGCACCGCCCCTGCCAGGACCATCAGCGAGGCGAGGATTCCGCCGCTGTAGGCGAGCGCGTGCATTCGCACCGAGCCGTGGTCGGCGTGGACCGTCCTGGCGAAGCCGTACGCCTTGAGGGCGAGCACCGGGAACACGCAGGGCATCGCGTTCAGCAGCACCCCTCCGAGGAAGGCCAGGAGCAGCATCCACGGCAGCCCCGGCGCGCGCCTGGAGACCGGCGGGCTGGCGGCGGCCGCGTGGGGCACGAGCCCCGGCGGCAGCTCGAACGGAGCGCTCACCTCCACGGCGCCCCCGCTCGCCAGGACGACCACCCCGGCCATGCGCGGTGGAGACGACGAGCCGTCCGGGGAGGCCTTCCCCCAGAGGCGGAGCCTCCCAGGCCCGTCGCCCACGGCCTGCACCGAGAGGATTCCGGCCAGGCGGTCGGGGACCAGGGCGTCGGTCGGGGCGAGCGGCTCGGGGCTGCCATCGGCGCGCTCCACCGTCAGCTCGCCCTCGAAGGGCTGGCCGGGGACGAAGGGGGTGGTGCGCCGGACGCTGACGCGGAGACCGGCCTGGGTCGGCGTCCGGGGAACGCGCGCCGCGGCCGCATCGAGGAGCGTCGCACCCGCCGCATCCGCCTGCCGCGGACCGACGCCGAGCACGCGGGTGAGCTCGAAGCGCGCCGGAATGCACTGCACCTCGCAGACCAGCACCTCGACGGTGGCCACGACGGTCAGCGGAGGCTGCACGTCGCTCTGCGCCCGGGCCCTGGCGAAGAGCACCACCTCCCCGCCGTACCCGTAGCTGGTGATGGAACCGTCCGGGCTCCGGTGCACCTCGGGCGCAGGCCAGGCGAGCGGGCCGGTCGAGACGCGCGGCGCATCCCACACCACCTCGCTCGCCAGCCCTGCCTCGCCCGGATTCTTCCAGTAGATGTACCAGCCACGGGCCATCCGGAGGTGGACCCCCATCCGGAACGTGCCCCCCGGCTCCACCTGGGTCACGTCCGAGACGAGGGTCGCGTGCACCCTGGGCTTTCCCTCGTAGAGCCCTCCACTGGCAGTGGGTGCGGGCGCCGGGGCGGCGGCCACGAGCAGCGAAAGGATCCAGCCAGCAAGCACGGTTGGCACCCCTAACAGGTCGGGGCGGCGGCTGCTTCCCGGGTGCAGCGCTTCGCCGGATCCGCGCTTGCAATGGTCCGGGGGTGCCATGTCGGCCTACGTGGACCCGGACGAGTTGATGCTGTTCAGCGTGGGGATGGTGCTCGACGTCGACTCGCTCGACTACATGGTCGACGTCGTCCTCGACCGGCGCCTGACGCAGGCCGACCACCGGAAGCTCTCGCTGGCGCTGGAGCGCAAGGGTGGAAAGCTGCCGGTGCGGGTCGACGAGGTGGTGCATCTCGTCGCCCAGCCCCGGTCGGCCCGTCCCAACTAGGACTTCGTCGGGCGAAGCCGCAGCCGCTACGGGCTCCTAGCTGACTCCGGCTGCCCTGACCCGGCCGCAGGGCGGCGTCTGCAACGAACGGCCTCCCCCGGGACACGCTGGCGGTGGGCACGCCGTGCCGCTAGAGACGGGTCGTCGCGAGGCCGAGCCCGGGCCGTGGCTCCGGAGGTCCATCCGTCGTGAACGCCAGCATCGAGTTCCTCAAGCTGTACGGGCCGACGCTGGTCTTCACGAGCGTGCTGCTGGAGCAGGCGGGGGTGCCCATCCCCTGCACGCCGTGGCTCATCGCCTCCGGGGCCCTGGCCCGGCTCGGGCAGGGGACGGTCGCCTTCCCCATCGCGCTGGCCGCCGTGGCCGCGTCGATGGGTCACGCCCTCTGGTTCCTCGCCGGCCGTCGCTGGGGCAGCCGCGTGCTGCGGCTGGTCTGCCGCGTCTCGCTGGAGCCGGACAGCTGCGTGCAGCGCACCGAGAACGCCTTCACCCGCTACGGGGCGCGGGCCCTGATCGTCGCTCCGTTCATCCCCGGCCTCACCACCCTCGCCCCGCCGCTCGCCGGCATGGCCGGGATGCGTTTGCGGCGGTTCCTCCTGCTCGACGGAATGGGAGACCTGCTCTGGGCCACCACCTTCGTCGGCCTGGGCTGGCTCGCGGGCGAGCCGTTCTTCCGGGTGCTCGAGGTGGCGATGGCCTACGCCGGCTCCACGGTGGGCTTCCTGGCTGCCGGGCTCGCCCTGTACTTCGGGTTCAAGTTTCTGCAGCGGGTCCGGTTCCGCTCCCAGCTGCGCGTCTCGCGGCTGTCGGCCGGGGATCTCAAGCGTCGGCTGGACGAGGGCGAGGAGCTGGTGCTGGTGGACCTGCGGCACCGGCGCGAGGTCGAGGAGTCGGGCAGCACGCTTCCCGGCGCGCTGCACATCGCGCCGGAGGAGCTCGACCGGCGCCACGACGAGATCGCCCGCGGACGCGACGTGGTGCTCTTCTGTAGTTGACCCGACGAATGGACGAGCGCCCGGGTGGCGCTCCGGCTGAAGCGACGAGGCATCTCCCGGGTCCGCCCCCTCGAGGGCGGCTACTCCGGATGGGTGGCCGAGGGCTACCCGCTCCAGCGGTGGGTGCCGGCCGAGACCGCCAGCACCTCGCTGGTCTACGGCGCCTAGGTCAGGGCGGCTGCACCCTGTGCCCGACAGGCTCCTGGCCGGAGCGGGGGGTCAGCTCAGCGGAGCGGCGCGGTCCGTCTCCGAGGGGATCGCCTCGCGGGGCCCGGACTCCTGGAGCTCGTCGAACATCCGCTCCATCTGCTCGCCGAGCGTCTCCAGCTCCTCGCGGGCGAAGTTCTGGCGGACGAGGGGGAAGAGCTCGGTCTCCTCCTCCTCGACGTGGTGGTCGATGAGCTCCTGGAGCACCTTCATCTTGGCGTCGAACTGCTCGTCGGAGGGCCCCATCTCGAGCAGATCGGCGACCACCCGCTTGGCAGCGAGGTGCTCCTCCACCGCCTCCTGGAGCATCTCCTTGAGCGGGCCGACGTACACTGCCGGGTAGAAGATCTTCTCCTCGATCTCCCCGTGCGCGGCGAAGTCGTCGGCGATCTGCTCGAAGAGCTCCTGCTTCTCGCCCTCGTCTCCCGCCGCCTCGAACCGCTTGAAGAGCTCCTTCACCTCGTCATGCTGCTGCTTCAATAGCTTCGTCGCGTCCACGGCATACCCCTCTCGTCAGCGGTCCATCGGGTCGCCCGCCATCGGGCCACCCGGATTGGCCCCGAAGCTGGGCACGGCCAGGGAGTCCGTCCACCCCGTGCGCCGGGCGGGGCGCGGAAGGGCCAGACCGGCCGATCGCCCGCCCGGTGCAGGGATCTGCTGCAATGGGGGGGATGGGACGCCGTCAAGAGCAGTGGATGCGCGCGGTGAGCGACAATTTCCGCCTGGCGTTCTCCACCTTCTGGGGGCACCGGCTTCGTTCCCTGCTCACGCTGCTGGGCATCGTCATCGGCGCGGCCACCGTGGTCTCGATGATGGCCCTGCTGGAAGGGCTCCGGAACAAGGTCGACGAGGACCTCACGGGACTGGGCTCCAACGGGTTCCAGATCCAGAAGTTCCCCAACGGTTTCGGGAATTTCGACTTCGAGCGCCTGTCCAAGCGCCCAAACCTCACCATCGAGGACCGGGACGACATCGAGCGCCGGCTCCCGAACATCATCGCCGCCACCGGCGAGGCCTGGGACTTCGGGGTGAAGATCTCCACCGACCGCTACGAGACCCGGCCCAACATCCAGGTCGCGGGGGGGACGGCGGACTTCTTCCTCACCAACGCCATGGACATCGCCTCCGGGCGGGCCTTCAACGTCCAGGAGGTGGCGGACGGCGAGCGGCTGGCGGTGCTCGGGTCGAACGTGGCGGACGTGCTCTTCCCCGGCGTCGACCCCATCGGCAAGGAGGTGCGCATCCGCACCCGCCCCTTCCGGGTCATCGGGCTCATCAAGCGCAAGGGGGCATTCGTCGGCGGCTTCCAGCAGGACGACGTGGTGGTGATTCCAATCAACGCCTTCTTCCCGCTCTGGGGGAAGAACCGCTCCTTGAACATCAGCATGCAGGCGGCCACCCCGGAGATCCTGCCGCGGGCCATGGAGGAGGTGCGCCAGCTGATGCGTCACCGCCACAACCTCAAGCCCCAGCAGGAGGACGACTTCTTCATCTTCTCCAACGAGTCGGCCACCCAGGCCTTCAACCAGATCTCCTCGGTGGTGACCGCCGCCAGCTTCGGGGTGTGCCTGCTGTCGCTCATCGTCGGCGGCATCGGCATCCTGAACATCATGCTGGTCTCGGTCACCGAGCGGACCCAGGAGATCGGCGTCCGCAAGGCGCTCGGGGCGCGCCGTCACCGCATCCTGGGGCAGTTCGCGACCGAGGCGATCATGCTCTCGCTGGTGGGGGGAGTGCTGGGCGTGCTCGGAGGGGCGATGGTGGCCTTTCTCGCGCGCTGGGCCTTCAAACTCCCCACCTCGGTCCCCACCTGGGCAGTGGTGCTCGCGCTGGTGATGAGCTCGGGGGTGGGGCTCCTCTTCGGCATCTACCCCGCTGCCCGAGCGGCGCGGCTCGACCCGGTCGAGGCGATGCGCACCGAGTGACCCGGCTCCTCGGCCGGGGAAGCTGGCCCGAGCCCGCGCGGGGGCTTCCGTCGCCCGCGCGCCCGGACCATCCTCGCGTCCAGCCCGATGGTCGACCCGAAGCTGGTGCAGGCCTACCTCGAGACCCGTTACCGGGTGTTCCCGCCCGGTTCGCCTGAGCATGTGCTGCGCGTCGGCCAGCGACACCCGGGCTTCGATGCGCAGCTCGCGGAAGCCCGGGGGAGCCGGTGGGTGGTGCTGACCGCCTGGAATCCCGGGAGCGTCCGGTGCACCGAGGCGGAGAACACCGCCGCCCAGGGCGAGCTCGGCGCCACGCTCCGGCGCGCCGGCCTGGTCGCCTGGCCGGCCCGCGGCGAGTCGCCCGGCCGCGACTGGATGGAGGAGAGCCTCTGCGTGCTCGACCTCGACCCCGAGCAAGCCCGGGCGCTGGCCCGCCGCTTCGGCCAGGTCGCCGTGGTGCAAGGCGAGCTGGGGGGCGAGGCGCGGCTGGTCTTCTCGGACTAGGTGTTGCCCCGGACCTGCGCCGTCCGGCCCATCCTCGCCAGCTGCTGGAGCGAGAGGATGTGCAGGAGGATGGTGAGCGGAACGATGAACGCCGGCAGGTAGACGAAGGGGAACACCGCCGGGACAAGGTTCGGCGGCGTCTCGAAGATGACCTGCTGAGGGCCGGGCGCCGAGAGAAGCCCGCGGATCATGGTGTGGGCCATGTCCACCAGGCCGAAGACGTTCCACAGCTGCGCCGCGGTCCGGGACCAGGCGAGCCCCGTGCCGAGCAGCGCAGCCACCGCCGCGGCGCCGAGGCCCACCAGGATGTCTCCGGTCCCGGCGGTCGCCACCCAGCCCCAGGGCGCGAGCCCCGAGGCCCAGGCGGCGAAGAGCGTCAGGCCACCGCCGATGCGCATCGTCTGGAGCCAGGGGATCGCCGACGGCGACAGCGCCTGTACCGTCGCCTGCAGCCAGCCGGCGCGCCAGAGCACGAGCGACAACAGGAGGGCGGGGATGAGGTACCCGAGCGCGCGAGGAGCTCCGGCGTCGAGCCACGCCCCGGCCACGGCCGCCGCGGTGACTGCCAGGAACCAGGTGCCCAGCAGCGCACCGATGCGCGCGAGCAGGCTCCGGCGGATCGGCGCCGCGCAGCCCGACCGGCGCAGGCCGGTGTCCAGCCCGCGCAACGTCACCCACACCACCAGCAGCACGTAGGCGCAGACGGCGACGGTGATCCGCAGCGGTGCTTCGGGGACCGGGCTCATGGGCTGGAGGCCACGGCGAGGGAAGCCACTCCCGAGGACGATCGCCGCCGCGCCGCGCGCTGTGGCTGTACCGTCTTCTGTGGCCCGCGGACCAGCACCTTGCGCGAGAAGGCCTGGTCCACCTGGGCCACGAAGGCGCGGAACGCCGGGTACTCGCTGGCCGAGATGCGGTCCCGGGTGAAGACCAGCTCGCCGCGGCAGACCAGCACTCCCTGCTCCACCGAGTAGGCGAGGTGGATCCGTCCGAATCCGCTGTCCGTCGTCACGTCGGGCGGCAGCGCGTCCACGCTCCATCCGGGCGGCAGCCGGTAGCGGAAGGTGAAGCGGCTCACGCTGGGGCCATCGAGCATCAGGTCGCCCCGCCGCTCCGCCAGCCCGGCGTACGTCTCGACGTAGCCGCGCCGGCTTCCGAAGGGGAGGAATCGCAAGGTGTCCCCGCCCACCTCGGCGTAACGGGGAATGCTCAGCTGATAGTCGAGCGCAACGTCCTGGTCGAGCCGGTTCGGGTCGCTGATCGACACCTTGTCCACGCTCAGCCCGGGGAAGGTCTGCGCCCAGCCTTGCTCGAAGGTGGTGCGGCGGGTGGCCACCGACTGGTAGCTGCGGCGGTACTCGGGCGCGGCGCTCCCCCGGACCCGGCTCTCGCCCTTCACCTCGGCCGCACCGCCGGGCCGGAGCGCCAGGTCCAGCTGCACGTCGGTGACGTTGTCCTCGGGCCGCGCCTCGGGGGTGATGGTGAACCGGCTCTTCCCGTCCGGCTCGACGACCAGGATGCTCGCCCGGCGGTCGGGGATGGGCAGCTCGGTCGCGCCGTGGAACTCGGCGGTGCCGTCCAGGTACCAGTCGAGCGCCGGCACGTAGACGATGGCGTGGTTGAAGACCGCGAGCGACGCCGGCTCGGCCGGCACGGACCCGAGCTGGCGCATCCGGAGGAGCACGATGCGGCTGTCCACGCCCGAGACCTCGAGCAGGGCGTGGAGCAGCGCCGCCTTGTCCTTGCAGTCGCCGAAGCGGCGCGCCAGCACCCGGTCGACCCGGTAGGGCTTGTACCCGTGGATGCCGAACTCCAGCGCCACGTAGCGGGTGTTCTTCACCACGTACTCGTAGAGCGCACCCACCACCGCCCGGGTGTCCTTGCGGTCGATGCCCTTCAGCGCCCCCTCGGCGGCGCGACGGATGCTGTCGTCGGGCACCAGCTGATCCCGGATGAGGCTCCAGTAGTAGCGGCCCACGTCCTCCCAGGTCCGGTAGGTCGAGACGTGCAGCGTCGCCGCCACCTCGGACCAGCCCGGCATTCCCGGCTCGGGGGTCACCCGGGAGACGCGCTTCGCCTCGAACCGGTAGAGGACGCGTCCGTCGGGGGAGGGCTCGCGCCGTGCGTTCACCCCGGCGCCGAGCGTCTTCTCGTTCCAGTAGAGCGTCCGCCCTGCCGGCATGTCGACCAGGTACTCCCAGCGGAGCTTCGGGGTGACGCCCTGCACGTACGAGAGATCGCCCCAGTAGTCGGAGAGGAGGTTGTCGCTCGCGGTGTCCTCGACCCGGTACTGCAGCTCCAGCACGTCGCCCGGGGCGAGACCGGGGAAGGAGAGCACCTTCGCCTGGGCGTCGTAGTACATGCCGGACCAGGGCTCGTTCAGGCTGCGGTTGGTGTCGCCGAAGCTCTCCACCAGCGAGCCGTCGGGCTTGGTGATGCGTGCGCGGAGGATCCGTACCTCCTCGCGGCTCGGGCTGTAGGTGATGGGAAAGCTCCGGAAGGCGTCCACGCCGCGGCGGGTGTAGACCTTCACCGCGAGCTGGTGGAAGCGGCTGGACAGGCCGCTCTGCTGCACGCGCACCCGGGTGACGTCGGCCAGCGTCACGGCGTCCTCGGCGTAGCTGTCCGCCTCGGCGAGCAGCGGCCGGACGTCGATGGCGTCGGTGCTCGCCGCCGAGGTCTCGGTCCCGCGGAGCGCCCGGACCGCGTCGCGCAGCGCCGGGTTCTGCGGGCGGAGCACCAGCGACCGCTCCAGGGCGGCGAGTGCCGCGTCCTTCTGCCCGGCGTAGAGCAGGGCCCGTCCCTTCCGCTCGAACACCTCCGGCTCGTCGGGGCAGAGAGCCTCGGCCTCGGTGAAGAGGGCGAGCCCCTCCTCGAGCCGCCCGTTGGAGGCGAGGAGCTCCGCCAGCCGCAGACGGACGTCGTTGCTGGTGGGCGACAGCCGGAGCGCCCTGCGGAGCGCGTCTGCGGCGCCGGTCACGTCGGCGTGGTCGGCCAGCATCTCCGCGAGGAGCGACAGGCTCGCCCCGTCGCCGGGCCGCGCCTGGAGCACACCGCGGAGCCGCTCCAGGGCCTCGTCCGAGCGGTCCAGGCGCCGAGCGCTGCGCACCCGCTCTCGACCCGCGTCCGGGACCCGCCAGGCGGATTGTGGAAGCCCCTCGATGCGCTGGGTCGCCGACACCGAGTCGCCCAGGTCGTCCTCGGCACGGGCGAGGAGCACCTGGGCCGGGACGAACGCCTTCCACCGTTGCACCAGGGGCTGGAGCAGGGTGAGCACTCGCTCGGGGTGACCCTGGGAGAGCTCGGCCCGGGCGAGCAGCAGGCGCGCCTCGCTCAGGTCCGGGGCCGCGGCGAGCGCGGTCTCGAGGTGCCGGCGGCGGAGGTTCTCGTCCTGCTGGAGACGCGCGGCCAGCAGCTCGATGCGGGCGTCGGGATGGCCGGCGCGTCCGGCGTCGGCCGCGGCCCGCTCGGCGTTCACCGCGTCGGCATGCTCGCGGGTGTCGAAGGCCTGGGTCGCCTCGAGCACCTGGGCGAGCTCGCCGCGGAGCGGTGCATCGTCGGGACGGCGGGCCACCTGCGCCTCGAGCGCGGTGCTCAGGGTAGGGAGCCGCCGGGCCGCGGGAGCGGGTCCCACGGGCATCGCCGGGAGACGGCCGGGCGTCAGCGGACGGGCACGCGCCGACTCGTCCCGGAGGTAGGCCCCGAGCACCCCGGAGTCCTCGTGGCACACCTTGAGGAGCACCCGGTTGATGCCGGCGCGAAGCTGGACCGAGACCCGCTCCTGGTCGGGTCGCGCAGGATGGTAGGCCTCGCCGCTCGCCACCTTGTCGCCGTTCACCCAGAGCCGGAAGCCACCCGAGGTTCCCAGCGCGAGGACGGTGCGGCGCGGCGCCGGTTCGTCGAGGAGCGCGAGCACGTACGCCACCACGCCGCGCGAGGGGCGGAGCATCGCCCCGAGGTCGACCCCTCCGTCGAGCGAGCGCGCCGGAGCCCTTCGCCATCGGGCGAGGTGACCCTTGGCCTGGAGCGAGGCCTCGAGGTCCAGGCTCTGCTCGGGGCCGAAGTCGGTGTCGCAGCCGGTCTTGCCCTCGTTCTCGAAGCTGCCGAGCACGTACACCTCCTGCTCGTACCCGAGCGCGCGGAGCCGGCGCTCGGCTGCGTCCACCCGGCCCTGGGTGACGTCGATGTCCGCCAGGAGCTGCCGGGCCAGGGTGCGGGTGAAGGGCTCGGTGCGACCGTCGGCCGCGATGCGCCCGAGCGTCGTGTCCACCGGGCGCGGGTCTGCGAGATCGTCGCGCAGCCCGCGGAGGCGCAGTAACGCCGCGGCGCCTCGCAGCGAGCGGGACTGGGCGAGCGCCTCCTTCGCCCGGGCTTGCGCCTCGGCCGGAAGTGGATCGTCGACGGGAAGGGCAGGGGACCCTGCGACGAGGAGGGCCGAGAGAAGGAGGCTGGAGACCACGGTGTCCCGTCCCTCATAACCCGAAGCGACCGGGCGATGCTTCCCCGACCGCCCGGGCCAGGGTGAGGACGTACACCCCCCGGGCTCCGGCCTCACGGAGGACGGCGCTTGCGGCCCGGGCGGTGGCTCCGGTGGTGAGCACGTCGTCCACCAGCACCAGCGCTCCCCGCGGAAGCTGCCCGGTCACGGCGAACGCCCCGTGCACGTTCTCGGTGCGCTCGGCCTCGGTGAGCCCCACCTGCCGCCGGGTGGCCCGGACGCGGCGGAGGAGGGTGGCCCGCATGGGGACTCCAGTCGCCCGGGCCAGCGCCCGCGTGAGGAGGGCTGCCTGGTCGTACCCTCGCCAGAGGAGGCGGCCGCGGTGGAGCGGAATGGGGACGAGGGTCGCGCTCGGGCCCAGGCGGTCGAGCCAGCTCACGGACTCGTCGGCGAGAGCCCTGCCCAGCGGCAGTGCCAGGGCGCTGTGGCCCTCGTACTTGAACCGGTGAATGGCGCGGGCGAGCGGCCCGGTGTGCACGAACGCGGCGTGGGCCGAGGTGAACGCCGGCGGCGCCCGGCGGCACCGGGCGCAGCGCCCGGGCACCTCGACCGGCTCCGCGCAACGCCCGCAGCCCGGCCGCGGCACCGGCTCGGTCGCCAGCGTGCAGAGCGCGCAGAACGGAGCCTCCGCGTCGAGCAGCGTCCCGCACGCGGCGCATGCGGGGGGGAACACCAGCGCCAGCAGCTCGGCACCGAGGGACATCTGGACTTGCTACAGCAAGTCCCGGGCCCGGCACTGGCGCAGGCGGCCGGGCGAAGGGGACGCCCGAGCTGGCAGAGGTGTTTGACACCTTCGTCGGACACCTTCGTCGGCGGGCGAAGGGAACGGCGAGACCTCGGGCCGACAGAGGCGACAGAGGTGTTTGACACCTTGGTCGAGGGCTCCGTCACGAGATGTCCGTAACGAGGTGTCCGTAACGAGGTGTCTGGCACCTCGAAAAGCCCTGTGAAACCGAGAGATTGGTCGACTCGACGCTCGACCGGTGCCGCTTACCTGCTCGGCCTCAGCCCGCCGACCTCGGTGGCGCGCGGAGCCGGTCCTCGCTCTGCTGGGACGAGCGGTCCGCGCGGCGGGATCCCCTGACCGGCTACGCGGACCCCGGCGGAGCGCATCCACGACCTCCGGGCTCGGTCGAGGCTCGCCGACTCACGCCAGCAGGCTGTTCCGGTTCATCTCCTTCGGCTGCGGCAGGCCCATGATCTTCAGGAGCGTGGGCGCCACGTCCGCGAGGATCCCCCCGCTGCGCAGCTTCGCCCCGACGAAGTCCGGGTGCACGAGGTGGAACGGCACCGGGTTGGTGGTGTGGGCGGTGTGCGGCTGGCCGGTCACCGGATCTCGCATCAGCTCGCAGTTTCCGTGGTCGGCGGTGATGACCAGCACCATGTTTGCCCGCGCGCACGCCTCCGCGAGCCGGCCGAGGCAGTCGTCGACCACCCGGACCGCCTTCATCGCCGCCTCGAGGTTCCCGGTGTGGCCGACCATGTCGGGGTTGGCGTAGTTCACCAGCAGGAAGTCGTACCTTCCCGAGTCGACGGCCTGCACCAGGCGCGACGTCACCTCGGGCGCCGCCATCTCCGGCTTCAGATCGTACGTCTTCACCTCGCGTGGGCTGGGGATGAGCACCCGCTCCTCGCCCGGGAAGACCACCTCCCGTCCGCCGTTGAAGAAGAAGGTGACATGCGCGTACTTCTCGGTCTCCGCGGTGCGGAACTGGGTGAGTCCGTGCTCGGCGAGGACCTCGGCGAAGATCTCCCGCGGCTGCTCGGGCGGGAACGCCACCGGCAAGTCGAAGGTCTCGTCGTACTGGGTCATGCAGACGAACATCCCCAGCCGGAGCCCGCCCCGGTCGAACTCGTGGAAGCCAGGCACGGCGAGGGCGCGGGTCAGCTCGCGTGCGCGGTCCGCGCGGAAGTTGAAGAAGATGACCGCGTCGCCGTCGCCGATCGTTGCCACCGGCGCGTCTCCGTCGACGATCACCGTGGGAGGCACGAACTCGTCGCCGACCTTCTCTCCGTACGAGGCGCGGACCGCCTCCAGCGCCCCGGGCGCACGACGGCCCACGCCGCGGACCATGGCGTCGTAGGCCTGCTGCACTCGGTCCCAGCGCTTGTCGCGGTCCATCGCGTAGAAGCGCCCGATGACCGTGGCGATGCGACCCGTCCCGGTCTCGCGGAGGAAGCGCTCGAGCTCCTCGAGGTACCCCAGCGCGCTCTTCGGTGGGGTGTCGCGCCCGTCGAGGAATGCATGGACGAAGACGCGAGGCGCACCGCGGGTCTTCGCCGCCTTCAGCAGCCCGAGCAGGTGCTCCTGTGAGGCGTGCACCCCGCCGGGGCCGATCAGGCCCATGAGGTGCAGCGCCTTGCCCTCCGCCCGTGCGGTGTCCATCGCCGCCACCAGCGCCGGGTTGTGCACCAGCTCGTCGCGCTCCACCGCGCGGTTGATGCGCACCAGGTCCTGGTAGACGATTCGCCCGGCCCCGATGTTGGTGTGACCCACCTCGGAGTTGCCCATCTGGCCCTCGGGCAGTCCCACCGCCAGCCCCGAGCTCAGCAGCTCGGTGCGCGGCATCTTCCCGGCGAAGCGGTCGAGGCTGGGGGTACCGGCGAGGAGGATGGCGTTGTCCTCGCGCTCGGAGCGGACGCCCCAGCCGTCCAGGATGGCCAGGAGAACGCGGTGCTTGGGAGGCATGGGCTCAGGGTAGCCAGCGCGACGGGGCGCGTCGACGGTTCTCGGTGGGGCTACGGTGGTAGAACCGACCCGTGCCCAGCCCGTCTCCGGCTTCCGCCCAGGCGCGCGTCCGGGCCTTCGACTGGCTTCGTGGCATCGCGGTGCTGGTGATGGTCGAGACGCACGCGATGGTGTTGCTCCGCAAGCAGCTGCTCGCGACCCCGGTGGCCGGCGTGCTCGACTACGTCAACGGTCTGGTGGCCCCGTCGTTCATCTTCGCCGCCGGCTTCTCCCTGGCGCTGGTCCAGGTCCGCGCCGCGGCCGCCGGGGGTCCGCGCGCGCCACGGGTGCTCCGGACCCTGCGGCGCATCGCCGAGGTGCTCGCGGTGGGCACGCTGATCAACTGGGTGTGGTTCCCGATCTCGGTCGAGCCGGGCTGGCTGCTCCGGATCGACATCCTCCAGTGCATCGGGCTCACCTTGCTGGCCGCCCTGCCCCTGAACGTGGCGCTCGCCGGGAGCCCACGGACGCTGGCCCTGGTCTCGGTGCTGGTCGCCGTCACCCTCTTCCTCCTCTCGCCATTCGCCGACGGAGTCACCGGCCCGCTCCAGGATCTCTTCAACAAGGACGGCCCACGGCACTCGGTCTTCCCCCTGTTGCCCTGGGCGGGCTGGGCGTTCCTCGGCGGTGCAGCGGGCGCCGTGGCCGCGCGGGGAACCGCGGTCCAGGTCCGCCGCCTCGCGGTGGGCATCGGCCTCGGCTCGGCCGCGGCCTGGTTTCTGAAGCCGCTCTGGATCGCCGTGTATCCGCCGCACGCGTTCTGGGTGACCGACCCGGCGAACACCGGGGCCCGGGGCATCGCGGTGATGGCGGTGCTCCTGCTCCTGCTGGCCATCGAGGCCCGCGTGCCGGCAGGGGCGAGGCGCTCACCGGGGGTGTGGCTGCTCGAGCTGTTCGGGACCTCGTCGCTCGCCGCCTACTTCTGGCACGAGATGCTCATCTACTACGAGGTCCGTGGCGTCTCGCTGGTCCGCCTGGCCGGTGGCCGCTGCGGATGGGCCGGGTTCGCCGGGTGGGTCCTGGTCCTGATCGCCGCGACCGCGCTGCTCTCGTGGCTCACCGATCGGATCTACCGGCGGCTCGACCGGCGGAGCGCGCCCCGCCCGGTGCCCGCGGTGGGCCCGGTCAGCGCTTGAGCGCGGCGCCGACTGCCCTCACCACGTCCTGCTCGCTGGGGAAGCCGCCCAGGCCCTTCTTCGCCACCACCTTCCCGTTCACCGCGACCTCGAAGATGCCGCCACTTCCGGCAATCAGCTCGGTCTCCACGCCCAGCGCCTTCTTCAGCTCGGCCGCCGCACGGGTGGCCCGGGGGAGGTACCCTCAGACGTTGCAGTAGGTGATCGTGACCATTCGCCCGGGATGGATAATCCCTCTGCCGCCGGAGCGCAGCGACTACTTGTGGTACGGCTCGCCACGCAGCAAGGAGAAGGCGCGGTACAGCTGCTCCATCAGCACCAGGCGGGCGAGCCGGTGGGGAAGAGTCATCCGCGACAGCGCGACCACCTTCCACGCCCGCTCCCGGACGGAGGGGTCCAGGCCCTCGTCCCCTCCGATGCAGAAGACCAGCTCGCGTCCGGCGTCCCGGGCAGTCGCCACCAGCCGTGACAGCTCCACCGAGTCGAGCAGGGTGCCGCGCTCGTCGAGCGCCACCAGCCAGCTTTCCGGCCTCACCTTCCCGAGCACGGCTTCTCCCTCGCGTCGGCGGGCGTCCGCGGGCGGAAGCGCACCCTTCGCCGCAGGCAGCTCCACGACCTCGAGTTCGACGTACCGCCGCAGCCGCTCCGCATAGCCCTGCACCCCGGGCTCGAACCAACCGGATCGATCGCGCCCCACCGAGAGGACGCGGAGCTTCAGGCCACCTTCTCCTTGGGCGCGTCTGCCCAGAGGCCGTCGAGGTCGTAGAAGGCGCGCACCTCGGTGAAGAAGACGTGGACCACCACCTCGCCGAAGTCGAGCAGCACCCAGTGGCCGGTCTCGAACCCCTCGGTGCCGATGGTGCGGTGGCCGGCGTTCTTCAGCGTCTCGCGGACGTGCTCGGCGGTGGCGATGACACCCCGCTCCGAGTCACCGGAGGCGATGACGAAGTAGTCGGCGTAGCTGCTCATCCCCCGCACGTCGAGAAGCACCACCTCGGTGGCCTTGCGGTCCACCAGGAGAGTTGCCGCGCGCCGGGCCAGGGCGAGCGCCTCGGGGTTCTCGGCCCGGGGCTGGGTGAGTGCCGGGGCCCCGGAACGGCGGGCAGGCCGTTTCCGGGCAGCGGCGCGGGAAGCAGCCGGGCGGGGACGCTTGGTCTTGCTCTTGGCGGGACTCAACGGCGGCGCACCATAAGACAGAGCGCTCGTGCCCGGCGAGTGGTACGAGGGCGATCGCGATGGGCAGCGAACGCGAGGAGCAGTTCCGGAAGCTGGCGGCCGACCATCCCAGCTCTCCGATGGTGCACTTCTCGCTCGGGAAGCTCCTCCTCGACGAGCGCCGCTACGCCGAGGCGGCGGAGAGCCTCGGACGAGCGGTGTCGCTTCAGCCTGACTACGCCGCGGCACTGGTCGCGCTGGGGGATGCGCTGGCCGGAGCGGGTCGGCGGGACGAGGCCCGGCAGGTCCTCCAGGGCGCTCGGGAGACGGCGCTGGCCCAGAACCATCCGTCTCTCGCCGAGGAGATCGACCAGCGCCTCGGCGAGCTCTGAGCGGGGCCATCCGCGAGCGGTCACCAGGCCCACGGGTTGGGTGCCTCGGGCCGCTCCCCATCGGAGCGGCAGGTCGTCGACGGTGACCGCGACGCGGCCCTCGCCCTTGCCGTCGCAGGAAGGGGGGCGGCGCCGAGGCGCAGGCGCAGGCGACGAGGAGGCCCCGCAGAGTCTGCTCATCGCCCGGCGACCGGCACCGCCGTTCGCACCAGCTCGCGCAGGCGCCGCTCCACCGGCCACACCTCGGACACCTTTCCGCGGACCACCAGGACGCCGACCAGCCGGCGCTCGGTGTCCACCCAGCCGGTGAATCCGAACACCCCCTGGGACACGGCCTCGAGCGCCCGTCCGTCGCTCGCCACCCGATCCCGGTAGACGCCGAGTCCGGCCCGGAGCGACTCCCGCCCCGGCGCGAGGCCGTAGGCCGACTGCGCGAGTGGAACGCCCCCGCTCTGGTCGGCGAGCACCGCGGCGCGGAGCGTGGGCCCGAGAAGGTCCGGGCTGGCGCCGGGGAGCAGCTGGCGCAATGCCCGCGCGTACTCGGAGGCATTGGCCTGGGCGCCCCCGGCGATGCGCGGATTGTCGGTCCGGCCGAACCCCGTGCTCCGGAAGCCGAGCGGGTCCATGAGGCGGGTCTGGATCAGGAGTGCCCAGGGCTTGCCCGAGGCGAGCTCGGCCATCCGCCCGGCCACCTGGTACCCCGCCCCGCCGTCGACGAAGGCCGTGCCCGGCGCTGCCCGGAGCGGGGTCCGGGCGATCTCCAGGGTGCAGGCGGCGAGCGTCGTCGAGCGAGTCTCGAGGCACGCCGACCGCGCCGGCAGCCCCGACGTCTGGGCGAGGAGCATGCGCAGGGTGATCGCGGCCTTGTCCTTGGGCCAGTCGGGCAGGAGCGTGCGGGCCGGGGTGTCCAGGCCGACCGTCCCGTCCTTCACCAGCGAGAGGATGACCAGGGTGCTCAGCAGCTTCGTGGCCGAGGAGATGGGCACGGGGTCGGCGACGGTGTAGCCGCCATATGCCCGCTCGAAGATGACCACGTCGTCCTGCTCGATGCGGAGGACACCGCCGCCCCAGGCGGGCAGGGACTGGGCCAGCAGCGCATCGACCTCGCCGAACCCCGCCGGGGTCCCCGTGGAGGCGGAGGCGGGCGCGGGGGCGGCGCCGCCGTCGGGAGCCGTCGCGGTGGGGGCGGCCGGCGTCGCTGCGGCTGACGTCACCGGGCGCTCCGGGGCCGTCGCGCACCCGAGCGTCAGACAGACGAGGACTGTCGGGGGTCCCCTCACCGGGGGTCCAGCCTAGCGCACCCGGCGATCGGCGAACGTCCGGAGCTGTTCTCGGTCGGTGAACGACAGTGCACGTCCGAAGCGGCTGGCGAGCGCCCCGGCGACCGCGGCCACCGCCACCAGCTGGTACATGATGACCAGCTGGTAGCGCACCGCCTCGTTCGGCGCGGTGCCGCTGACGATCTGTCCGGTCATCATCCCCGGCAGAGCGACCAGCCCCACGGTGAGCAGCCCGTTGATGGTGGGCCGGAGGGCCGCGTTCATCGCCGCCCGGAGGTGGCGATCCACCGCCTGCCTCGGCGAGGCTCCCAGCGACAGGAGCTGCTCGACTGCCGCCGCGTCGTCGTGGATCGAGGCGAACACGCGCTCGAACACCAGTGCCACCCCGTTCATCGCGTTGCTGAGGATCATCCCCGAGATGGGAATCAGCAGCCGGGCCTCGTACCAGCGGGCCGGGCGGATGACGAAGGTGAACACCGGGACCAGGACCACGACCCCGGCGACGAGCACCGCCAGCGTGGCGTAGCGGAACAGCACCCCGGTTCCCGGGCCATGGGCGATGCGGCGGGCAGCCGTCCACCCGGCGACCACCACCATGACTCCGATGAGGCCGAAGACGCTGGCCGGGTGCTCGTTCCGGAAGACGAGCGTCAGGAGCAACCCGACGGCGAACAGCTGCACCGCCGCCCGGAAGGTGCCGACGATGAGGTCCTTCTCCAGCCCGAGCCGGTTCCGGGAGGAGATGGCGATCGCCAGCGCCATCAGACCCAGCGAGAGCACCAGCTGCGGGAGCGAGACCGTGACGTAGCTCATCCTGCGCCCCCCTCGCCGAGGCGACCGCCTGCGAGCTGGAGGTGCCGTCCGCCGAGCCCCTCCAGCACCCGCGCGTCGTGGGTGACGACGAGGACGGGCGCGCCAGCCCCGGCGAGCTCTCGGAGCAGAGCCAGGAGCAGGTCCGCCCGCTCGGCGTCGAGTGCCGCGGTGGGCTCGTCCAGGAGCCAGACCTCGGGGTGGACGGCCATCGCCCGGGCGACGGCCACCCGGAGCTTCTCGCCGCCGGACAGCGCCCGGGCGTCCTGGCCGAGGAGCTCCGGTTCGAGACCGGCGCGGACGATGAGCTCGCGCGCGGACGCCTCGGGGAGGTCCTCCCCCGCGAGGCGGGGCCCGGTGCACACGTTGTCCAGCACCGTGCCCTCGAACATGGCCGGCGCCTGGGCCACCAGCGCGACCCGGCGGCGAACGGTGCGGGGCGAGAGGGTCCGGACGTCGGTGCCGTCCAGGACGAGCTGCCCGTCGTCCGGCTCGGAGAGCAGGCCCAGGATCCGGAGCAAGGTGGTCTTCCCCCCGCCCGAGGGCCCGCCGAGGGTGGTGATGCTGCCCGGCTCGAGCCGGAGGTCGATGCCGTCGAGCAGCACGCGACCCGGGTAGCTCTTCCGGAGACGATGGGCTTCCAGCGAGGCGGGCATCTGGCGGAACCCCGGGAGGTAGGACACCCGGTGAGAGAACGCCAGGGTCTCGTGAGCAGGGCCGGAAGCGTGGGAGCATCTGCCGCTCATGGAACGCCTGGACGCGCTGCTCGCCGCCGTGGTGCCGGCCGACGACAAGGAGAGGGCGGATCTCGCCCTGATGCGGGCCCAGTGCACGCTGCTCCCCGAGCCGCTCTCCTGCAGTCAGCCGGCCGCACACTTCACCGGGAGCGCCGTGGTGACCGACGGGACGCGGGTGGTGCTCGTCAAGCACCGCAAGCTCGGCCGCTGGCTCCAGCCGGGAGGGCACGTCGAGCCGGTGGACGGAGACGATCTCCTCGCCACCGCCCTGCGAGAGGCGGAGGAGGAGACCGGGTGCCGCGTGGTTCCCCATCCCGGCGCGCCACGGCCGCTCGACGTCGACGTGCACCCCATCCCCAGCCGCGGGACCGAACCGGCCCACCTGCACCTCGACGTGCGGTTCCTGGTGCTGACCGACACGCCCGAGGCGCTGCGGGGGGATCCGCAGGAGAGCAGCAACGTCCGCTGGTTCGAGCTGGACGAGGCGATTCACCGGGCCGCGTCGCCCGAGCTGAAACGCCTGCTGTCGAAGGCCCGCGCGGTGCTTGGAGTCTGACACCGGGTTGCTCTTGCGGTGCGGTGCCCGGTGACGAACGCTGTGGTGCATGGACGAGCGCCGGACGCCGCTTCGACCGCTGGCCGTGCTGCTGGTCCTGTGCGCAGCGGCGTTCCTCTTCCTGAAGCTGGCCGGGGAGGTCCGGGAGGGCGAGACGCAGCGCCTCGACGAGTGGGTCCTCCGCTCGCTCCGGACGCCGGGTGACCCGGCGGTGCCGATCGGTCCGGCGTGGCTCCTGCCGGCGGCCCGGAACCTCACCGCGCTGGGGAGCGTGGCGGTGCTGCTCCTCATCGTGCTGGCGGTGACCGGCTTCCTGGCCCTGGCTCGGCTCTGGCGACATCTGCTGCTCGTGCTGGGGGCCGCCGGCGGAGGAGTCGTCCTGATGGTGCTGCTGAAGCGGGCGTTCGAGCGGCCACGCCCGACGGTCGTGCCCCCGCTCATGCTCGAGACCAGCCCCAGCTTCCCGAGCGGACACGCGATGATGTCGGCGGTGGTCTATCTGACGCTGGGAATCCTCCTCGCCCAGCTCTGCCCCCGCTGGCGGGAGCGCATCTACGTGGTCACCGTCGCCGGAGTGCTGGTCCTGCTGGTCGGCCTGACCCGGCTGTACCTCGGGGTGCACTACCCGTCGGACGTCCTGGGCGGCTGGTCGGTGGGACTTGCCTGGGCGCTGGCGAGCGGTCTGGTCGCCCGGGCACTCCGGAGTCGCAGCCAGCGGCTCCGCGCAGAGGTTCCGCAGGCCGAGGGGGCAGAGACCGCCGCGTCGCCCCCGGCTCGCGGTCAGAGGTGAGCCGGGCGCGGCCCTGTTCCCGGTGCCGGGCGCGAGAGCGACGCAGCTCCGGTGCAGGCCGGACGGAATGAGCCGATGACCTGCTGGTAGACTCACCCCCGTGCCACGCCGCGATCGAACGGACCGGGCCGAGGACGCCTCCGAGCGCGAGTCGAACGATCCGCTCGTCCAGCTCGAGCGGAAGCTCCGGGACGGCAAGTCGGTCGACGTCCAGGACGTCCGCAAGGCCTGGCGCACGACGCGCTACCCCAGGGCGATGATCCAGGTGCTGGCCCAGCGCCGGCGATCGGACCTCGCCCTCCGCGCCGCCTCCATCGTCGGCCTGGAGATCGACTCCTCCACGCCCACCTGGCGCGAGGACCTCGAGGCCCATCTCTTCGAGCGTTTCTTCGGGATGCCCTTCAGCGAGACCGACGCGCTGGCCGAGGCGATCCGTCGCGTCATTCCCGACCCGTCGGTCTAGTGTCCCGACCCGGGCATCCTGGCCGCTGCGGCGGCCGATCCTCTGGCGGCGACGCGCAGCCTCTTCGCTCCGCTGCTCGACGGCCCACGAAGGGACGCTTCCGCGGCTCGCTGCTCGGGTGCGCCGTCTCGCGTCGGTCTCTGCGGCCTCGCCGGGGTCATGACACCCGGGTCGGAGCACTAGTCGCGGGGGAAGAGCACCTCCAGCGCCTCCCCGAGCGTCTCGACCGGCAGCAGCTTCACCCCGCGCGACTCGACCCGGCGCGCGCTCCCCTTCGGCAGCACCGCGCGGATGAAGCCCATCTTCCCGGCCTCGGCGAGCCTGGGCTCGATCTGCGCCACCGCCCGCACCTCGCCGGCGAGCCCCACCTCCCCGAGGACCAGCACGTCCTGGGGCAGGGCCAGGTTCCGCAGCGACGAGACCAGGGCGGCGCACACCGCCAGGTCGGCCGCCGGCTCGGAGAGGGTCATCCCGCCCGCGACGTTGACGAACGTGTCGCAGCCGGTGAGCTGGACGTCCTCCTTCTTCTCCAGCACCGCCGCGAGGAGCGCCACCCGGTTACCGTCCACCCCGATCGCCGTGCGCCGCGCCGTGCCGTATCCGGTGGGGGCGACCAGCGCCTGCACCTCGACCAGCAGCGGACGGGTGCCGGAGAGCGTGGCGGTCACCGCGGAGCCCGGCTTGCCTGCCGGCCGCTCGGCGAGAAAGAGGGCCGAGGGGTCCGCCACCTCCTCCAGCCCGGTCCCCTTCATCTCGAAGACGCCGATCTCGTTGGTCGAGCCGAAGCGGTTCTTGTGGGCCCGGAGGATGCGGAACGGGTGGCCGCGCTCGCCCTCGAAGTAGAGCACCGTGTCCACCATGTGCTCGAGCACGCGTGGGCCGGCGATGCTCCCGTCCTTGGTCACGTGCCCGACGAGGAAGGTCGGCACGCCCGACCGCTTCGCGTGCGCCATCAACCGCCCGGCCACCTCGCGGACCTGGCTCAGCGTGCCCGGCGCGCTCCCGAGCTCGGCGAGAAACATGGTCTGGATCGAGTCGACCACCAGCGCCACCGGGCGGAGTGACTCGGTGGCGGCCAGCACCTTCTCCGCGTCGGTCTCGGCGAAGAGGTGCACCGCCCCGGAGCGCACGCCGAGCCGGTCGGCCCGCATCTTGGTCTGGCGCAGCGACTCCTCCCCCGAGACGTAGAGTACCGGACCGGCCGCGGCGAGCCGCTCGACCGCCGCGAGCAGGAGCGTCGACTTGCCGATGCCGGGATCTCCCCCCAGCAGCACCAGGGAGCCGGGCACCACGCCGCCTCCCAGCACGCGGTCCAGCTCGCCGATGCCCGTGCGCCGGCGCTCCTCCGCTTCGGCCTCGACGTCCACCAGCTTCACCGGGCGCGCCGAGCCGCCCGAGGCGCCCCAGGCCGGACGGCGGTCCTCGACCGGTGCCGCCTCCTCGACCAGCGTGTTCCATCCGCTGCAGTCCGGGCAGCGGCCGAGCCACTTGGCGGCCTGGAACCCGCAGGACTGGCAGGTGAAATGCGTGCGTGGCCTGGCCATGAGCATCCCCCACAATGCCCGGTGCTGCTGACAGCGGACGCTGCCGAGCACGAGCAAGGGACGCGCCGGCCTTGCCGGCGGCCGGCCGAGAGTGCTCGCGCGCCCTCCGACCTTCCGAGCACCGTGGTCCCTCCTGGACGAGGTTCCTCGCCGGAGGACGGCTCCCTAGGTTTGTCGCCCGGAGGACGGCAATGCCAGGCGCGCTGGGGGAGGTGACCACGCTGGTCAAGGAGACCGTGACGCGCTGGACCGAGGACAAGGCCAGCACGCTCGCCGCGGCGCTCGCGTACTACGCGCTCTTCTCGCTCGCCCCCCTGGTGCTCATCGCGGTCGCGGTCGCCGGTCTGGTCTTCGGCCGCCAGGCGGCGGAAGGTCAGCTCTACACGCAGCTGGCCGGGCTGATCGGCGACTCCGGTGGCAAGGCGGTGCAGGAGCTCGTCGCCAACCTGCACCGGCAGCAGGGGGGAGGAGTCGTCGCCACCGCCGTCGGCCTGGCGACCCTGTTCTTCGGCGCGAGCGGCGTGTTCGCGCAGCTCCAGGAGTCGATGAACACCATCTGGAAGGCGAGCCCACCGACCACCAACGGGATTGTGGACTTCTTCCGCGTGCGCCTGCTGTCGTTCAGCATGGTGCTGGGGGTCGGCTTCCTGCTGCTGGTGTCGCTGGTCCTCTCGGCCGTCCTTGCGGCGGTCGGCGACTATCTGGGGACCTTCCTCCCCGGAGGCGCGGCGGTGGGCCAGGCGCTCAACGCCACGGTGAGCCTGGTGGTGATCACCGCGCTCTTCGCGATGATCTACAGGATGCTTCCCGATACCTACGTCGCCTGGAGGGACGTGTGGCTCGGCGCGCTGGTCACGTCGCTGCTCTTCACCATCGGCAAGTCCGCGATCGGCTTCTACCTGGGGAAGGCGAGCGTCGCCTCGAGCTACGGGGCCGCAGGGTCGGTGGTCATCCTGCTGCTCTGGGTCTACTACTCGGCGATGATCCTGTACCTCGGAGCCGAGTTCACCCAGGTGTACTCGATGCGCCACGGCAGCCGCCGCGCGGCGACCCACGCGCCCGTCCCCGATCGGCGCGAGGGCCGGGACCTCGAGCGGCTCATCCCGCCCGGTGGCGCGGCCGCGAAGTCCTGACGGCTTGACCCGCGCGGCGGAGGGCTGCGAGACCTTCGGGCCGTGCGCCGCTCCCTCCTCGCTGCTGCTTCCGTCACGCTGCTGCTCGCCGCCTGCCAGCGCGGCCCGCAGTACTGCATCTTCGACGG
>Ga0335084_10000249_pt1 | contig 42372 bp, 36 predicted proteins | sample Lox_Sample_44_FD_206721 | JGI IMG/M metagenome (GOLD analysis project Ga0335084, IMG submission 206721) | Soil microbial communities from Loxahatchee National Wildlife Refuge, Florida, United States - Lox_Sample_4.4 | ecosystem: Environmental > Terrestrial > Soil > Wetlands | place: USA...
CTTCCGCGCAAGTTCAAGTTCGCGATGAACGGTGCCCGATCGGACCGGGCGGCGGTGGCAGTGCACGACATCGGTCTGCACGCGGTGCGCGACGCTCGGGGCGAAGTCGGTTTCAAGGTGCTGGTCGGCGGAGGTCTCGGACGCACCCCGATGATCGGCTCCGTGATCCGCGAGTTTCTCCCCTGGCAGCACTTGCTCAGCTATTGCGAGGCGATACTGCGCGTCTACAACCGCTACGGGCGGCGCGACAACATCCACAAGGCGCGCATCAAGATCCTCGTGAAGGAGCGCGGCCCGGAGCGATTTCGCGAGGAGGTCGAGGCCGAATGGGCCCATCTCAAGGACGGCGCGTCGACGCTCATTCCCGAGGAGATTGCGCGCATCGAGCGCCGGTTTACGCGACCGGATTATCTGCAGCTGCCCGCGACGGACGCAAGGTTCGACGGCGCACTCGCGTCCGACAAGGCATTCGCCAGCTGGCACCGCAGGAACGTCCACCCCCACAAGCGGCCCGGCTATGCCGCCGTCACGCTTTCGCTCAAACAGACCGGCGTACCGCCGGGGGACGTCACCGCCGAGCAGATGGAGAGCATTGCCGATCTCGCCGACCGCTATTCGTTCGGCGAGCTGAGGGTTTCGCACGAGCAGAACCTGATTTTCGCCGACGTACAGCTCGCCGATTTGCATTCGCTGTGGCAAGAGGTAAAGGTACTGGGATTCGCCACCCCCAATGTCGGGTTGCTCACCAACATCATCTGCTGCCCGGGCGGCGATTTCTGCTCGCTCGCGAACGCCAAATCGATCCCGGTGGCCGAGGCCATCCAGCAGCGCTTCGACGACCTCGACTACCTGCACGATATTGGCGAGATCGACCTCAACATTTCCGGCTGCATGAACGCCTGCGGCCACCACCACGTCGGGCACATCGGCATCCTGGGCGTCGACAAAAACGGCGAGGAGTGGTACCAGATCGAAGTCGGCGGCAACCAGGGCGAAATCCGGCCCGGCGGCGGCGCTTCGCTCGGCAAGGTCATCGGCCCGTCGTTCGCGCGCGCCGAGATCCCCGACGTCGTCGAGAAGCTCATCGAGTGCTATCTCTCGCGCCGCGACAGCGACGCCGAGCGCTTCATCGACGTGGTGCGCCGCGTCGGTGTCGAACCTTTCAAGGAATCCGTCTATGGCAACGCTGATCAAAGAGCAGCGCATCGTCGCGGACAGCTGGCGCCTGCTTAGCCGCGGACCCGGCGGCGAGGCGCCCGAGCTGCCGTCCCAGGGCGACGTCATCGTTCCGCTCCCGCTTTGGCTGGCGCACCGCGAGGGATTTCTGGCCTACCCCGGCAAGCTCGGCGTGTGGCTCGATGCGAACGAGGGACCGGAGGCGATCGCCGGAGATCTGCAGCGCTTCGCCCTCGTCGCGGTGAACTTCCCCAAGTTCGGCGACGGCCGCGGCTACTCGACCGCGCGCTTACTTCGCGAGCGCTACGGCTACAGGGGCGAACTGCGCGCGATCGGCGACGTGCTGCACGACCACCTGCATTTCATGAAGCAGTGCGGGTTCGACGCATTCGTCCTGCGTGAAGACCAGGACGCGCGAGAAGCCCTTGGGGCGCTCGACACCTTCAGCGAGGGGTACCAGACCTCGGCGCTCAGGCCGCTCCCTCTGTTCAGGCGCCGCCTCGCCGCAGGGAAGCCATGAGCGAATCGCTGGAAGAGAAGACCGCGGAGCTCGAGCGGCTGCTGCGGCACGCGGCTATCGCGCACGCGCCGACGGCACTGGCCTCGAGCCTGTCCGCGGAAGACATGGTGATCACGGACGTGATACTGCGGCACCAGCTCGGAATCGGGATCTTCACGCTGGATACCGGGAGGCTGCACGCGGACACGCTCAACGTGATCGCCGCGATCCGTGAACGTTACGGCTACGAAGTACAGGTCTTCCGGCCCGACCCGGCCTCGCTTGCGGAGTATGTCGGGAATTTCGGGCGCGATGCGTTCTACGAGAGCGTGCAGCTGCGCAAGCGCTGCTGCCACATCCGCAAGGTCGAACCTCTGGAGCGCGCGCTCGCGGGGAAGAAAGCCTGGATCACGGGCCAACGCCGCGAGCAGGGCGCTACGCGAGCCGAGATCGAGGTCCAGGAACACGACGTTGCGCGCGGCATGGTGAAGCTCAACCCCCTCGCCGACTGGAGCGAGAACGACGTGTGGAAAACCCTCCACAACCGGAACATTCCCTACAACGCGCTTCACGACCAGGGCTACCGCTCCATAGGCTGCGCGCCCTGCACGCGTCCGACGGTCGCCGGCGAGGATGCGCGGGCCGGCCGCTGGTGGTGGGAGCTGCACGAGGCCCGCGAATGCGGGCTGCACTTGGCCCTGGACGGGCGCCTGGCACGTACAAGGGAGCCGGCGTGAGCGCCGTGCTCGAAAAGACCGGGTCGGACCCGATCGCGCAGTCCTCTCGCCGCCACCTCGACTGGCTCGAGTCGGAGGCGATCTTCATCCTGCGCGAAGTCGCGGGTGAATGCGCCAACCCCGTGCTGTTTTTCTCGGGTGGCAAGGACTCGATCGTGCTGCTCCGCCTTGCGGAGAAAGCCTTCCGGCCGGCGCGGTTCCCGTTCCCTCTGCTTCACATCGACACCGGCCACAATTTTTCCGAGGTAATCGCCTTCCGCGACGCACGCGCGGCGGAACTGGGAGAGAGGTTGCTGGTGCGCTCGGTCGAGGACTCGATGCACCGGGGCACCGTGAAGCTGCGCCGGCCCGAGGACAGCCGCAACGCCGCGCAGTCGGTAACACTGCTCGAGGCGCTCGCCGAGTTCTCGTTCGACGCCGCGATCGGAGGGGCGCGGCGTGACGAGGAAAAGGCCCGCGCCAAGGAACGCGTGTTTTCCTTTCGCGACGAGTTCGGCCAATGGGATCCGAAGAATCAGCGCCCCGAGCTGTGGAGCCTCTACAACACCCGGGTGGCGAAGGGCGAGCATATGCGCGTGTTCCCCATCAGCAACTGGACCGAGCTCGACGTTTGGCAGTACATCGAGCGCGAACGGCTCGCTGTGCCCTCGATCTACTACGCGCACCGCAGGAGCGTGGTGCGCCGGAACGGGCTGCTCGTGCCGGTCACCGATATCACGCCGCCGCGCGAAGGCGAGGCGGCGGAAGAGCTTTCGGTACGCTTCCGCACGGTGGGCGACATCAGCTGCACCTGTCCGGTCGAATCGCTGGCCCGCACGCCGGCCGAAATCATCTCCGAGACCGCCGTCACCACGGTTACGGAGCGCGGCGCAACGCGCATGGACGACCGGGCTTCCGAGGTCTCCATGGAACGCCGCAAGAGACAGGGATACTTCTGAGGTGACCCTTTCTGCCGAAATCGAGCACCCGGAGCAAGCCGTGGAGGACAGAGGCGTGCTGCGGTTCATCACCGCCGGCAGCGTTGACGACGGCAAGAGCACCCTGATTGGGCGGCTCCTGCATGATACTCGCGCGGTCTTCGAGGACCAGCTTGCCGCACTGGCGCGCGCTTCGCAGCGGCGGGGCCAGGACGACCTCGACCTGTCGCTTCTCACCGACGGGCTGGAAGCCGAGCGCGAGCAGGGCATAACGATCGACGTCGCCTACCGCTACTTTGCCACCCCCCGGCGCAAGTTCATCATCGCCGATACGCCGGGCCACGAGCAATACACGCGCAACATGGTCACCGCCGCCTCCACCGCCGACGCGGCGGTGATCCTGATCGATGCCCGCAAGGGCGTGCTGCCGCAGACGCGCCGCCACACCTATATCGCGCACCTGCTCGGCGTGCGCCACATCATCGTGGCGGTGAACAAGATGGACCTCGTTGGTTTCGACGAGGCGGTGTTCGAGCGAATCCGGAGCGACTACCTCGCGTTCGTCTCGCCGCTTGAGGTTGCCGACCTTCGCTTCATACCGATTTCGGCGCTGCGCGGGGATCTGGTCGTCGAGCGCGGCCCCAGCATGGATTGGTATCGGGGGCCAGGCCTGCTGGCGGCTCTCGAGGAGATCGACGCCGTGGACGAGGCCGGCGCGCTGCCCTTGCGCCTCCCGGTGCAGCTGGTCGTGCGTTCGGGAACGGGGTCGGACTTCCGCGGTTACGCCGGCCGCATCGAGTCGGGCGTCCTCTTCCGGGGCGCGGAGGTGCTCGCGATGTCCTCGGGCCGCCGCACCGTCGTAAAGGACATCGTCTCCCTCGACGGATCGCTGCCCGTCGCGGTGGCGGGCGCCTCGGTGAACGTGGTTCTCACCGACGACATCGACATCTCCCGCGGGGACATGCTCGCCGACCCGGACGTTGCGCCGCGAGCGGCGAAGGCGATCGAGGCGCGCATCTGCTGGCTCTCTTCCGAGCCGCTCGACGCGCGCGCCCTGCCAGCCGCGCGATTCGTGCTCAAGCACACCACCCGCAGCGTGCCCGCCAGGCTTATTTCGCTGAACTCTCGCGTCGACGTCAACACGCTCGAAGAGCATGCCGTGCCCGCGGGCCTGGTGATGAACGACGTCGCTTACGTGGCCCTTGCGCTCGCCCAGCCGATCTACGTCGACTCATACCGGACCGATCGCGCGACCGGTTCCTTTATACTTGTCGACGAGGTCAGCAACCAGACGCTGGCGGCGGGAATGATCGAATGACGGGACGCGTTTATCTCATCGGGGCCGGTCCGGGCGCCCCGGACCTCGTGACGCTGCGCGCTGCGGAGATCCTGGGGCGCGCCGACGTCGTCTTCCACGATTTCCTCGTCCATCCCGAAACGCTCGCCCTGGCCGTACGTGCGGAGAAAACCGCGGTCGGCAAGCGCTCGGGCCGACGGTCGACGGCGCAGCAGTTCATCAACAAGCGGCTGATCGACGCGGCGCGCCGACACGCCGTGGTGGTGCGCCTCAAGGGCGGCGATCCCATGCTCTTCGGCCGCGCGCAGGAGGAAATCGACGCCCTGCGGCGTGCCGGCGTCGATTTCGAAATCGTCCCCGGCGTAACCGCGGCGACCGCCGCCGCCGCCGAGCTCGGCGTCTCGCTCACGCGAAGAGGCCTGAGCCGCCAAGTCGTCTTCGTCACGCCCAGGGCTGCCCAAGGCGAGCGCCGCAACGACTGGGCGGCGAGCGTGCTCGCCGCCGACACCGCGGTTCTCTACATGGGCGCGGGTCTGGCACCGACCATCAGCGCGGAGCTGATCCGGCGCGGCAAAGCCGCGGACACGCCGGTTGCCCTGGTCGAGAGCGCCTCCCTCCCGGAGCGCCGCTTGCTGTTCGGATCCCTGTCGAACCTGCCCGAGCTCGCACGTCGTACGGGGAGTGGCCCGGCCATCGTCCTCTTCGGCGAAGTGCTGAAGGCCGCGCTCGCGCGGCGCGGTCCCGCACTGGACGAAGAGATCGACGAACTCCTCAGGCGGGCCTGAGGCGGAACCCTCCCCGGTCTCCCGGGTCAGACTCGCGAGACCTTCTCGAAGGCCAGCCCATGAGCTCACGCCCTCTGCCTGAAACCGTATGGCGCTCGCCCTCGGGCGAGGTCGTCTCCTGCGTCGAGAAATTGAAAGTCCTGCGCGAAAATCTCGAGGAAATCCAGCAACTCTGCCAGGACGCGCTCGAGGACGCCGTGCTGATGGGATGCGACGAGCGCCAGTTCAAGCAGGTGCTCGCCAACCTGGTGCAGCAGCTGGAAAACCCCTATCGCGACAAGGCCGGCTGATCAGTCGCGCATCGCGAGGAAGATGCCCCAGATCGCAAGCGCCAGGAACACTGCGAGCGTCCATTCCGGAATGCTGAAGGAGAGGAAGGTCCAGTCGACCTTGCCGCACTCGCCGGATCCACGCAGGATGCGCCCCAGCGACTTGACCGGCCCGAAAGTCGACAGCATGAAGTCCAGGCTCGGGCCGCAGGCCGGCCTCTGGTCTTCTGGAAGGTGCTGGATCCAGGTGTGCCGGGCCGCGACGCCGGCACCCGCCGCCGCGCACAGCGCAATCGCGCCGGCGTAGATTCCCGCTCCCGCACGGCGCGCCGGGTGATGGAGGGCGGCGAGAAGGAAGGCTATGCCGGTGGCGAGCAGCATGATGCGCTGGAGGATGCAGAGGGGGCACGGCTCCAGCCCGACGGCGAACTCGAGGTAGTAGCCGAAGGCGAGCATACCCGCGCAGGCGAGAAAGCCGGCGAGGTTGCCTATCCTTCTGGAGTACAGGAGCTTGACCATGGAGCGAGAGCCTAACACCGGCTAGGTTTGTCGGTTTCCGCCCGTTCGGGCGGCGCTAGCTTAGACCAGGATTCGTTCACCGCGTTCGGCTCGGCGTCTTTTCGGGACCTCCCGTTAGAATGGGGCGCCCACGGCATTTGAGGCCACCACGGGAGACTTGAGCTTGAGACCGCGCTTTGCCCGCCGCGAGCACTTGGGACTCAGCAAGGCCGAGTTCGCCGTGCTCGAGCGCCTCGGCACGCCACAGAAGATCCAGGATTTCCTGAACCAGCTGCCGGCCAATTTCGAGGTCGGCGGCCAGACCTGCCTCTCGGTGCGCGAGGTGCTGCGGCAGCGCCGCGCGCATTGCATCGAAGGCGCCATGCTCGCTGCCTGCGCTCTGTGGGTTCACGGCGAACCGCCGCTGCTCCTCGACCTCCGCGCCGAGCGCGACTACGACCACGTCGTCGCGCTGTTCCGCCGCGGCGGCTGCTGGGGCGCCATCTCGAAGACCAACCCAGCCCTGCTGCGCTGGCGCGACCCCGTGTACCGCAGCCTGCGCGAGCTGGCGATGTCGTACCTGCACGAGTACGCGAACAAGCGCAACCAGAAGACTTTGAGGAGCTACGCCGGGCCTTTCGATCTGCGGCGCTTCGACCCCAAGCTCTGGGTCACCAGCGAGAAGAACTGCTGGGACGTTGGCGCCACGCTCGACGACCTGCGGCACCGTCCGCTCATCACCAGGAAGCAGGCGCGCGCGCTCCGCCTGCGCGACGCCCTGGAGCGCAAGGCGGGCGCCCTGGCCGAGCACCGCCCGCCGCCGCGCGGGAGATAGCGTCAGGCTATCTTCCCTGCCTTTCGTACGCTGTCGATGAGAGACGTGCGCATCAGGAACTCCTTGTGGAGGCGCGGGTCCGCCGCCGTGCGCCGCAGCGCGTCGAAATTCGCCTGCCTTACCTTCGGGTCCCGCTCCTCCAGCCGTTTCTTGTTAGCGACGGTCTGTTGCTGCACGTATTCGATGTTGAGCGGACGCCGGCGGCGCTCGTAGCGGTCGAGCAGCTCCGCCCCCGCCTCGCCGCTCGCGACCCGATGCAGGGTCTCGGCGACGTCGAGCGCGTCGTGGATGCCGCAGTTCAAGCCCAGCCCTCCCACGGGATTGTTGACATGCGCGGCGTCGCCGGCAAGGAAGACGCGGCCCACGCGGAAGGCCTTCGCCACGCGCTGGTGCACCCGATAGATGTTGCGGTGGACGAGCAGATCCATCGGATGCCCCTCGAACAGCTTGACCATCCTCCGGCGCACCGCGGACTCGGAGAAGGCTTCCTCGTCGGTCTCGCTTTCCTTCGCAGGGAAGACGGCGCGCCAGCGCCCTTTCAGGTCGTCGCCCATGACCTTGAACAGGTTGGTCCACTCGTCCGGGTCCGAAATGTAGCTGCGCGGGCAGCAGCCGAGGGCCGCTGCGAAGTCGAACAGCGTCGTCAGCACCAGAAAACGCTCCGGCCAAGTGTAGCCCTCGAATTCGACGTCGAGGCATTTACGCACGGTGCTGCGCCCCCCGTCGCAACCGATGACGTAGTCGAATGCGTGCTCCTCCGGCCCCGCGATCCCGTTCGACGTCAGCCGCACGCCCCTCTCGTCCTGTGTCACGCCGATGATGCCCGTTCCGAGCCGCACCTCCGCGTCCGGCATGGAGGCGAGGCGCCGCAGTGCGATTTCGGAGAGCTTGTGCTGTTCGGTCTGAACGACGTAGGGATACGGAGTCTCGTCGCGCAGCGCGTGGTGGTCAAATTCCGCTACGAGGGTCCTGGACACGCCATCCCAGAACTGGAAGTACCGGGCCTTCAGGCCGACCGACTGGAACTCGTCGAGGAGACCGAGCCCGGCGAGCATCTCGAGCGTCGAAGGATGCGTGGTCGCGGCGCGCGGGCTGTGGTCGATCTCGCGCTCCGCCTCGAAAAGCACGACGCCCAACCCGCGCTTCGCGCAAGCAAGCGCCGCAACGACTCCGACCGGCCCCGCGCCGACGATGCCGATCCGCGCCTCCACCGGAGCGCAGGGTCGCTAGTGCAGCTGGCCGGCCGGGCCGCCCGACGCGGGCAGTGCCTCGGCCGAGGATCGCTTCGAGTGGTCCGCGGCGAGCAGCAGGTACATCGCAGGAACGACGAAGAGCGTGAACAGGGTTCCGACAGCGACGCCGGTCGCAATCACCAGCCCCATGTTGAAGCGGCTTACCGCGCCCGCGCCGCTCGCGATGAGAAGCGGAACGACCCCGAGTACCATCGCCCCGGTGGTCATCAGGATCGGGCGCAGCCGGATGCCGGCCGCCTTCTCGACCGCCTGGCGTTTGGACAGGCCCTGTTTCTGAAGATTGTTGGCGAACTCGACGATCAGGATCCCGTGCTTGCTGATGAGCCCGATGAGCGTCACCAACCCCACCTTGGTGTAGATGTTCAGGCTCACCGCGCCGATTCCGAGTGTGCCGAAGAGATTGACGAAGATGAGGGCGCCGCAGATCGACATCGGCACCGAGATCAGGATGATCACCGGGTCGCGGAAGCTCTCGAACTGCGCCGCCAGCGCGAGAAATATGACGACCAGGGCGAACAGGAAAGTGACCAGCAGAGCACTCGATTCCTGGATGTACTGCCGCGAGGGCCCGGCATAGTCGACCGAATAACCCTGCGGCAGCGTGCGCGCCGCGAGGTCCTGCATGTATGCGATCGCATCTCCCTGGGTCACGCCGATGAACGGGACGCCGGAGATCGTCGCCGCGTTCTGCTGCTGGAAGCGGTTGAGTGACTGTGGGATCGTCTTCGTCGTGATGTGTACCACGGTCGAAAGGGGGATCGCCTCGCCGCTCGGAGTACGGATATAGGTGCTGTTCAGCTGGTCAGCGTTGAGCCGGTCCGTCTGTTGAATCTGCGGGATCACCTTGTAGGCCCGGTCGAAGAAGCTGAAGTAGTTGACGTAGCCACCCCCCAGAAGCGACGACAGGGCTCCGCCGACATCCTTCATCGTGAGGCCGAGCTGCGCGCTCAGCTCCCGGTCGATCACCACCGTTGACTGCGGAAGGTCGTAACGAAGATCGTTGTCGATGAAGAAGAACATGCCGCTTTTTTGCGCTTCCTGCGCAAACGCGGAGGCTATGCCGTTCAGCTTCTCGAAGGGCTCGGTGGTCTGGATGACGAACTGCACCGGAAGGCCGAAGGCCCCCGGCAGCGGCGGCGGCTGGAACAGGGCCGCGCGCAATCCCGCGATCTGCCCCAGCTCCTGCGTGACACCAGGCAGCAGGCGCGCGGCGGTCGCCTTACGCTCGTTCCAGGGCTTGAGCACCATCCCGGCAAGCGTCTGTCCCGGAATGTCGAGCTGGAACACGTGATCGGTCTCCGGGTGCTTGACGAACGTCTGGTAAACCTCGCGCGTGTAGAGCTGGCGTTGCTGCAGCGTCGAATTCGGCGCAGCCTGTGCGGACATGATGAGAACGCCCTGGTCTTCCGGCGGCGCGAGCTCGTCCTTCGCGGTCACCCACAGGAAATAGATGCTGCCAAGGACAATCATGGAGAACACCGCGGTCACCGGCACCCAGTTGAGCGTGCCGTGGAGAAGGTGCTCGTAGCGGCGGTGCAGCGCATCGAACGTCTTGTCGAGGAATAGCACCAGGCGCATATCCCAGCCCTTCTGGTTCGGGTCGTGAGGCCTGAGCAATCTCGAGCACATCATGGGCGACAGCGTGAGCGCGATCACGGCCGAGACTGTCACCGCACCGACGAGGGTCACGGCAAACTCGGTGAACAGCGCTCCGGTCAACCCGCTGAGAAACACGATGGGCACGTACACGGCGACGAGCACGACGGTCATCGCGATAATGGGATTGGCGAGCTCGCGCGCCGCGAGTACGGCCGCCTGCATGGGCTTCATGCCCTCTTCGAGGTGGCGTTCGACGTTCTCGACGACGATGATCGCGTCGTCCACCACCAGGCCGATCGCCAGCACCAGAGCCAGCAGGGTCAGCAGGTTGATGGAGTAGCCGAGCGCGAACATCACCGTGAAGGTGCCGACGAGTGAAAGCGGGATCGCCACCGTGGGTATGAGCACCGAGCGCACCGAGCCGAGAAAGGCGAACACCACCAGGGTCACGATGATGAGGGCCTCGCCGAGCGTCCAGATCACTTCCTCGATTGCGCTGTTCACGAACTTGGTCGAGTCGTAGACGATTTCGCCCTGCAGCCCCTGGGGCAGCTGCGAGTGGATGTCGGGCCACACTTTGCGCACGCCCGCGATGACGTCGAGCAGGTTCGCCGCGGGCGCAACGTTGATGCCGATGTAGACGGCCTTCTTGCCGTCGAAGCCGACTTCGGACTCGTAGTCCTCGGCGCCGAGGGTCACGTTGGCGACATCGCTCAGCCGGATGACGGCGCCGCCCTGCTGTCTGACGACGAGGTTCCTGAACTGTTCGACCGTGCGGACGTCGGTCGATGCGGTGAGGTTCACCTGGACCATCTGCCCCTTGGTCGCGCCCACCGCGGAAAGGAAGTTGTTGGCGGCGAGCGCCGCGCTCACGTCGGCCGCCGTGAGGTTGTAGGCCGCAAGCTTGTCCGGGTCGAGCCAGGCCCGCAGCGCAAAGAGTTTGCCGCCAAGAATTTCGGCGGTTTGAACGCCCTCCACCGCCTGCAGCTTCGGCTGGACCACACGGATCAGGTAGTCGGTGATCTTGTTGGGCGTGAGCACGTCGCTCGCAAACCCGACGTACATGGCCGCGAAGGTCTGGCCCACCTTCACCGTGAGCACCGGCTGCTGCGAGCCCGGTGGCAGCTGGTTCAAAACGGCGCTCACCTTCGTATTGATCTCCGTAAGCGCCTTGTCGACGTCGTAGTTGAGGCGGAGAGCGGCCGTGATCGTGCTCACGCTCTGGCGACTCGACGAGCTCATGAAATCGATGCCGTTCGCCTGAGCGATGGAGTTTTCGAGCGGCGTGGTGATGAAGCCGGCCACCAGCGCCGGGTCCGCGCCGAAATAGGTCGTGGTCACGGTCACCACGGCGTTCTGCGTTCGCGGGTACTGCAGGACCGGGAGCAGGCCGATCGAGCGCAAGCCGAGCACCAGCAGCGTCAGGCTCACGACCGTTGCGAGAACCGGCCGCTCAATGAAAATGTCGGTGAACTTCCTCATCCGGGCCCCCTATTGGTCCTTGGGTTGCGGTGCCCGGTCGTTCGTCGGCTGGATCGCGTTGTTGACGGTCACCGGGAACCCCGAACGCAGCTTGATCTGCCCGGCCGTCACCACCGTGTCCCCCTCCTTGATCCCGGTGAGGATCGCGACCTGATCACCGCGCGCCTCGCCGGTCGTGACGAACTTCTGCTGCGCCACGAGCGCGACTTTCTCGTCCTTCCCCTTGGTCTCCTCCACGACGAAGACGGTGTCCCCGTAGGGATTGTAGGAGACCGCGGTCTGCGGCAGCGTGAGGAAGCGCTGCGGTCCGCCCGAGGCGATCACGACGGTGGCGAACATTCCGGGCAGCAGGCTGCGCTTCGGGTTGCGCACGGTGGCGCGCACCTGCACGTTGCGAGTCGCTGGATCCACCTTGGGGTCGATCGAGCTCACCTCCCCGGCAAACTGCTGACCCTGGAACGCGTCGGTTTTCAGAACGACTTTCTGCCCTAGCGCGATCCGGCCGAGGGATTTCTGCGGCGCGTAGAAATCGACGTATACCGGGTCGAGTGCCTGGAGCGTCACCAGCTTCGTGCCTGCATTGACGTATTGCCCGACGTCCACTGCGCGGATCCCCAGCCGCCCGGCGAAGGGCGCGCGCACCAGCTTCTTGGCGACGAGCGCCCGTTGCTCGGCGACCTGCGCCTTCGCGCTCTTCAGTGTGGCAGCATCGGCGTCGACGACGGCCTGGCTGACGGCCTGGATCGCCAGTTGCTTCTGGTCGCGGTCGTAGTTCGCCTCGGCGAGCTCGACCGCCGCCATGAGCGACTGCAACCTCGCGACGTCCGATTCGTTGTTCAGCTGGACCAGCGGCGCGCCTTCCGCGACCTCCTGGCCGGATTGAAAGTGGATCGCGGTGATGAGCCCCGGCAGTTCCGCTGCGAGGTCGGCGCCGCGCACCGCGCGCAACGTGCCGACCGCCTGAAACTCGCCCTGCCATTCGGTGAACTGCGCCTTGGCCGTCGATACGGTCTGCGGCGGGATGCCCTGGGCGGCAATGCTCTTGCGTATCACGCTCCCCAAGAAGGCCTTGAAGCCGAACAGCCCGCCGAAGAGCACACCGACAATTGCCAGCATGATGATCATGCGTTTGGTCATGAATGCGACTCCTTGAATTCTTTCCTGGCCGCTCAATCGGCCCGCGCCGCCTGCGCCGAACCCGCCTGCTCGCGATTCCACCAACCGCCGCCCAGCGCCTGATACAGCGCAGCCGTGTCCGCGTAGCGCGCCGCCTGCGCCTGCACCAGCGCGGCTTTCGCGAGCGAGTACTGCCGCTGCGCGTTGAACAGCGCCACATAGCTCGCCGCGCCGAATTTGAGCTGCTGCCGCGTGACCTCGAGGCTTTCGCGCGACGCCGCCTCGGCTTCGGCCTGGGCCTTGAGCGTCCTGGCATCGTGCTCGAGTGCGAGCAGGACATCGGCGACGTCCTGGAAGGCAGTGAGAAGGGTCAGTTGATACTGGGCGAAAGCCTGATCGTAGGCCGCTTCGGCGCCGCGCTTCTGCGCCGCGAGCTGCCCCGCGTGGAAGATCGGTTGGAGCAGGTTCGCGCCGATATTCCAGAGCTGGGTGCCGGGGTTGAAAAGGTCTCCGCTGCTCAGCGCGGCGGTCCCGTAGCTTCCCGTCAGCGTCACCTGAGGGAACATGAGCGCCTCCGCTACTCCGATCCGGGCGTTGGTCTGCCGCAGGATCGCCTCGGCCTGGCGGACGTCGGGCCGCTGCCGCAGCAGATCAGAGGGAACGCTGAGCGGCAGCTGCTGGGGCAGGCGGAAATTGCTGAAGTCGAGCTCGGGCAGCTTGGCGTCGGCCGGGAGCTTGCCGATCAGGACCGCGAGCTGGTTGCGGGTCTGGCCGAGCGCTTTCTCCAGAGGAGGAAGCGTCGCGCGGGTCTGTGCCGCTTGCGCGCGCTGGCCGAGCAGGTCGGAGCCGGAGATGGCGCCGAGCTTGAACTGCTTCTCCGCGAGCTCGAGCTGGCTGTCCTGCGCCTGCGAGATCTCGCGCGTTGCGCGGATCTGCTCGCGCAGCGAGGCCTCGCGAAACGCGGTGGTGACGACGTTCGCGGTGAGGGACAGATAGGCCGCTTCGACCTGGAGGCGCTGGAAGTCGACTCCCGCCTCGAGCGCCTCGAGCTCGCGCCGCGCGCCTCCGGCCACGTCGATCTGGTAGCTGACGTTCACCGATGCGTTGTAGAGGTTGAACGTGGTCGGCGGAATCGACGGGTTGCCGAATGACGCTCCGGAGATCCGCTGGCGCCTGGCCGAAAGGCTCGCGTCCACGCTCGGATAGAGCACCGCATACTGCGCGTTAACGTTCTCCTCGGCCTGGCGTAGGGCGGCCTTCGCCGCCGCCAGCGTCGGCTGGCCGGCAACCGCCGTCCGGATGAGAACGTCGAGGTCGGGTGAGCCGAAGACCGTCCACCAGTCCGCGGCGATCTTCGCTCCGACTTCAAAGCGCTGCGCGTCCCCGCCTTGCACCGGCGCCGACTCGGTGCGCTCAGGCTGCCGCGTCTCCGTGTAGGCGCTTGTGGCGGGCGCTTCGGGGGCGCGGTAATCGGGACCGACCGCGCAGGCGGCGAGCAAGACGACGGCTGCGGCGATCGCGTTCCGGGTCATTTCCGCGACCCCTTCGCCGCGGCGCGCTCTTCATCTTCTCCGGGCTGCAGCCCGACCATGAGGGCGCGCACCGCCTCGCGCAGCTTGCGGTGCGCTTTGGTATCTCCCTCCGCCCCGCCGAAAAAGAAATGATCCTGCATCGCGCGATTGAAGGTGATCGCCAGCATGAGCTCGGCGATGGTTTCCGGGACGGCAGAAGGCGAAACGCGTCCGAGCTGCTGCTCGGCGCGCAGATAGGCGGAGATCGCGAACGCCGAGCGTGCCGGCCCCATCGAGCGTTCGGCCATTATGCCGCGCACCTTGGCGAGAAGCTCCTGGTCGGCGAAGAGCGAGCACACCAGCGGTGCGATCCGGTGGTGGAAGGCGAACGCGCTCTCGAGCACGGTCTCGAGATTCTTCTGCACCGTGTTCTCGCCGATCCGGAGGGGAAGGCTCTGGAGCACTTCAGGGAAATCCCCGAGCTGCTGCAGCACCACCGACAGGATCAGCTCGGCCTTGTCGCCGAAGTGGTGATAGAGCGCCCCCTCCGCGACGTTCGCTTCCTTCGCGATATCGCGCGTGCTAACGCATCCCAGTCCCTGCGAGGCGAGCAGTTTCTCGGTCGCCGCGATGAGCCGTTCCTTCAGATCGGGCGGCGGCGTCCGCAGAGCGGGACGGGTTGCGGGGGACTTCGCCATGTCGGGACGGTGTGCGACGAAACGATGGAATTGAGCGAACGCTCACATATTATGAGCGCTCGCTCAAAAAAACAAGCACGCCCCTACCCTGAGTGGGGGAATCAGGCTGCGGCGCGGCTTTTTTTCTTTTGCTGCGCGGCCTTAACGTGCATCGAGGCGTAGGCACCGTGGGCCGCGGCCTCGGCGTCCCCGACGTGGACGTTCATGCCCATGTCCGACAGCACCGACCCGAGGGCCGACAGACACAGCATCACATTGTCGGGACGGCAGGAGTAGCCCATGATGCCGATGCGCCAGATCTTGCCGGCGAGCGGCCCGAGCCCCGCGCCGATCTCGATGCTGAATTCGTTGAGCAGAGTCTTTCTCACGTCGGCCTCGTTCACGCCCTCGGGGCAGCGGACCGCGTTCATCTGCGGCAGCTGGTACTGCTCCTTCACCAGGAACCTGAGCCCCATCGCTTCCAGGCCCGCCTTGAGCGCATTGTGGTGCCGCTGGTGGCGCGCCCAGGCATTCTCCATGCCTTCCTCGCGCAGCAGGAGCAGCGCTTCGTGCAGGCCGAACAGCGAATTCGTCGGTGCGGTGTGGTGGTAGGTGCGCGTGGTCGCGCCCCAGTAGCCGAGCAGCAGGTTCATATCCATGAACCAGGAGTGGATCTTGTCCTTGCGCGATTTGACGTAGTCGACCACGCGCTCGGAGAAGGACACCGGCGAGAGGCCGGGCGTGCACGACAGGCACTTCTGGCTCGCCGAGTAGATCGCGTCGATTTCCCATTCGTCCACCCGTACCGGCGACCCGCCCAGCGTGGTCACCGCGTCGACGATGGCGAGCGCGTCGTGATCGTGCGCAACCTTCACCAGGGCTTTCGCGTCCGACTGCACGCCGGTGGAAGTCTCGCCGTGGATGAACGCGATCACCCGCACGTCGCGGTTCTTCTTGAGCGCGTCCTCGAGCTTCTGCGGATCGACGGGCGAGCCCCACTCGTCCTCGACGACGATCGCCTTGCCGCCCGCGCGTTCGACGTTCTCGATCATGCGCCCGCCGAAGACGCCGTTGCGGCATACGATCACCTTGTCGCCCGGCGCGACGAGGTTGACGAAGCAGTACTCCATGCCGACCGAGCCGGGACCCGAGATCGGGAAGGTCAGCGGGTTCTTCGTCTGGTAGACGTAGCGCAGCAGTCCCTTCAGTTCTTCCATCATCTCGACGAAGACCGGATCGAGATAGCCGATCGCCGGCTGGCTCATGGTGGTGAGCACACGCGGGTGGATCTCGGTCGGCCCCGGGCCCATGAGCGTGCGTTGCGGCGGATGGAACGAGCTGATGCGTTTGGCGGGTGCGAAATCGTTCATGGCTTCCTTTCCCGAGAGAGGCGATCCGAACAGGTGGCCGTCGGGCCGCGATTTGACCTTTACCGGCTTCTTCGCCGAGGCCTCATTCAGCACTTCGACGGCGTGAATGCCGCCCTTGGTGACGCGTTCCACCTCGGTGGCCCAGCGCGCCGGCACATAACCGGACTTGACCCAGTTGTTGACGACCGCGCGGTCCAGGCTGAAGGCGCGGGCGACTTCGGCTTGGCTACCGAAGATTTCTACAAGACGGGCGGCGCAGTTCATTGCCGCCGAAGACTACCATGTCAAACCTATATTGACAATGGACTCTGTACGGCTACTGCTAGAGGCACGGTGCTGCCGCACATCAGCTCGGGTGCTGCGCGGCCGCCTCTTCGGTTCCGGCGACGGGCGTGCGCGACGGGCCGATGCGTCCGACGAGCGGAAGCTTCAAAGCCGGATCGAAGGGGTTGATCCCGAAGGTGAGGCCAAGCAGGTTCACTTCGAGCCCTTCGACCCCGCTCGCCGTGATTCCGGCCAAGCCGAAGAGCGAGAATTGAAAGCCCTTGCCGCTCGGAGCGGAGCCCAGCAACTTCGCTCCGGAGTAGTCTTTGCCGATCGCGGTCGGCGGCAGGTCGGCCTCGAGCTCGGGCACGGCGCGCAGCACCCACGCGGTGAAGGTGTTGGAATTCGGGCCGGGCCACATGACGTACTCGCCCGCCCACGGGTAGCTGCGCGCCGCCGCGTCGATGCGCGGGATCAGTGCCGCGGCTGCGGGGCCGCGCTTCTCGGCGATCAGCTCGGGCACGCTCCCGAACCAGCGCGCGTCGGGCGCCCGGTGCCTGACCGCGAGCGCCGAGTCCTGCCAGCGCAGCCGCCAGCCGATGATCTCGTAGACGGTGTACTCGCTTGCGGCAGCGGACTTCACCGCGATCCAGGTGTGCACCCCGAAGACACCGCGCCAGCCGATGACGCGGGCCGCGTAGACCTGGACGACCGCTTCAGGGTGAGCGGAGGGATCCGGGGCCAGCCCGACCGGCTCCTGGCTCGCCGTGCGCCAATCCTGCGCGGTGACCCGCCCCGCCATCGCGGCGCCGAGGGCAAGCGAGCCTGCGACGACGAGATAACCGGCGATGCCCACGCGACGCCTCATCGATTCTCCGTCCTTCGTTCTACCCATAGAACGTGACAGCTTCATTTTGTTCAACGAGTCCGAAGGGCGCGGGTTGATGCGGGTTCTCTAGTCGAACGCCTTGTCGCCTTCACCCGACGGCCGCCCTGCCGCGCGCACGCCGGCGAAATCGAAGACGCTTCTGTCCATCAGATGCGAAGGCACGAGGTTGGAAAGCGCGCGGAACATCGAGTCCACGCGCCCTGGGTGGCGCTTTTCCCATTCGCGCAGCATCTGCTTCACCTGCTTCCGCTGCAGCGTCGGCTGCGAGCCGCACAGGTCGCAGGGGATGATCGGGAACTGCCGCACTTCGGCGTAGGCCTCGAGGTCGGACTCCGCCACGTAGGCGAGCGGCCGGATCACGACATGCTGCCCATCGTCCGACTGGAGCTTGGGCGACATCGCCTTCATCTTGCCGCCGAAGAACAGGTTGAGGAAGAAAGTCTCGAGAATGTCGTCACGATGATGGCCAAGGGCGATCTTGGTCGCGCCCAGCTCCCGCGCCACGCGGTAGAGCACGCCGCGCCGGAGACGCGAGCACAGGCTGCACATCGTCTCGCCTTCAGGGACGAGGCGCTTCACCACCGAATACGTGTCCTGCGACTCGATGCGGTAGGAAATCCCGAGCGAAGCGAGGTAGCCCGGAAGGACGTGCCCGGGATAGCCCGGGTGGCGCTGATCGAGGTTCACGGCGACGAGCTCAAAGGGAACCGGCGCGCGCTCGCGAAGCTTCATGAGCACGTCGAGCAGGCCGTAGCTGTCCTTGCCTCCCGAGAGGCACACCATGACGCGGTCGCCTCCTGCGATCATGCCGTAGTCGCCGATCGCCTCGCCGACTAGGCGGCACAGGCGTTTCTCGAGCTTGTTCGCTTCGAACCGCTCTCTGCGAGTGAAATGGATCTTTTCGGGGGCGTTCATAGGTCGATACTCATATATTGATGCTCCTTCCACCGTCGACCGCGATGATCTGGCCGGTAACGTAAGGCGCTTCGACGATGAGATAGTAGACCGCGCGGGCAATGTCGTCCGGCTCACCGGTTCGCCTGAGCAGCGTGTGCGATACGATGCGCTGGCGCGTGACCTCGTCCCAGGAGCCGTCCTCGGGCCAGACGACGGCGCCGGGCGCAACTCCATTCACGCGTACCTCGGGCGCCAGCTCGCGCGCGAGCGAGCGCGTCAATCCGACGAGCCCCGTCTTGGCGATCGAGTAGATCACGTAGCTCTTGAGCGGGCGTTCGGCGTGGATGTCGGTGATATTGACGATCGCCCCGCCGGTTTTCCTCAAGTGGGGCGCCGCCGCCTGCGAGAGAAAAAGCGGCGCCCTGAGATTCGCGCCGATGAGACTTTCCCAGTTGGCGGGCGTCATCTCCCCGACCGGCGTAGGGAAGAAGGCCGAGGCGTTGTTGACCAGCGCGTCGAGCCGATCGAAGCGGTTGACGGTATTTCTCACGATCTCGGGCAGGCCGTGGACATCGAGCAGATCTGCCTGCACCAGCGCGGCGGAATTGGCGCGCGCCGCGTTTAGTTCCTCGCGCAGCGCCTTGGCCTCCCGTTCCGATCCGCGGTAGTGCAGCATCAGGTTCGCGCCCCCGCGATGCAGGCGGCGCGCGATGGCAGCGCCGACGCGCTTTGCGCCTCCGGTGACGAGCACAACTTTCCCTGAAAGCGACTCGCTCATGGCCTAGAATGATACCGGAATAGTCTTTCCATTCCCGACATGGCGCTCCCCGAACCTACGCCTGACGCGCGTGCGCACAGCGATCGCGTCGCGGCGCATGTCCGCGGCGAAATCGCAGCCAACGGCGGCTGGATCAGCTTCGCGCGCTACATGGAGCTCGCGCTCTACGCGCCGGGCCTCGGCTACTACAGCGCCGGCGCGAAGAAGCTCGGCAAGGCAGGGGATTTCGTGACTGCGCCCGAGATCTCGCCGCTGTACGGGCAGACGCTGGCGCGCCAGGTGCACCAGATAATGCAGGCCGGCCTGGACGAGGTGCTCGAAGTGGGAGCGGGAAGCGGCGCGCTCGCGGCCACGCTGCTCGAAGAGCTCGAGCGCTCCGGGAAAGCTCCGCGCAACTATCTCATCCTCGAGCTCTCCGCCGATCTGCGCGAGCGCAGCCGCGACACCCTTGCCGCCCGGGTGCCGCATCTGCTGGAGCGCGTGGCCTGGCTCAACCGCCTGCCTCCGGCGTTCTCCGGCGTCGTGCTCGGCAACGAGGTCCTCGACGCCATGCCGGCTCACGTCGTCCGAGCACTGAACGGAAAGATCGAGGAAGGCGGAGTCGGCGTGCGCAACGGGCGCCTCGACTGGTCCTGGCGCCTGGCCTCCGGCGAGCTGCTCGACGCCGCGCGCGCGCTCGAGCTTCCCGAAGGCTTCCGCACCGAAATCCCGCTCGCCGCGCGCGGCTTCGTGCGCTCGCTCGCCGGCGTGTTGGAGAAAGGCGTCGCCCTATTCGTCGATTACGGCTTTCCGCGGGCGGAGTACTACCACCCGCAGCGCAAGCAAGGCACGCTCATGTGCCACTATCGCCACCACGCGCACGCGGACCCCTTCTTCCTTCCGGGATTGCAGGACATCACCTGCCACGTCGATTTCAGTTCCGTCGCCGCGGCCGCGCGCGCGGGCGGGCTCGAGCTCGCCGGCTATACGAGCCAGGCTCAGTTCCTGGTCAACTGCGGTATGACCGAGGTGATGTCGCGCACCCCGGCTGAGGACCGCGCGGCATTCCTGCCGCTCGCCGGCCAGGCGAATCGCCTGACAAGCCCCGCGGAGATGGGCGAGTTGTTCAAGGCGATCGCTTTCGGCCGCGGATTCCCGGCCCCGCTGCTTGGCTTTCGCGAGGGAGACCGGCGGCAGGCCTTGTAAGGTGTAGGCTATGGCCCCGACCAAGGCGGAACGGATGCAAGAGGACCTTCTATGATGGAACCGTCGCAGACCCAATGGGTCAGGATCCACCCGCTGGTCGTGCGCATCACGCACTGGATCAACGCGCTCGCCATCCTCGTCATGGTGACGAGCGGCTGGCGCATCTACAACGCCTCCCCCCTCTTCCCCTTCAGGATCCCGAACGAGCTGACGCTGGGAGGCTGGCTCGCCGGCGCACTGCAGTGGCACTTCGCCGCGATGTGGCTGCTGGTTCTCAACGGCCTCGTCTATGTAACCTACGGGATCGCGTCGGGACACTTCCGCAGGAAACTCTTCCCGCTCACACCGCGCGCGGTTCTGCGCGACCTGCGGGAGGCGCTGCGCGGCAAGCTCGCCCACGAGGACCTGTCCATCTACAACGCGGCGCAGCGTGCCGCCTACCTCGCCATTCTCTTTTGTCTCGTCGTCCTCGTGTTCACGGGGCTCGTCATCTGGAAGCCGGTGCAGTTCCACGCAATCGGCCGGTTCATGGGCGACTACGAAGGCGCGCGCTTCCTGCACTTCGGCGCCATGGCGCTGATGGTGCTCATCGTGCTCGTTCACATCGCCATGGTGATTCTCGTGCCGCGCACCTTCCCGACGATGATCACCGGCCGCGCAAGGAGGGCCTCATGAAGAAGCGCAGCATGGAAACGAGCCTCGCGGCGCAGTCGCCGAAGCTCATCCGCTCGGTCGAGCGGCGCCTATTCCTCAGGCAGGGCCTGTCGCTCGGCGCGCTCGCGATGCTCTCGGGCTGCAACCTGACCGACGACGAGAGCGTGCAGCGGGTGCTCGAAGGCATGTCGCGCTGGAACGATCGCGCCCAGGCATGGATCTTCAGCCCGGCCAAGCTCGCCCCGGAATTCCCGGAGAGCGCGATCACCAAGCCTTTTCCCTTCAACGCCTTCTACACGGAGGACGAGATCACCGTCGTCGACGGCAAGAGCTACCAGCTCGAGCTCGCCGGCCTGATCCGCGACAAGAAACCCTGGACCCTGCCCGAGCTCTACGCGCTGCCGCAGGCCTCGCAGATCACGCGCCACATCTGCGTCGAGGGCTGGAGCGCGATCGGCAAGTGGAGCGGCGTGCGCTTCTCCACATTCCTTGAGCGCATCGGCGCCGACACCACAGCGAAATACATCGGCTTCGACTGCGCCGACGACTACTCGACCAGCATCGACATGGCGACCGCGCTGCACCCGCAGACGCTGCTCACCTTCCGCTTCGCCGACGAGATCCTGCCGCCGAAGTACGGCTTCCCCATGAAGCTGCGTATTCCGACCAAGCTCGGCTTCAAGAATCCCAAGCACATCGTGGCGATGACCGTGACAAACGAATATCCCGGCGGATACTGGGAAGACCAGGGCTACAACTGGTTCAGCGGTTCGTAGCAAGCTTGCGGCGCTCCGCGCTCACGCTCCCCGCTGCGATGGTCCTCGCGGCCGCCGCCGTCGCCCAGGACCCGGCGCAGCTCGTCGCCGGGGCGAAGAAGCGCTGGGCCGAAAGCCCTCACGGCCCGATGCTCGAGCGCATTCTTCCGCCGACCTTCGAGCCGCGGCAGCTTCCCGCGGCGAAGTCGCGCGGCGCGCGCCTTGTCGTGCAGTACTGCGTGCAGTGCCACAACCTGCCCAATCCGGCGATGCATCACGCGGCGAAATGGCCGGCCGTCTTCGAGCGCATGGTCTTGCGCATGCGCGGCAAGGGCAACATGGGCGAGCTGATGCAGGAGATGATGGCGGGCGTGCGGGCGCCGAGCGATGAGGAAGCGAAGGTTCTTCTCGCGTATCTGCGAGGGAACGCTCAGAAGCCGATCGACCCGAAGAAATATCCGGAGCTCTCGAGCGCCGAGGGCCGATCGTTCAAGCTCGCCTGCGAGCAATGCCACGTGCTGCCCGACCCGCTGCGCCACACCGCCACCGAGTGGCCGGCGGTGGTCTCGCGCATGGAGAAGAACATGGAGTGGATGAATCGCGTCGTCGGCAACCAGCATCCTCCGGACGAGCCGCAGCTCAGGATCGAGGAGATCAACGCGTTCCTGGTGAAGCGGGCGCGGAAGGGCTAGGCGCCGCGGGCGCGGGGACCGCCATGCCGCGCTTCACCGCGGGCCGCGCGCCGATCGCATCGAACCAGCGTTTCACGTTTGGAAAAACGTTCAGGTCGGTCTTGTGCCAGTCGTAGCGCGCCACCCAGGGATAGGTCGCGATGTCGGCGATCGAATACTCGTCCGCGAGGTACTCCACCTCGCCGAGCCGCTTGTCCAGCACGCCGTAGAGCCGGTCCTTCTCCTTCACGTAGCGCTGGATCGCATACGGCACCTGCTCCTTGGCCGAGCGCAGGAAGTGGTGCACCTGGCCGAACATCGGCCCGACGTGGCCCATCTGGAACATCAGCCATTGCAGCGCGAGGTACTTGTCGCGGTCAGTTTTCGGCAGGAATCTTCCGGTCTTCCCCGAGAGATAGATCAGGATCGCCCCCGATTCCATCATCCTGATGGGCTTGCCGCCGGGGCCCTCGGGATCGACGATCGAAGGGATCTTGGCGTTCGGGTTGATCGCCACGTAATCGGGGGCGAACTGCTCGCCCGCGCCGATGTTGATCCGGTGGACGTTGTAGGCGAGACCGCATTCCTCGAGCATCACGGAAACCTTGCGGCCGTTGGGTGTGCTCCAGGTGTACAACTCGATCATCATCCTCTCCTGTTAAAGTAGCCGCATGCTGAAGTGGGTTCTCGCGCTCGTGATCGCGCTCATCGTTCTCACCGCGCTCGCGCCGCGCCTGTCGCAATATGGGCTGGGCCGCCTCCCTGGGGACGTCACGGTCCGCTACAAGGGACGGCTCTACTACCTGCCCTTCACCAGCACCGTCCTGCTGTCGCTTGTCCTCACTCTGATCACGCGCATTCTCTGAGGGTCGGGAGTGTACCCTGCCTCCAGGCGCTTCTGGAGCGCGGCGAGCTTGCCTCGCATCGCGCTTCCCATCGCGAACTGCGGATTGGAAGGCGGAAAACCTTCCGCGCGCTCGCGTTCGCTCACCGCTTTCTTCGCCGCATCGAACGCCTCGGGGAAGGAGAAGGTCTCGCGCAACCCTTCGTCGTAGAGCGCCTCGCTGAACCAGGTGTAGTCGCTGTCGTAGCTGCAGCCGAAGGACGGATGGAGCGCATCGGCGGCGGTGATGATCAGGGTATTGTCGTCCCTGAGGGGCTCGACGAAGCCCCCGGCGAAGCAAGCGGAGATCACGATCACCTTCCATTTGATGCCGCTGTCGGCGAGCATGCGCGCGAGCGAGCTCGGGGTGAGCTGGTCGAGCTCGAGCGGCGGGAGGTCGAACCCCAGCTGGTAGTCGCTGCTGCCGTGGGTGGCGATGTGAAGAAACACGATATCTTCCTCGGTATCGATGGTGTTGCCGAGGTAGGCGAGCGTGGCCCTCAGGTTGCTCACCGTGGCGATAGGTTGCTCGGTCAGTGACGCGGGGTTGTTGATCAGCACGATCGACCTGCCGGCGGTGTCGAAACGCTCGTCGAGCAGCTCTTTGATCGAAGCGACTTCCGAGTAGAAAGTATCCTCGCCGCTGTCCGCCGCGACCCCGACAAAGTACAGATCCTCGACGCCGCTACGCTCGGGCTCTAGGGCCGCGAGCCGCTCATCGAGCAACCTGCCCTGCAGATGGAACACCTCTTCCTGGGTCAGGCGCGGCTCGCCGTCGTCGGCTTCGCCCTCTCCCGTGGCGATCCACAGGTCTCCGCCGGGTGCCAATTCCATGAGCACCGCGAACAGACCGACGAACAGGGCCAGCGCGAACGCCGAGCGACCCCCGCGCCAGCCGGTGAGAACGACCTGACCGCGCACGACGGCGGCGAAAGCCCAGACTACGAACACCCAGTCCGCAGCCCTCGCGTAGGGTTCGAACGTCTCGAGACTGGAGAGAAGATCCAAGGCAGTCCCGGCGGTCAGGAAGGTCGGGATGCCGGCGGCGAAGACCACGGCGAACGCCACGCCGAGCCGCGCCTCGCGGAACACCCGTGCCCCTGCCATGCAGGCGCACAACAGGAGCGGAATCGCGGCGAGGGCCGCAGTAAGCGCGCGGAAGTCGACGGCCCCAGGGAAACCCTGGCGCACGAGGCCCAGCGCGAGCCATAGCGCCAAGCAGGTGCTTGCGAGGGCGATGAACTGTCCCACGGAAACGCGGAAGTCGAGCGCGCGCACCGGAAGGAAGAGCGCGAGGCGCACACCGGCCAGAAGGTTCCTTGCCAGCCCGCGCCCGAGCAGGGCCGCGTCGCTCCTGGGTCCCATGGCTAGCCGTTCTTCTCGATTGCCGCGATCCGCGCCCGACGGATTTCCTTGGCGATCGCCGGTTTTTCGCTGCGCGAAGCGATCGCCGCGGCATCCACGGCCGCTGCCGCGGCGAGAGCACGCCGCAGGACGGCGCCGGGAAGGTAGGGTATCGGCGCCCAGCCGCGCAGACCGCGCTCGGCGCAAGCGCACAGGGCGAGCAGCTCCTCGAAGCGCTCCTGCCGGCGGAACGCGTCGCAGCGCTCGAGCAGAGCGAGGAGGTCAGGCGCGCGGAGCGAGTGTGCGTGCCACAGGGTGCCGGCGTGCCGGTGCGCGAGAAGCGCGAGATCGCGGCAGTCGCCGGGCGCCCTGAGGCGCTCGCACAGCGCGCTCACACCATCGGAGGAAGGCACGCGGAGCAAGACCAGGGCGAATCGTGGAGCGAGGGCGAGATGCTCGACGGCGGCGCATTGGAGCGAGCGCACGAGCACGCGCGCGGCATCGTTCACGGGCCTTGCATCCTCGAACGCAAGCCCGAGCTCGGGCAGAAGCTTTCCGAGCAGCCCCGACTGCGCCAGCACGGCGAACATGAGCGCGGGGTCGCCCTCCATCAGCCCCCGTGAGAATTCCTGCCACACCCGCTCGGGCACCAGCGCGTCGGCCTCGCCGTCCGCCACCATCGAGCGCATCAGTGCCATGGTTTCGGGCGCGACCACGAAGCCGAAGCGCGCCGCGAAACGCGCGACGCGCAGGATCCGCACCGGGTCTTCGACGAAAGCCGGGCTCACGTGCCGCAGCACCCCGCGCTCCAGGTCCACCGCGCCGCCGAAGGGATCGACCAGACCCCCGGCCTCGTCGCGCGCCATGGCGTTGATGGTCAGGTCGCGCCGCTCGAGGTCCTGTTCGAGCGTCACGTCGGGCGCGGCGCGTATCTGGAATCCCTTATAGCCGCGCGCGACCTTGCGCTCGGTGCGCGCGAGCGCGTACTCCTCGTGGGTCTTCGGATGAAGGAATACCGGGAAGTCCTTGCCCACGGGCTTGTAGCCCAGGCTTTCCATCTCCTCGGGAGTGCCGCCGACCACCACGTAGTCGTGATCGGACACCGTAAGTCCCAGGAGCTCGTCGCGCACTGCGCCGCCGACAGCGTAGATCTTCACGCCGCCGGGTCCCGGGGCTCCGATCTACTCAAACCCCTGACAGTGCTCTGCGACGCAAGCATCACGAGTCCTTGAATCCGCTTTCCCTCGCTCGTTCACCTTCGCTGCTTCGCGACGCGACGCTTGCTTCTTCAGACCTTCCCACTAGCGACCGGCCTTGTAGCGGAACCAGCTGTAGCGCGAGCGAGGAAAGGTCCCGCGAAGGTAGACGGGCGCGACCACCTCGAGGGGCGTCGGCTGGATGGAGAAGGGGAACGGGCCGTCGCAGACGCTGTCGACCTTCATCGAATTGAAGTTGTCGCGCGACATGAGCTTCGTCCCGGGCTTGAATTCCATCGCCCAGGCCTGGAGGAAAGACAGGCGGTCCGACAGGCCGATCACGGGCCGGGCGTAGCCACTCGCGCTTCCGGCGTAGGCGGCCAGCTCGCGCAGCGTGTAGACGTGCGGCCCGCCCAGGTCATAGCGCTTGCCGATGCTGTCCCGGTCGGCGAGGCTTGCGACGAAGCATTTAGCAACGTCCTCTACGTAGACCGGCTGGAACCGTGCGCGGGGACTGGGGACCAGGAGCAGCGGCAGCCAGCGCTGCAGCCTGGCGAAGGTATTCAGGAACTTGTCCTCGGGCCCGAAGATCACCGAGGGCCGGAACGCGGTGACAGCGAGGTCGTTTTGCGCCGAGAACACCCAGGTCTCGCCGTCCCCCTTGGAACGCAGGTACTGGCTGGGGCCCTCGGGATGAGCGTGCAATGCGCTCATGTGCAGGAGGCGCGGGACCCGCTTCTTCTTGCACGCTTCGACGATCTTCTTGGGCAATTCGACGTGCACGCGCGCGAATTCCGGGCCGTAGGGATCGCCCCGCCGGCCGTGGAGAATGCCGACTAGGTTTACCACCGCATCGCAGCCGGACGCGAGCTTCCCCAGCGCTTCCTCGTCGTGCACGTCGGCCTGGAGCACATCGACCGTCGGCAGAAGGATCAGATGCTTCGCGCGCTCGCGCCGCCGCGTGGGGACGACGACGAAATGCCCGGCGTCGACGAGATGGCGCACGAGATGCCGGCCTACAAAGCCGCTACCGCCGATAACCAGGATCCGGCTCATGAATGCCGCAAGAGACTTACTTGACGAAAGTGCCTAGTTTAACCCGCGAAGGCACTCGCAGGCCGGGCGGAACGCTACTGGACGACAGGCCCGCTCCGGATGGAGGCCACGCCTTCGGGGGTCCGGCGCGGGGGCACCACGCCCAGGCGCGTCTTCAGCGGGGTCGCCTCGGTCCCGAGCACCGCGGAGTAGTAGACCGTATTCGCCATGACCTTCTTGACGTAGTCGCGCGTTTCGACGAACGGGATGGTCTCGGCGAAGATCGCGCCCTCGACCGGTGCAGTCCCCCGCCACAGCTTCGCCCGCGAGGGCCCGGCGTTGTAGGCGGCCGCGGCCAGTACCGGGCTACCGTCGAACTGATCGAGCACGTGGCGCAGGTAGTACGTGCCCAGGGAGGCGTTGATTTCCGGGTCCCGCAGTCGCGACCATGAGAAGTTCTTCAAGCGCAGCCTCTGCGCCGCCCACTTCGCGGTCGGACGCATCACCTGCATCAGGCCGCTCGCCCCGGCCGAGGACTTGGCGCCGCTGATGAAGCGGCTTTCCTGGCGGATCACGCCCAGGACCCAGGACTCCTCCAAGTCGCGCGAGCGGGCCTTCTCGGCGAGCACCTCGCGGTACGGCGCGAGGTACCTTACCGCGAAATCATGGGCGACGAGCGTCCTGTCGGCTGTGCTGATCGCGCGGTCCCAGGCTTCGTTGCGGCGGGCGAGCTCCGCCGCGGCGAGCAGCTTCCTGTCGTCCATGCCGCGTATGGTCCACAGCCACTCGCGCGTCGCCTCGGTGCGCATGTCAATGCGGTAGAGCGCGAGCGCCCGCGCGAGACCCGGAATGGCCGCCACCTCGGCGATCTCGGCTTCTGTAGGCAGCGGCGCCCGCGGCGGAATGCGCAGGCTCACTCCCAGCTCGTCGGCGGCGAGCCGCCCGTAGAAGCTGTGCTCCGCGGCGATGCGCTCGAAGTAGCCCTCGGCCTCGAGAGGGCTGCCGAGCTCGCGCTCGGCCCGCCCGTACCAGTAGGTCCAGATCGCGTCGTTCCTGGCGACCGGGGACATACGGTCGATTGAGGTTCTGACCTCGGCCCAGTTCTCCGTGCGCATCGCGATGCGCGCCCGCCAGGCGAGCTGCTCGTCGTTCAGGTTCCCGGCCTTCCCGAACCAGCCGAGCGAGTCGGGCACGTGGCGCTGCGCGCCGTTCATCGCGAGCATCAGCCAGACGTACTTCACGTCTTCCTCGGAGAACTTCGCGCTCAGGCCCCCGCTCCACAGTTTCGCCACGGCGAGCGGATCCGAGTCGGAAGCCAGCGTCACGGCGGCGATGACCAGTTCCCGATCGGCGACCTTGGCGAAATCCGCCTGTGGGTTCATCAGGAACCGGGCGGGCGCGCGAATGACTCCGGCAAGCCGTCTCGGGTCGATCGCCTGCCCGCGCGGCACGAACTCCAGGGAGCGCTTCGCCGCACCGATGAGCCCGGCGTCGACGAGCATGCGGAACCGCGCCCAGGCTTCGCCCGAGCCGATCTGGCCGGACTTGGCGAGCACGCGCGCGAGCTGCAGGCATCCGTCGGGAAGATCCCGCGGCGCGTTCCAGAACGACTTGAACTGATCGAGCGCCGGCGCGTCGTCGCGTTTCCAGCGCGGGAGCAGCGCATAGCAGGTCACCTCCGGGTCGTCGGCGGAGAGCGCCGGATACTCTTCCTGGAAGAGCTCCCAGCGGCCGCTCTTCCCGAGCACCTTGAGCCAGTCGGTGCGCAACTGCTCGGCGAGGACGCTGCCGGGATACCGGGAGAAGAAATCGCGAACCTCCTCGGCCCGGGCCGCGGGCAGCCTGAGGAAAAGTTGCCAGTACTCGACGTAGGGGGCGAGCACATTACCCTCGAGTTGCTGCGCCGCGTGGGCGAGCCGGGTGCGATTGCCCGCCTCGAAGGCGTCGCGCGCGGCGAGCAAAGCGGCGTCCTGCGAATCGAGCTTCGCCGCACAAGCAAGTTCGGCCGCCGCGAGCAGAAGCACCGCGGCCGCCCGTAGTGGCCATGCGTGTCTCAAACCGCTTCCTCCCGTCTAGGTCCTAGAATACCATAGGGATTTCCGACCCCCGAGTGATGAAATACCGGACAATTCATGGGGTTTTCCGAAATATCACCGGAACTTTCCGCCTGGCGCAAGAGCGAGCGCACCCGGCTGCTGCGCGAACGAGACGCCCTTGCCGGGCATGTGCTCGCCGAATGGCGCTCGCGCATCGACATTCACATAGAACGCGCGTTCCCCGATCTGGTGCACGGAGTGCTCGCGTTCTGCTGGCCCTACCGCAACGAGTACGACGTGCGTCACCTCGCCGCCGCCCTGCGGCGCAGAGGAGCGACGACCGCGATGCCGGTCGTCGTGGCGCCCAAGACGCCACTGATCTTCCGCGAATGGCATCCCGGCGTGAAACTCGCCGACGGGCCACTCGGAATCCCCTACCCGGTCGATTCGCGTGAATTGCAGCCCGATCACGTGCTTCTTCCCATGCTCGGCTGGGACGCGGACGGTTATCGGCTCGGCTACGGCGGCGGTTTCTTCGATCGCACCCTCGCCTCGCTCGCCAAGCTGCCTCGCGTGATCGGCGTCGCCTACGAGCAGGCCTACCTGAAGACCATAAGCCCGCAGCCGCACGATATTCCCGTCGATTTCGTGGTGACCGAGCGCGGCGTGTACCGCCGCGAGCCCGAAGGGCTCAAGTTTCTCGACGACCCGCAGGGCTTCTCGTCGCCGCCGTGCTACGCCGGCGAGATGGCACCGGGTTATTTCGGCGAGGATACGAAAACCTAGCCCAGGAACAAGCGGTACGCGGGGTTACGGCTCTCGTCGACGTACGGATAACCCAAGGCGGTGAGAAACCGCTGGAACTGGCGCATCTCCTCGCGCGGCACCTGCATGCCGACCAGCACCCGGCCGTAGTCGCTGCCCTGGTTGCGGTAATGGAACAGGCTGATGTTCCAGTCGGTGCGCATGTTCGACAGGAACTTCATCAGCGCGCCGGGACGTTCCGGGAATTCGAAGCGATACAACAGCTCGTCGGGCGCGCCGCGCGCGCCTTTCCTGATCCCTGCCGGAGCATGCCCGCCGACCATGTGACGCACGTGCAGCTTGGCCATTTCGTCGTCGGAAAGGTCGAGCGTCTCGAGGTCCTCGCGCCGGAGCGTCTTGACGATCCTCGCGGTCTCGTCGCGGTTGTGCACTTCGACGCCGACAAAGACGTGCGCCTGCCTGGGATCGGCGATGCGATAGTTGAATTCGGTGATGTTGCGCGAGCCCAGCGTGGCGCAGAACTTCTTGAAGCTGCCAGGACGTTCCGGGATCGTGACGGCGAGGATCGCCTCTCGATGCTCGCCGACCTCGGCGCGCTCGGCGACGAAGCGCAGCCGGTCGAAGTTGGTGTTGGCCCCGGAAGCGACCGCGACGAGCCTCTTTCCCCGTATTCCGGTGCGCTCGACGTAAGACTTCGCCCCGGCGACCGCGAGCGCCCCGGCGGGCTCGAGTATCGTGCGCGTGTCCTCGAACACGTCCTTGATCGCAGCGCAGATCTGGTCGGTATCCACAAGGATCATTCCGTCGAGCAGCTCTCTGCAGATCCGGAACGTCTCTGCGCCGACGTGCTTCACCGCGACGCCGTCGGCGAACAGCCCCACGTGGTCGAGTGCCACACGCCTGCCCGCCTTCAGCGAGCGCGCCATGGCGTCCGCGTCTATCGGTTCGACGCCGATCACCCTGACCGAGGGACGCAGGCGCTTGATGTAGGAAGCGATCCCTGCGATCAGTCCGCCGCCACCGACCGGAACGAACACCGCATGCGGGGGCTGCGACGATTGCCTCACGATCTCCATCCCGATCGTTCCCTGGCCGGCGATGACGTCCGGGTCGTCGTAGGGGTGCACGAAGGAGAGCCCGCGCGAGCGTCTCAGGCGCGACGCCTCCGCGTAGGCCTCGTCATAGGTATCTCCCTGCAGGATTACTTTCGCCCCGCGCGCCTTGACCGCATCGATCTTGATCTTGGGAGTCGTGGAAGGCATCACGATCGTCGCGGCGCAGCCCAGCTTCTGGGCGGCGAGCGCCACGCCCTGGGCGTGGTTGCCGGCCGATGAGGCGATCACGCCGCGCGCCAGCGCCGCGGCCGGGAGGTTGACCATCTTGTTGTAGGCCCCGCGACACTTGAAGGAGAACACCGGCTGCATGTCCTCGCGCTTCAGCAGCACCCGGTTGCCGAGCCGCGCGGAAAGAATGGGCGCGACCTCGAGGGGCGTCTCGATCGCGACGTCGTAGACGCGGGCCCTCAGGATCCGCTCGAGATAGTCGTCCTTCACGCGATTTCCCGCACCCCCCAAAGGGGGTCCCTCGAATACCCCCTCCGGGGGGAGGCGCTACTCTACACGAGGCGGGGTTTCTCTCCAAACCTTGCGCGCGGGTAGAATGCGCGCGAGGGGGTGGCGCATGCCGAAGCGCTCCGCGAGGAAGGCGAAGCAGGCGTTCTGGGAACGCGGCTATCTGTCCCACGGCTACTGGCTGGGCAGGGAGCGTCTAGGCCAGGTCGAGCTCGGCCCGAAGAAGGAATGGGACGGAATCTACCGCTGGCGGGCGGGCAGCCACTCCGGCGAGACGGCGACGCTGGAGGAGGCGAAACGCGCCGTGGAGCAAGCTGCCCTCATCGGAGCCAGCCAGCTCCGCTTGTTCGACAAGAACTAGGCCGCGGTGATTTTCGCGTACTCCAGGGCGAGCCACTTCATTCCCTGTTTCCCGAAGTTGATCTGCAATCTGGCGTCGTTCCCCGACCCCTCCGCATTGACGATCACGCCCTGACCGAACTTGGGGTGCTGCACCGCCTGGCCGATGCGGAATCCATGGCCGGCCGATTTCGCCTTGAATTCCTTCTCCGGAGCCGGTTCCCATGCCTTGTCGTCGAACCGCCCGCGACCCACGAGGGGTCTCATTTCGAGACTGAGTCGCTTCACGACCTCCGGGGGAATCTCGTCCAGGAACCGCGAGGCGACGTTATAGCGCGTTTGGCCGTGCAACATGCGCGTTTGCGCGTAACAAAGATACAGCCGCGTGCGCGCGCGCGTGATCGCGACATACATGAGACGGCGCTCCTCCTCCAGGCCGTCGTCCTCGAGCGCGCTCTGCTCGTGCGGAAACAGGCCTTCTTCCAGGCCGGTGACGAATACCGCCGCGAACTCCAGGCCCTTCGCCGAGTGCACCGTCATCAACTGCAGAGCGTCCGCCCCTTCGGACGCCTGGTTCTCGCCCGACTCGAGCGAGGCGTGCGCCAAGAACGCCGGCAGATCCTGCTCCTCGGCCTCGCTGACGAAAGCGGCGGCGGCGTTCACCAGCTCGTTCAGGTTCTCGACGCGGTCGGCGCCGTCCCGTTCGGCCTTGTAGTGCGCCAGCAGGCCGCTTTTTTCCAGCATGACCTCGACGGTCTCGGGCAGCGGCAGTTCCCGCGTCTCGGCCTTGAGCGAGTCGATGAGCCGCACGAAGGAAGCGATCGCCGTGCCGGCTTTGCCGGGGAGCGCTGCGGCGGCCTTGTAGAGACTGGCTCCGCCCGCTTTTGCCGCGTCCTGCAGGGCCTCGAGCGTCCGCGCTCCGATGCCGCGCGCCGGGAAGTTCGCGACGCGCAGGAACGCCCCGTCGTCATCCGGATTCGCTGCAAGGCGCAGATAGGCGAGCGCATGTTTTATCTCCATGCGCTCGAAGAAACGCAGGCCGCCGTAGACGCGATAGGGCATGCCGGCCGAGAACAGCGCATGCTCGATGATCCGCGACTGCGCGTTCGAGCGGTACAGCACCCCGATGTCGGCCAGACGCAGGCCACCGCGCTTGAGCGACTGGACCTCCTCGGTGAGCCAGCCCGCCTCGTAGGCGTCCGATTGCGCCTCGTAGATGCGCACCGGCTCGCCGTGGCCGGCGGAAGTCCACAGGTTCTTGCCGAGGCGCTTCTTGTTGTGCGCTATGAGGGCGTTGGCGGCGGAGAGTATGTTCCCTTGCGAGCGGTAGTTCTGCTCCAGCCGGATGACGTTCTCGACGCGAAAATCGCGCTCGAACTCTGCCATGTTGCCCACGTTCGCCCCGCGGAAGCGGTAGATGCTCTGGTCGTCGTCGCCGACTGCGAACATCACGTTCTTCGGGCCGGCGAGGAGCTTCAGCCAGCGGTACTGCAGGCGGTTGGTGTCCTGGAACTCGTCGACCAGGATGTGCCGGAAACGGCTGCGATAGTGCTCGCGCAGCACCTCGTTCCTGGACAGGACTTCGTAAGTGCGCAGCAACAGCTCCGCAAAATCGACCGCGCCTTCGCGCTGGCACTGCTCGTCGTACGCCGCGTAGATCTCCGCGTAGCGCCGCATGATCTCGTCGCCGATCTCGACGTCCCGGGCTCGCTTGCCCTCTTCTTTCGCCGCGTTGATGAAATACTGCGCCTCGCGCGCCGGAAACCGTTCCTCGTCGGCGTTCATGGCCTTCAGCACGCGCTTGATCGCCGCCTGCTGGTCCTGCGAGTCGAGGATCTGGAATTGCTGCGGCAGGCCCGCTTCGCGATGATGCGCGCGCAGGAAGCGGTTGCACAGGCCGTGAAAGGTCCCGACCCACATGCCGCGCGTGCTGATCGGCAGCATCGCGGAGATGCGCGTAAGCATCTCCTTCGCCGCCTTGTTGGTGAAGGTGACGGCGAGGACGCCGCCGGGACTCACGTTGCCCGTCTGGATCAGCCAGGCGATCCGGGTGGTGAGTACGCGGGTTTTCCCGGAGCCGGCGCCGGCGAGGATCAGCGCCGATTGATCCGGAAGAGTGACGGCGGCGAGCTGCTCGGGATTGAGATTCTCGAGAAGATTATGCATTCGGGCATTCGCGAATGCCCGATTTTACCTTAGGCGCCGCGCAGTCTTCGCGCCGGCTCTACATGCCGACTCTGTAGTCGTATTTCGCCACGTTGGGCTCGCCCTTGAGGGCCTCGACGGCGGATTTCGCGTCCTTCTCCGATTCGAAGCCCGAAAGGCGGACGCTGTATGTGCGCTCGTCGCCCGCCTTTGCCGGGACGATCTCGGCGGCGTAGCCGGCCTTGCGCAGCGCGTCGTAGGCGTCGAGGGCTTCGCCCGATTTCTTGATCGATGCAATCGAGATTTTCCACCTCCCGCGGCGGCTCGCCACGCCGTTGCCCGGCTCTTGCTCCGTCTCCGCAGCCCACTCCTTGAACTTGTCGGCGAGCACCGTCGCCACCGGCTTCGACACGTTCCCCTCGAGTGCATAGAAAGACAGGGGCTGATCGAGCGTGAAGGGCTTCTCCCCGGGTGGAGTGACCTCGACGCTGCCTTCGATCAAGCAGACGATATCGCTTTCCGGGGTGGACTTGCCCCATAGGTCCGTGCCGCGGATTCCGGCGGTCACGTTGTTGACGGCGATGCTCACTTCGCGCTTCCCCCTCAGCCTGTCGAGCGCCGCCGTGGTAAACCGGAAAGCGCCTTCCGCCACGAAGAGCGCCGCATCGAAAATGCCGTCCTCGCGCACCTGAGCGCGGTCGAAGAACAGCGACCCCCGCTCGCCGAGCTTGATGGTGCTGCCATCCGCCAGCTTCAGGATCAATCTGGACCGGGCTCCGGTATTGACGCGATCGCCCTCCCTCAGCGCAAAGCCGGGAGTCAGCGGAACGATCTGTCGTCCGCGCTCGACCGAGGCGGATAGCTGCAGGGACTCGACCGTCGCGGGCGGCGCGGCGCGGGACCTGGCGCCGGATTGCGCGGCGGCAACCCCGCTCGCGGCCAGCGTGACCGCTACGAGCGCCGAACCGATGTACAAGCGCATCGTCGTCTCCATTCCATGTGGACGCGCGCGGTTATAATCCACGCTTTCCGCAAACCCGTTCAATGCATCCTCAGTACGACCCCGAAAAAGTAGAGCGCGAAGCGCACCAGCATTGGGAACGCACCGGCGCTTTCCGTGCCGTCGAGGACCCGGCCCGCCCGAAATTCTACTGCCTCTCGATGTTCCCTTACCCCTCGGGCAAGCTGCACATGGGGCACGTGCGCAACTATACCATCGGCGACGTCATGACCCGCTTCCATCGCATGCGCGGGCACAACGTGATGCAGCCCATGGGCTGGGACGCTTTCGGCCTGCCCGCGGAGAACGCCGCCATGGCGAACGGCGTGCCGCCGGCCGAGTGGACGTACCGCAACATCGATTACATGCGGAGCCAGCTGAAGAAGCTCGGATTCGCGATCGATTGGGGGCGCGAGCTCTTCACCTGCAGACCCGACTACTACCGCTGGAACCAGTGGCTGTTCCTGCGCATGCTCGAGAAAGGCCTGGTCTACAAGAAGACCGGCACCGTGAACTGGGACCCGGTCGACCAGACGGTGCTCGCCAACGAGCAGGTCATCGACGGCCGCGGCTGGCGCACCGGCGCCGTCGTCGAGAAGCGCGAGATCCCGATGTATTACATGCGGATCACCGCTTACGCCGAGGAGCTGCTATCCGCGCTCGATTCGCTCACGGGCTGGCCCGAGCGCGTGAAGACCATGCAGGCCAACTGGATCGGCAAGAGCCACGGCGTCAACATCGCCTTCCCCTACGAGCTCGCCGGAGAGAAGAAGCTGCTGCGCGTCTTCACCACCCGCGCCGACACGCTCATGGGAGCGACTTTCTGCGCGGTCGCGGCCGAGCACCCGCTGGCCGCGCACGCCGCAAGATCCGACAGAAAGCTTGCCGCTTTCGTCGACGAATGCAAGCACGGCTCGGTGATGGAGGCCGACCTCGCACAGCTCGACAAGAAAGGCATGCCGACCGGGCTCTTCGTCAGTCACCCGATCACCGGCGAAAACATCGAGGTCTGGGTCGGCAACTACGTGCTCATGGCCTACGGCGAAGGCGCGGTGATGGGCGTGCCCGGGCACGACGAGCGCGATTTCGCGTTCGCCAGGAAGTACGGCCTGCGCATCAAGCCCGTGATCGACGTCGAAGGACGTCCCTATTCCACCGACACCTGGCAACCCTGGTACGCCGACTACGGAAAGTGCGTCAACTCGGGGAGATACGACGGCCTGGACTACCAGGGCGCGGTCGAGGCGATCGCCGCGGACCTGAAGAAGAAGAACCTCGGCGACAAGCAGGTGACCTGGCGGCTGCGCGACTGGGGCATCTCGCGCCAGCGCTACTGGGGCACGCCGATCCCGATCATCCATTGCCAGGGCTGCGGCGACGTCCCGGTGCCCGACGACCAGCTTCCGGTGGTACTGCCGGAGAATCTCGTCCCGGACGGCACCGGCAACCCGCTGGCGAGAACGCCCTCGTTCCTGAACTGCAAGTGCCCGAAATGCGGCAAGGCGGCGAGGCGCGAGACCGACACCATGGACACCTTCGTCGATTCGTCGTGGTACTACCTGCGCTTCGCCTGCCCCGACCAGTCGAAAGCGATGGTCGACGAGCGCGCGAAATACTGGATGGCGGTCGACCAGTACATCGGCGGCATCGAGCACGCGATCCTGCACCTGCTCTACTCGCGCTTCTGGACCAAGGTGATGCGCGACCTCGGCCTCATTTCCGGAGTCGACGAGCCGTTCACGCGCCTCCTCACGCAAGGCATGGTGCTGAACGAGATCTTTTACCGCAAGAGCGCAGAAGGCCGCATCACCTACTACAACCCGGCAGACGTCGATCTGAAGCACGACGACAAGGGGCAGCGCTCCGGCGCGATCCTCAAATCCGACGGCCAGCCGGTCGAGTCCGACGGCATCGGCACCATGTCGAAGTCGAAGAACAACGGCGTCGATCCGCAGGACCTCATCGACAGGTACGGCGCGGATACGGCGCGGCTGTTCATGATGTTCGCCTCGCCACCGGAGCAGACACTGGAGTGGTCGGACTCGGGCGTCGAAGGAGGCAGCCGGTTTCTTCGACGGCTGTGGTTGTTCGCCGCAAACAACGGAAAGTCCGCAGCCGACCACGTCTTCAATGCTGCATTTGGTCCGGTCAAGGACTGGACCAGGGAGGCGCCTCAGGTACGAGAGTTTCGCAGGAGCATTCACCTCGCCTTGAAACAGGCCTCCTACGACTACGAGAGGATGCAGTACAACACGGTGGTGTCCGCCTGCATGAAGATGCTCAACACGCTGGAAGGTGGGGCGGGGGGAGCGGGAATCGGTAGCGTAAATGCCGTCGACCAGGCTGTCGCAGAAGGAGTGAGCATCCTCCTACGCGTGCTCTATCCGATAACGCCTCACATCACCTATGCGTTGTGGAGGGACTTGGGGTACGCCACAAAGCTGGGGGACCTGCTCGACGCACCCTGGCCCGTGGTCGATGAAGCGGCCCTCGACCAGGACGAAATCGAGCTCGTCCTCCAGGTCAACGGCAAGCTCCGCGGCCACATGCGCGCGCCGAAGTCGGCCGGCCGCGAGCAGATCGAGAGCCTCGCGCTCGCCCACGAGGCGGTCACGCGTTTTACCGAAGGCCATTCGGTGAAGAAGGTCGTCGTGGTGCCGGGGCGGCTGGTGAACGTGGTGGTCTGACCCGGTGCGCCTCGCTCTTGCCGGCCTGGTCCTCGCGCTTCTCGCCGGCTGCGGTTTCCAGCTTCGCGGTACGGCGCAGCTGCCCTTCGAGACCTTATATATTCCTGGCGCGAATCCGCTCGCCGTCGAGCTGCGGCGCAACGTCAAGGCCGCGAGCAAGACGCGCCTGGTCGACAGCCCCAAGAGCGCCCAGGCCGTTTTCGCGTTCACGCAGGAGGCGCGCGAGAAGCTCATCCTCAGCTTCACCTCGGCAGGAAAGGTGAACGAATACCGGCTTCGCTACCGCGTCGGCTTCCGCGTCACCGATCCCAATGGAACGCAGGTGTTCCTGCCGCAGAGCGAGATCCTGATCACGCGCGATATGACGTACAACGACGCCCAGGTGATCGCCAAGGAAAACGAGGAAGCGATGCTCTACCGCGACATGCAGACCGACATGGTGCAGCAGATCCTGCGGCGCCTGGTGGCGGCCAAGCCGACGTTCGAATAAGGTCCGCGCGTGCCCGCCATCAGGCTCGATCAGCTCGAAGCGCATCTCGCACGCGAGCTCCGCCCCCTGTATGCGATCCACGGCGACGAGCCGCTCCTCTCCCTGGAAGCCGCCGACGCGATCCGCGCACGGGCGCGGGCGGGCGGCTTTGCCGAGCGCACGGTGCTCTCGGCCGAGCGCGGCTTCGACTGGCGCGAGCTCGGGGCGAGCGCCGCGAGCCTTTCGCTATTCGGCGACCGCAAGCTGATCGAGCTGCGCCTTCCTTCGGGCAAGCCGGGCAGCGACGGCGCGCAGGCGATCGAGGCCTTCTGCGCCAAGCTCCCGCCCGATGTCCTCACCCTGGTGACGCTGCCGCGGCTGGACCGCGCGGGACAGTCCTCTTCCTGGTTCCAGGCGCTCGAAAGCGGGGGCATGGTGATCAACGTCTATCCCGTGGAGCGCTCGCGCCTGCCCGAGTGGATCGCCGCCCGCCTCGCCCGCCACAGGCAGCACGCGAAGCCCGAGACCCTCCGCTTCCTCGCCGACTGCGTCGAAGGCAATCTCCTCGCCGCGCATCAGGAGATCCAGAAGCTCGCGCTGCTGCTGCCGCCGGGCGAGCTCGCCTTCGAGGCCGTGCGCGAGGCGGTGATGAACGTCGCGCGCTACGACGCCGGCAAGCTCACCGAGGCCATGCTCGCGGGCGATCGCGTGCGCCTCGTCCGCATGCTAGAGGGGCTGCGCGGGGAGGGCGAGGCGCCGCCGCGGGTGCTGTGGCTGCTCGCCGAGGAGATCCGCGCCGTTTGCCGCGTCCAGGAAGGGATAACGTCGGGCCGCCCGCTCGCCGAGATGCTGCGCGAAGCGCGCGTGTGGGGCGACGCGCGGCAGTCACTCGTCGGGCGCGCCGCCCGGAGCTTTCCCCGCGCCGCGCTGCTCTCGGCGCTGGAGCACGCGGCCGGCGTCGATCGCATGGTCAAGGGCGTCGTCAAGGGCGACGCCTGGGACGAGCTGCTGCAGCTGGGCTTGCGGTTCGCGGCCTAGAGAGGCTCTGAGCTCGTCCAGCTTCGCTGCCTCGCTACGCAACGCACACTTCTTCGGACCTTCCCTAGGCCGTTCCGAACACCTGGGCCCAGAGCAGGCGCGTCGCGTCGATCCGGTTGCCGACCTCCTGCGCTGGCACGCGCGCAAACTTCGCTCCGTTCAGGCGCAGCCAGTGCTGGCGGCGACGGTAATCCCGGTAGGCGTCGCCGACGGCTTCGGCGGACTCGATGGGAATCAGACCGAGCTGGGCGGCGAGCTTGAGCAGCGCGATGTTGCCGGCGTTGCGCGTCAGCTCGGGCTGGCGGTGCGCATGGCCGAGCACGAGGTACTGCACCGCGAACTCGATGTCGATCATGCCGCCGCGGTCGTGCTTCAGGTCGAACAGGCCGCTCGCGTTCGGATGCCCATCGAGGAGCTGCTCACGCATCGACAGCACGTCCTTGCGCAGCTTCTCCGGGTCGCGCCGCAGGCACAGGATCGCGCGCCTGTCTTCCTCGAACGCCGCACCCAGCGCCGCCTCGCCCGCGCAGAAGCGGGCGCGGCTGAGCGCCTGATGCTCCCAGGTCCACGCCGACTCACGCTGGTAGCGGCGGAAAGCGTCGATCGAGCTGACGAGGAGCCCGCTCTCGCCCTGCGGGCGCAGCCGCAGATCGATCTCGAAGAGCACGCCCGCGGCGGTGCGGGCGGTGAGCCAGCGGCCGATGCGCTGGGCGAAGCGTGCGTAGGTCTCCTGCGCACTTTCGTCCGGATCGTCGTAGAGGAAGATGAGATCGAGGTCGGAGGCGTAGCCGAGCTCCTTCCCGCCGAGCTTGCCGTAGGCGACGACCGCGAAGCGCGGCTCGTCGCGATGGCGGGAGCGCAGCTGCGCCCAGCACAATTCCAGCGTCGCCTGGAGCATGGCGTCGGCGAGGTCCGAGAGATGGTCCGCGAGCTGCTCGACGGTGAGCAGGCCGGAGAGGTCCTGCGCGAGCAGGCGGAACACCTGCGCATGGTGCGCCTCGCGCAACAGATCCATCTGCCGCTCCTCGTCGCCCTCCCTCGCCGCGAGCTGGATGCGCAACTCCCTTGCGAAGCTGCGCCAGTCGGGTGGGGAAAGCAGGCTGCGCGCGTCCAGAAGCTCATCGAGCACCACCGGGTGCCGGTTGAGATAGTCCGCGGCCCAGCTCGAGGCATCGAGGATCTGCGCCAGCCGTTCGAGCACGGCGGGGTGCTCGTCCAGCAGCGCGAGATACGCGGCGCGGCGGCTCACCGTCTCGATTAGCTCGAGGAAGCGCTGGAGCGTCGCGTCCGCGTTTGCCCGCGGTGCGGATACCTCGATGACCCGGGGGATCAGGGCATCGAAGCGGCGTCGGCTCGCCTCGGGCAGGCCGCCATAGCGGCCGCCCGCGCGCAGGGCGGCGAACCGGGCCGCCCCGCCCGCAGCGTCGCGGAAGCCGAGCTGCGCCAGGCGCCCTTCCGTGTTGTCCCCGGCCCATATCGGCGCGAGGGCGTGCCTGGGTGCCTCCTCGACCGAGAACAGCTGCTCGAAGTGCCACGACACGCGCGAGCGGTGCGCATCCAGCGCGACGCGAAAGGAGTCCCAGGCGGCAAAGCCCATCGCTCGCGCGACCAGCAGGCGGTCCGCCGGATTCTCCGGCAGGGCGTGCGTCTGCGCGTCGTCGAGGTACTGCAGCCGATGCTCGAGCCGGCGCAGGAACACGTAGGCCCCGGAGAGCTCCTCGAACGCGGCCCCGGGGAGCAGCCCCTTCTGAGCGAGCAGCGCGAGCACCGCGAGGGTCGGCCGGACCTGCAGCGCGGGGTCCCGTCCGCCCCGGATCAGCTGGAAGGCCTGCGCGATGAATTCGATCTCGCGAATGCCGCCTGGTCCGAGCTTGATCTGGTCGGAGAGCTCGCGGCGCGCCACCTCGGCGCGGATCTCGGAGTGGAGCTCGCGCATCGCCGCGAACGTGCCGTAGTCGAGGTACTTCCGGTACACGAAGGGCCGCACGATCGCGGCGAGGGTGCCGTCGTCCTCGCCGAGAGCGCGCGCCTTGATCCAGGCGTAGCGCTCCCACTCGCGCCCCTGCGTGACGAAATACTCCTCCAGGGCGTCGAAGCTGGTGACGAGCGCGCCGCCGTCGCCCCAGGGGCGCAGGCGCATGTCGACGCGGAAAACGAAACCCTCCTCGGTGCGCTCGCCCAGCGCGGCGATGAGGCGCCGCCCGAGACGCGTGAAGAACTCGAGATTGTCGCCGTGGTCTTCCTCGGGGTAGAGGAACACGAGATCGATATCGGAGGACACGTTCAGCTCGCCACCGCCGAGCTTGCCCATGCCGACCACCGTGAGCCTGGGTCGCCGTGCGCCTTGCGCCATCCGCGGCTCGAGGAAGGCGAGCGCCTCGCCGATCGCGACCTCCGCCAGCGCCGACATCGTCCCGCAGACCTCCTCCAGCGGCGCGCTGTCCGAAAGATCGCGCGCCATCGTGCGCAGCATCACGCGCTGGCGCAGCTGCCTCAGCCGCGAATGGGGCTCGTCCGCGCTCGCTCCGTTGCGCAGGAACGCCCGCATCTCCTCGCGCGTCCAGCCACCGTCCTCCGCGCGCACCAACTCCTCGCGCAGCTCGGGCCTGAACATCACGAGCTCGTGGGCATAGCGGGAGAATTCGAGCGGGTCCATGGAAGCCGAAACACTAACACTTTGCCTGGCCAGCTTGTTCCGCAGGGTCCAATGACGGCCGCTGTCGATGCGGCGTAAAATTCCCTCCGTGAATGCTCCCTCGGACATCAAGTCCTACATGCTCCAGATCGGGCGCCGCGCCCGCATCGCCGCGCGGGAGGTCGCACGCGCAGACACCGCGAAGAAGAATCTCGCGTTGACTGCCGCGGCCAAGTCGCTCCGGCGCAATGCGAAAAAGCTCATCTCGGAGAACGCGGCCGACGTCCTCTCGGCCCGCACCGGAAACAAGGATGCGGCGTTCATCGACCGGCTGGCCCTCACGGAGAAGGGCATCGAAAGCATGGCGCAGGGCCTGGAGCAGGTGGCGCAGCTCCCCGATCCCGTCGGGCAGATCAGCGAGTTGCATCAGCGCCCCTCGGGGATCAAAGTCGGTCGGATGCGCGTGCCGCTCGGCGTGATCGGCATCATCTACGAATCGCGCCCCAACGTGACTGCCGACGCCGCGGCGCTGTGCCTCAAGGCGGGCAACGCCTGCATCCTGCGCGGCGGGTCGGAGTCGGTGCGCTCGAACATGGCAATCGCCGAGTGCATGCACGAGGGCCTGCGCAGCGCGACATTGCCCGAAGCCGCGGTGCAGGTGGTCGAGACCCCGGACCGCGCCGCGGTCGGCCAGCTGCTCGCGATGAACGAGTACGTCGACATCATCGTGCCGCGCGGCGGCAAGGACCTGATCGAGCGCGTGATGCGCGAGTCGCGCATCCCCATGATCAAGCACCTGGACGGGGTGTGCCACGTCTACATCGACGAAGGCGCCGACCCCGAGAAGGCGATCCGCATCGCCGACAACGCGAAGACGCAGCGCTACGGCGTATGCAACGCCATGGAGACGCTGCTGGTCAACGAGAAGATCGCGCCCGCGGTCCTGCCCAGGCTCGCGAAGATCTACGCCGACAAGGGCGTCGAGCTGCGCGGCGACGAGCAGGCGCGCAAGCTGGTTGCCGCCATGAAGCCCGCTACCGAGCAGGATTGGAACACGGAATACCTCGCGCCCATCCTCGCGGTGCGCGTGGTGAAGGACCTCGATGCGGCGATGG